>Ga0187851_10003597_pt1 | contig 12951 bp, 12 predicted proteins | sample June2016WEW_6_10_FD_132997 | JGI IMG/M metagenome (GOLD analysis project Ga0187851, IMG submission 132997) | Peatland microbial communities from SPRUCE experiment site at the Marcell Experimental Forest, Minnesota, USA - June2016WEW_6_10 | ecosystem: Environmental > Terrestrial > Soil >...
AGCGACCAGGTCGAAGGGACGGCACGGCCGGACAAGCGCGGCGGCAAGGTCAGCTCGCTGATCCGGGTGGACACCATCAACGGAATGCCGCCCGACCAAGCGCGGGCCCGGCCGCACTTTGCCGACCTGACCCCCCTGTACCCGCAGGAGCGTCTGCGCCTGGAGGACGGCAACTCCTCGGCGACGGCGCGCATCATCGACCTGGTGGCGCCGATCGGCAAGGGTACGCGCGGCCTCATCGTCTCCCCTCCCAAGGCCGGCAAGACGATGATCCTGCAGGTTATCGCGGCCGCGATCGCGAGCAGCCACCCCGAGGTCGAGCTGATGATGGTGCTGGTCGGGGAGCGGCCTGAAGAGGTCACCGACCTGCGCCGGACAGTCCGCGGCCAGGTCATCTTCTCCACCTTCGACCAGCCGGCCACCGATCACATCAGGGTCGCCGAAATGGCCATCGAGCGCGCCAAGCGCCTGGTGGAACTGGGCCGCGACGTAGTGGTGCTGCTCGATTCCATCACCCGGCTCGGCCGGGCCTACAACGTGGTGGCCCCGGCGAACAGCCGGACGCTGGCCGGCGGGGTCGCCGCCTCGGCGCTGACACCGCCCAGGCAGTTCCTCGGCGCCGCGCGCAACGTGGAGTCAGGCGGGTCGCTCACGATCGTGTCCACCGCGCTGGTCGACACCGGCTCCCGGATGGACGACGTGCTGTTCGAAGAGTTCAAGGGCACCGGCAACATGGAGCTGAGGCTCCGCCGCGAGCTGGCCGAGCGGCGCTTCTTCCCGGCCATCGACGCGATGCCGTCCGGCACCCGCCACGACGAGCTGCTCATGCTTCCCGGCGAATACGAGGCCGTCGGCAAGCTGCGCCGCGCGCTGGGCGGACTGGATGCCCAGCAGGCCACCGAGCTGCTCATCGACAAGACCAGGGACACCGGTTCCAACACCGAATTCCTCAGCCAGATCCAGCGGGCCCGCTAACGCGATCACCGCGCCGGGCGACCTGCAGGACCGCGCCCCATCCCCGCCGGACCGAATGGTCCCGGCGCAGCGCCAGCCGCCGCCTGATCTCGGTGTACAGGCGCTCCCGCTTCCAGCCCGGCATGGCCAGGTGGCCGGAGAAGGTGTCGAGCAGCTCGATGTACTCGTCGGCGCCGTAGACGCGTTCCCAGTCGTAATGGCGGACGGCGGTGACCTCGAACAGCCCGCTGGCCTCGATGTCGGCCCGGTTATCGGTCAGTTCCCCCGGCCGTGGCCGTCCTTCGCCGGGCCGCTGTCCCTCGCCGATCTCGTCGTAGATCTCCTGAAGCTCCTCGAAGAACGGATCGCCGCCCGCGGGAAACACCTGTCCGGCCCCCCAGATGGCCAGGTAGCCGCCGGGGTGCAGCGCCTGCCAGGCCCGCTGGTACCGGACGGCGGGATCAATCCAGTGCCAGGCCGTGGCCGCGTAGACCAGGCGGGCCGGCTCGTCCGGCCGCCACTCCTCGAACGAGCCGTGGACCACCTCGACTCCGGATCCGGCCAGATTCGCACGGGCGGCCGCGGCGAGTTCGGCGCCGAGCTCGACGCAGGTGATCCGGAATCCGCGCCGGGCCAGCGGGCGGGTGGCTTTACCCGTCGCGCAGCCCACCTCGATCAGGTGGTCACCCGGCGCCAGCCCGGTCAGCGCGACGAGGTCGTCGAATAGGGCGTCAGGATAGTCCGGGCGGACCCGGTCGTAGCTGTCGGCGGCCTGGTTGAACGTCTGCCGCAGCCGCTCGCGTTCCTCCTCCGGGTGCACCTGGCCAGTATGCCACCGGTGACCCGGGACCCCAGGACTCGTCCTATAAACGAGGTTGGACGCTGGAAGGAGCCTTCATGCCTGCCCACGACATCGCGACGAGTCAGTTCCTCGAGCCCGCCGTCATGACCACGCCCGGAGCCTTCGCTCCGCTGCTGGCCGGCCTCCCGGCCGGGATCGCCGCGGTGGCGCAGGCGTTGCACGGCCTGCTGATCCACGAGCACATGGCCGGCGCCTACGGCGTCACGCTGACCCAGCAGGACCGCGCCAGCGTGCACATCAGGCCGGTGGCCGGGCTGCTCGGGCAGATCGCGGCGCGGGACCGCCGGCCGCTGACGGTCGGCCGGGCGCCCGCGAGCCGGCTAGCGGGCAACTGCCGCCATTTCACCGTGCTGGCCGTCGCGGCCCTGCGCGCCCAGGGCACGCCCGCCCGGGCCCGGTGCGGTTTCGGCGGCTACTTCGGCTCGGGCGCGTTCAAGGACCACCGTGGATGGCGTCGCCGTCATCGCGATGTCCGATTTCCGCCGGGAATCGCGGCGGGCGGGCGGCATGCTGAGGGCATGACCCACATGACAAGGACCTATGACACCTCCGAGGCCGCCGGGACGGACGGGTTTTTCTACCAGGCCATAGTGGCCGAGGAGCTTGACGCGCTCAGGGCCGCGGGGCGGGATAAGGCCGGAAACCCGCTGCACGTGCAGGTCGACCGGGACGGCGGAGCGCCGCTGCGTTGCTGCTTGCGCGAGGCGCGTCCCGGTGAGCGGCTGCTGCTGATCGCCTACACACCGCCGGGCACGGCAGGCGCCTACGCCGAGCGGGGGCCGGTCTTCGTCCATGCGGAACGCTGCGATGGCTATCTGACGCCGCACAGGTACCCGCCGGAATTCGCGCACCGCCAGCAGGTCGTCCGGGCCTACGACGAGCAGGGCCGGATCGCCGCCGGGGTGCTCGCCGCGGACGGGCGGCAGGCCCAGTCCGTCATCGCCGAGCTGCTGGCCCGGCCCGAGGTCGAGCTCGTGCACCTGCGCAACGTCGGCTACGGCTGCTATAACTGTGCCGTTCGCGTACGCACCGACTAGGCCGGGCCGCGGCAGCCAGGCCGTCGCGGGGGGGCTGGGCCTGGACCGGGACGAGGTGGTGGCAGCTGAGGACCTGGCGGGCCAGCGTTATCCGGCGTTTTGCGCATCCCGGCCGCGGGTTCACCCAGGGGCTGCTCGCCGAAGACGGGACCGTGCTTGAGTCCACCGGGCTGTACCAGGAGTCCATGCTGCGCCGGTATGCGCTCGGCGCCCGTCAGGTGGAACGGCAGGCCGGCCTGCCCGCCGAGCTTTTCGGCGAGGGCATCTGCCGGGTCGGCGCGGCCATCTGGCAGCTGACCTGGCAAGAGCGGGTCGCCCTGCGCTGGGACGCCAGCACGCTTGAGCTGCTGGAGCGGGTGCGCTTCAACCGCGAGGGCTGGGGCATCTGCGCGGCGGAGCAGTACGTCGTGACCAGCGACGGAAGTAGCGAGCTGGTCCGCCGTGACCCGCACACGCTCACCCCGCGGGACGTGATCCACGTCCGCTGCCGGGGGCGCCGGGTACTCGGCCTGAACGATCTGGCCTGGTCCGCGGGCACGATCTGGGCCAATGTGGCGGGGACGCATGTGCTGGCCGGCATCGACCCGGACCACGGTGAGGTCACCGACATCGTCAACGCCGGGCCGGCCGCCGAGCGGCATCCCGGCGACCCCGAAGCGATCATGAACGGGATTGCCGCGCTGCCCGCGGCCGGAGAGTTCCTGCTCACCGGGAAGGGCTGGCGTTCGATCCGCCAGGTGCGGCTGAAGCCGGTCCGCGAAGGAGCCGCCGAGCACCGCCTGCTGGCCGGCCTCGGCGGCTGACCCGCAGGAAAACCGGCCGCACCGGCCTATCGGTGTAGCCGCCGTCGGCCAGGCCGGCCCGCCGCTCGAAGACGTTACGGGCGCCGAAGTCGGCGGTGAGCGCCCAGGACACGCCCGCCGCCGCGAGGTAGAGCGGCACCATCACCAGCCCGCCGGACCAGGCGTACTGGGTGGCGTGCCGCGCCTCGTGCCGGAACAGCGGTGACCCAGGATCGATGTCGTCCCGCCTGGTCAAGATCACGTTACCGAGGCAGAACGCCGGGGCGGGCGGCACCGGCAGCCGGTAACCGGTGGCGATGACCAGTCCGTCCGCGCCGCGGGCCAGCCGGGAGCCGCCGAGGACGGCCACGACCAGGCCCGCCAGCGTCGACCCGTTGGCCAGGTTGACCGCCTGCCGCGCACGCAGGTGAGGGCGCATCGGCTGGGTCCCGCGTCAGGGCTGGCCGGGGTGATCGGGACCGTGCCCGTTGAGCCCGGAGGGATCGGCCTCGGCCGTCAGCACTCCCGCGGACCAGGGCGAAGCGGGCGCGGCGGCCACCGGCAGCCTCAGCTGTTCCTGACTGTGGTCGCGGTGCGCCCGGGCCGCGGACCTGTGGTAGTCGCTGAGCTCGGTCAGGAAACCCTCGTCCGCGTACGGGGTGCCGTCGACCAGCGGTCCGCGGGTGTGTTCCAGGACCGCGACGATGTCTTCACCGCTCAGCGTCTTGTACGTCTCCAGGGCGTGCGCGAGGGCGAGGACATCGTTCCTGTTCTCCGTGAGGATTTCCTCGACCCGGGTCAGGAGCGCGGTCAGCTGGTCTTCGATCCGGTCCGCGAGCGCGTGCCTGACCTGCGCCTCGGGATCTTGCCCCTTCTTCAGGGCACCGCCACGGCCGCCGCCGGGCGAGCCGACCTCCAGCCGCTTGGCCGTGGAGTACGAGGACACCGTGGTGCCCATGCCCCAGAAGCCCTCCATGTACGACGCGACCGTGGTCGCGGACTCCAGGTCCCCCGACACGCCGGAGGAGCTGTCCCGCTCGAAGAACATCCGCTCCCCGGCCAGCGACGCCAGGGACACCAGGATGTCGGTCTCGTACTCGCTGCGCCACCGGGTGAACTGGTCCTCGGGCGGGATACTCGCCACCATCCCGAGGTAGTCGCTGCCCTTCTCGATCGTGGCGATGTCGATCTCCATGTGCTGGCGGGTGCGGAAGGCGACCAGCGCGTGGCAGGCCTCGTGCACCGCCACGGCGTGCCGTTCGCGCTCGATGTACTCCACGTCTTCCGGCGGCCCGAGTTCCTTGAGCTGCTTGGCCTTGATCACGTCCGGCCAGGTGATCACGTCGCGCCCGTTCCTGATCGCGGTGATAAGCGACTCGTTGACCAGGTCCTTGATGGTGGCGCCGGTGGCGTAAGGCGTGATGGTGGCGAGCTTGTCCATGTTCGCGGCCGTGAGCTCATGCCGGACCTTGGAGAAGTACCCCTGGTAGGTGCGGATCCGGCCCGCCTTGGACGGGTAGCCGACCTTGTAGATGCGGTCGATGCGGCCGGGGCGCAGCAGCGCCTCGTCCAGGGCCGACGGCATGTTGGTGGCCATCATGACCAGGATCCGGTACTTGGGCGGCGGCTTGGGCCGCATGCCGAAGATCCGCCGGACGTAACGGTTGACGATGCCGCGCGGCTTCTTCAGCCCGGACAGCTCGGTCAGCAGCGCCTGCAGCGTTCCCATCCCGCCGCCACCGCCCCCGTTCATCATCCCGCCGATCATCTGGCGGCTGCGCCGGGTGTCGGGCTCGTCGGCGAGCGCCGATTTCATCGCGCTGGCGGCCAGCCGCCACTGGGTGTCCTTCGACAGGTACGAGAACCCGTGACAGCCCGCGGGCGCGAAGGCCGGATCGGCGGAGCGCTGCTGGCCGCCGGGAGCACCCTGGGTCGTCATGCCGCGGTTGCCCAGCGAGTCGGCCTCGTCGAAGAAGACGATCACGCCGCCGTAGCGGAGGGCGAGCCGCCGCAGCTTGCGGAAGAGCGACTTGACCTTGAGGATGCCCACGCCCATGAACATGTTGATGAACGCGCCCGGGTCGACGAACACGTACGGTTTGCCGGTCTCGCCCGCCACCGCCTCGGCCATCAGCGTCTTGCCGGTCCCGGGTGGCCCCCACAGCAGCAGGCCGCCTGGCACGTAGCCGCCCCGCTCCTCGACCAGCTCGGGGTGCTCGAGGTAGAGGATGTTCTCCTTGACCCGCTCGAGCACGTGGTCCTGGCCCCAGACGTCGGTGAACCTGGTCTTGATGTCGTCCGGGTAGTAGACGTCCACGCCGCCGCGTGACATGAACCAGAACAGCGCGGCGAACTGCACGATAATGAGCAGGGCGTACACCAGGATCTGGAACACGAACGGCAGGGCGTGCCAGATCAGCCCGGGTGCGCGGATCAGCGCGAGGATGGGCGAGGTGTGAATGAACTTGCTCACGACGGCCGCGAACACCACGATCCAGAACACCCAGACGGCTAGCCGCCAGAGCCGGAACCTGGTCCAGTTCGACAGCCTGCGGCGGCTGACCCGCTCCATGCCGCCGAATACCCTCGAGGTCCAGAAGTGGTGGTAACCGGGCGAACGCTCACTGATGCCGAAGTGGACCTGGCGGACCAGTTCCAGTCCGATCAGCAGGAACACCCACCAGCCCGCCCGTACCTCGATCCGCGCCGCGTCGGAGAACCCGACGATGGGATCGTCCGCCATCACCGACCAGACCAGAACGAACCACAGCAGGGCCAGCAGAAGCAGGAACTTGACCCGGTCCCACGACCCGAGGGGCTTACGGGTCCGCCGGGCGTCCGCCGGCCTGCGGCCGCCGGGCGGCGAGAGTCCTTCGTCGGCGGTGGCGGCCTGAGCCTTACTCATCACGGGCTCCTGACGGTAAACGACGACATCACGTCGTTGATCTCGGTCTGGTCGTGGCTGTAACAGCTGGCTGTGCAGTGCAGCACGAGGAGGTAGACGACGGTCTGGTCGGCGTTGGTCAGCGCGATCTCATCAAAGGTGTCTGTGATGGCGCCGGAGTAGGTGTAGTCATAGGTCTCCCGGACCCCGTGCACGCCCTGACCAGGGGTGAGGAGCTGGTCGCGGAGTTGCGTGAAGCCGGTGAGCGGGTACCCCGTTTGCGCCGCTGCGCTCTGCCTCGCGGTGGACGTGACGGGCAGCACGGAGTCGCGCAGCATGTCGTAGGACATCTCGCTGCTCGTCGTGCTATTCAGCGTGGCGACCTCGGCGAACACGAACGGCTGCGTGTCCTCGAAAGACAGGAAGTCGCTGGCCGTGGGCTTGCCCCCGGCCTCGTAGCCGACCACCCAGCCGCCTCCGGCTGAGCTGCCTGCCGCTTTCTTCAACGCGGCGGGGCTGATCTGGCGCCAGCCGGAGGGAACCTTGAAGTAGGTGTTCTGGCCGGAGTTCGCCACGTAGGTGTACTGCGGCGCGGCGCATCCAGTGACGATGACCCCGAGGAGAATCGCCCAACCCCCGACGAGGCCCTTTACGACGCGGTGGGCCTTGCTTGCCAAGAGGGACGACCTCCACGTAAGGACTACGTGTGTCAATTATGACGCCTTCACGGGGAATGGTACAGATCCGCCGATCGGGTGAAATGACCAGGTACGTGGCTGTGGCGCTGGGTGCGAGGCTCATCTCTTTACGTACTCGGGTTAGACCCGCCGCTGCCGGGGTAGCGCACCGGACTTAACGGGCTACCGATGATGCCGGATGAAGAGGCGGTCTGTATGGAACGTTCAAGCGCGACCCAGCTGTCCCGCAGCCAGGAACACTCGACCGGGGAACTCGTCAAGATGATGACCGAGCAGATGTCGGTGCTCATCCGGGACGAGCTCAAACTCGCGCAGCTCGAAATGACGAGCAAGGGCAAGCAGGCGGCGCTCGGCGCCGGGATGTTCGGGGCCTGCGGCGTGGTAGCTATTTACGGCGTGGGCTGCCTGCTAGCGTGCGCGATCATTGCTATCAGCGGTGTGGTGGCGGCCTGGCTCGCCGCGCTCATCGTCGGGGTGGCCCTGCTGGCCGCCGCCGGCGGTGCGGCGCTGGCCGGCCAGCAGCGCCTGAGCAAGGCCACGCCTCCTGTCCCGCAGGAAGCGCTCGCCAGCGTCAAGGCCGATGTTGAGGAAATCAAGGAGAGGACGCACCGATGAGCACACCGGAAAGCGCACCGGACATTCAGGCCGAGATCGAACGGACCCGCGAGCGGCTCGGCGAGACCGTCGAAGAACTGGCCGCTAAGGTGGACGTGAGGGCCCGGGCCCAGGACAAGGTCGCCGACCTCAAGGCGAAGGCGCAGGCCACCGCGGCTGACGTGAAGGCCAAGGCCCAGGGCACCGCGACCGACGTGAAGGCGAAGGCGCAGGGTACGGCGGCTGACGTCCGGGCCAAGGCGCCGGCCGCGGCCACTGAGTGGTCAGGGCGGGTACGGCAAAGCCAGGTCGTGCAGCGCCGCTGGCCGCTCGCGGTGGTAGCGGGAGCCGTTCTGGCCGGCTCGGTGGCGATCTGGCGGTGGCGCAGGAAATGAGCTTGCTGAAGCCGAAGCACCGTCGGTCCGCGGACAGCGAGGAGGCCGCCCCCCAGAACTCCCGGACTCCGCCGGACCAGGACCAGGACCAGGACCAGGATCCAGGCCTGGGCCAGCAGACGATACCGCCGCAGAGCCAGGTGTCCGGCGGCCCGGACACGCCGCTCGAGCTGGGCGGGACCGGCTGGAAGTACACCCTCAAGCGCACCGGGAAGAAGTTCACCCGGGACCGCGCCAGCATGACCGCGGCCGCCTTGGCCTACCACTGGTTCCTGGCCCTGTTCCCGGCCCTGATCGCCCTGCTCGGCGTGGTGAGCCTGGTGAAAATCGGCGCAGGCACCGTGAACAAACTGGTGAGCCAGCTGGGGACACATCTGCCGCCAGGTGCCTCCACCGTCTTCGCTGACGCGATCAAGTCTGCCGCCGGCCACTCATCGGGCTCGCTGACCACGGTGATCATCGGGGTGGTCATCGCGCTGTGGAGTGCCTCGAGTGGCATGGCGGCGCTCGAGACCGGGCTTGATGTCGCATACGAGGTGCCAGTCGACCGCAAGTTCGCGGCCAAGCGGATGTACGCGTTCCCGCTCATGCTGGCCACCGTGGTGATCGGCGGCAGCGCCTCGGCGCTGCTGGTGTTTGGCTCGTCGATCGGCCACGACATCGAGGACCACATCCACATCGGGATCGCCGGGACGGCGTTCAGCGTCGTCTGGACGGTCGTCCGCTTGGTGCTGACCATCGTCTTGATCACCCTGCTGTTCTCGGTCTACTACTTCTTCGGGCCGAATCGCGAAACGCCTCGCTGGCAGTGGGTCAGTCCCGGGGGGGTGGTCGGCACGGTGATTTTCCTGCTCGCCTCGGTCGGCTTCTCCTTCTACGTGTCTAAAACTGGTTCCTACGACAAGACGTACGGCGCGTTCGCGGGCGTCGTCATCCTGATCTTCTGGCTCTACCTGACCGGCATCGCGATCATGATCGGCGCCGAGATCAACGCGGAATCCGAACGTCAGGCCGCCGTGCAAGCCGGGCATCCCGGCGCCCAAGCCAGCGCGGCCGAACTGCACGAGGGCAAGCCGCAGGCCCGTTAGATACCGCCGTCACCCCTGGTCAGAAGCTGGCGGCGGCGTCAAGCGGCTGGTCTCGCTGGTAGATCAGTTAACGTGGATAATTAGCTTCTTATTTCGACGGTTACGATCCACGATCGTGCTTCCCCGCGGGTCTTCGGGATCGTGCGGTCCGGGTCGGCGCTGGCTCAGGTGATCGGACGAGGCTGCTGGGTGCCCGGCGTGATCTGCGCGGTGCACTCGGGGCAGCGGGTGGCGGCAACCGGGATGCTCATCGTGCACTCGGGGCAGTCCCGGCTGTTTGCGGCCTTGTTCCGGTCGAGCAGCTGGAGGAGGCGGCCGACCGGCATCACCAGCACGTAATAGACGACCAGCGCCGAGATCAGGAACGTCAGGACCTCGGTCAGGAAAGTGCCGTAGGTGAAGGTCGCCGGCTTGTGTCCCCGGCCGACGACCGTGAACGCGAGGTTCCCGAAGTTGCCCGTGCCGCCGACCAATGAAATCAGCGGGTCGACGAACGACTTGACGAACTGCTGGACGAGATTGCTGAACTGGGTGCCGATCACCACCGCGACGGCGAGCTGCACCATGTTCCCGCGCATGATGAAGTTCTTGAAGCCAGTCATGGGGCGTCAAGTTCCTAGTGCGGGGCAGGTTATTCGCGGGTCGTGATCACAGTCCTGCTACGCCGGCCGTATCCGGATATCGGCGCAGGCCGGGGCATTAGGGTCGGAGCATGCACGTGCTGCGGAGCGTCGGCCTGTTCGCGGCGGCCGGGCTGGCCGAGATCGGCGGCGGTTACCTGATCTGGCGGTGGCTGCGCGAGGGGGCAGCCTGGCCGGTCGGCCTGGCCGGGGCGGTCATCCTGGTCGTCTACGGCGTCATCCCGACGTTCCAGGCCTCCGCCGACTTCGGCCGGGTGTACGCCGCTTACGGCGGGGTGTTCGTGATCATGAGCTTGCTGTGGGGCTGGGCCATCGACGGGCACCGGCCTGACAACTACGACTGGCTGGGCGCCGCCATCGTCGCGGTGGGTGTGGCGGTGATCTTCTTTGCGCCCCGGCACTGAAAACCGCGGCACTGAAAACCGCAGCGGTGAAGATCTGGCCGACACTAGACGGATGATCATGAACACTCCCGGTCCCAGGTATCCAGGTGACCCGCAGGACCCGCGAGACCCCCGTGACCCGCTGGGCCTGGCAGCGGACGCTCCGCTGCTGGCCGGCTGGCTGGACTGGACGCGGCGGGTCCAGGCCGGGCAGCTCACGCCGATGACCACGCCCGGTCACAAGCAGCGCCTGGACCTGGTGGGCACCGTGGTCGCCGGCGACGCCCCGCTGTACGGCGCCCTGGCCCCGATCAAGGACGCGGATCGGCTGCGGGTGGACGCCGAGGCCCGCGCGGCCGCGCTGTGGGGCGCGGACTGGTGCCGGTTCTCCGTGGCCGGCTCGACCCACGGCAACCAGGCCTTGTGCCTCGCCGTCGGCCAGCCCGGCCAGGAGGTCATCATCACCCGTACCCTGCACAGGTCGCTGCTGCTCGGCCTGGTGATGGCGGGGCTGCGGCCGGTCTGGGTGCGGCCAGACATCGACCCGGTTTCCGGCCTGCCCGCCGCGGTCGCGGTGGGGACGGTCCGGGACGCGCTGGCCGCGCATCCGGACGCCTGCGGCGTGATCCTCGGCGACCCGTCCTACGTCGGCACCACCGGCGACCTGGCCGGTCACGCGCGGGCCGCGCACGACGCCGGCGTGCCGCTGATCGTCGACGCGGCCTGGGCGGCCTATCTGGGCTTTCACCCCGACCTTCCGCCGCACGCCATTGCCGCGGGCGCCGACGCGATGGTGACGAGCGCACACAAGACGCTGCCCGCCTACACCCAGGGCGCGCTGGTCCTGGCCAGGACCGAGCGGCTGGACGCAGCCCGGCTGGACCGGGCGTTCGACGCCACCCACACGACCAGCCCGGCCGGGTCGATCTACGCGAGCATCGACGCCGCCCGCGCGCTGCTGGCCCGGGACGGGGAGTGGCTGTGCGGCCGGCTGGTGCAGGTGGTCGCCACGGCCCGCAAACAACTGCGCGAAGTACCCGGGGTCGGCGTCCTTGACGGCCCCGGAGTGGATCCGGCCAAGCTCGTCGTGCTGCTGGCCGGGGCCGGAGCCCACGGCGGACTGGTCGAGGCCGACCTGATCGCGGCGGGCATGCCGGTGGAGATGGGAGACCGGGACACCGTGGTGCCCATCGTGACGATGGCCGATGACGAGGCGCGGATGGCGGCGTTCACCGAGGTGCTGATCGCCGCCATAGAACGGCACCGCGGCCGGCCGAGGAGGCCGTCCGCCACTGCCGCGTGGACGGTCCGGCCGCAGACGGTGCTGGCTCCCCGGGAGGCGTTCTTCGCCCGGAACCAGACCGTCGCCGCCAGCGCCGCCATCGGCCGGATCAGCGCGGAGCTGGTGGCTCCCTACCCGCCCGGGGTGCCCGTGCTGGCCCCGGGCGAGCTCATCACCACAGCAGCGCTAGCGGCGCTGCGCGAGGTGGCCGCCGACGGTGGCCGGATCGCTTACGCGGCGGACCCCACCCTGGCTACCTTCCAGGTCGTGGCCGGCTGAGGCAGCGGCCACCGCGGACTCGGTGCGATCGCGGTCCAGGCGGCCCGGCTCAGCGAGTCCGGATCCGGCCTGCCCGTTGTCCTCGTGCACGTACTTACCGCCTCGCAGCAGCGACGCCACGGCCGCGACCAGGCAGGCCACGATGGCGAAGTCGAACGCGATGTCCAGACCGCGGGCGAACGGCGCCGAAATGAGCGCAGGGAAAAAGGAGTGCCCGGTCAGGTAAGCAGCGTGGCTGGCGGGCAGCTTGCCCAGCGCGGGGCCGAGCAGCGTGCTGATCGGGTTGTAGCCGAGCAGCGCGGCGAACATGATCGAGACCGGCGGCAGCGCGGCCAGCCTGGCCGCGTCGGCGGACGGTACGCCCTGGGCTATCAGGCCATGGCTGAGGGTGGCGGGCAGCGACGAGGCCAGGCCCAGGATGATCAGCGTGAAGAAGATGCCGATGGACAGGACCATGGCCGAGTTCTGGAACGTCGCGCTCATGCCCGCGCCGACGCCGCGCCGCTCGGGCGGCAGGCTGTTCATGATGCCCGCCCGGTTGGGTGAGGCGAACAGGCCCATGCCGATGCCGTTGAGCAGCAGGATGCCGGCGAACTGCCAGTAGACGAAGTTGACAGGCAGCAGCTCGAGCAGGCCGAACGAGGCCGCGGCGACGACCATGCCGCCGGTGGAAAACGGGCGTGCGCCGAACCGGTCAGACAGGTATCCGGAGATCGGCCCGGCGATGAGGAACCCGACGGTGAGCGGAAGCATGGCGATACCGGCCCACAGCGGGGTCCGTTCGAAGCTGTAGCCGTGGATGGGCAGGTAGATGCCCTGCAGCCAGATGATCAGGATGAACATCATGCCGCCGCGTCCCAGCCCGGCCAGCAGGCTGGCCAGGTTCCCCGCGGTGAACGGGCGGATCTTGAACAGGTCAAGCCGGAACATCGGCTCGGCGACCCGCGTCTCGATGACGCAGAACAGCGTGAGGGTGGCCAGGCCGCCGGCGATCAGGGTGATCACGAGAGGGCTGGTCCAGCCCATCGTGTGCCCGCCGTAGGGCTGGATGCCGTAGGTGATGCCGACCAGG
>Ga0187851_10003605_pt1 | contig 12936 bp, 9 predicted proteins | sample June2016WEW_6_10_FD_132997 | JGI IMG/M metagenome (GOLD analysis project Ga0187851, IMG submission 132997) | Peatland microbial communities from SPRUCE experiment site at the Marcell Experimental Forest, Minnesota, USA - June2016WEW_6_10 | ecosystem: Environmental > Terrestrial > Soil > Wetlands...
TGGTGACCGGCTTGCTGACGACGAAATCAACACCCGCGGGTTTTTCGTCTGATGCTTCCATCATGGCGCCAAATCCCGTGAGCATGATGACGGGCAGGTTGGGGGAACTGGACTTGATGGCAGAGCCGACCTGATCGCCGCTCATATCGGGCATGGCCCGGTCGAGGATTACCACGTCAAACCGGCCTTTACGGAACTTGTCGAGCCCGTCCTTGCCGTTGACGGCAAGTTCGACGCTGTGGCCGTCGTTGATCAGATACTCGTTCAGCACATTGCGCACGATCTCCTCGTCGTCGACCAGGAGCACTCGTTTCGGCGTGACTGTGGCGGACGCGGACACCGGGCTGCTGGAATCTGCCTTCGGCTGGGACTGTGCGGGGAACGAAAGGATGAAGGTTGTGCCCTTTTCGAGTTGTGTTCGGATGTCGATCGTCCCCTCGTGGCGCTGGACAATCCCATACACCATGGCCAAGCCGAGGCCGGAGCCGCGTTCTCCCTTGGTGGTGAAGAACGGTTCAAGGCAGCGGCGGCGCGTTTCCTCGGTCATGCCTGTGCCGGTGTCGGCGACTTCGAGAGTGACGTGCGAATCGTGGCTACGTGTGCAGATGGTGATCACGCCCCCATGCGGCATGGCGTCGACGGCATTGAATATCAGGTTGGTGAGTGCCTCGCGCATGTCTGCGGCGTTGCCCAGAATCGGGGGAATCTCGTGCAAACCCGTTTTGGTGCGAATGGTAATGCCGCGCGCTTCGGCTTGCGTCTTCCATTTCGGCTGGGTGAGCGAGATGGCTTCCTCCACGAGGTGGTTGAGGTCGATAGGAGCAAATACTTCGCCCTGTTCGCGATGGCGGTAGAATTCGTGGAGGCGGTTGACGACGTTGCCGGCATCCTTGGCGGCGATGTTCATCATTTCGATATAGCGTCTAGCCTTATCCTTGTCGTCAAGCATCTCGGGCCGAACCAGCAGCAATTCACTGAAACCGAGAATCGCGGCCAGCGCGTTATTGAAATCGTGGGCAACGCCGCTGGCCATGGTGCCCAACGCGCGCAACCGTTCCTGTTGCACGACCTTCTGCTGAGCGGACTTCAAATCTTCGTTAGCCCGTTCGAGGCGGGTGTTGGCCTCGCGCAGGGCTTGTTCGGCAGCCTTGCGGGCGGTGACGTCCTGTTTGATAGCGATAAACCAGGAGATGGTTCCACCGGCATCGCGCAGCGGCGTGACCGTCATGTCCTCGGTGTACAAGCTGCCATCCTTGCGCTTGTTGATCACTTCCCCAAGCCAAACCTGACCCGACAGGATGGTCTGCCAGAGCTTCTGATAGAAGGCCTTGTCATGTTGGCCCGATTGGAGCACCCGCGGGTTTTTCCCGATTACCTCTTCGGCCTTGTAGCCGGTTAGAGTCGTGAACGCCCGATTGACCCAGAGAATCTTGCCTTGGCTGTCCGTGATGGTGATGCCGTTGGCCGCTGCCTCCAGGGCCGCACTCTGCAAGTGCAATTGCTCCTCCACTCGTTTGCGCTCGGTGATGTCAAGGATGATGGCGGACGTTCCGATGATGTTGCCCAACGCATCCTTGACCGGGGAAACGGTCAGCGACACCGGGATGCGGTGGCCGCCCTTGGCGACGCAGGAGGACTCGAAACGGCTCACGTGCTCGCCGTTGGAGACACGCCGGAGAACAGCGAGTTTTTCCTGACGACGCTCCTCGGGCGTGATCCGCGCGATGGATTGTCCTATGATTTCCTCGGCGGAATAACCATACAGGCGCTCCGCGGCGGCATTCCAGCTCGTCACGGTCCCTTCCAGATTGGTGCTGACGATTGCGTCATTCGAAGATTCGACGATTTCTGCCAGGCGGAGGTGTGCTCCCTCGGCCCGTTTACGCTCGGTGATATCTTCGATAGTGCCGGCAAATCCCCCCCGCGCACCCTCGTCAGAAAGCATCGGCGCGGCCCGAATCTGCGCCCAGCGCATGAAACCATTGCGGTGCTTGACGCGGAATTCGTCGTGGAAATCCCGGGCACACCCGGTCGTGAAATCATGCCACCGCTTGGTAAACGGCACGCGATCTTCCGGGTGGATAAACTCAAGCCAGCGGTTGTCCTGGCATTCCATCAACGAGAACCCACAGATTTCACGACAGCGCGCATTGACATAGGTGAAACGTCCGTCGTAATCGATCAGGAAGACCCCCAAGGGCGAACTGGCGCTGAGGGAGCGGAAGAGTTCCTCACTTTGACGCAGAATGGCGTCCGTCTGTTCCCGCTTGGTGATGTCGCGGGAATTGATAATGATACCCCGGATGACGGGATCATGCAGAAGGTTCCTTCCGATGCCCTCAAACACCCGCCAGGAACCGTCCTTGTGTTGGAACCGAAAATCACAGGCGTGGGCGACTCCAGGATCCAGAAGCAATTTCGAGAACTCGCCCTTCAACCTCGGAGCATCTTCGGGATGAACCAGCACGAACGGATCGCTCCCGATGAGCTCGCTGCTCTTATACCCGAGGCTCCGCTCGATGGACGGGCTTTCGTAGCGGATAGTCCCGTCGGCTTCCAGGATCGTGATAATGTCAGAGGTGTTCTCGATTAGTGCGCGGAAAGAAGGGTCCGCTTCGAGCAAACCCGGTCTGGTACCTGATTGCGGCATGGGTCGAGAGATGCTCATGCATCAAACAGGATGAAATGTGTGCAAGTGGCATGCCAAATCGGTCATTCTCTCGAGTGCACGAAAATGCGCGGGGGGGCGCAATCGTTTGCCTGTCGATTCCCTGATTTTTCGACAAATCAAAAACACTTCGCATCAACGGGCTATTTTCGCTAATCTCCCAGCCGTGCTGCGGTTCGTGTACACCATCCTCTATGCTTTGGGCTTTGTCCTGTTGAGCCCAATGTTCGTTTACAAGATGTGGAAGCGCGGCAAGTACCGCGAAAACTTCTGGCAGCGATTCGGCTTCTACACGCAGGAATTGCGGGAAGCTCTGTTCGTCAAATCCACCTCGCGTTGCTGGATCCAGGCCGTCAGCGTCGGCGAAGTCAACGTGGCGCTGATTTTCATTGCCGCGCTGCAGCGGAGATTTCCCGACCTGAAAATCATCCTCACGACCACAACCTCGACCGGGTACACACAGGCCTACGAACGCTTGCCGCAGGAGGTCGAGCTGATGTATTTCCCGCAAGATTTCCCACCGTGTGTGCGTCGGGCGTATGGGTTGATCCGGCCCGACTTCGTGGTGTTGATGGAATCGGAACTTTGGCCGAACCACGTCTGGGAAGGCGCTCGGCGCGGCCTTCCGATGTTTCTGGTCAATGGCCGCATGTCTCCGCGATCGGCCCGGCGATATCGGCGGGTGCGCTGGCTGTTCGGCGACGTGCTGTCACGATTGGCGCTGGTCAGCGCGCAGAGTCAGGAGGACGCCGAGAATTTCTGCGCCGTCGGCGCACCGAAGGAACGAGTCCACGTCACCGGCAACATGAAGTACGACGCGTCGATGCCCCATGCCGACGTACAGCGGCTCGACCCCGTCCAGTTGCTCAAGCAGATCGGGGTCTCACCCGCTCAGCCGGTCTGGGTGGCCGGCAGCACACATCCCGGCGAGGAGGAAATCGTTTTCGATGTGTTCAACGAACTGCGCAGCCAATTTCCCAGCTTGTTTCTCGTGCTCGCCCCGCGACATGTTGAACGCACGCGCGAGGTCGTCGAGCTGGCCCGACGCAAACAGATTAAGTTCGTCATGCGCTCCGAGGTGAATTCGCAGCTTACCTCGACCGCGCGTCCGTACGATTGCCTGTTGGTGAACACCACGGGTGATTTGAAGTGGCTCTACAAAATTGCCACCGTGATTTTCGTCGTCAAAAGCCTGGCGGGACAGGGTGGACAAAACATCGTTGAAGCGGCGGCAAGCGGGCGGCCGGTCGTGTTCGGTCCGAATATGCAGAATTTCAAAGCCATCGCCCGCGAGTTTGTCGCCGAAGGGGCTTGTGTACAGGTGCCCGACGCCGGTGCCTTGCGCCGCGCTCTCCGGGAGTTGCTCAACGACGAACCGCGTCGCAAGAATATCGCTGCCGCCGCCCGCCGCGTCATCGAATCCAACGTTGGCGCCACCTCCCGCAGTGTTGACCTCATCGCCCAGTCCCTCGAGTCCACTTCCACGAAGCGATCGGCATCCTGAGGTTGGCCGGAGTGGCCATTACGGCAATTTGAACAATTTGTCCGGGGTTATTTGGGATGCAGAATGAAGAGGCGGCTTGTGCCATCGCGTTTGATCAGCAGGACGAGGTCGCCGTCCGTCTTGCCAGCCGCAACGGCAAACTCGTCCAGGTTGGTGACCTTGTCGTGATTGACTTCGGTGATGAGGTCGCCGGGTTGGACGTGGGCATCGGCAGCAGGGCTGTCATCATCGACCTGGCTGACGAGCACTCCCTGGTCCTTTTTGTAACCCAACTGCGCGGCCTTATCGGCGGTCAGTGGTTCGACGACCAGACCGTACGCCTTGGCGTTGCTGCCAGGTTCTCCCCCCGCTTCATTGGCGGCAGCAAGGGCATCGGGTGTCAATTCTCCCACGGTAACGGTAAGCGTGCGTTCCTTATGGTCGCGCATGATGACGGTATCGACTTTTGTGCCGGGAATGACGTCAGCGACAAGATTGCGAAGCTCGCGCGTGTGATCGACGTCAGCATTTGCGAAACGTGTAATCACGTCATCGGTTTTGAAGCCCGCTTTATCAGCAGGCGAGCCCTTGGTGACATGAACCACGCGTGCGCCTTTGGGTTCGGTGAGCCCCGCTTGTGAAGCGAAGTCGGGATCCACGTCATTGATTATGATGCCGAGGTAGCCGCGCGTGACCGTGCCGCTATTGATCAAATCGTGAACGACGTGTTTGGCGAGATTGATCGGGATGGCAAAGCCGACGCCGGAAAATTGGGCGACGCTTGGATGCGTGGCGATGGCAGTGTTGATGCCGACGACTTCCCCGTCCATGTTGACGAGTGGGCCGCCGGAATTGCCAGGATTGATGGCGGCATCGGTCTGGAGAAAGTCCTCGTACTTGCTGCCGTCTTCATCCTCTTCCACGCGCGTGCGGCCCTTGGCGCTGATGATGCCGGCGGTGACGGTCTGCTCGTAACCAAACGGCGCGCCGATGGCGAGCACCCAGTCACCCACACGCAGTTTTTCCGAGTCGCCTAGATCGACGGAAGGAAGATCGCGGGCCGGTTTGTCCACGAGCTGGATGACGGCCAGATCCGTGTTGGGATCAACGCCCACCAGCTTCGCATTACGTGGAATGTCACCGGTCAGTGTGACTTTAAGTTGGTCCATGTCCTGAACGACATGATAGTTCGTCAAGATATGGCCCTGTTTATCGACGATGATGCCCGAGCCCATGCCGCCTTGTTTGAATTCCTGGTAGTCGCGCGGATTGGCCCGATGGGGGCGTCCATCGTCCTGGTCGCCAAAAAACCAGCGGAATGGGGAATCTTCGCCGCCAAAGGGCCATGCGAAACGTGGGACCTTGAGAGTCTTCTCCGAATAGACGGTCACAACACATGGTTTGACGCGTTCTGCGACAGCTGCGAACGCATCACCGAGTGCGTGGGCGGAAGCGGTGACGCTCTTCGAAAGGGGCGGGAGGGGTGTTGCCTGCGGGCCGGGCCCCGCGGTCGTTAAAGTGGGACTGAGACCAATCAGCAACGCCATTCCCATCGCGATTCCAGCGGTTCGGAGTCGATTCTGCTTCATCAAAGAATTCCCTTTCTTACGGAAAACATGTCTATCCAATGCGACACAGTAACATGAGATTACGTTGAATTTGAATCCGGACAGGAGGATTCGGTTCTGGAATGTCATGGACTTTGTGCAGTTTTTCAGGCATACTCGAGATGCAATCGAGCGTGATGAATGCGAGGATAATACTACAAGTCCCACCGCAGCGGGATCAGTATTTTCGGCTCCAGCCCCAATTCTTCTCGGAGGACCGGCAGCATGATTACACGCAGCCAGATTAATCAACTTCTGGAATTTCGTAGCGGACAATATCTCATTACGAGTTGTTATTTCAATCTCGCCCGCACCCGGATGCCACCACAAATGGTGAAAATCCGAGCGAAAGATCTCCTGCAGTCGGCGCGCCGCGAGTTGCAAGCCAAGGCGGGCACCCATGTGCAGCGCGAATCGTTGCGCCGGGATTTTGGACGGATTGAGACGTTCGTCATGGAGGAGATCACATCGGGGCAGAACAAGGCAGTTGCGGCGTTCTCCTGCAACGGGGAGGAGTTCTGGCAGGCGTACCGGCTGCCGCGCGTGATCCGCAATATCCTGATTGCCGATTATGATCCCTATATCCGCCCATTGGCGGCGATCCTTGCCGAGTATCATCGCTACGGCATTATGATGGTGGACCGCATCCAGGGGAAGTTATTCGAGTTGTATATGGGGGAGACGCGCGAGCATCGGGTGATCGTTGACCCCATCCCGCGGCGCGTGAGCGAGGGCGGTTTAGGCGGACGGGAAGAACGCAAGATCGAGCGTCGCCGCGACCAGGCAGTCCAGCAACATTTCCAACGCCTGGCGGACGCCACATTCGACCTGTTCAAGCGGGATCAGTTCGATTGGCTGATTCTGGGTGGCCACAGAGAAATCCTCCGCGAATTCAAAGCGTATTTGCATCCCTACCTGAAGGCACGCTGGGTTGGGGATTTTCACATCGAACCCAGCAAAACGAAGACGGCCGAAATAAAGCAGCACGCGCTTGAGATCGAGGAACGCGTCGAATGGGAACACGAGCGGAAACTGGCGGATGAATTGGTCCGCAAGGCGCTGTTGGGGAATCACGCCGTCAGCGGCGTGAGCGCGACGTTGGGTGCATTGACGCGCGGCGAAGCTCAGATGTTACTTGTCGAGGAGGGGTTTGAGGCGCCCGGTTACGTCTGTTACAACTGCCATTTCGTGAGCTTGGATCAGCAGATGTGCCCTCGTTGCCGAAAACTGATCGAGCCGTGCCCCGATATTGTGGACGAAGCGATTGAACTTGCGATGATGAAAAACTGCCAAATCGAGCACGTACAGGGGCCGACGCCGTTGCGGGACGCCGGGCGTATGGGAGCGATGCTGCGGTTCCAAGCTGTTTGATGCCAGCGGTATACAAGGCGGGAGAATGCTGTTGAAACAACGGGGCAGTCTGATATAGTTGTGTCAAGGAGCGGACCGTTTCCATGGCTGTTTTTGATAACAAGTATTCCGATAACATCCCCGGTAAGTTCTACGTGGACGACCAGTGCATTGATTGCGATCTGTGTCGCGAGACGGCGCCGGATAATTTCACACGCAACGAGGACGGCGGCTACAGTTTCGTGTATCGGCAACCCGCCACGCCGGAGGAGGAAGCCCTTTGCAAAGAGGCGATGGAAGGTTGCCCCGTCGAAGCCATCGGAAATGACGGTCAACAGGCCGAGCCCGCTCCTGCTGAACAATCCCAACAGCAACCCCAGTGACTCCTTCCCTGCGAGCGCAGGTGATCCGCGAATGGCAGCCGTTCGCCACGAGCGACAGCTTCGATCCCAATACCGTCGCGCCCCTGAGCAAGCTGGTGCCCGGCGTGATGAAGGGCCTCGGGCTCGATCAGCGGTTGCAGCAGTCGCAGGTGTTTTTTCTTTGGCCGCAGATCGTCGGTCCGGACATCGCCACGCATGCACAGCCCACCGGCCTGCGCAACGGCAACTTGATCGTCACGGTCGATCATCCCGTCTGGTTGCAGGAACTTTCCCGGTTTCACAAAACACTGCTGCTTCAAAAAATCAGGGAACGTGTTGGCAAAAACGCGGTCCGCAACATCCTCTTCCGCATTGGCTGAGTTGAAAACGGTCCTGGCCAGTTTGTTCCTCGCGCTCTTGCTGGCGGGTTGCGTCAGTTCGACCCCGCGGGAGACGCGTCCGACACTCAATGTTCCGTTCATCGCGCAAGAGTCTAACTACTGCGGCCCGGCGGCGCTGGCGATGCTGGCGAATTTCTACGGATATTCCGTCTCGCAGGACGAGATCGCCGGAAGCATCTATCTGCCCGATATTCATGGCACACTTACCTCTGATCTGGCCGATTACGCGCGGCGATTCAACCTGTGGGTGCGGTCGTATCGAGGCTCGACCGTTGATCTGCGCGAGAAAATCAGGGCCGGGGTGCCGATGATTGTCCTTGGAAAATTCGGCGCGAACTTCCATTTCTTTGTCGTGCTCGGCTTCGACGATTTCAATGAGACGGTCATGGTCCATTCCGATTCCCGCGCGCGGCTGGAACTGAACCAGGACGATTTCTTTCGCTTTTGGGACCGGGCGGGCCGGTGGACATTGCTGGTGTGTCCCCCGGATCGGACTCCGTGGCCACTTTCAGCGGAGGAAAACAACGACCTTGGGGTGTTCCTTGAGCAGACTGGCAGGCTGGTTGCCGCGGCCGGCCATTATCAGTCCGCCATGGACCTTTCGCCTGCGAATTCCTATTTTCGCATGAATCTCGGCAACGCACTGTTGAAACAGAACCTCTTCGCCGAAGCCGCCAGCGCGTACGCAGGGGCCGTGAAAGTTGACCCCGAAAACGCCGACGCTCTCAACAATCTCGCCTATGCATACGAAGAATTGGGCGCCAACCTCGATCAAGCCATTGAACTGTGCCGGCGGGCCGCGGCGTTGCGTCCCTCGCATCGCGCCTACTACCTCGATACGATGGGTGCTGTTTATCTGAAGCAGGAGCGACCCAAGGACGCCGTGGCAGTATTCGAATCGGCACTGGCGGCGACGACGGACCGACAGTCATCGCTTCGCGCAACCATCGCGCAACATTTGGCCGCCGCCCGCACACAGTTGAAAGACTAGAGATTCCATATGTGGCGCGTCTTGCAAAACTGTTTGAGGATCGTATTCGTTGGTTTGACGTTGCTGATTTTATCAGGGCGGGCGATTGCTGCCGACAGAGCAGGCGTGGAACAGTGGGGGACATTTGAAATCTCCCTCCCTGGCCCAAAGAACGGAAATCCATTCGTAGATGTCAGTCTTGTCGGCCGGTTCTCGCTGGGGGACAAGACCGTCGAAGTGACAGGCTTTTATGACGGCGGCGGCATTTATCGCATCCGCTTCATGCCGGAGGCACAGGGACTCTGGCATTACTCAACACGCAGCAATGTTCGCGAGCTCAACCGCAAGAGCGGTGAGTTTCAAGTCACGTCGCCAACATCCGGCAATCATGGGCCGGTACGGGTCCGCAACACGTATCATTTCGCCTACGCGGACGGTACTCCGTATCGGCCGATCGGTACAACGAGTTACAATTGGGCGCACATGGCCGACGCGCTGGAGGAGGAGACGCTCGCGAGCCTCGCCACCTCGCCGTTCAACAAGATCCGCATGTGCGTTTTTCCCAAGCATCAAGCGGGGAATACCAACGAGCTTTCCCTCTACCCGTTCGAAGGAACCCCGCCGAAGACGTGGAATTTTACGCGGTTCGACCCGGAGTTTTTCCGGCATTTGGAGAAACGCATTGGCGATTTGCGTGACCGTGGCATCGAGGCGGATGTGATCCTGTTTGATCCGTACGATAAGGGCCGATGGGGGTTCGACCGAATGCCGGCGGCGGTGGACGACCGTTATGTGCGCTACATCGTCAGCCGTCTCGCGGCGTATCGTAATGTCTGGTGGTCGTTGTCCAACGAATATGATTTCAACAAGAACAAAACCGAGACGGACTGGGACCGGCTGTTCCAGGTTGTGCAGGCGGCGGATCCTTACGCGCACCTGCGCTCCATTCACAACGGTTTTTACATTTACAACAACACGGAGCCCTGGGTCACGCATGCCAGCATCCAGAACGGTTCGGCGGTGGAAGACGCCGGGCGGTCCGAGTTGTACCGCGACGTGTACCGCAAGCCCATCGTGTTTGATGAGGTGAAGTACGAGGGCAACATTTGGAAGCGGTGGGGGAACCTGACGGGTGAGGAAATGGTGTTCCGATTTTGGGAAGGGACCGTCGCGGGCACGTATGTGACGCACGGAGAAGTTATTACCAACTCTGAACACACGCTCTGGACTTCGGAAGGCGGCAGGCTTTCCGGGCAGAGTCCGGCCCGGCTCGCATTCCTGAGCAAGGTGCTGGCGGACAGTCCGGCGGAAGGGATCGACCCGATTGATAAATGGCAGGACACGAACATGGGCGGGCAGCTCGGCCAATATTATCTCCTCTACTTCGGCAAGGAAACGCCGACATCGTGGCAGTTTCAACTCTACAAGGACCGCATCAAGGACGGGATGAGATTCAAGGTGGATGTGATTGATACATGGGACATGACGATCACACCTGTCGAAGGCGAATTTGTGACGAAGAAGAAGGATAATTACCATTTCGTGGACGAGAAAGACCGGGCCGTCGCTTTGCCCGGCAAGCCCTTCATGGCACTTCGTATTCGTCGAATACCGGATGCTGAAGATTCACGCACAAAAATCGCCCCACCGCCGACGGACAATACACCACTGGATTGAATGTCGATCAAGATCTCTTTACTCGGGGCCGCAAACGTTCCTGAAGAAAAAGGTATTGCTGTGCCCAGCCGGCGTACGGGCCGAAGTGCGAACGGGTGAACTCACGAAGTTCCCGGTGGGTGAAGCGCTTCCTGTCGGGGAAGTAGATGCGTTTGAGCGCCCGCTCGATCCAGACGTCGATGGGGAATGCCTGGTCGAAACCGCACGAGAATAACAGCGAACAGCCGGCGATCTTTTCGCCGACACCCGGCAGTTTCATCAATTCCTCCAACGCATGGTCGTGTTCCATCGTCCGCAGTGAATCCAGATCGATCTTGCCGCTATCGATCATGCGCGCCGCGGCGAGCAGGTGTTTCGCACGGAATCCGAGTTTGCAGTCCCACAGTTCCTGATGAGACGCACGCGCGATGGCCGAGACGCCCGGAAAAGCGCGGAACGTTCCGATGGAAGTCTCAATGGGTTCGCCGAATCGTTCGGCCAGCAGGGCAACGATCTGCCGGATCTGGACTATTTGCTTTGATGAGCTGGCGATGAACGAAGCGAGGCATTCCCACGGTTCCTGTCGCAACACGCGCAGCCCGTGATGTGTTTTGACGGCCTCGTGCAGCAACGCGTCATTTGGAAACGTGGCGATGATCTCCGGCAGGGACACCTCGACGGCAAGATAGTGTTGGATGAACTTCGCGTCGCCGTCGGGATAAAGTTCCCATTCGACAGAACCGGGATGCTGGCGCAGGCGGGCGACGCGATGGCCGATTATGCCCATAAACCAGCAGTTTTCCATCCGCCGCCAACGGAAAGCCTGGCCGCATTCCAGTGTGGCGGCGAGATCGAAATCAGAAATATTGATTGTCCGCTGCATTTGTGATACAAGCTCGCGCGGGGAACCCTAGTGATGTTGAATCAGGAGGTCAATACCATCCATTTCGTGGGTATTTGCGGCACCGCGATGGCGGCGGTGGCCGCGATGTGCCGCGATCTCGGCTTCACCATCACCGGCAGCGACGAAAATGTCTATCCGCCGATGTCCACGTTTCTCGAATCGCGCGGCATCCGCATCGGGCAGGGCTTCCGGGGGTCGAATCTCGATCATCGCCCCGATCTTGTCGTTGTCGGCAACGCAATCAAGCGCGGCAATCCCGAGGCGGAGCGGTTGCTCGACGAACAATGGAACTTTTGTTCGCTGCCGGAATTGGTCCGGGAGTTTTTTATTCGCGGCAAGCACTCGATTGTCGTCGCCGGCACACACGGCAAAACCACAACGACTTCGCTGCTGGCGTGGACGCTGGAATCCGCGGGTCGTTCGCCTGGATTTCTGATTGGTGGAATTCCCCGCAATTTCGACTGCGGCGCACGGGTGGGGAGGGGACCGCACGTAGTGATCGAAGGCGACGAGTATGACACTGCCTTTTTCGACAAGCGCAGCAAGTTCATCCATTACCTGCCCGAAACAGTGATCTTGAACAACATCGAATTCGATCACGCCGACATTTTCGCCGATCTTGCGGCGGTCAAGCGGGCCTTCCGCCAATTGGTTGCCGTTATTCCGCGGCGCGGTCTGCTGATTGCCAACGGTGAGGACGCCAATGTGCGGGACGTGATCGCCGACGCACAGTGCCGGATTCGGTTTTTCAGCAAGGCGGACTTCGACGGATTCGCAGTTCCTTTGGCCGGCGACCACAACCAACGCAATGCCGCAGCTGTGGCTGTGTGCGCGGCGGAACTGGGGTTGTCACGGATGGAAATCCAGGAAGGGTTTTCCACTTTCACCGGCGTAAAACGTCGCATGGAAGTGCGGGGCGAAGCGGCAGGGGTCACTGTCATCGACGATTTCGCACATCATCCGACCGCCATCGCCGAAACAATCCGTGCGTTGCGATCACAGTATCCACGGCGGCGCGTATGGGCGCTGTTCGAACCGCGCAGCAATACGACGCGACGAAATATTTTCCAGCATGAACTGGCCGATTCACTGGGGCTGGCCGACGGCGTGTTCATCTCCCGCGTCGACCGGATGAATGAATTGCCGGAAGACGAGCGCCTAAAACCGGAACAGATCATTACCGTGCTGCGTCAACAAGGCAAGGTCGCCAACTTCCTGTCCAGCTCGGATGAAATCGTGGAAAAACTCCTCCCCAGCCTGCATGACACCGATGTCGTGGCCGTTTTTTCCAACGGCAAGTTCGACGGCATCCACGACAAACTCCTGGCCCGACTCTCCGCGCTTGCGGCTTAGAACTGGATCACTTTCCAGACTCATTGCCCTGCAGGTTTTAGGCGCGGTGCGATCTCTTCCGTCAAAGGGCAGAAGATGTGGCAAACGGCTTGATTTTCTGGGTTACTTCCGTATCCTTGCGGCACGTCTGCATTATGTGGCGCGGCCCCATCGTCTAGAGGCCTAGGACATCAGATTCTCAA
>Ga0187851_10003606_pt1 | contig 12932 bp, 13 predicted proteins | sample June2016WEW_6_10_FD_132997 | JGI IMG/M metagenome (GOLD analysis project Ga0187851, IMG submission 132997) | Peatland microbial communities from SPRUCE experiment site at the Marcell Experimental Forest, Minnesota, USA - June2016WEW_6_10 | ecosystem: Environmental > Terrestrial > Soil >...
GAAACGCCGCCAACTGAAAGTGGAAATCGTCGCCGTGCCCGCCGTCATGCAATGCGCCTTCGTTCGGTGAAAATCCGCCGATCCGGCAATAGCTGATATAGCGGCCGATCGAAATGCATTTTTGCGCGAGATCAGGTCGTTCCACTTTGGCGCTTGCGGCGGCGCGGGACCGACCCCTGGCGCCGACGGAGCGCTGGCGCTAATCAGGCGACGGACCGCTCCGACCGCCGGATCAGAGGACCAATGGCCAACCTGCGCGCGCTCTATCCGCCGATCGAGCCCTACGAATCCGGCATCGTCGACGTCGGCGACGGGCACCGGGTCTATTTCGAGCGTTGCGGCCGACGCGGGGCCAAGCCGGCATTGTTTCTCCATGGCGGCCCGGGCGGCGGGATCGCCCCCGACCATCGCCGGCTGTTCGACCCCGAGCTTTACGACGTCACGCTGTTCGACCAGCGCGGCTGCGGCCGCTCGACGCCCAACGCCAGCCTGGAGGCGAATACGACCTGGCGCCTGGTCGCCGACATCGAGCGGCTGCGCGCGGCGGCGAAGGTCGATCGCTGGCTGGTATTCGGCGGCTCCTGGGGTTCGACCCTGGCGCTCGCCTATGCCGAGACCTACCCTGAGCGGGTCAGCGCGCTCGTCTTGCGCGGAATCTACACCGTCACCAAAGCCGAGCTCGCCTGGTATTACCAGTTCGGCGTCTCCGAGATGTTCCCCGACAAATGGGAGCGCTTCCAGGCGCCGATTCCGCCCGAAGAGCGCGGCGACATGATCGCGGCCTATCGCAAGCGCCTCACCGGCGACGATTCCGCCGCTCAGATCGAAGCGGCGAAGGCGTGGAGCCTGTGGGAAGGCGAGACGATCTCCCTGCTGCCCAATCCCAACGTCTCCGCCGTCCACGGCGACGGGCGTTTCGCGCTCGCCTTCGCGCGAATCGAGAACCATTACTTCACCCACAATTGCTGGCTCGAGGAGGGGCAGCTGCTGCGCGACGCCGGGCGCTTAAGCGGGATTCCCGGCGCGATCGTCCACGGCCGCTACGACATGCCGTGTCCGGCGCGCTACGCCTACGCGCTGCACAAGGCGTGGCCGGAGGCCGAGTTCCATCTTGTCGAAGGCGCCGGCCACGCCTGGTCGGAGCCCGGCATCCTCGACCGGCTGATCCGCGCCACAGACCGGTTCGCCGGCAAGGGTTCCAGCGCCGCGCGCAGCCAAGACTGGCTCTATGGCGAGGACGGCCTGCCAAGCTAGCGGGCAAAATCTGACGCTTGGTTTCCGCTGTACGGGTCGGACGCGGGTGGAAGGCGGCTACCGCCTCGCGGGAGCGGGATCGACCGGATTGCGCCCATTATTGCCGGTCCCTGCCAATACGGCGGTGCTCGAAAGCGGACGCCTATCCGGCGAGGCGCCCTCAACGACCACGGGTAGTCTCACCGGATTTGCGCGTCGGTGGGGCCGCTTCACACCTAGCGCGGGTAAAGAGATGAATGCGGCTTTTCCGTTGAAATTAAGATCGATCGGGGGCCTGGCGCCAACAAGTTGCGATTTTTGATAGTATTTATTTTGACTTTTCAAAATTGTTCTCGGCGCGTTTTCAGTGAGTTATCGCTTAAATACATAACTCTACGCCTGTCACACTTGGTTTTGCCACTATTTTATTATGAACTTGAAAAGTGAATTCGTATCTGAATTCGCGGAATAAGATATTGATTTGGAGATTTCTATGACCAATACGAAAATTCAGGCCAACGATATCCACGCCAAATGGTCCAAGCTCAATCAGGCTGACGTGGCGAACGTGAGAAGCCATGAGGCGCTCTCGGCGTTGGTCGCGAAGGCTTACAGCATGGACAAGGCCAGAGCGGACGCCGACGTGACTGTCTGGATGTCTGACCGCAGCTTCTAATCCACTGACGACGTGCCGCCCCCGGCAGCAACCCTGCCGGGGACGAAGTTGCGCCCAAATTAGCCGTTCAGTGGATAGTCGCGGTGACTCCGACGCGAACGTCGTGGTCATTGCAACACTGCAAACGGCACCGAGCGCCGGTCGTTATGCACCCAGCTCGACCGGCCTTCGCGCTAATGGGCGGTCGCTCGCGTCGACCGCCCATCTTTTTGCGCAGCGACGTGGCGTCAACTCAACCTGCGACCCTAGCCAGGCTAGATGAACGTTGGAATCACGCGCCACGATCGAGCCGCAGCCGAGACCGCGACGGCGCTTCGCTACGCATCAATCGGCCCCGCTAGGACGCCGCTCGCCAGTGGTCTGAGCTATTCCTGTCGTTCGCTTGCCGAACTCGCGCGACCAGCGGCGAATGGCCCTTGCTCTTGGCCCAATCAACGGCCTCGCGTTGCGTCTTGAATGCGCCGAGCGCACTGCCGGCTTGGTCTTCGACAACGAAATTCGTGATTGCGGTCCCTTCACGATACCCCTTCGGGCATGCCTCGACATAAACGTTCGCCATATTCGCTCCACTCAAGCTGCCTTCGACGAGGCCGCATTGCGCATTTGTAAGCGCTCGCCCGTTGCGCGAGCGCCGTCGCTTCGTTACGCCCGACAGCGGGATGGACTTGCGTCACGCGCCGCGTTGTGAACGGGCGCCGTAGATTGACCCTTCGAAGCAAAGCCAATCAGGAGCTTGCGTGACGGATCGACAGCGGCGCCCAGCGTGCGCGTCCGGCTAGCGGCGCGTTGGTGAGGCGATCGCCTTGATCTCATCCGTTTTAGACGCTGATTGATCGCCCGGCTGCGGTGATCCGCACTTGTGCGCATCGATCACCCTCTACGCGCTCCGCCAGGCCCCACGCCAGCAACGATAGGAACGCTTGCTCTCTGACGCTGCCGCGCACACCGCGAAAGCGCCAAGCGCCCCGCACTGAGTAGGCGCATCCTTTCCGAAGGAGGCCGAGAATCTTGTAACTGCCGGGGGACAGGTCCGATCGCCTTGCCCCGTCGATCGGCGACATGGTTGCGGTCATGCTATTCCTCGCCCCCCCGAATGAGCGACTAGCTCTTGATGAACAGGAGGCGCGCGCTCGGGCGCAATCATTTGCTCAAGCGATGCCGGCGAAACGGTCAACTCCCCCCTTAAGATTGCGTCTGACCACTCGCAAAGGACGCCGGCAGCGGACACGCTCTTGACGGTCATGCGCATGCGCGACGGCCCCCTCAACAGAACCTTGTCCCCAGACTTGAAATCCATAATCTCCCCCTCTCAATGTTTCCGCTCCCCAGCGAGCGCTTAAGAGCCCATTGTTTCGGCGGCTAACGCGCCGAACCTTACGGCCGCCTGTGTGCGGTTTGTCGCTCGCAATTTTCTCATGATGCTATGTAGATGCACTTTGACCGTGCCTTCGGAAATTTGGAGATCCAAGGCGATCTTCTTGTTCGTGCGACCGGCGCTCATGGAATTGAAAACGTCGCGTTCCCGCGCCGTGAGATTGCGATAGGGCGAGGGCGATTCTTTCGGGCGTGCGTGCGCCCGCGGTGACAGGTCTTGTGGCGAGAGGTCGTGTGCAGGGACGCAGGCGACGACGATGCTTTCGTCCTGACGCTCCATGAGTCCGGGCATCAGAAAGGCTCCGCCGACCACCATGTATCTGAGATAGGCGACGGCGATCTCCACGCTGGCGTCAGACATCACGATTCCGACGACCCCTAGCGTCGTGAGCGACGCGGCGACGCGCATGTCCCGCGCGTGCAGATAAGCGCCGATCGGCGATCCATCGCTGAGTCGCCGCAGCGTCTCAATTGTCTCGCGTAACTGCCAACGCTCGCATCCCGACAGCAGATCAGGACCGATGAGCACGAGCTTGGCCGGTCCCGGAGCGACTTCGTCAGACGATTTGACGCCCTCGATCGATACGTGTGGCAGGAACGTCATGAGTGCGCGCGCCAGGCACTCGCGAAACGACGCTCGCGGCTCGATCAGCACCACACGCGCGACCCTCGCTCCGACGTTCAGCGCGGCATTCTCGCCAGCCGAATCGAGATCGCGGTCGTTCACGCGCTCAAGTCCTTTGTGGCCTCTCGGCCTCTTCCTTCACGACGCGAAGGCTCAAGACACAGGCTTGCCGCAGACCGCGGGTGCGGTCGGTTGAAGCTGTCTGCAATCGTAAATTCCCCCTCGATGGCGGCCCACCCTCGGAATCTACTCATAGTGTCGTGCGACCCCCTCGGCGTGGCCTCAGAACTTGGCGTCCGTTTGCCACCCCGTCCTTCTTGCTGAGGCACGGAATCGGCGCTCCCGTCAGTTGCTTAGTCTTCGGGCGCTCTCCTGAATCTCGATCCCGTTCGCGGCTTCGAACGAAAGACGCCGTCGTCTCTCAAAGCGTTCGGGAATAGAAAATTGGCGGTCGCGGAGGGGATGTCCTGCGACCGCCTGAGGTCGAGCGGCAATCTGGGAGGGGGAAATTGCTGCCCAACACTGTTCGATGGCCAAGGATTACAGCCAACAGCATTCGCCGCAAGATTCGGAATGTGCCTACGCCGCGCCACGTTCTTACCAAGCGCGATTGCGGCCGCCGACCACGCAGCAGTGAATGACCGCTTCGTCATTTTGAGAGCGGCAAGCTGCCGGTCCGCCCCCTGCCAGCTTCAGTCGATTGGGCGCGGCTGGCGAAAAGGCGGCTCAGGGTCCACTCCGCTCCGCCAGCGCGGGGACCAAGCGCCAGAATCTGATCGCTAGGATTCGCGCCGCCGCTATCGCCGCGCTTCCGTCGCCATCCTGATCGCCAGACCGGCAAGCACGGTCGCCATCAGCCAGCGCTGGACGACGGCCCAGGTCGGGCGGCGGGCGAGGAAGAGGGCGATCGAACCGGCGGCGAGCGCGATCGTCGCGTTGCCGCAGAGGCTGATCGCGATCTGGGTGAAGCCGAGCGCGAGCGATTGGCCGAGCACATGGCCGAGCTTCGGGTCGATGAATTGCGGCAGCAGCGACAGATAGAGCGCCGCCACCTTGGGATTGAGCAGGCTGGTGACCAGGCCCATCGCGAACAGCCGCCGCGGGCCGTCCTTCGGCAGGTCGCGCAGCTGAAACGGCGAGCGCCCGCCCGGCCGGACCGCCTGCCAGGCGAGAGCGAGCAGATAGAGCGCGCCGGCGATGCGCAGCGCGTCATAGGCGTAAGGCACGGCGATCACCAGCGCGGTGACGCCGAAAGCGGCGCTGAGCATGTAGAAGACGAAGCCGAGCGCGACGCCGCCGAGCGACACCAGCCCGGCCGCCGGCCCCTGGCAGATCGAGCGCGAGACGAGATAGATCATGTTGGGGCCCGGCGTCAGCACCATGCCGAGCACGATGAGCGCGAAGGCGATCCAACTGGCGAAGTGCGGCATTTGCGATCTCGCGTTATGGGGCGGCGACCTTTAGCGTGCGACGCTGGGGCGCGAAAGGAGCGAAGTCGTGAACGAAAGAACCGCCACGGGGGTCGGAAGCCTGGTCGTGCGCGACGCCGCCGAGGCGGATATGGAGGCGGTCGCGCGGATCTACGCCCATCACGTCGAGCGGGGGCTCGCGACCTTCGAGGAGGCTGCGCCGACCGACGAGGAGATGCGGGCGCGCCGACTGAAGGTGCTGGCGGTCGGCGCGCCCTATCTCGTCGCCGAGATCGACGGCGAAATCGTCGGCTATTGCTACGCCGCGCCCTACCATGCGCGCCCGGCCTATCGTCATACGCTGGAAGACAGCGTCTATGTCGCGCCGGGCCGCGGCGGGCGAGGAATCGGCGGCGCGCTGCTCGCCGAACTCATCGCCCGCTGCGAAGCCGGCCCGTGGCGGTGGATGGTGGCGATCATCGGCGACAGCGGCAATTCAGCATCGATCGCCCTGCATCGGCGTTACGGTTTCGAGCCGGTCGGGACGCTGCGCTCGGTCGGCTTCAAGCACGGTCGCTGGGTCGATACGCCGATCATGCAGCGCGTGCTTGGGCCAGGCGATTCGCGGCCGCCCGACGATCTTACGGCGACGCCGGCGCGCTGACGCCGATCATCGGTCCGAGCGGCGTCAATTCGTCGTCGCGTCCAAGCTCCGGCGCGTAGAGCGACGACACCGAGCCGTCGAGGAACAAGGCGTTGGCGCAGCCGAGCCCATCGCGGAACAGCAGGGCGAAGTCGTAGAACGTGACCGGCTCCTCGGCGATGGCGAAGATCGCCGTCGTCCCGTCGCGCACGCAGACGCCGTTGCGGATCTTCTCCGAAGTGCCGGTCGGCAGGATCTTGGGATGGATGCGGCCGTCGATCACCAGCATCGGACCGGACTGGGTGGCGAAACGCGTCGGGGGCGGCGCGGCGAGATAGCGCGAGGTCTCCTCGACGCCGGCGACGCCGTCGCCGATCCAGAACACGCCATTGGGCAGGAGATGGAAATTGCTGGGGCCGGCGCGGGTGTCGGCGCGCACGCGCCGCTTGCCGTCCTCGATATAGAGGCCGACCGGCGCGAGATCGTCGCCGAACATGCCGCCGTTCATCGCGAAGCGCAGCGTCCGCCCGTGCGCGGCCAAGTCCTGGGCGAGCGCGGCGAAACTGCCGTAGGGCTTGCGCTGCGCGTCGGCCCAGTAGAGGCGGATGTCGTCGCGGCGCGCGTCGAAGCTGCAAATGGCGTAGCGCGCCGAGGCGAAGTCGCGCGGCGCGCAGACGGGCGCGGCCTGCGCCGGCGCGGCGGCGAGCGGCGCGAGCAGAACCGTCAGCGCGCCGAAGGCGGCGAGCCATCTCGCGGCCGTCGGCCGGCGCTTGGCGCCGCGGGCGCGCATATCGGCCTCCTGGGGTGCGAATCGCGGCAATTCTAGCGCGGAGCGGCCGATCAAAGAACCTTGCCGGGATTGAGCAGGCCGCGGGGGTCGAGCGCGCCTTTCAGCGCCCGCATCAAGTCGAGGGCGACGGGGTCCTTGACCCGCTTCAACAGGTCGCGCTTCAGCGCGCCGATCCCGTGCTCGGCTGAGATCGAGCCGGCGTATCGCGCGACGACCGCATGGACGACCTCGTTCATCGCCGACCACTGGCCGAGAAACGCCGCCGTATCGGCGCCGATCGGCTGGCTGACGTTGAAATGGGTGTTGCCGTCGCCCAGATGGCCGAACGCGACCACGCGTGCAGTCGGCATGAACGCGGCGACCGCCGCCGTCGCCTCGGCGATGAAGGCGGGAACCGCGCCGACCGGCGTCGACACGTCGTGCTTGATCGAACCGCCTTGCGGCTTCTGGGCGTTCGACATCGATTCGCGTAAGCGCCAGAACGCCTCGCGCTGCTCGAGCGTCGCGGCGAGCGCCGCGTCGGCGATCAGCTCGCGCTCGAGCGCGTCGCCGAGCAGGGCGGTCAACGCGTCGTCGAGGCCGTCTTCTTGCTGCGCGCTGACCTCGATCAGCGCGTACCACGGATGCGCGTCGCCGAGCGGATCGCGCGCGTTCGCGTCGTAGGCGAGCACGAACTCCATGCCGATGCGCGGCATGATTTCAAAGCTGGTGACCTGCTGGCCGAAGCGCGCGCGCGCCATTTTCAGCAGCGCCAGCGCGCGCCCGGGGTCGGCGAGGCCGACGAAGGCGGTCGCGCGCGCGCGCGGCCGCGCGAACAGCTTCAGCGACGCAGCGGTGACGATCCCGAGCGTGCCCTCGGCGCCGACGAACAGGTCCTTGAGGTCGTAGCCGGTGTTGTCCTTGCGCAGCTTGGAGAGGAGATTGGCGACGCGCCCGTCGGCGAGCACGACCTCGACGCCGAGCGTCAGGTCGCGCGCGTTGCCATAGGCGATGACCGCGACGCCGCCGGCGTTGGAGGAGAGATTGCCGCCGATGGTGGCGGTTCCTTCCGAGGCGAGCGCCAGCGGGAATAGCCGGTCGACCGCCTCGGCCGCCGCCTGCGCCTCGGCCAGCGTCACGCCCGCTTCGACGATCATCGCGTCGGCGTCGACGTCGACCTCGCGGATGCGGTTGAGCCGCTTCAGCGACAGCAGCAGTTCGCCGCCGCCGGCGTCGGGAATCTGGCCGCCGACCAGGCCGGTGTTGCCGCCTTGCGGCACGATCGCCACGTCCGCCGCGGCGCAGGCCGAGACCACCGCCGCCACTTCGGCGGTCGAGCCTGGGCGCACGACCGCGATCGCGCGGCCGCGGAACAGCCCGCGCGGCTCTTCGAGATAGGGGGCGACGAGATCGGGATCGACGACGACGTTGGCGGCGCCGACAATTTGCGCCAGCCGATCGAAAAAAGCGGAAGCGTCGTTCACCCCAGCGGTCCTTTGCGGCGCTTGACCGGCCGGCGCCGGAAGGCGGCGAGGAGCTCGACATGGGGCGAAAAACGGAACTGGTCAAGCGCTGCGACCGGCCCGATTTCGTAGCCCCCGCCGATCAGGATGCGCGCGTCGCGGGCGAAGCTGTCGGCGTTGCAGGAGACCGCGACGACCAGCGGCGGGCCGCCCGCGACGAGCGCGCGCGCCTCAGCCTCGGCCCCGGCGCGCGGCGGGTCAAACAGAACCGCGTCGAAGCGCGCCAACTCCGCGCCGGTGAGCGGCCGGCGGAAGAGATCGCGGGTCTCGGCGTGGACAGCGCGCAATCCGGTCGCCGCGCCGGCGGCGCGCGTGAGCGCGGCGAGCGCCGCCGCGTCGGAATCGACGGCGAAGACCTCGTGCGCGCGCGCCAGCCGCAGCGCGAAGGCGCCGGCGCCGCAAAAGAGATCGGCGACCCGCTTCGCGCCGACGAGCGCCGCCGCCGCGCCGTCGGCGAGCGCGCGCTCGCCCGCCTCGGACGCCTGGAGGAAGCCGCCCGGCGGCGGAATCGCCAGCACGTCGCCGAACAGGATCTCAGGCGGCCGGCGTTCGACGATGGTTTCGCCATGGACGGAAAGGCGCGCCAGATCGAGCCGCTCGGCGGCGGCGACGAGCTTGCGCCGCGTCAGGTCGTCGGGCGCGCCCGAGCCGCGCAGGTCGAAATCGAGCCCGCCCAGCGTCGCCGTCGCCTGGATGTCGAGCGGCTTGCTGATTCCGCGCACCGCCGCGGCGAGCGCGTTGGCGGAGCGAATCGCGCCGGCGAGACCGGGCGCGAACAGCGGGCAGGCGTCGACGGCGATGATGTCGTGGGCGCGCGCGCGCATGAAGCCGACCTGCTCATGGCCGTCGACGAAGCGCGCGTGGAAGGTCGCGCGGCGCCGGCCCTCGCCGTGGGCGTCGATCAGCGGCCCGACCTCGGCGGCGACGCCGGCGCGGCTCAACGCGCGCACGACGCCGTCGCGCTTCCATACCGAATAAAGACGCGCGCTCATGTGCTGCGCCGCGCAGCCGCCGCAGCGGCCGAAATAGGCGCAGATCGGCTCGGCGCGGTCGGCGCTCGCGACGGCAATCGCGACGACGCGCGCCCGCTCGCCGTCCGCTTCGGTGAGCGCCGTTTCGCCAGGCAGCGCCAAAGGGGCGATGGTCCCGTCGGTCGCGACGCCTTCGCCGCGCGCGTTGAGCGCGACGATCGTCAGTTCGCGGCGGGCTTCACTCATATCGTGCTGCATAGAGGAATTCGCGCGCCCCGTCGCCGCCGGCGATCGGCGAGGGGACGAGACCGAGGCTCGACCAGCCGAGCCCCTCGACGCAGGCGCGCACCGCGGCGCAGGCGGCCTTGAGGTCGGCGGGGTCTTTCACCGCCCCTTTGGTGAGCTTGTCGCGGCCGACCTCGAACTGCGGCTTGATCAGGCTGACGAGCCAGGCCGGCCGCGCCGCCAGCGGCAGCACCGCAGGCAGCACCAGCGTCTGCGAGATGAAGCTGACGTCGACGACGATCGCCTCCGGCGCGCCGGCGATCTCGGCGGTGAGCCGGCGCGCGTCGAGCCCCTCGTGCGCGCTCACCCGCGGGTCGGCGGCGAGGCGCGGGTCGAGCTGGCCATGGCCGACGTCGACCGCGACGACCGAGGCCGCGCCACGCTTGAGCAGAACTTCGGTGAAGCCGCCGGTCGAAGCGCCGACGTCGAGGCAGGCGAGGCCCTTGGGATCGAGGCCGAAGGCGATGAGCGCCGCGGCGAGCTTGATCCCGCCGCGCGAGACCCAGGGGTGCGGCTCGCTCGCCTCGATCCGCGCATCCTCGGCGAGCGCGTCCGACGGCCTGCGCACGGTCTCGCCGTCGGCGCGGACCAGCCCGGCGGCGATCGCCGCCTGGGCGCGCGCGCGGCTGGCGAAGAATCCGCGTTCGACGAGAAGACGATCGGCGCGCTTGCGCATGTGAAGCTGAAAGCGAAAGGGAGGCGATTCCCTGCGCCGTTCGTCGCCGTTTGGCAAGTTGGGCGGCGGGACTTGCCCTCACCCCAATCCTCTCCCGCAAGCGGGAGAGGGCGCGCGAAGCGCCGGATGAGGGCGCGTCTACGCCTTCGCCTTCCCCTTGCGCGCGTAGATGAACAGGCGCGGATAGAGAAACAGCAGGCTGCCGTCGGGATCGGCGTCGTAGGCGTCGGCGAGGTCGCGCTTGTAGCGATCGAGGAACTCAGCCTGTTCGTGCGGACCGAGCGGATCGAGGAACGGCCTCAGGGCGCCGCTGCGGAACCAGTCGACCACCTCGTCGACGCCGCTCAGCGGATGGACGTAGGTCGTCTCCCAGATGTCGAGCCGGTCGGAAAGCGGCTTCAGCCAGTTGTAATAGTCGATGTGGGTGCCGATGACGGCGCGCGTCTCGGCGATCGGCGCCAGTCGGTTCGACCACGGGCCGTCCGCGGCGATCATGCGCATCAGCGAATGGCTCGGCTCGTGGAGGTTGTCGGCCATCTGCACCGCCAGCGCGCCGCCCTCGGCGAGGCAGCTCATCAGGCGGGGGAACAAAATCTCGTGTTTGCGCAGCCATTGCAGCGACGAGTTGGCGAAGATGAGGTCAGCAGGCTGATGCGGCCGCCATTCGGAAATATCCGTCTGATCGAAAGTCATGCCGGGCAGGCTGCGGCGCGCCTCGGCGAGCATCGGCTCGGAATTGGAGACGGCGACGATCTCCGCCTGCGGGAAGCGGTCCATCAGCATGCGCGTGCTGGCGCCGGGCCCGCAGCCGAGATCGACGATTCGGCGCGGCGTGAAGTCGACCCGGGCGAGCAGGTCGTGCGCCGGCTGGGCGCGCTCGGCCCCGAACTTGAAGTAGAGCGCGGCGTCCCATTCGGTCGTCAGCCTCGCCGCCGTCTGCGCGTCCGCGACGCGCGGGGCATCCGTCATCAGCGTAATTCCCCCTCGTCAAACCGCCTGCGGCGAGACGTCTGCCGGCCAATCTAAGCGCTTTGATGGCGGGTTAAAGCGCTTTGATGGCGCAGGCGAGGCGGCGCGTGACGCTCTCCCCGCGCCTCGAAGCGCGCCGCGGCCGCGGCGCGGCCCGGGATGAAGGGAGCGCGCGCGACTGCCTGCGAAATGCGCCCGCGGTCCGCGCCCTTCGCTGGGCCCGCCGCGGCCAGAGAGCGCCGTCGACCGCTTGGCAGCCTCTTTTTCCGCGCTTGCCGGCCTGTCAAGGACGGCCCTCCGGGCCGCCGCGAAGCGCCCTTCGGTCCTTGACAGGCCGGCAAGCGTGGAAGTTCTGCAACCAAGCGGTCGACGGCGCGGTTTGCCGAACCGCCATTCCTATGCCGCCCTCGCTCTCCCCCTCGCCCTGAGGAGCGCCGCGCGAGCGGCGCGTCTCGAAGGGCGCGGCGCCGCGGCGATTGCGCTTGCCCGCGCGCTCGCCTAAGCGATGGGTTCCCTTGAAACGCGAGTCGCCAGGAACGCCATGGCCGAGAACGCGAAGCCCGTGAACCCGCCCGTATTCGCTCACGACAAGTTGCTGATCGTCGATTTCGGCTCGCAGGTGACCCAGCTCATCGCGCGGCGGGTGCGCGAGGCGGGGGTCTATTGCGAGATCGCGCCGTTCCAGAGCGCCGAGCGCGCCTTCGCGGCGCTGAGGCCCAAAGCGGTGATCCTCTCCGGCGGTCCGGCCTCGGTGCCCGACGAGGGCAGCCCGCGCGCGCCGCAGGCAATCTTCGAGTCCGGCGTGCCGGTGCTCGGCATCTGCTACGGCCAGATGACCATGGCCGCCCAGCTCGGCGGCGAGGTCGAAAGCGGCCACCACCGCGAATTCGGCCGCGCCGAGGTCGCCGTCGGCGCCGAGAGTCCGCTGCTCGACGGGGTGTGGAAGCCGGGCGAGCGCCATGTGGTGTGGATGAGCCACGGCGACCGCATCACCCGCCTGCCGCCCGGCTTTTCCCGCGTCGCGACGTCGGAGAACGCGCCCTTCGCGCTGATCGCCGATGAAAAGCGCCGCTATTACGGCCTGATGTTCCACCCCGAGGTCGTCCACACCCCCGACGGCGCGAAGCTGCTGCGCAACTTCGTCCACAAGGTCGCGGGCATGAAGAGCGACTGGACGATGGCCGCCTTCCGCGCCGAGGCGCGCGCGGCGATTAAGCGCGAGGTCGGCAAGGGCCGGGTGATCTGCGGCCTCTCCGGCGGCGTCGATTCGGCGGTCGCCGCGGTGCTGATCCACGAGGCGATCGGCGACCAGCTGACCTGCGTCTTCGTCGACCACGGGCTGATGCGCAAGGGGGAGGGCGAGCAGGTGATCGCGGCCTTCCGCGACACGTTCAAAGTGCCGCTCGTCGCCGTCGACGCCGAGCACCGCTTCCTCGAGCGCTTGCGCGGCGTGAGCGAGCCCGAGCAGAAGCGCAAGCTGATCGGCGCGGAGTTCATCCGGGTGTTCGAGGAGGGGCGGCGAAGCTCTCAGACGCGCGCTACCTCGTACAGGGGACGCTCTACTCCGACGTCATCGAGTCCGGCGGCCGCAAGGGCTCGGCGACGATCAAGTCCCACCACAACGTCGGTGGCCTCCCTGAGGATCTGCAGTTCGAGCTCGTCGAGCCGCTGCGGATGCTCTTCAAGGACGAGGTCCGCGCGGTCGGCGCCGAGCTCGGCCTGCCTGAGCGGCTCGTCTGGCGCCAGCCGTTCCCCGGACCGGGCCTGGCGATCCGGATC
>Ga0187851_10003607_pt1 | contig 12930 bp, 10 predicted proteins | sample June2016WEW_6_10_FD_132997 | JGI IMG/M metagenome (GOLD analysis project Ga0187851, IMG submission 132997) | Peatland microbial communities from SPRUCE experiment site at the Marcell Experimental Forest, Minnesota, USA - June2016WEW_6_10 | ecosystem: Environmental > Terrestrial > Soil >...
CCGACGTTCTGCAAGACGTTTTTGTGAAAGTCTTCAAGGGGATCAAGGGATTCAATGGCGAAAGTAGCTTGCGAACCTGGATTTACCGCATTGCCGTTCACGAAGCTTCGAACCATCGCCGGAGCTGGATTCGGCGCCATTGGCGAGAGCCCATCTCCATGGATGACACGGAGTCTCCCTCGGCTGCCGTAGCGTCGGAAGCGGCCTCGAACGAGCGGAGTCCTTATCAGGTCTTCGAGCAGGCGGAGAGGGAAGTGGTGATCAAGCGAGCTCTGGCGAGCCTGGCCCCTCCCTACAGGGCTGTCGTAGTCTTGCGCGAAATCGAGGAATTGTCTTACGAAGAGATCGCGCAGGTCCTGGGGGTGGCTGAGGGAACCGTCAAATCGCGCCTGTTACGCGGCCGGGAACTGCTCCGCCGAAAGTTGGCGAGCTATGTGGGCAAGGACCATGTTTGAGACCTGCGTTGAAATTCGGAATCATTTCTCGGATTACCTTGACGACTTGAGTGCGCCGGAGGCAAGGAAGTCAATCCGCTACCACTTGTCGTTCTGCGAAGTCTGCCGGGAACAACTCGAGCAATGGCAGTCCATCCGGGAGGAGTTGCATGCGCTCCCGCGCCGGCAGGTGCCCCCCGAGTTGGCGTTGCGTTTGCGCGTGCAAATGTCGCAACGACTCCACAAGAATCTCCTCGCCCCTCTCTGGGTGCGTCTGGAGGATGCCCTCAAGCCGTTGTTAATCCCCGCCACCGGCGGAGTGTTGACGGCGGTGATCTGTTTTTGCCTGATCATGGGGTCGCAGGTGGTTCCCATCACCAACCTCCCCGACGTTACCGTGCAGTTGGTCACCCCGGCGCGCGTGCAGGCGCTGGCGCCCATGGATTTCAATACCGGGGATAATAGCCTGGTGCTGGTGACGCAGATTGACGCCGTGGGCCGCGTGAAAGGGTATCGCGTTCTTTCCGGCGAGCATTCGCCGGAGCTCATGCACCGCCTGGACCGTATGATCTACTTCAGCATTTTCCAACCAGCCACCATGTTCGGCAAGCCAACGGACGGGGAGGTGGTTCTGTCCCTGCGAAGAATCACGGTCCGAGGATAGTCCGTTTGCCTTTGACTTCCATCCTTTCTTGGCATCTCCGCCCCCGTGGGGAACATCCACCCATTTCCTTCTCTGTCATCCTGAACCCATTCGCCGTCATCCTGAGCGCAGCGAAGGATCGCGCTCTGCTCGCTCAGGATCTACTTCGCAAGGATACTCGCCCAGCATATTTTCAAGGCATTGCGAGATTCTTCCATCGGTACGCTCCGGACTGCCTGCGCCTCCTCAGAATGACAGTCCCGGCGGGCAGCCCCGGCGGACCGGCGCGCCCCGGGGCGTGGTGCCTCATCGTAGCGTTCCTGGCGGTGCTGATGGCGCCCGCTCCGGCGCGTTCGCAGTCGGCGGGGAACGTCCTGCTGGAATCGAACGAGCAGCTCTTCTGCGTGCTGGCCGCATTGAATGCCGCCGGGTACGACGCGGGCATGGGCACGAGCGATGCCGGCGACACGCGGCGGATGGTGCGTGAATACCTTCAGGCGCAGAATGCTCCCATCCTGCCGGAACTCAAAAAGTTCTACGCCCAGCATCGGGTACAAGATGATCCCAGCAAGGAACTGGGACAATACATTTCCCTCGCTCTGCTGGTGGGCTCGCCTCCGGACTTCAAGCTCACGGTGGCCGAAAATGAACTGCCTCCCGACGCGCGTGATGTGGCGGGTTTTCTTCCCCTCCTCCGGACCTTCTATGCACAAGCCAAAATGCTGGTCATCTGGTCCCACGTCCAGAAACAGTACGACGCGGCCGTGGCCCGCTATACGGACGCCGTGCGCCAAAGTTTTGTGCTGACAGAGGCCTACCTGCGGTTTCCTGCGGGCGGTTATCTGGGCCGGACTTACGCCATATACATTGACCTGATGGGCGCGCCGGAGCAGGTGCATGCGCGGATTTACGGCCTGAACTACTACCTGGTGGTGACGCCTTCGCAGGACCTTAAGCTCAGCGAGATTCGCTTTCAATACTTGCACTTTCTCCTGGACCCGATGGCCGCCAAGTATGGCGGCGAAATCAATCAGAAGTCCATGCTCACAAGCTACGCTCATCAGGCGCCCATGCTGGGTTTGGACTTCAAGGATGATTTTGGCCTGCTGGTCACTGAATGCCTGATTCGCGCCATCGAACTGCGAATGGATAAAGTTCCTGCGGCAGAGGCGCAAAAGAAGCTGGATGAGATGACCTCCCAGGGGCTCATCCTGATTCACTACTTTTACGAAGCGCTGTTGGTTTTCGAGCACCAGGAAGCTTCCATGACGGTTTACTATAAGCCCATGATCCTCGCGATTGATCCCAAAGTGGAGAACCGGCGGCTGTTCCCGGTCCACTTTGCCACTCGTCCGCCCGCCCCCGTCACCAAGGCGGCGCCGGCCAAGTCGGAGGAAGAGCAGCTCCTCGACCAGGCTGACGACCAGTTTTTCCAGGGAAAATACCTGGAGGCGAAGACCTCATACCACGCGGTTTTGGAAAAGGATGATCCCACTAGCGAGCGCGCCATCTACGGCATGGCGGTGGTCTACGCCAACACGCGAAAACCTGACTTAGCGGAAGAGTACTTTCAGCAAGCCCTCTCCACCGCCCACGACCTGCGCATCGTGACCTGGTCGCACATCTACCTGGGACGACTCGATGATTTGAACGGCAAGCGCGATGCCGCCCTGGCCCAATACCACGCCGCCTTGCTGACCGCCGCCGCCTACCCCATGGCCCTCCGCGCTGCCCAAAGCGGAATGCAAACCCCCTTCGGCTCGCAACCCGAGGAGAAGCAAGAGAAGCAGTAAACCAGCCCTCCCCGCCCTTCTTCACGACCGCCGCCCCAGTAGCTGTGACCCTTACCTCAGCACGAGATGACACCACCGGTACTGGTATCATTTGCGGGACACAGGTGGTCCGAGGCGCAGCGCGGAGCTACCCGCCCATGAGCCCGGTACCAAAACTAAGAATTCTTCTTCCCTCACCCCTTGGGGGGAGAGGGGAATCAGTGAGGCGGGGGTCCGCACGTTTTGCGGGCGGGGGGTGAGGGGCATAGGCGCAGAATAAGCCACCCAATGATTCGCCGCCTTCATTCCCGCGAAGCGGGACACCATGAGTAGCCGTAGGTGAAACCTACGGAAACCGCAGGCGAGAAAGGAATGCGGCCCTGAAGGGGCCGACCTTTCCCACGGTCAACCCCGTCGGGGTTGAAGGGGCCATGGGGTTCTGCGAGCCGCAGGTTAAAACCTGCGGCTACCCACGGTTAGCCCCTTCGGGGCCGGACCGAAAATTGCATAGTCCAGCGCCTAGGGGGGTGAGGGGGGCAGCATTACATTGCCCGCGCCAAGTCAAATTTGAATTGGGCGGCGCGGCTTCGCTCCCCTCGCCCGGCCCGCCGCCATCATGAAAAGACAGGCTTATTCCCTACTTCCCCAGGTCCTCCGGCACATCGGTAAGACGGCCCAGCATTTCGTATACGCGCACCAACGCCTGATTCACCATGCGCTCGCCCGCGCCCACTTCCACGCGCGTGGCGGTGCTGGCGGCCCCGTAGCCGCCCAGAGAGGCGGCGTGGACCGTGGGGAAATAACCAAAGTCCCCGTTCGAGTAGCCCATGAAGAAAGCGTCGGGCACCGGGCAGCGATTGCGCCAGTCGGTTTGAAAATCCACGAAAGGCTCTCCGGGCATGGTCATGAACGCGATGCGCTTATTGATGAGAATCGTGCCCACCGGCAAGCGCATCGGTTCGTTGCGGTGGCGGTCGAAGTTCTCCGCCTCTTCCGCGCCCCAGGAGGCCAGGATGGCGGCGCGGAATTTGTCCGCGTCCCAACGCAGGTGCACATCCAGCAAGTCTTCGGTGAATTGCAGGCTCGCCTCGGCTTCCGGCTTGGTCACAATGTCTTTCGCCACCCGCGCGGCTACCTCACCCAGGCGATTGCCGGTCCAGTCGCGGCGGCCGACAGCGTTCTGATCGAGCGGCGTGACGGCGAAAAACGGATTGATGTCGCCATCGCCGCCTTGCAGGAAGAAGCAGATCGGTCCGGCGCCGGGACCTTCGCCGGCCAAGGCGCGGTCGACGGTGGCATCCATCACGCCGGGCCAGTCGGCGGAGTATTGCCGATTGTCGGGGCCGAAGACCACCGGGTGACAGGCATAGTTCACCAGGATGGCGATGGGTTTCCCCGAGGCGTTATCGATGCGCAGAATGGAAACCGTGGGATCGACGGGCGCCGTAGGCACCATGGTGGGGTTGACCATGAACCAGCCGAACCGTCCGTTGGCTTGCTCGCGCAGGCGATTGTGGCCGATGTATGCCACCCCGTACCCGGTCCCCAGGCGTGCTTCCACGGCGCCGTGCTCCGCCTCACCGACGGCGCGCTCGATTTTTTCCAGTGCGGGGGTTTCCCAGTCGGGGCCCTGGAGCGGGGGATACTCATCGGGAATATCCGGGCCGGCATGCGTGTGAATGGCGGCCTGCACAAGGTAGGAAATACCATACTTCTCCTTCGCGTCCCGGCGCAGGCGCTCGATCCATGCCGGGGCAAAGGGGCGGCCCAGGTCGCAGACCACCATCGCTACGCGCTGGTCGCCGGCCTCGAGCACCAGCACGCGCGCGTAAAGCGGGTCCAGAATGCCCGTCGCGCCCTCCTTCCGACCACCGTATCCGTACATCGTCAGGCCCAGCGGCGGAGTGATGTCCACCTTGGCGGCCCCCGCCTTCATCGTGGCGCTCCGGCCAATCATTGGAAACATGCAAATAGATATATACAGACTGAAAATCATTCGAATCAGGGTGCGCATCACATCTCCTGGGAATCTCAGGGGCTAATAACGAGAGGACACTCTACCAGTCCCCGCGGCAAGCTTCAAGTTTCGCCGGCAGCGGTGCAGTTTGTTCCTTCGCCCTCCTTGTCGCGCAACGGTCACAAAGGTAAGCCCCTGGTTCGTGCCGTGAGACTCGAAGAGGCTTGACCGTTGCCCGGTTCCCCGCAAGAGGAACACCTTGATTGGCCGTAGGTGAAGCCTACGGTCCCAGCGCCTAACCCGGACTTCTCACCACGGATCTGGAACGTCGGGGCTTTACAGGCTGCGGAAAAACACCCCACCGCAAATAACCACCCCGGCGCCCAAGGCGTCACCCCTCCTGAATCGGGAGGGGAGCGATTAAGGAACTCCCCTCCTCAGATGAGGAGGGGTGGCGCGCCGAGCGCCGGGGTGGTGTTGAACAGGAACTCAGGGGTGGTGCTGACAAGGGGAAGAGGGGTGGCGTTGAGAATGACAGTGCCGACGAGTTTTTCCGCGGCCTGTTTAGCCCCGCCCTTCCAGCATCGTCCAAACGTGGTGAGTAGTCCGGCCTAAAAGAGGACGTCACCTGTCTTCTCACGTGGGGAGAAGGTGGCCGAGGGACGAGGCCGGAGGAGGGGTTTCGCCAATCAATGCCCCCTCCTTCGGTCCGCTCAACTGCACGAAAATCTTGCTATAAAAACAGAGTTTTACAGCCCGGTATTGCCGAGTAATCGCGTGGTTCGAGGGATAACTCTGCGCTTCGGTTGCGGCTGCGCCGCGAGGTGCTACCCGCTAATGCCCCAGTTGGTTACTGATTGCTGCCAGCCACCTATCGAGGCAGTGTTTTGTCAATTCCGTGTAAATCTCTTCGATGGCCGCGGCTTTGGCGATGGCAGGGATGTCCCCCAAGAGCGCCTCATCAGTGGAGCCGGGGCAAGTGCTGTAAAGTACAAAGTAAGTTCCACGGCGGCCGGCCTTGCGGCATGCCTCGTCCCATTCGTCCCTGTTGCAGCGGGAATCGGAAGAGAAAGGGACCCGTTCATCGCAGAGGACAACATCGTGTTGGGGGAGAAGGCGAAGCGCCGTATCGAGGTCACCGGCCAGCGTGATCGACTTGATGCATCGCGCCTGCTGGTCGGCCCCTTTCAAGAGCTGCGCCGTAAGTTCCGCCAGCCGCGGGTTGTCATCGACAATCAAAAGCCGCACATCCCCCTCCATAAATCTTCCCTTGAGGAATGCTTTGACCGTAGGTAATCATAGGCCGGCCGGGCCCAGACATTTGCTTTCTGGTATCTCCCGAAACTTTTCCTAGCGTCCGGCTTTTCAGGTTGCGGAAAAACTGTCCTCGGCGTACAACCACCCCGGCGCCCAAGGCGCCACCCCTCCTGAATCAGGAGGGGAGTTGTTGAAAACGCTCCCCTCCTCAAATGAGGAGGGGTGGCGCGCCGAGCGCCGGGGTGGTGCTGACAGTGCAAGCGCCAAGCGCCACAGGGTTTTTCCGCAGCCTGTTCAGCCCCAATGCTGTTCACTTAAGCCGACCTTCCCCAATTCGATCCCCTCACCCCCACGGCCCGCATAACGTGGGGGTGAGGGGGTCGCTCTCGGGAAGATGGGGGTTGAATAATTTCCCCAACCACTTATCTGAATCGTATCGCCCTTAGCCCGCATTTCTCACCATGCTTGTAACACGGAAGGGCGGGGCTAAAGCCCGCCCTTCCTAGTTCCGGAAATTGCCGACCCCTAAGAACAGAAGTCTGCCCCCGCCGACCTATGCATTCAGATCGTCCTATTGGTCGTTACCCTGAATCTTCTGGATGGCGGTAAGGGTGCCGAACAGCCCGTTGGATTGTTTGTCCGGCCCCGCCGTGAAGAACAGAGTGGTCTCGGGACCGGCGGTACCCCCATTACCAAATCCGAGCGCCCAGAGTCCATCAATGGCAATTGGCTGGTTACTGGGGTTGAGGAGCTTCCCCTCGAAGTGGCCGGTCACGGGATTAAACGCCAGAATCTCACCGCTTCCAAATTGCCCCACCAGGACGTCGTGGCTGAACAATCCGAAGTCACTCGATGCCAGGGTGAGTCCCCAGGGGGCATTCAACCAAGCGCCATGCTCGAACCGCTGGAGAAGACGACCCGAAGGGGAGAAGACATCGACATGTCCGAAACCCGGGCCATCAACCGCATTATACTTTTCGGCGTCTTGCTTCGCATATGCCACGTAGAGGTTTCCACCGATATTCTGGATGTTGAAAGGAGCGTACCCTTCGGGCAGCCAATCGTCGTCAAATCGCTCCTCCCCCCACGACACGTGATGGAAACTGGTATCATAAACTTGCACGCGCCCCTTGCGAAAATCCGCAACGTACAGATAGGTTGTGCTGATCCCGCCCACGTTGACCTGCGCAACCGTAACCCCTGTGAACACCGATTTGCCCTTTTCGTTCACTTCGATAACCGCTTCGGTGGGATTAACGCCGGGATTCCAACCGGAAATGGTGCCGTCTTGGGTGACGAACATGAACAGCGCCGGTTCGCCGGGAGCCAGCAGGAAATCGATGCTGCTGCCATTGTAAATAGTCCCCGTCGGCGTTCCGATGGGGCTGACACTGGGATCACCGCTCGGGACGGTCACAATCAGTCCCTCCTTGGTCCCTGCGCTGGTATACAGGGTGGATTTTCCGGTGCCGTTGTCTGAGACCCACCAAGGGCTGCCCGAACTGCGTGACACTCCCCATGAATTCACCAGGTCTGGGTCGACGCTCAGGGCCACGCCCGCTTGACTGGATACCAGATTGGTTTGAGTGTATTGCTGTAATGAGTCTTGTGCGAAGGCACTGACGCCCAATGCCAGAGACAATGAGACCCATACAGCCAACCGCCTGACGAGTTGGGAATGGTAAGTTGCTTTCCTCACTTGTTTCCTCCTATTTGCCGAAGTCGAAGCCTCCAAGGGCTTCTGGATGTCATTGTTGACGGGTCGATATTAATGGGAGTCCTCGCCCCAAGTGTCATTACTAGGTAACAGATATGTCAATTACGTGTCTGGTATGGTAACCCGGATTTCCCAACACGGTTGGACGCTGCCGGAAGGGCGTTCCAGCCTGGCGAGAAATGCGGGCTAGACTTGTGGTCGCGACGTGTTGTCTTGTTTACAGATTATAACGTGTAGCCTCATTTTAATCTTGACAAATCGAGAGGGTATGGTACGCTAGATAATGAGGCCAGTACCCGCTGGCCGATGAACGCGCTCCTGCCGCTGCCGAGCGCTCCCGGTGAGCCCCGTCCGGGAGGAATTGAAACGAGATGCTCATGTCCGCAGGGGAAAAACCGGGAAGGGCAGAAGCGCCGGGAGAGATTCTTGCGGAGTTTATCCTGGAGCGGCAGGGCGGCATTCCTCACGGCGCTCTGCCGAAACTCGACGCGTAAGTCCTTGGAATTCAGCAGGCGTAGCGCCGACCTGTTTTGTAGGTCCGCGGCGCGTCCCCGATGGACACGGAAAAGCCGCGGACCTAAAAAACAGGTCTACGCTACCCTTCCTCGGCCCAAGTTTCTAACCATCATGGGCAGCCGCAAGGCTGGCAATGCTCAGAATGGCAGAAAAGAGCTTGGCGGCGCAGACCCCAATGGACGGCCCATCACAGGGCCGGGAAACGCCCAGGGTGTGGGCAGGCTTCATCTTCGGGCTTGGGACAGCGGGCTCCGGGAGCAGGAAGTTGTAAAAAGCTCCCCGCCACCCGATTATGTTCATGAAAAGGCTGCATGTTAGCGAATAAGTGGGAGATTTCTAATGGTCGGCGAAGAAAATAAAATGACTGAAAACAAGGAAGTTAAACCGAAAAGAGTCGAAGCCGTGGGGCTGACTCAGAAAAAATAAAAATATTTTACATGCAAAGCCAGAATGTGATTGAAAACAAATGGACGTCAATTCTCGAAACATGATATTCCGGATAAGTTAATGAAGACAAATAGGTTATTAATTTTGTCGATATGTTGATGAAAAGACAAGAGATAGCGGGAATTGAGGGCATCCAATTCGGCAAGAAGGACCCGAATTAACGATTTTCGTTTATCTTGCAGAAAATAAACAGCTTATGATGAGGGGCGGATTTCTCACCACGGGTCCGGAAGGGCGGGGCTTTACAGGCTGCGGAAAAGCTCGAAAGAGCTGTCATTCTCGACGCCACCGCTTAGTCCCCTAGTCAGCACCACCCAGCGCTTGGCGCGCCACCCCTCCTCATCTGAGGAGGGGGAGCATTTTAGGCAACTCCCCTCCTGATTCAGGAGGGGTGGCGCGTCGAGCGCCGGGGTGGTTATCCGCGCCGGGACGTTTTTCCGCAGCCTGCAAAGCCCCGCCCTTCTAAAGTCGTGGTGAGAAATGGGGTTAGTCCCGGCTATGGTTTTAGAACCTTCACGACAAAGTAAGAGACCGATTGCGGGACTTCCTTGAACCAATGGGGAATGCCAGCGGGAATCACCATCACATCGCCCTTGGCTAAATGATGGACTTCCCCTCCCTGAATTTCTGTGCCAATCCGTTGGCCGGGGGAAGCCACTTTGCTCCCCACCATCTTGCCACCCGTGACGAAGGTGGCTTCACCGCTGACCACGTAGAAAACGTCGGTCTCCTTTTCATGGAGCTCCACGTGCCCCGGTCCCGAACGGTGAGAGCCCATAACGAGAAGGTCGGAAGCCCTGAGCAACGTGCCGCTGTTGGCTAACGCGGCGGCAACCTTTTCGTGGCCGATGTGGGTTACGGGGGGCTCTCCGTCTCCCCTTGTCAACAAAGCGGCCGTTGTCAAGGTGGCTAAGACTAGCAGTGGGTACTTAATCATTTATTCTCCTTTTTCGTCGCAGCCATTATGGGGAAAGAGCGTTCTCCAAATCTGCGATCAGGTCGCTGACACCTTCAAGGCCGACGGAGATACGAACAAGGTCCGGCGTGATTCCCATTTTCAACTGGACCTCGCGAGGCACGGAGGCATGGGTCATGGTGGTCGGCTGCTCGATCAGAGACTCCACCCCGCCCAGAGACTCCGCCAGAGTGAAGATCCGGCAATTGGCCAGAAGGTGATTCACCGTCGCTTCGCCGCCGCGCAGACGGAAGGAAAATGTCCCGCCCGATCCCCGCGTCTGACGCAGGGCCAGCTCATGCTGAGGATGGCTTTCGAGCCCCGGATGCAGCACGGCCGACACTTTCGGATGCTTTTCCAACCAGTGCGCGATTTCGAGCGCGTTGCGGTTGTGCTCCTCCATGCGGATGGCCAGCGTCTTAACGCCCCGCAGAACCAGGAAGCAGTCCTGGGGCCCTGCGCAGGTGCCCATGGCATTCTGGAGAAAGCCGATCTTCTCGGCCAGGACAGGGTCGTTGACCACCAGCGCTCCACCCACCACGTCGGAATGGCCGTTAATGTATTTGGTTGTCGAATGCACCACAACGTCAGCGCCCAACTCGAGGGGGCTCTGGAAATAGGGCGAAAGGAAAGTGTTGTCACAAATCACCAGCGCCCCGTATTCATGCGCAAGGTCCGATACCGCGCGGATATCCACGAGATTCATCAGGGGATTGGTGGGCGACTCAATCCAAACCGCCTTGGGCCCGCCGGCGAGCACGGAACGGAGCTGGGCGGCGTTGCGCAGATCGACGTATTGGGCGCGAATCTGCTTCGTGGCAAAAACCGACTCGAACAGCCGATAGGTGCCACCATAGAGGTCATCGTGGACGACGATGTTATCGCCCGCGGAAAACATCATGAGGAAGGTCGTTTCCGCCGCCATGCCCGTGGCAAAAGCGAACCCTGCCGTCCCGCCCTCCAACTGCGCCAGGCAGGATTCCAGCGTCTTGCGGGTGGGATTGCCGCTTCGCGAATAGTCAAACGGCCCCGGTTCGCCCACGCCACGGAAAGCAAAAGTCGAGGTCTGGTAAATGGGCGTCATCACCGCGCCGAAATGTTCCTGGGGGTTGTGCCCGGCATGGATTGCAAGTGTTTTGAAGTTCATAGCTCCTCGGAAGCAACGAAACTGCCCTCGGCCCAGGTTGGACGCTACGCGCGTCGTACCCAAGGACATCGAAGGACTGGGTAAGATTTAGTATTTCTGAAACCTAAAAACGCCCGCTTTTTCAGAATAGGTACGCATGTCATTGCTGTCAATTGCAAATGCAAGAGAGAAAAGGTGGGAGCGCGATCCCTCAAGGCGCCTCGTTGCAAAGGGCAGGGTCAGGCGGATGTATTCCCATTTCCATTTTGAACATCGCCAACGAATCCGCGGCAAAAAGGGCGCCTTCCGCGGGTTCTGGAGGCAGCGTCCTTACTCCTCACTTCCCCAGCAGTCCCAGGCCGCGAAGCCAATTGACGAGCAATTTTGGCCATTCGCCCAAGGCGGGGTCTCCCAGATCCAAGCCCACGCCGTGGGGGCCCTTCTGGAAGATGTGCAACTCCGCCGGCACCTGCGCCTTGTGCAACGCCAGATAGAATGCCACGCTGTTTTCTGCCGGAACCCCCGTGTCCTCACTGGTGCTGAACAGAAACGTAGGAGGCGTTTGGGGAGTGACGCGAAGATCGGTAGAGAGGTCTTCCAAAAGCCTGGGATCGGGCGAATCGCCCAGCAGGAATTGGGCGGAACCGCGATGGGTATAAGGCGCCGTGAAGGAAATCACCGGGTAGCCCAGGATGGCGAAATCGGGCCGCGAGCTCGCGCGGTCGATGGGATCAGGAGCGTTGGGGTTCCCGCTGTCGAAATGGGTTTCGGCGGTGGAAGTCAGGTGGCCGCCCGCCGAAAAGCCCATCATGCCGATGCGGTCGGGCTTCACGCCGTACTCAGCCGCGCGCGTCCGCACCAGGCGGATGGCCCGTTGGGCGTCACCCAATTCGATGGGATGGTGATAACGAGGTCCCAGCCGGTACTTGAGGACGAAAGCCGCGATTCCCATAGCGTTGAGCCAGTTCGCCACCTGCCGGCCCTCGTGATTCATGGCCAGTCCCTGGTAGCCGCCGCCCGGCGCGACGATTACCGCCGTGGGAATTCCACGCAAGGCGGGGTAGTAAGTCAGTGTAGGGATGTCACTATCTTCATGTCCCAAAGCCCCCGGAGCACCGTTCTCCCAAAGGGCGAACGTCTGGGGTTCCTGTGACGCCGCAGGCTTGGCGGTGGGCGTTTGAGAAAATACCAACGAGGGGGCCAGGGAAATCAGCCACACCCGAAGGATGACGCGAAGGAAAATCTTCATAGAGCCTCCTTTAAATCTGCCCTCTCGAGACACCTAAACGGAGCAACTCTTGCAACCCGAAGGTCGGGGGCGCTGCGAGCCGCGGCCCCCAAAAACGCGGAGCCTGTGGGCGGAAGCGTAACACTTCTGTACGCCTTTCCGCAAAGCGTAAAGCATACATCTTGGCAGCAGGGGAATACAGTGTTCCATCGTAGCCCGGCAATCCCTTTGAGCGTTGTGCAAAACAGCAACGTGAATCCTTTATCCTCTAAATCAGCAGGGCTCCGTCTTGCTCCAATGAGTTTAAATGGACCCCTTACCTCCCCTGCTCCGTCTGGCGCCTTCAGAGGGCTGTGATTTCGATTTCAATCCCTCTCCCATGGCGAGAGGGTTTCCCGAACGTCGGAACGGGTAACGGTTCTCTTCGTGGGTTGTGTATACCAGGCACGAGCGGCACGCGACACCTGCGACTTTGGCGAGGCACAGTTTGCGTCCCTACCCGTTTGGATTTTCATGTCGTATGATGCCATCGGAAGTTGATTGCCGGCCCGGCCCTGGAACTTGTTTATGCATAACCTGGAAATTCTCGACTCCATTCGCAGTCTCACCCGAAGCATGCGGGACGCGACCTCGTTGCTGGCAGAGGTGGTAGGCTTGTTGCGACGCGAGCGCCCGCACTATCACTGGGTGGGCGTCTACCTGCTTCAAGGCGAGGAACTGGTGCTGGGTCCTTACGTGGGCAAGCCCACCCCTCACACACGGATTCCGCTGAATCAGGGCATCTGTGGCGCGGCAGCTTCCACCGGGCAGACTCTTGTCGTGGACGACGTAAACGCCGACCCTCGGTACCTTGCGTGCAGCCTGGAAACACGCTCGGA
>Ga0187851_10003608_pt1 | contig 12929 bp, 9 predicted proteins | sample June2016WEW_6_10_FD_132997 | JGI IMG/M metagenome (GOLD analysis project Ga0187851, IMG submission 132997) | Peatland microbial communities from SPRUCE experiment site at the Marcell Experimental Forest, Minnesota, USA - June2016WEW_6_10 | ecosystem: Environmental > Terrestrial > Soil > Wetlands...
CAGGCACTCGACGCCCGCGCAATTGTCCCTAACGATGCGCTCGACGAAGTGGTCCCAGTCTTCGCCGGCCGCGACTCTGTAGATTCTCTGGCCGGATTGATTCGGTCCATCCGTCGTCTGGACACCACGCAATCCCACCTTCAGGACCAGGCCATCGAATCCCGCGTCGGAGACTAGCAGGTTGATGCCCCCGCCCAGCACAAAGAGCGGTGCGCCGCGCTCTTCGGCCCAGGCCGCTGCCTCGACAATTTCTTCTTCGCTCGCGGCCTCGACAAACCAGCGCGCAGGTCCGCCAATACCGAAGGAGGTGAAGGGCGCAAGCGGCTTGTTCTCTTCGATGAGCATCGAATCAAGGCTACACCACGGAATTCAAGTTAGAATGGTTGAAGGCAACTTCCCTTGCCGGAGGCAAAAATGTACCCAGAACTGATGGTGATTCCCATGCGCGAGGAACTGGCACGCGCTGGATTCAAGCAAACCCGCACCGCCGAGGCCGTGGACGCAGCACTGGCCCAGCCGGGCACAACCTTGTTGGCTGTCAACTCGATCTGCGGCTGCGCGGCGGGCAAGATGCGCCCCGGCGTGCGGATGGCGCTCGGCAACACCGCCAACCTGCCCGACCGCAGAATCACCGTCTTCGCAGGCCAAGACCGCGAGGCCACGGAGCGCGCCCGCGCCTACTTCGATGGCAACCCGCCCAGTTCCCCGGCGGTCGCCATTCTGCGCGACGGCAAGCTGGTTTATCTGATGCAGCGCTCCGTCATCGAGCAATCCAGCGCACAGCAAATCGCCGATGAACTGTTGCGCGCCTTTGACGAGTTCTGCGCCAAGGCCACGGCCTGAGGAAAGACGTGCGCCATGCCGGAGCAATCCTCAGCATGGGTGATTGTCGTCGGCGCTGGGATCGCCGGATTGACTGCCGCTCACTTCCTGGCGAAGGCCGACATTCGCGTCAAGGTGCTGGAGGCCTCCGGCCGCGTCGGGGGACGGATGATCACCGACGCGGTCAGCGGATTCACCGTTGACTGCGGCGCGCAGTTTCTTTCCAGCGAGTATCCGCTGCTGCGATCCATTGTACGAGAGATTGGATTGCAAGAGAGTCCGCGTCCAACTTCCCCATGGAACGCAATCGTGCGCCAGGGGAAGATCTGCCGCATCCGCGCCGGTAATCCGCTGCACGTGCTGGCCAGTGGGCTTCTCGGTCCTGCTTCGTGGATGAAGCTGGGCTGGCAGCTCTGGCGTCAGCGCTCCGCGCTGGCGAGCTTGCCGCTCAATGATTACAGCCAGTGGTCAGGCTTCGATACGGAGTCCATCTCCTCGTGGGCAAATCGCACGCTCGACTCGCCGGCGCTCGAATACATCTTCGAGCCAATGCTGCAGGGCTTCTACTTTCAAGAGCCGGAAGAGACCTCACTGGCGTTGGGATTGATCTTATTCGCGTTTGGATCGAGGCGGGCGCGCACCCTGGCGCTCTCGGGCGGAATGGGAGCGATTCCCGAGGCGATTGCGGCTCGCTTGGATGTGGCGCTCCACGCTTCAGTTCGATCAATGACGTGCGATGGCGATTCAGTCGTCGTCGCGACGGATGCCGCGCGAATCGAGGCCGAGCACGTGATTCTGGCCATCCCGGCGCACGAGGCGAAGCGGCTTTACCGGAGCGACGATGAAATAACCAACCGCCTGATGGCTGTTCCCTATAGCTCAACCATCAACATCGCCGTTGTGGCCGGAAGTGGTTTCCACTTGCCCGAGCCGTTGAAAGATGTGTATGGCCTGCTGGTTCCGCGACAGGAACGCCGGCAGATCGCCGCGATTTGCATCGAGAAAAACAAGTACAGGGGCGGCGGGCAGGAGGGGCAGCTACTGAACATCCTGCTCTGCCACGCTTCGGCGATGGCCATGATGGCGCTGCCGGACGATGAGATCGTTGCCGCAGCGACGGAAGAGGCGGAGAAATTCCTTCCCGGCCTGACTGCGCAAATTCGAGCGGCGCGGCTCTATCGCTGGGAGTACGCCGAACCCTATTCGCAGGTGGGAAGAGCCAGAGAGATTGCGGAGTACAGAAGCAGTGGGCGCGCACTGGATCGGCGCGTTTGGCTGGCGGGCGATTTCATGAGCATGCCCTTCAACGAGGGCGCGGCGGAGTCCGGCAAGTGGGCGGCCGATGCGATTTGCAAACAACTGGCGAAGAATTCACGCGAAGCCAGAATGACAGTACCCTCTTGAAGTTCGTGGAGGACGCGGCGCTACGCGCGGGAGGTTCGTAGTCCCAAACTCTGCGGTGCGGCAGACGACGCATTCGCGACCTATTGTTTATGGGATTTCCGCTCCAGAAATCCCGGATTGCGGTATTTACGAGCGTTCAAAAAACGCCAATAAGAGGGCTTTTCTGGCCAAAATGGCCTGCTTTTGGGCCAAAAAGCAGGCAAAAAACGGGGTTTGCTGTTACTGATTCGTTAACATTACTAAAATGCAAGCTGTTGATACTGTGCTGGTTATGAGAAATGAATGGGCCAAAAAAAGATTTCCACAGGGTGGGGGGGTGGGGGTCAGGCGGTTTTTGGGGGAAGAAACGGGAAAGACAGGGACTAGGGACGAGGGACTAGGGACTGAGATTGCACGGGTTGGAGATTGGTGGGTGGTCATTTGGGCCTCGCGTTTGCTACTGGTTCTATCATCCGCGCGGGGAGCATAATTATCCGCAAAACCGGCACGGGTTGCCGGATTCCTTCCCGCCCTGGCCGCAACGTGCAAGAAGCAGGTCTCCCTTCGACAGGCTCAGGGCAGGCTTTCGACTCGCTGGGCTCGCTGCCGATGAACCGGATCGTTGTTGGAGCCAGCTTCTCCATTCTATTGCCAAAGTACAGAAGAACCGGGAAACCACTTGGCAAGTTGGCCCCGCTTCGCGGGATGGCGAGTTAGCAAGTTGGCGGGTTCATTTGCGGGCCATAGCGCGCAAGGACGAGTTGGGCTGCTTCTGATGAACGGGTTCCGTTGGAGTTCGTGGCAGCCCGCCCTGGCCGCAACGCGCAAGAAGCAGGTCTTTCGACTCGCTGGGCTCAGCATGACAGCGGCGAGGGCGGGGCGCCGGGCGTGCGGATGCAGCTTTGTCGAAGGGCTCAGCCACAGATCAGGGCTTTCAAGGGGCCTGACATTCAGCCCCATCCGTCTGTTAGATTGGATGGATTGAATCCCATCGCCGAAATGTCCAACACATCCGAATTCGTTCTACCGCGCGGCTTCCGCTTTGGCGCCGCCAGGGCGGGCCTGAAGAAGAGCGGCCGCGCCGACTTTGCCCTGATCGTGGCCGACGCGCCAGCCAGCGCCGCCGCCGTCTTCACCGCCAACCGGGTCAGTGCTGCGCCATTGATTGTTGACAAGGAGCATCTGCGGGCCAGCGGAGGCAAGGTGCGGGTCGCCGCCATCAACGCCGGCAACGCCAACTGCGCCGCCGGCCAGGCCGGCCTGGATGCCGCGCGCGCCACCTGCGCGGCTGCCGCCCAGCTCTTCGGCTGCCGGCCGGTAGAGGTTTTTCCCTCTTCGACCGGCATCATCGGCGTGCCGCTGCCAGCCGAAAAGCTGATTGCCGCTCTTCCCGGCCTGGCGGCCGATCTGGGCGCCGATTGCGGCCACTTCCAGCAGGCCGCCCAGGCCATCCTCACGACAGACACGGTGGAGAAGACCGCCTTTGCACGGCTGGAAGGCGCCGGTTCCGATGGCCAGCCCCGCGAGATTCGCATCGCCGCATTCGCCAAGGGCGCGGGAATGATCTTCCCCCAACTCGTCCCGCACGCCACGATGCTGGTTTACATTCTGACGGACGCGGCAATCGAGCCGGCGGCGTTGGACGGCTACCTGCAACGGGCCGTCGAAGTCAGCTTCAACCGCATCTCAGTGGACGGCGACACCTCGACCAACGACACCGTGCTGCTGATGGCCTCGGGAGCCAGCGGAGCGGCGGTGGGCGCGGACGACGTTGCCTTCGCCGCGGCCCTGACCCAGGTTGCGACTTCGCTGGCGCGGCAGATCGTGGCCGACGGCGAAGGGGTCACGCATGTTGTGGAGTTGCATGTCGAAGGAGCGGCCACGGAGGCGGACGCGCTCAAGGTTGCCAAAGCTATCGCGCACTCACCGCTGGTGAAGACCGCCTGGGCGGGCGGCGACCCCAACTGGGGCCGGCTGATGGCGGCCATCGGCTACTCGGGCGCCGAGATCGACCCCGAGCGAATCGACATCCGGTTCGGCGAGCTCGCCATCTGCCGCGACGGCGGCCGCGCCCCCCAGTACGACGAGGCAGCCGCTCATGCCTATCTTGCGCAGCCAGAGTTTTCGATCACCATTCAACTTAATCACGGCACCGGCTCCTGCGTCTTCTGGACCACCGACCTGACCCATGAGTACGTGAGCATCAACGCGGACTACTCGACCTGAAGGATTTTCACGGTTGCTGGAAGTTGGGCTCCCCATCCGTGGCGAATCCGCACGGGGCGGGAATCGCGCACCCGCCTTTGCAACTGGGCCGCCTGCATCGTCAGGAAGAGAACCAAGCACAATGCCACTGCGCCGCAGGTATCCAGCAGCACATCGCTGAACTGGCCGGTCCGGTTGGGCAGAAAACTCTGGTGAAACTCGTCCGCGCCGGCCGCCAGGAAGGTGGTGAGAATCGCCAGCCCGTGCGCCCGCATCTGCCTCAACACCCGTGAACCCGCTGCTTGAAGCACAATCCAAAAGCTGCGGAAGCAGACCAGGGCGAAGATTCCGTAACCCGCGAAGTGGCCGGTCTTGCGGATGAGATGGTGGATCTGGTTCCAATTCACGCAAGCATCATAGCCGAAGATCCCTTCGGCAAGCTGCCGCAGCGGCGCGCTGGTGTGGTCCGACCCTAGATAGGGGGTGGACTCGACGGCAAGGACCGCCGCGCAGGCCAGTACCGGCAGCCACGTCCGCAGTTGAACCTGCAACCCCGCCGGCCTGCTGAAGGAATTCCGCGGGGCATAAACCCCAAAAACCATTGGAGATGAAGACATGACGATTGCTCCTGGAGACCTGCTCAGGGATTGGGCAGAGAATGGCGCGCCAGATCGCCTGAATAGGAAGTTCTTCGGCAGGAAGCGACGGATCGTTATGAGAATCTTCAAGTATTTGAAAAATCTAATCTTGCGCTGTCCTGAAACGAGACAATTGGCGTGGCTTGTCCAACGACCGCACAGGTTTTCTCTGCCGCCGCCAACCCATTTACAATCACAGCTACGGATGGGGGCAAGGCAAAGATGGCGGCCAGGACGAAGGAGCAAAGCACAGCCGCGGCGACGGCCGGCAATCCTGGCTTCTCACTGATCTCCAACGAAAAGCTGGTAAGGCTCTACGCCGCCATGGTGAAGTGCCGCATGATCGAGGAGCGGGCGCGCGCTCTCTTTGAGCAAAGCAATTCCACCGGCAGCGGAGAAATCGCCGGGGGGCTGGAAGCGGCTGCCGTGGGGGTGGCGATCGACTTGCTGCCGGAGGACACTGTCGTCGCAGAAGAGCGCGACTCCGCCATCCGCTTAATCCAAGGCGTTCCGCTGGAGAGCATCATCCGATCCCTGCTTGCTCGCGCCAGCCTTCCAAACCTCGCCGCGCGGCTCGACATTGCCGCCGCCGCAGCCCTGGCCAACACGACGGAGAAGAATGGCAAGGTCGCCGTGGTTTTCTCCAACGATGGGTCCGGCGCGCTCGACTCCTGGCAGGAAGCGCTCACGAGGGCCCGCATCCAGCAGTTGCCCATTCTCTTCGTCTCTTTCGTCTCGCACAACAACTCTCCGGCCGAGCCTGAGATCCCGAATAGAAAAACTGGAGTCGAAGAAATCGGCCTCAAGGCGCAGGCCCGCGAGTTGCCGGTGATCGCCGTGGACGGGAACGACGTGGTGGCCGTCTACCGCGTGGCCACCGAGGCCATCGCCCACGCGCGCAAGGGCAACGGACCCACACTTATCGAGTGCCATACAGAGCGTTCGGAGGCGGATGACCCCGTTTTGAGAATGGAGACGTATCTTGCGCGCAAGGGGCTGTTCAACACCAAGCTGAAGCCTGAAGCCGCCGCCGGCTTCACGAAGGAACTGGATGCCGCAATCGAAGCTGCCGCTTCCCGCGGGGCATTGAATCCTCCGCCGGGATTTTGAATCCCCGGTTCAAGGCGCAGCGCGGATTTGACCCATCGCGCAGCTTTTTTCCTGCATCCAATCGATGCAAGCGAATGATAAAGTTAGGGGTATGAACTTGAGCAAACGTAGGTTGATGGCTTCCCTTCTCACAAGCGCGACTTTGCTGGTTGGGTTTTCCCTCTTGACCGCCGGCTCAAGAGCGACAGCACAGCCCGCAGCGCCCAAGGCTCCCGCGCGAGCCTGCGACCCGGCCGTGCTCGGTTCGCCTTACATTCCGGTGGATAGCTGGGTTTATCCGGCCGTTCTGAGGCTCTACTCGCTTGGCTATGTGGACGATGTCTTTCTGGGCATGCGCCCGTGGACGCGCGCCAGCGTGAGCCGCATGATCGAGCAGGCCGGGGCGCACATCGAGGATGCGGATGCCGGGCCAGGCGCCAGCGAGGCTGAGGGCATCTACGATGCGCTGCTGCGCGAACTGCGCCTCGACACCGAGGGCCCCTGCCTGGCGCACCAGGGCAGCTCCCGGGTCGAGTCGGTCTATACCGCGGCGCGCGGCATCAGCGGCACGCCCCTGCGCGACAGCTATCATCTCGGCTCGACGATCATCAACGACTACGGCCGTCCTTACGAGAACGGATTCAACAACTACTCCGGCGCCAGCGGCTACGCCTCCGCCGGCCGGTTCGTGCTCTACGTGCGCGGCGAGTTTGAGGCGGCGCCGTCGGCCACCGGCTACTCTCTGGCGCTGGCCCAGGCGCTCAGCATGGTAGACAACACGATCTATCCCGCCGGGAGCAGCCAACCGACAATGTATTTCCTTCCACAGGCCACGATTCCGATGGGACCGATCTCCTCCACCACCAACGGACGGGTGATCGAGGCTTTCGTCTCCGCACATCTGCTCAACCACGAAATCTCCCTGGGCAAACAGGACGATTGGCTGGGGCCTGGGCTGGGCGGCGGAATGGCCTATTCCAATAATGCCGAGAACATCTACTCGTTCCGCATCAACCGCATCGAGCCCCTGCACGTTCCGCTGATCTCCCGGCTCACAGGGCCCTTCCGCTATGAGTTCATGATCGGAGGACTCAGAGGGCACACTTATATGCCGAATCCAGCGTATGCCGCCAAGCCCTCCTCGAGTGTGGTGAACGTGATCAATCCGGGCGATCCCTGGATGCACCTTGAGAAGATCAGCTTCCGGCCGACAGAAAACCTCGAGTTCGGTTTCGAGCGCACTGCGATTTGGGGCGGCGAGGGCCATGGACCGATCACCTTTCACACTTTCCTGAAGAGCTTCTTCAGCTTTTCGTCGCCCGGCAGCGCCGTCAAAAACGGCCGCGACGATCCCGGCGCCCGTTTTGGCTCCTTCGACTTCTCTTACCGGCTGCCCTTCGTCCGCAAATGGCTGACTCTCTACACCGACTCCGAGGTGCATGACGACGTTTCTCCCGCCGATGCTCCGCGGCGCGCGGCCTATCGCCCGGGCCTGTATCTCTCCCATGTTCCCGGCATCCCCAAGCTGGATGTGCGGGTCGAAGCGGCCTCCACCGACCCGTCCAGCTCAGACCATCCCACTCCCCCACAAGGCCCCTCGTACCCCAGCCACTACGGGCAATTCATGTACTACGAAGGCATCCAGAAACAGGGTTACACCAACAAGGGCCAGCTCTTCGGCGACTGGATCGGGCGAGAAGACAAAGGCGGCCAGGCCTGGATCACCTATCATCTGAGCGGCAACGAATGGCTCCAGGTTGGCCTGCGCAATCAAAAGGCCACAGGTTACTTCATTCCGGGCTCGACGGACCCGACTTATACCGGCACTCCCTGTTCAGCCAAAAGCCCCTGCCTGCCGCCGGGCGGCACGACGCTGAACGACATCAACTTCCAGGCGGTCAAGCGCATCCGGAAGGACTTTGAGATCGACGGCAGCTTCGCCTACGAGAAGTGGAAGGCGCCGATCTATGTCGAGGCTGGCGGCCAGCAGACGGTGACCACGACGACGATTCAACTTACCTGGTTCCCGGAGCGCAAGGTCAGCTTCTAACAAGCGGAAATCGGCGTGGATTCGCAGACAAGGGTACGGTCATCGGATCGTGCCTTTTTTTGCGGGTTTCGCGCTGGCTGAAGACGGGGGCTGGGTTCTGGATCAGTGAGTCGAGTTCGAGCCGGGCGGCTTATGCGTCGTTGGCAACCGTTTGGTTGAGGCTCGCGGTCTTCCGTATCCGGCGCGATGAGACTGCGGCGGATTTGGGCGCCTGCCAGCTATACTGCTGCCTATGAGAGTCGATCCCTTCGAGGAATGGCGCAGGCTCACTGAGCTCTATCGGGAGATGAGCGACGAGGAGTTGTACGAACTGGATGCCTCGATCGCCGATTTGACCGAACAAGCACAGCAGATCCTGTGCGACGAAATGAGGACGCGCAGGCTGAATCGGCCGCGTTTGGCAAGCGCCGAGGCCGATCTCCCAGAGCGCTCCGCAGATCCGGAAGGCGGTCTGAGCGCCGAAGCGGCAACCGCCGCGGCCGGAAGGCGAAAGACCGGAGACGAAGCTGAGGATGACGGCCCCTACGAATACACCTGGAAGACTCTGCTCTGCGAATGTAACGAACAGGAAGAAGCATGGCAGATCTACTTGGCGTTGAAGGAGGCGGGAATCGAAAGCTGGGTTGAAGGTCCGAGATCGCAATTCTCGCAAGATACGAGATATCCGCGGGTCGTGGTCGCCGCCGATCAACTGGAGCAGGCGCGCGAGATCATTGCCAGACCAATTCCGCAAGCCGTCGTCGAGCAATTCAGAACGCCCATCGAGGATTACGAACCGCCTGTATGCCCCAAGTGCGGCGCCGAAGACCCGGTGCTCGAAAGCGCCGCTCCGGTCAACTCCTGGCGATGCGAGAGTTGCGGAAAGCAGTGGACGGAATCGCCGGGAATTCAGGATGAGTCTTTGGATCGGGCTAAGACCCAAAGATAACCATTCGGGAGTCTTCGATAAGGTCGATGCCCTTTGGACATTCCCTCAAGAGCGATTGGTTCTCGCATTAATAATGTCCTTGCGCCGTCCCTACGGGACTCCGTAACAGATTTGTGGAATCCCTTTTCCCCACGCTGAAGCGCGGGGCTAATCAACTCCGCGCCTCCGGCGCGCTTCTGTGGAGATTGCTTATGCGTCCAGCGCGTTTATGCGGAGATTCCTTATGCCTTCGGCGCGTTTATGCGGAGATTGCTTATGATGACCATTACCACGCCGGTCTGCACGGCAGTTCCGAAGAGCGCGATGAATCCAACCCATACGGCAACAGAGAAGTTGAGCCCCAATGCCTTGACCATAAAGACGCCGCCGGTGAGCGCGAACGGCCACGGACGTTCAACAAGACTGACCCGCGCAAGAGGCCGTCTCGCTGCCGATCATCGATGGCCGCTAGCGATTTGCCGAGGCCGGAAATCCGGTGGCAGTTGGGAGAATCGCCCGATAGCTCGCATCGAGGGCGGGGCCGAGCAGGAGGATCGCCGCGATGCGGCGGACGACCTGGGCGAAGTATGCGGCCTCTTCGGGGCGCAGGGCGCGGTGGACGAGGGGTGAGGCGGGTTCCGAGGTGAATTCGCGGTAGCTGAGCCACTTCTTGAGAACCTGATAACCGCCGAGGGTGTAGTTCCAGACGTTGATTGGGATGGCGGACCAATGGGAGTCTCCGTTGAGATAAACATCGACGCACGTTTCGCCGAGCAGGGTTAGCACAACTTCAACGGAAAGTGGTTGGGCTGCGGCCAGCGCGGCCAGCTTTTTGTGCTCGGCTGCGGTCCAGGGGCGTTCAGGAGCCTTGCCTTTACCGGGATTAACAGCGCTTCCTTGGCCTTTGTGTCCCCATCCAGTGGTGAGCTTGAGGGCCTCGTCGATGTTGTGATCGACAGGGAGTTTGAGGGCTGCGAGGAAGGACCACTCGGCGCTAAAGTGGACTCCGGATTCGGCATCGAGGAGTTCGGCAAGCCGATGGCCCAACGATGCGGAGTGAACCAATTGATCGGCTGCGGCGGGAAGCGGAATACGGGGCCAATCGCTCATAAGAGCGCCGGAATTTTCAATACGGTAATAAGGGCAGTGCATCACAGCAAGGGCGTGGAAGAATAGATCGGAGTTATTTTCACAGGCAATTCGGTCCAAGTAAATTGTCGAGGCGGTGTCAAATTGCGTCGTACCTCGATATGGCCAGGCAAAGGCTCACCGACGGAAGCTAGAGGAAAGACATTTGCTCCACGCTCGTTTAGGTGGCGGTTCGCGAGGCAGTAGGTGATCCCTGGTGGATCAAACGCCATTCTATTCTTTTGCGCAAGGTAAATAGCAGGAGCAGTCGGCAGATATTGGCTCATGTATTCTTCGCGCTTTTCGTCCAGCAGTTTTGTTGTGGGCTCCCAGTACAGCCATCGGGTGTCATAAGGCCGGTATGCAAATTGCACAACTTGCCAAGCCCTGAAACCTTTCCTTAGCAAGGCTGCCCGTACCTCCTTAGCCTGAAAACGCGCTGAATCTTTCATGATTCCTGGTGCAAGTGTATCCGCCAATTCGTCGGAGACATTTGGGTCGAGGTACTTGCTCATCCGCTCTTGTAATTTTTCTCTTTCGATGCTTGTGAGGAGGTCGTCTCTACCGGTTTGCACCCCTGGAGACGAATCTGGAAATAAATCAGGAAAAAGCGGCCAATCCAAATACTCACTCGCGAATCTCCTAGGCTTGAAGGGCAGGCCAAGTGTGCGGTTTGGAGTGAGTGTCGCGTAAGGCCTTTCCATCGAGTCGATTGATCGGAGCAATGCCTCGCGCCTCTCCGATGCGCGAGCTTCTTCAAAATCCCTATATTGGATTTGTTGGAATGTGTTGAGTGAGTCGTTCCGGACAAGAGTAGTGATCGCAGTGCCAATTCTTATTCCAACGCTCGTGCCCGTAACAGCGAAGATGGTTTCGCTCGTTTTGCCATCTGGAGCATATTCACTGATCTTGCGGTCGCCATGAAGGTTGTCGATGTAGATTTCGTCAAAGGTACTCAGATAACGGTCACGCATCGTCGTGTGCGATAGGCCGTCGAGCCAAGAGTAGTTGGAGATGAATGAAACGATGCCACATCCGCCCTGGTTGCCGTGGACGTGGGCGTCGCCGACGATGCGACGCTCGGCAATGCGGAAAAAGCGGATATAGAGGTCGTTGAGACCCTGGCCCTGTGGGGCGGGCAGGCCGGGGATGGCTTCACGATAGGCGTTGGTGAGGTCTCGCTCTTCCTCGATCTGGGCAATACCCGCGTAGCCGTTATAAGGCGGATTGCCGAGAATGACGAGGATGGTTCCCTGCTGCTTGATGTGCTCGGAGTCTTCACGCTCTCGGCGGAACTCCTCGAAGATGACAGATTGGGGATGGCGCTCGGGAACCCAGCCGGTGAGGGCGTTGGTGAGGAAGACTCCGGCACGGTGCTGGTCGGTAAGCGGAGCTCCCGCCGTTTCAAGCAGGGATGCGATCTGGAGATGAGAGATCACGAACGGCGCGGGCATGATCTCAAAGCCAAAGACGCGGCTGAGAGCGGCAGTGCGCAGGCTGCTGGGAACGAGCGCCGTGTCGTCGCCGGCATTTTCAAGCAGAGTGCGATGGATGCGATGGAGGACAGCAGTGAGATAGGCTCCGGTACCGCAGCAGGGGTCGAGGATGCGGACGGCGGGGCTGGCCAGGCCGAGGGGCTGGTTGAGTTGGGTGCGCAAAAGGTGGTCAACGCGGGCGACCATATACTCGACGATCTCTTTGGGGGTGTACCAGACGCCGAGATCCTTGCGGAGTTGAGGATCGAAGGCCTCAAGAAATGGTTCGTAGAAGTAGGCGACGGCCTCGTCTTCGCGGAAGGTGTCGAAGAAAGCGGGCTGGACGCGGTTGAGGGCCTCACCGGCGAGATGGAGGACTTCTTGAAGTTGAATGGAGTCGAGCGCGCCGGGTTCGGCCATCTCCCAGAAGAGCTTGCGGAGGACGGGGACGCGGAGATATTGGGCTGCTAGCTGCCAGTTGAAATGCGCGCCGGGTTGGCGGCGTTCGGGGCTTCGCCACCAAAGGACCCAGGCGGAGAAGATGCCGTAAAAGAGGGTTTGGACGAGGGTGGAACGGAAGAAGTGCTCGCCTTTTTCGCCTTCAAACCTCATGCCGAGCGATTCCTGGAGGGCGCGCTTGACGGCATCGAAGCTGCGGAGCGGATGGTCCTCGGCGCGGGCGCGGGCTTCGCGGGCGTAGGAGGCCAGCAGCCATGCGACGTCTTTGGGCTGGGCAAGCGGGGCGCGGCATAGCAGGACGCGGGCGAGAAAATCGGGAAGCAGGTCTTTGTGCTTGGCGAAGGCGGAGAGCGGGGCTTGCCAAAGATCGGCTGGGGTTGCGGCCAGTGTGTAGCGTTCGAGGGTCTGAACCGCGCCGGACAGGGAGAGTTGAAGGAGCCGGAATTCGCGGAGGTTGGTAATGAGGACGAGGCCGTATTGGCGTAGATAGCGGAGGATTTGCGGCCCGGCGGCGAGAGTGTCGAGGTTGTAATCGGCGGACTTGATCTCTACGACGCCGCGCTCGGGGTTCTGGAGCGGCTCGGGCTCGGTGTTGCGGCGCTGGCGCTTTTGCTGAGGAAAGAAGCCGCCGTCGGGGATGCCCGCTCCACTATCTCGAAGCTGGGTGGAAAAAAGGACGGCGGGCTTGAGCGCTTGACCGACTGAGTTGAAAAGCCGGTCGAGGGGAGGGTAATAGGATGTCTCGGCGGTCGCCGAGCCAGTCGAGCGGATAG
>Ga0187851_10003610_pt1 | contig 12922 bp, 8 predicted proteins | sample June2016WEW_6_10_FD_132997 | JGI IMG/M metagenome (GOLD analysis project Ga0187851, IMG submission 132997) | Peatland microbial communities from SPRUCE experiment site at the Marcell Experimental Forest, Minnesota, USA - June2016WEW_6_10 | ecosystem: Environmental > Terrestrial > Soil > Wetlands...
CCCGGAGCTTCACGCCGACGTTTTCGACCTGCCGCCGGTGGTCGAACTGACGCGGGAATACATCCGCGCCGCGGGTCTCGCGGAGCGCATCGGCACGCGCAGCGGCGACATGCGCACGGACGAACTGGGCAGCGGCTACGACCTCGTGCTCGTTTCCGCGATTTGCCACATGTTCGGACCCGGGGAAAACCAGGAGCTCTTCGCGAGGTGCTACCGGGCGCTCGCGCCGGGCGGGCGGCTGCTGATGCGCGATTTCATTCTCGACCCCGACGGGACGTCGCCCAAGCAGGCGGCGCTGTTCGCGCTGAACATGCTGGTCGGCACGCCGCACGGCTCGACCTACACCGAGGCTCAGTATGCGGAATGGTTGCGGAGCGCGGGCTTCGGCCGGGTGGAACGGCTGAAACCCGCTGAACTCAACTTGGTCGTGGCGTGGCGGGACGCTGCCTGACCGTCATTTCTCACAGGGAGAAAGCGAGCGCGGCTGTCTGACACGAGAATACGTTCCAGAGGGCCTCGGTCTGAATTGAGGGAAGGAACCGCGATGTGCGATGAATACCGGTTCTATTTTGAGCAGCTTCTTACTCGCATGAACTCGGCCGTGAAGGTGCCGTTCCGCGAGGTGCGATTCGATGGATGGGAGCCCAGAATAAGTGATTGTCACAGCAATGTTGATCTCTGGGTTCACCATCACCCCGAAACCAAACCTGTACGAGGATGGTTGTTCTGGCCGCCTAATGCTGCCGGGCAGTACACTATAATGGCGCATTCCGTGTTGGAGGAAGATGGTCAGCTCGTCGATATTACGCCGCTTCAACGAGACATTTCGCGCGACGGGTTGCTTTTTCTGAAGCAACTTGGGACGGAGGCGGATTTCTTGGCAATGAAGGCGGCTTCCTCACAGGTGTTCTTTCCCTGATAAGGGACGGTGAATATAGAGCAAACCAGTCGCGGGCATTAGTAAAGGAGGATCTACTGAATAGGTAGAGACCTGCTGCACTCCTGAGACAACCTTACGGGTAGTGGTTTAATTTCGCCGCTTTCTGGCATTGAAGTCGATTCGAGCAAATCGCGTGTGCGGGGATCGATCAACACCAGCTCTGCTGCATTGTCCGAAAAGTCAGTGGGATTAAACGTCGTACTGCGCGCAAACCATCCGTCTTTGCGTTGCTCGATTACGTCGCTGTAGGCGTTGGAGCTGAGATAGTCGTAGAGCAAAACCCGCTCGCCGTAATGGACGTGTAGTTTTTGGGCAAGAGAGATAAGCTCATTCTGGTCACGGTACGGATATTGTCTGGCTATCCTGTATACGGTGAGCTGACCACCAATAAGTCGCAATCCGACTACGGTCAGATATTGACTGGGAATGCTCCGGTAGAACCCCAGGAAACGCCTCTCTCCCCATATACCTCGCGCGGATGGATTGCATTCATATTTATATAGCCGTAATGTCCCGAGATTGCCGGTCGTAAGGATATTATAATTTTGTAGCCCATACTTCCAGCTTACAGCCTCGACCAGCTTTGCCTGATCCTCACTTGCGTAGCCACGAAACGCGACTTGGGGCTGACAACCCACGCCCTGACAAGCGTTCCTGATCAGGCCTTTCTGCGGAACCAGCCATGCTGCTTTGTCGAAGCGCGCGTCCTGAATATTCTGCCCGATGCAAAACCCGTCGAGACATAAGCCGGCTTGTTCTGCCCGACTGTCTGTGGGGGAGAAGACTGCAAGAGTACAGAGTGAAGCAATGCAGGTAAATATTCTGAGGGGAGACATTCGAGGAAAGTACTTCATAAATAGGGGTTCCCGTTTGGGTTCCTGGCCACCGAGGATTATACACTAAACCGTCTCCTTCAGAGCCGTTTATCTGATACCTCTCGTATCGTGGGATTCCAGCGCCTTTCGGCGGTTTCATTCCGTGGCTGCAGCATCGGCGGGTTCGGGCTTGCGGTAGCCGATCTCACGGATCCGGCAGGCGTCCATGAAACTACAGAACATGCACGAGTCCGGGTCAATCGGGGCGACGGCGATGCGGCCTTCCAGGATTTGGGCGGCGGCGCGGGCGGCTTGTTCGCCGGCGGTGTTCATCAGGGCCTCGAGATCCTGCGGCTCGTTCCAGCCCTTGAGCTCACACGCGCCCTTCACGGCAATATAGTAAAACGCCGCTGGACGGAGGGATCTACGCTGCACCGCCAGCAGGTAAAGACCGGCCTGCAGGCCGCGCCCTTTGATCTCTTTCCGAACAATCGAGGCGACGCTGGACGGCCGCGAGAACTTGTAGTCGTAGAGCACGCAATCGCCGTTATCCGCGACCTCATAACGGTCGATGCGTCCCTGCACGACCGCAGTGCCGAGCGGCAGTTCGAACCGCTCCTCCATGTATTCCGTCCAACCTGGCTGCGCAGGTGGGTCGGCGGCATACATGCGCAGGCTGCGCAGGATCCGCGCGCGCTCCAGTTCCAGCCGGTAACTCGTTGGCACGCGCAGCTTCGTGAGTGTGCGAGTCCATTCGCGCTCGAATCGCGCCAGGAGGTCGCCGCCGAGGCGGTGGTACTGCGCCAGCACGGCATGCACGAGTTTGCCGCGCTCGAGCGCGTCAAAACGATCTTCGGGCGCCGCCGGTGGATCCGCGATCTTAAGCGAATACTGAGCAAAAAAGTGGAACGGGCATTCGAGGAACGTCTCCAGGCCGGTGGGCGAAAAATGCTCGTGCAGACGGGCCAGCGCGGGCGCGGCGGCGGGCGAAAGAGCGGTTTCCGCCGGGCGAATCACCGTGGGGCACTCGATCTTTACCGGTGTTCCACCGGTGAATTCACCGTGTTCGCTTGGTGTTTCACCGGTGATTTGCGGTGTTCTCACGGTGAAATCACGGTGGTTTTGCGGTGCCGGCGGCGCGCTGGCGCGGTACGGCGCCAGGTCGCACGCCAGCGGCTGCGCGGTGAGCAGACCTGGAATGCGGTCCAGCGCGAATGCGCCCAGCGTGGGCTCGCCGTCGTCGTTGCGGCGCGGATAACTCAGGACCAGCTCGGCGGTGGCGCGGGTGAGTGCGACGTCAAACAGGAAGCGCTCCTCGGCGTCGCGCTCGGAGCGCGTGCGGACGGCGATGCCGTGACGGCGCAAGGCGCTGCGCAAGGCTTCGCCGAGCAGCGGGTCGGGCTGCGAGGCGTGCGGGAAAACGCCTTCCAGCAGGCCGCAGACGAAGACCACCGGCAACTCCCACTGGCGCGCCTCCTGGGCATCGATCAGCGGGACGGCGTCGCGCCGGAACTCGGGATGGGGGAGCGTGGCATCGCGCAGCGAGGGCTGGGTCAGTTCCATGAATGAGCTGAGCGAAACCGGCTCGGTGGGTAGCAGAGAAGCGGTCTCGTTGAGCGCGGCGAGCCAGGCTGCGGCGGCCAATGCGCGGGCGCGCCAGACGGTGATTTGCGCAGGGTTAAGGAGGGGACCGCTGCCTGCGGTCGCGTCCCGGTACGCGCTTTGGTCGGGAGCGTCGTCAGGACGCGGCGGGTCGAGCAGGGCGTTCAGTGCGGCCAGCCGGACGGCCCATTCGGCGGGCGGCAGCGCGGCTTCGCGCCACTCGCCGAATGCAGCCAGGCGGTCGAGGAATTCGACGATCGGCTCTGCGCCGGCCAAGTCCAGGGCAATTGCGCGCGGCCGTTCCAGACCCGCGCCGGGCAACTCCTTGCGCAACGCATATTCAAAAGATGCACAGGCCGGACAGGCGCCGGAAAGGCCGGCGGGGGAAAGAGCGGCGGCGAGCAGCGGCTCCCAGTTCCAGCCGCTTTGGACGGCCTCGACGGCGGCGGTAAACAGGCGCCCGACGGGGTGAGCGGCGAGGGCGCAAGCGAAGTACGGCCGGACCGGAATGCCGAAGCGGGCGAAGGTCGATTCGAGCAGCGCGACGTAGGGTTCGCGGGCGCGGACCAGGACGCCGATTTCGTGCCACGGCCGGCCGGCGCGATGGTGCTCGAGAATGCGCCGGGCGATTTCGGCGGCTTCGTCCTCGGCGATGGCGGGGCAGACGAGCACGCGGCGCGGCTCGGCGCGCACGGGAGAGAAACGGCGGATGGCGAAGCCCGTGCGGCGCAGGGCGATCAAACCGCCGCGCGCCGCGCCGGTCCAGGCGGGCAGGCTGACGGTGACTGCGCCGCGCTCGGTCTGGGCGCGGATGAGGTCGAGCTCGGCGGCGGCGAGGCGCGAGAAGCCGTCCCAGAAAAACGTCCGCAACGCGGGCAGAGCGCCGTCCTGCAGCGCATGGGCGGCGCGTTGCAGATACTGATGGCGCGTGATCAGGCCGGCGGCCTCCACGCGTTCCTGCAACTCGCGCCAGACGCCGGAGATGGCCTGGACCACCGGGCGGGAACCGGGCTCGAGGCTCAGAAAACCCTGCCACAGATCGGCGTCGCAGCCGGCGTTAGCGAGTTCCTCCAAAGTCTTCGCGAGCAACGGCAGAAAGCCGGGGAGTTCCCTGAGCGCACGAAATTCGGGCGGGCAGCGGAGGGCGAGGATTTCGCCGAGGTGCATTTCCAGGGCCGCGGCGGTGAGCAACGCCGGGTTGCCAGCCAGCTCGCGGGCATGGCCGGTGACGGTCGAGATGGTATTCGAGCGCACCACGAGGCCTTCGCGCGCCAGGCCGTTGCGCAGATGCTCGGCCATGGTGGCGGTGGGCACGATGAGGCGGAAATCGTCGCGGAACTCGCGCAGACGGCCGCGCACAGCCTCCAACAGACGGGTGGTCTTGCCCGATCCAGGAGGTCCCAGCCAGACGGTGTGCGCGCTCATGAGGGCCTCAACTCCGCATTTGCATCATCAGATACAAGCCGGCGAGAGCGAAGATGCCGTCGGGCGCCCAGGCGGCCACGGCGGGGGGCAACTGGCCGGTGCCGCCCAGATGCTCGAACAGATAGTTGAGCCCGAAGTAAGCGGCGGCGATGAGCAGGCTGACGCCGACGCCGGTCATAGCGCCGCGGCTGCCGGTCATGAAGGCGAACGGCACGGAGAGCAGAGCCATGACGAAAACGAACAGCGGCACGGCGAATTTCTTGTGGTATTGCACCTGCAGCGGGATGGTATTGAAACCGCTGCGCTGCAACTCGGCGATGTAGTCGCGGAGCTGCGGAAAGGTGAGCTGTTTGTAGGTTTTGACTTCCTTGCGAAACCAGCTCGGCGGTTCCGCGATGTCCTTGAAGGTAGCCACGGAGCCGGGGAAGGGGCGGTACTTGTCGCTCTCCGTGCCGAACTCGCGCACCCAACCGTTCTCGAAAACCCAGGTGTTGAGCGTGGGCTCCCAATGGGCCCGCTCGGCCAGCAGGTGGCGATCCAGGCGCGGGAAGGAGGCGTCGATATCGTAGACCTGCACACCGCCGAGCACACCCTGGTCCTGGTCGAAATGCTTGTAGTAGAAAATCCGCAGATCGTGCGTCGTGTTGCCGCAGATCCACTTGCGTTCCGGGTTGAGATAGGTTTGCGCGGCGTGGCCGCGGATCTTGTTGCGCAGGCCGTCCTGAATGATGTTGGCCTGGGTGACGACGGAGTGGTCGAAAACGAACAGCACGCCGCTCAGCATCAGGGTGATGACCAGCACCGGGAGCGCGAGCCGGTACAGGCTGACGCCGCAGGCTTTGAGCGCGATGATCTCGTTGTTCTTGGCCAGAATGCCGAAGGTCACCAGAGATGCCACCAGGACGCCGACCGGGGCCGTGTCGTAGATCAGCTTGGGTGCGAGGTAGAACAGGTACTGCAGCAACTCGCGCATGGGGATGTCGTTGTGGAAGGCGTCGGCCAGGAGTTCAAAGAAGTTGAAGACCTCGGTGAGCACGACAAACCCGCCCAGCAGGACCGTGAAGTAGAACAGGAAGGAAGTCAGGACGTAGGTGTCGATGATCTGCGGGAGGAGGAAGAAGCGGGTGCGCCGCGGGGCCGCAGCCCAGGTCGGGACATCCGTCCCGCGCGAGACGAAGCGGCGCAGGCGCGGCCACAGCGTCCGCAGCCGGGCGCGCAACGCACCGAAGCGCTCGCGGCCCTGGGGCAATTCAAGGCGGGAGAGCAGAACCACGGCCAGAACGAAGAAGATGGCGTTGGGCGTCCAGACTGCGATGGCGGGCTTGATGCGGCCGTCCTTGGCCAGGCCGATCAAGCCGAGCAGCACGGTGTAATACAGGAACGCGAGGAAGACGGTGATAGCAAAAGCGGCCGATTTGCCGCCCTTCCGGGAGGAAACGCCGAGGGGCACGCCGGTGAGCGCGAGCAGCAGGCAGGCCAGCGGCAGGGCGAGGCGGCGATGCAGTTCGATGGCGGCCTCGACCGACTTACGCGCCTCGTGCACCAGCGTGGTGGTGGACATGGCGTTGACGGCGGCTTTGCGCTGCGGCCCGCGGTCCGGGGCATCGAGCACCAGTTCGCCGCGCGGGGCATTGACGTGGTAGTAGGTGGCGGCGTCGGGCGCGGACTCGTAGCTGCTTTCGTGGCTCATGCTGAGCTGGAGCCGGTTGCCGCGATTGTCGGGCGCGACCAGGGCGTCGCGGGTGAGCGTGACGCGGGGGCCTTCGCCGCGGTCGACGGCCGCGCTCTTGCGTTGGTCGGGCGGCGTGGTGTCGGCGATAAAGACGCCTTTCCAATGCACGGGGCTTCCGGTCAGGACGTCGCTGACGTAGAGAATCGTGTTGGGGAACGACTCGTCGAAGACGCGCGGCATGATCTCGGCGGTGAGCTGGGAGGGGCCAACCTTGTTGATCACCCGCACCACTTCGGCCTGGCACCAGGGCGTGAACTTGATCGAGCAATAGCCGGTGAGGGCGGTGGCCAGCAGCGCGAACAGCGCGACCGGGCGGGCGACGCGGCGGCTGGGGACGCCGGAGGCGCGCAGGGCGATGATCTCGCCGTCGTTGGTCATGCGGCTGAGGGCAATCAGCGTGCCGGCCAGCACGCCTAGTGGGACGGTGTAGGGCAGGGAAGCCGGGATCAGCAGCAGGAACAGGTATCCGACCATCCCGGCCGAAGCCGAGCTGTTGACCAGGATGGAGAACAGGCGGCTGGCCTGCTGCAAGAAAATGATCAGCAGGAAAAGCGCCGTACCCAGAGCGGCGCTGGTCGAGATTTCAAGCAGAATGGTGCGGGAAAGGAGGGCCATCGGGCTTCACTTTACGAAGGGCGGAAAGGGCACCAGTGGCGGACGGGCGTTCTCGACGGACTGCGGCTCCAGTTCCAGCTCCTCGAACAGAACGGCGGGCGCCACCGCGGAGCAGCCGACGATAAAATTGGCGGCCCCGGTCAGCGCCATCGGAGCGCCGTTCTCAACGTAATCGAAAAGTGCCGGAGCATCCCCGGCGGCCAGGATGTCGCGGAAGGCGCGGACCGACAGATTGCGGAAGCGCAGCCCGCGCACGAGCTCCTCATGCGCGTCGGCGTAGACGCGATACAGCAACAGCGGCGCGCTGTAGGGTCTGAGGCCGGACGAGCGCATCTCGCGCCGCAGCATCTCGCGGGCCGCGGGGCCCGAGGCGATGGAGGGGAAATCCATGCGCCGGACCAGCAGGGCGTAAGGCTTGCCCTGCTGCTTCAACATGTCGATGAGACGCTGTTTCAGGAGCGCCTCGGGGGTGGTCTCCCGGGCCTCGACGAAGAGATTGCCGGGACGGGCGGTGCGGGTGCCGAAGGGTCCGGGCAGGCGCGCGTGGCCATTGGAGCCGCCGCCGCCCTTCACGGGCTGGCGGGTGGTCAGATAGGATTTCAGAACGCCGTTGTCTACCAGCGTGACCGGCGTGGGCACGACGCCTTCGAGGTCCGCTTCATAGAAGCCCGCCAGCGGCCGGCCGTTCCACTCCTTGCGGGTCGAATCGTCGCGCACGCTCATCCAGGCCGGCAGAACGCGTGAGCCGATCCGATTCGCCAACCCGCTTTCCGGCACGGGCACGTTGCGGCCCTGCTCGGCGACCGGCGTGCGGATGATCGCGAGTTCCTGCCCGAAAACTTCCGCGAACAACTGGGCGGCGGCGGTGGCCTCGACGAGCACGGGGCCGGTGTAGGCCTCGCCCAGCGGCGCGCGGGTGAGCGCGTCGAGTTGGGAGGCGGTCTCGGCGGCGACGCGCCGGAGTTCGGCGTCGCCGGGCAGTCCGGCGGGATCGAGCGCGGTGAACTGCACGCCGTGATAAATCTCGCCGCCCTTCTCGAGCGCCGCGGTGGCCCGCAGCCGGAGCATGGCCAGCCGGTCGGGGAAGCGCAGGACGGTCGATTCGGAATTGTAGTAGTAGACCGCGCCGGAGCCCCAGGTCATTTCCGAATCGGCGGAGAGAACTCCCGGGCGCTCCCGAAACACGGCCGAAAGAGCGCGCACCCGCTGGGTCCACAACACCTCATCGAAGGGCAGCGCGCGCAGATCCCGCACCAGGCTCACCTTGGGCGCGGATTCGAAATCCGGCAGACGGTCCTGAGCGGCGTAGTAATTGAAGGCGGCCTGTTTCTTGCCGAGCGCCTCCACGGCGGTCTTGTAGGCCCGGTCAATGCCCAACCAGAAGGCGGAGCGCAGGCTCAGCAGATCGTTATCCAGGGGGATGAAATCGGAGTCGAAGCGCGTGCCGGAGAAGGCGTCCGAGCCGAGGTAGCCGGTGTTGTCGAAGGCTGGCGCGCCCACGCGCGCCTCCGGCCGCTGGACGCGGAAGTGGGAATGCTGCGGCGCCAGCGAGGCTCCGAAGAAGGCGGCCAGCGTCACGCTCTCGGAGTCATCCACGCCGAGTTCGACGAAAAACGGCGCGACGCCGAAGCCCACCAGCAGCCGCGCGCGGCGGACTTCGTCCTGCATGGCGCGCAGCAAAGGATCGTGCTCGAACGGATCGGCGGAGGCGCGCGCCGGCGGCCGCTCAGGCTGGGCGGCGTTCGGCTCCGCGGCCCGAAGCCAAGGCGCCGGGAGCAGCAGCAGCGGCACCAGCAGAAGGGTTTTCATGGCATTACATTCCCTTCCGTCGGCCGGGGCAGCAGGGGCGGGCGGTCTCCCGTGTTGTGCTTGCGCTGGATCTCGATTTCCGTGACCAGCAGCGCCGGCGAGACCGCCGAAACCGGCACTTGGCCGGACTCCGCGCCGCAGTATCCGTTGAAGACCGCGGGCTTATCGGAAACGGCGATGATGCGCGCGAAGCTGGCCAGCGGCGTGCCGACGATATCGGCCCCGCGCACCAGCTCGTCCGGCCGGCCGTCGGCATAGACGCGATACACGACCAGCGGAATCACGGTGAACGATTGCAGGCTGTCGCGGCGGGTTTGGGTATAGCCGCCGATGACGACATCGAAGTACAGGCCGTAACTCTTGCCCTGGCGCTTCACTTCGTCGATCAGCATCCGGCGCAGCTCGGCTTCCTTAACCGTCTTCGAGGGAATCACGAGCAGGTTGGATTGCCGCGAGAGCGCTTCCAGGCCGGGCTGTTTGCGGCCGTGGCCGTTGGACTTGTCGAAGCCCGGCGCGGGGGTCCGGGAGAGCAAAAACGTCTTGAGAATGCCGTTCTCGACGACCGTCACGCGGCGCGCTGGAACTCCTTCGTCGTCGAAGCTGTACCAGCCGTTGAGATCCGCGCCGGCGGTGTTGTGCAGCGTCGGGTCGAAGATGACGCTGAGGAAATCCGGCAGAACGCTCTTGCCGACGCTGTTGGAAAACGTCTGGCCTTCCTGCAGGTCGGATTGGCGATGGCCTTCGATGCGGTGGCCGAAGATCTCGTGAAAGAAGACGCCGGCGGCGCCGCCGGAGAGAATCGCCGGGCCGACGAACGGGTCGGCCTGCGGGGCGTTGCGCAGTTTCTCGAGCGAGGCCAGGGCCTTCTGGAAGGCGGCGCGCAGCACATCGTCCTTGGGCAGGCGCGAAGGATCCTCGGCGTCGAAGCTCTCCAGCGCGACCAGGTCTTCGCCATCGGCGGCCTTGCCGCGGGCGACGATACTGAGCATGGCGAAGGTGCGGCCGTGCTGCAGGCGCGTTCCTTCGGAGTTGACCAGGGTCTTGACCTCGCGGCGCCAGGAGAGCGTGAGCGAGGAGTTGATCGCGGCGGGCGCGTCGCGGCTCAACAGGGACAGCCGGCGCAGCCTGGTTTTCCACTCCTCGGCGTTCACCTTCAGGGCCGGAACGGCCAACACGGCCGTGCGCGGCGGTTCGGCGCTGAAATCGGCAGTCGCGCGCGCCGGCGCCTGCTTGTTCTTCACGGCCGACTGAACCTGCTGGAAGCGCTGGACGGCGATGCGCTGCGAGGCATCGGTCAGGCGCCAGAAGTCCACGCGAATCGTCGCCGCATCGTCCTCCTCGGGCAGCGACGTGGCGCTGGTATAGGACTGCCGGTCGCCGTCCACGACGTGGAAGTTGTCGAACTCGGGGGTGCCGGCGCGCAGGCTGCACTCGCCGATCCGCTGGCGCGAGCGGGTATCGGTCACGATGGAGCCGAAAGAAGCCGCAATGGTGCCCGATTCCTCGGCCGTCACGCTGTATGCGATGTAGTAGACCGGAGGCTCGGATTGCTTGCTCAGGAGCGCGAAATTACGCGCCAGTTCAGCGTCCAGAATGCCGATCAGCGGCGGCGCCGCCGGGGGCGATTGAGCGGACACAACGGAGAGCAGCGGACAAAGCGCGAAAGCGAACCTTAAAGCCCTCTGGAACACGCTTCACAGGATAGCATGTGAGGGCTTCAAGCCTTTGCCAGAGAGAAGTTTGCGATGCCATACGATCCGTTGGCCCGCGGCGCCTCGCTGGCCGCGGCCGCCTCGCACAGGCCACCCGAAAGCAGCGCCGCCGACGCCGTTACCAGCGCCGCGCGATCCCGCACGCCGGCCTTGGCGAAGATGTGTTGGAGGTGGATCTTGACGGTGCCCGGGCTGATGCCCAGATCGACCGCCACTTCGCGGTTGCTGAAGCCGCGCCGGACCAGTTCGCAAACCTCCTGCTCGCGCGCGGTGAGCCCCGGTTCACGCCGCTGCGCCCGCGCGATGCCGCGTGGGAACAGGGACGGGTGCGCCCATATGCCGCCGGCCGCCAGCCGGTGCAGGCACTCCAGCACCTCGGCCGGCAACGCCGTTCTCATCAGTACGCCCGCGGCGCCGGCGCAGATGAACCGCTCCGCCTCGGCTACGCTCATCACCGTGCTCCAGACCGCCACCTGGGGCCGCGCCGGCGCGCGGCTGAGCGCGTTCAACCACTCCATGACGGCCAGCGAACCGAACGAGCGGTCGACCAGCACAACATCGGCTGGAGCCGCCGCCTGCGCCTCTCGCATCTCGTCGAGGCTGAAAGCGCTCCAGCGCCATTCCAGCGCCGGATCGCCTTGCAGGATGGCGCGCACTCCCTCCGCCGTGACCGGTTGCATGTCGCACAGCCCAACCTGGCACGGCTGGCCGCGGTGCATTGCCGTGAGCATCAATCCACTGTTCCTTTCCACCTCCGGCGCGGCGGGACACAGGTTGACTTCGCGGGTCTTCGAAGTGCACGCGCCACGCATCCGGGTATCGTCTTCACTCGGGACTTGGAGGTTCCGACCCCACCCGCTTCGCCGCGCCGGTCGGAGAAGAAGTAGCCCGCAGGTGAGGTCGCGGGGGTACCGGCGCAGCGAACGCGGGAGTTCGCCTTCAATGGATTGAACTCTGGAGTGGACCCTCCCGATTCATCCGTTTTGGCTAATCTGAACTAGAAGTGGCGAGGCCCGGGGAATTCTCTCACCGTCAAGCTGTGGGAATCGGCAACTTCTTCACGCCGGCCCGTTTCGCGGCGCGCGAATTCCGGCTGCCGGCTTCCGGCCGCTCCCGCCGCGATTTCGGCGCCCGTTTGAGATTGATGGTGCCGCGGCACTGGGCGGCGCCGCAGCGGCACACCACTTTTTCGACTTCCGGCTCGAAGTGGTAATCGATCGTCAATTCCTCGCCGGGTTCAATGTCGCGCGCGGCCATATAAAGGATATGACCCTTGCAGATCCAGGCGTGCGTGTTGGGATCGCAGCAATGGTTGATGTACTCGGCTCCGCTGCCGCCGACGCTGCCGTCCAGGGCCCAGTAGCTGTTCAGGGTGAACATGTAGTTCAGCGGCCGTTCGGCGCGCCGGGCCGTCTCGCGGCGGCTGCAGCGCTCGCCGGTGTACTCGATGATCTTGCGCCCGCGCGGAATGAACTGCTCCGCATAGACGCCCCAGCGGTGGATCGCCGAAGGGCGCACCGAGATCTGAAAACAGGCGTAGCGCGGATCGATGCGCGGTGTATGGGCCGGAGCTTGCGCCGGCGCCGGTGGCTTGGCTGGGGTCATGGGATCAGGGGCGCGCCAAGCCTGTTTCTACAAGGAAATCAGCCCGGGCTTGCAGAGAGAGTATCACGAAGCGGGGGTGCCCGGCGCGCGCCGCGGGGACGCGCGAATGGAACCGGGCGCCCCCGCTGCAATCGAACTCAGAGACCGGCCTTCTGCTTCAGGATGTCGATCAGTTCGCGCACCGAAGCCGCGCTCTTGTCGAGTTGCGCTTTCTCGGAATCGGTGAGCGCCAGCTCGTAAATCTTCTCGATGCCCGTTGCGCCGAGCTTGACCGGCACGCCGGAAAAGATCCCCTTGTGGCCGTACTCGCCATCCAGGTACGCCGCGCACGGCAGGACCTTCTTCTTGTCCTTGAGAATCGACTCAGCCATTTCGACCGCCGCCGCTGAAGGGGCATAGTAGGCGCTGCCGGTCTTGAGATGTTTCACGATCTCGGCGCCGCCGTCGCGGGTGCGCTGGACAATCGCGTCGATACGTTCCTGCGGCAGCAGTTCGGTGAGCGGGATGCCGCCGACCGTGGTCAGGCGCGGCAGCGGCACCATCGTATCGCCGTGGCCGCCGAGCACCAGCGCGGAGATGTTCTCCACCGAGACGCCCAGCTCGAGCGCCAGGAACGTCCGGTAGCGCGACGAATCCAGAACGCCGGCCATGACGACCAAGCGGTTGC
>Ga0187851_10003612_pt1 | contig 12920 bp, 8 predicted proteins | sample June2016WEW_6_10_FD_132997 | JGI IMG/M metagenome (GOLD analysis project Ga0187851, IMG submission 132997) | Peatland microbial communities from SPRUCE experiment site at the Marcell Experimental Forest, Minnesota, USA - June2016WEW_6_10 | ecosystem: Environmental > Terrestrial > Soil > Wetlands...
CTTTTTACCGCGCCGAAACCGACAATTGAAATTCACGGCTATCAGCTTGAAGGCAACACGGCGCTGCCTCCGGGAGAATTTAACATCCTCACCAATTACATCGGCGAGTTGGATTTCGCCCGCATTCGCGAAGGTTTGGGCAAACTGCAACTGCGGTATCGCGATCTTGGTTTTCCAACCATCAGCGTCACGCTGCCACAGCAGAAGCTGACCAACGGCATCGTGCGCGTGAAAATCATCGAGGGCCGTTTGAGCGACATCATAGTCGAGGGCAACCGTTATTACAGCGCCGACAACGTTCGCCGCGCGCTGCCGAGCCTGACCACAAACATCTTGATCAACACGAAATGGTTCCAGCCGGAACTCGACCGCGCCAATGCAAATCAAGACCGCCAGATTTATCCGGTCATCAGTCCCGGTCCGGAACCGGGCACTAGCGATTTGACGCTCAAGGTCAAGGACCAGTTGCCATTGCACGAGCATATTGAAATCAATGACAAATCAACACCAGACACGCCGTTGCTGCGCGTGGACTCGGCGGTGCAATACGGCAATCTCTGGCAGCGCGAACATCAATTCGGCCTCGATTACAATTTTTCACCGCAGGAATTCAAACCCGCCGGTGATTTTTCAGGATTTTACGATCAGCCGATGGTCGCCAGTTACAGCGGATTTTACCGGATTCCACTGGCGTTTGCCCAAGGCCTGCGCGAGGACTATGAAAATCTTCCGGTCAATTTCGGCTACGACGAAGTCACGCACAAATTTAATCTGCCGCCCGCAACGGGAAATCCCGACGTGATTTTTTACGCCTCGCGTTCCACGTCCGACACACCGGTCAATCTTGGTCCGCTCACGACGATTTTTACGAACACGCTCGCGAACATCAGTTCGCAATTTGCACAGCGCACGGTGACCGAAAACAACAATATCGGAACGAAGCTCACCGTCCCCCTGCGAGAATTTCTCGGCGTGAAATCGTCGCTGTTGCTCGGCCTGGATTACAAGTCCTATCAGGCGCAAACTTACAGCACGAACCTGACGTATTTTGACCTCTACGCTCTCGATACTTTCGGCAATCGAGTTCTGGTGACGAACCAAACCATCAGCCTGCCCGCCAACAATAGGCAGAACCTTTATTATCTGCCGCTATCGGCAAGCTGGGTCGCCGTGCGGCCGGACAAATGGGGCGCTTTCAGTTTCAATTACAATCAGAACGTATTCCTGTCGCCGCTGGCGTCCGCCCGGAGCGGTTTTCAGTCCGTTGCCGGTTCAAGTTCTGCGGGCGGCAATTACACCACGATCACAGCCGGTCTGGTTCGGCAACAGAATTTACCCGGTGATTGGTCCGCGGTTCTCAATGCCAACGGCCAGTGGGCGAGCGCGCCGCTCATCAGCAACGAGCAAATGGCCTTGGGCGGCACGAGCGGCGTGCGCGGCTATCAGGAGGGGCAAAATTACGGCGATACCGGATGGCGCGCGCTTTTTGATCTGCGCGCTCCGCCAATCAATGTCGGTTATTTCCCGACGCAAAGCGGCGACGTGCCGGCGGATTTGCGCTGCTCGTGGTTCATGGATGTCGGCCAGACGTTTTCGATGGACCGTCCGGCGCCGGCCGATGTTTCCGTCACGCAATGGGGCACCGGCGTCGGCTTTTTTCTCACCGCAGGCAGTCATGTGAGCGCCCGGCTCGCCCTCGCGTGGGCCTTGCATGACACGCCCACAACGTCCGCCGGTAGCGCGCAGGCTTATTTCAACATCGGAGTCCAATTCTAACCGCGCCATGAAATTCAAATGCAGACAATTCCGGTTCGTGGCCGCGTTGATATTCGGCTGGAATAATTTTTTGTTCGCCAATCCGACGGGCATGACCGTGGTTTCCGGTTCGGCTTCCGCGCAGCAAAACGGCGCGCAACTGAACGTGACAACGAGCCAGGCCGCGCTTTTGAATTGGAGCAGCTTCAACATCCAGCAGGGCGAAACCACCACGTTCATCCAACCTTCGGCAAATTCCGTCGTTCTAAACGAAATCGGCGGCGCGAACCCGTCGCAGATTTTTGGAAATCTCAATGCGAACGGCACAGTGATTCTCGCCAACGCGAACGGATTTTATTTCGGCCCAAACTCGATGGTCAAAGTCGGCGGCAGCTTCATCGCCACCACCGCGCCATTGACGCCGGATTTTGGGATTGGAGCGAGCTGGCAATTCACCGGAATGCCGCCACTCGCGAGCATCGTCAATTATGGGCAGATTCAGGTTGGCGGAGGCAAATCGCTGTTTCTCATTGCCGAGAACATCCAAAATAACGGCCAGCTCTACGCGCCGAGTGGCAACATCGGGCTTTATGCTGGAGAAAGCGTGCTGGTGAGTGACCGTCCCGACGGTCGCGGGTTGAGCGCCACCTTGAAGGTGCCGAAGGGATCGGTGAACAATTTCGGCCAAATAACCGCCGACGCCGGAACGATTGCCCTGCAAGCGCAAGTGGTGAACCAGAATGGAATCATCCAGGCTGACTCGGTGCAGAATCAGAATGGCGTCATCGAGCTTGTCGCGTCCGATCAACTAAATCTCGGCGCGAATTCGCAAATCGTCGCGAACGGTGACAATTCAACCGCCGGAAGCTCCGGCGGAACGATTACACTCAAATCTGGAAATAATTTCAGCGACCAAATCGGCAGCACGATTGTTGCTACCGGCGGTTCACAGGGCGGCAACGGCGGCAGCGTGGAAATCAGCGCGCCGAATATCCTGTCGCTGAATTCCGGCATCAACGCGCGGGCTGCGACCGGCTTGACGGCGGGGACGCTGTTGTTGGATCCAGATTACATTATTTTGGATTCGTCCGGCTCCGGCAGCGCCGGCAACGGCACGGTTCTGGCCGGGAGCAATCCGGGCAGCACGCTCGATTTGAACGTGAATACCGCGTTTGCCAACATCGCGGTTTCTCAAATCAATCTTCAGGCGGCGTATGACATCACGCTCGCCGGCGGCACGATATGGGATTTGAGCGGAACCATCGGCGCAAACTTCGGCGGCGTGACCGGCGGTCAACTGACTTTGCAGGCCGGGCGCAATATCATTTTTGGGAATAACTCGCTGTTGACGGACGAATACAACTGGTCGGTGACTCTCCAGGCCGGATACAATTTCGTCAACAACGTGGTTCAACCCGGTGCCGGCAGCATTTATCTGAACAACAACAGTGGCGGCAACAGCGGCGGCGGTTCGATTCAAACGGCGGCGGGCAATGTCAATCTGATTGCGGGTCAAGATATTTTGGTCGGTTCCGGTTCGGTCTCCACGACCGGCGGCGGCAGTGTTTTTGCGAACGCGCTGGCGGGCAGCATCAGCACCGGCTCTGACAACGGCAGCGCCAACGGTCTGCAGCAATCAACGGATTACGATTTTACCGACAGCGGTTGGGCACCGAATCCGTTTCTGGGCGGCATTTCCACGGCGGCGGGCGGGAACGTGACATTGATTGCCGGCAACAATATTGACAGCACGCCGCTTGTTCCGTCGCGTCAGGCGCCCGGCGCGTCCGGCGCTTACGGCGCGGGCGACATGACGGTGATTGCGGGAAATCAAATCACCGGAAATTACACGGTGACTGATGGCACCGGCACGATGCTCGCAGGCATGCCGGTTTCCAGTGCGCAAGCCGCCATTTTGCAAAATCCGTCCGCCGATCCTTCAGCTTACGCGACGACTTTGAACAGTTTGGTAACGGCGGTGGAGCGATCACAAAATTTGGGCGGCAACGTCGGCGCCGCGCCGGTGAACGGCAATCCATCCACCGCGCCCGTGACTTTGGGATTGACCACCGGTTCGTGGAACGTGTGGGCGGCGAATGACATTTCCATCAAGCAGGTCATCAACCCCAACGGCGCGTTCAACAACAGCCAGTCGTTTGCCTACGATTACGCGCCGGACGCGGCGGTGAATTTTTGGGCGGGCAACGCGATTGAACTCGTCGGCGGCTCCTTTGGATCGGCGCCTTCGTCCGTAAGGTTGACACCCATTTACGCGCCGTCACTTTCGCTCAACGCCGGCGCGGGCGGCATCAAAATTGACAAAAGCATCATCCTCGCGCCCATCTTTTATACTGATCCGGTAACGGGCAACACTTACAGCGAAGGTTCGTTGAGCATCGTCACGCGCGACGGCGGGAATTTGAGCGGCGCGGTGGTTTCCGGTTCGACGGTGCTGAATGGCATCACGATGTCGGACAGCGCGTCGGGCAATTACACCACGTTCGCCTCCGAGCACGACAACATTCATCAATACGATCCGAATCCGCAGCCGGTGTATGTGGACGTTTCCGGCAGCATCGGCAGCTTCAGCCTCACGGTGCCGACGTTCGCCAACATCACGGTGGAAAGCACGGCGCCATTTGTCACATCGGACGGAACCAGCATTTTTGGAACTTACAATTTCGGTTTTCAGGGCCGCAATCTGTCCGCCAGCCAGACGACTTCGATCAATGTTCTCGGCACGATTACTTATCGCGGTGATTTGACGGCCATCAATCTGACGGCGGCGCAATTGGCCGATCTTTTGCCGGCAACATTGTTCGCCGACAGCGCCGATACAAGCGTGACGGCGAAGTTGAGCTACGATCTCGCGACGGGACAGTTGATTTATGTCGGCGTGATGAGCGCTTCCGATTTGGCTTTTCTGCTGAATCCCAGCGTGATTGTGCCGGGCCAGTTCGTGCCGCTGCTTGATGCGAACGGCAATCCGGTTCTGGACGCAAACGGAAATCCGGAAATGGTGCCGGCCACCACGCCGCTCGCGCTGGACACCACGCAGCAGGCGATGATCACGCAGCTTTACACCGCGAGCCAGAGCGCGTCGCTCGGCGACCAGGGTCTCTCGCTTGCCGGTTTGGGAACTTTCAACGTCACCGCAAACAGCATTGACCTTGGAGTTTCCGGCGGCATCCGTGTGCTCGCGCCGGACGCCGGGCTGTCGGCGATCTCGCCTTACGGCGCGAATCTAAATGTCACGACGCTCGGCGATTTGACGATGACGAGCACGAAAATTTCCAACGAAAGTTATCTCGGCAATGTGAATGTCAACGTCGGCGGCTCGCTGGATGTCGGCGGCGAGTTCACCACGCTCGGCGATGCGAGCGCGCCGAAGGGAATTTACACCACGAGCGGCGGCAACGTTTCTGTCACCGCCAACGGTGACGTGAACGTGGACGGCTCGCGCATCGCCGCCTACGACGGCGGGAACATTAACGTGGAATCGCTGAACGGCGACGTGAACGCCGGCGCGGGCGGCGCGGGTTATGTGACGATGAGCGCGCTGCAATTGGATCCGTTGGGACAATTGTTTGGCATTCCGGCGACGATTCCCGGCAGCGGCATTCTGGCGACGACGGTCGTCGGCTCGGACGCCTTGCTGGGTAACATCACCGTCAATGCGCCCAACGGCAGCATCAACGCGAGCCTCGGCGGCATTTTGCAAATCGGCTTCAACGGGCTCGGGCCGGCCGATGCGTTTATCTCGGCCAACGCCGGTCAGGACATCAACGCCACCGGTTCGGGCGTCATCGGCAGCAACATCCGGCTCCAGGCTGGCGGCAACATCAACGGCCTCGTCATTGGCAGCCAGAGCGTTGACATCCATTCCGCCCAAAACGTGGACGTGACCGCATTCAGCGGTGGCGATGTGAACATAAATGCGTCAGGCGAAGTTTCCGGCACGGTGATCGGCGGCGGCAGCGTGAACGTCAGTGGCGATTCGATCAATGCGTCGCTGATTTCCGAATCCGTGTCCGCTTCCGGCAATATGACCGGCGCGACCGAAGGCATTCCCCAATCCAATGTCGCCAAGAACAATGCTGAAACCGCTGACGACGCCTCAACCGTCGCCTCAAAAACCGACGACCAAGACGACGACCAGAAAAAGAAGGGCAAGCAAGTCATCCTCGGGCAAAAACTCAGCCGCGTGACGGTGATTTTGCTGCCGAAGAAAATTTCCGAAACCCAAACCTCAAACCCCGGAACCTAGAACCAGACCCCAGAACCTAGAGCCTAGAACCTAATTTATGACCCCACTCATCCACCCCATGTTCGCCGCCAACGCGGCGGTTTATGCCATCCAGAACGCCACCGTTGAAGGCAAGGCCACAGTCATCGCGCTGCTGGTGCTTTCGCTGTTCAGTTGGACCATAATCATCACCAAGTTCCGGCAGCTCAACATCGCGCGCAAGGCGGCCAAAAAGTTCTTCGCCGCCTACGCTTCCACGCGCGACCCGCTGGACATCAAGAAACGTGGCGAGGACTTTGACGGCGCACCCGCATTCGAGCTATACGATCGCGGCGCGGAGGAGTTGGCGTATCAGTTAAAGAACAATCCCGTGACCGTCAAAGGCGAGCGCCGCATCAGCCCCAGTTCGTTCGAGGCGGTGAAGGTGGTGTTGGAAGAAGCGGCGGCTACACAGGCAATGGCACTGGAAAAGGGAATGATTGTTTTGTCAACGGCGGTGGCGGGCGGGCCGTTCATTGGGTTGCTCGGAACGGTTTGGGGCGTCATGTCCACCTTCGCGGGCATCGCCGAAAGCCAGGCCGCCACACTGACAGCGATGGCACCCGGTGTCGCCGCCGCGCTCGTGGCGACCGTCACCGGCTTGCTCGTGGCCATCCCGGCGATGTTTGCCTACAACTTCATGGTGACGACCATTCGCGCCATCACGCAGGAATTGGACGGGTTTGCCACCCGCTACGCCAACCAGATTGAACACACCTACGTGGATAATCGCGACATCGAGGACAAAATCGCCTGGGCGTTGACGCGCGTCGAAATGGGCGAAAACACGCCGGCCATCTGACGCATGAAAAAGTGTTCGAGATCGGTGCATCATTCGCTGACGGAGTTGAACATCACTCCGCTGCTGGATCTTGGGTTTGTGCTGCTGGTCATCTTCATCATCACTACCATCCCGCCTGTGAAAGACCTGGCCCTGAAGCTGCCGACGGCGGCCAAACGCCTGAAGGAGCCGCCGCGCAAGGCCAACTACATCTCCGTCCAGGCCGACGGCAAAATGTATTTGAACAAGCAGGAAGTGGCCACGGCGGATGAAATGGTTCAGACACTCATCGGCCTGCGCGAAGCCGACCCCGACCTGAACATCATCGTCCGCGGCGACGGCAAGACGAAATACAAGCAGATCCGCGCCGTGCTGGATGTCTGCCAGCAGGCCAACGTGCCGAAGGTGGATTTGGCAACCGAATCATTGACCAAATAAAATGCTACCCCACACCCAAGCGCGCAAGAAGCGCAACTCGTCCAAGGTGAATTTTCTTATTTCATTCACCTTTCACGCGACGCTCGCGTTGGTGGTGCTGTATTTTGCCGCGCGCCAGGGTTGGCTGGGCCAGCCGCTGAAAAAACTGTCCGTTGATTTGATCAAGGAAAAGCCAGCGGAGAAACCGAAGGAACCGGAAAAGCCAAACATAGAACCGCCGAAGGTTGTCGAAACACCCAAACCGGTCGAGGTGCCAAAACCAGTTGAAGAAGCCAAAGCACCGCCAAGTGTCACACCGCCCATCGTCGCTCCGCCTGCCGCCGAACTGCCGTCGTTTGAATTTGAAGGCGGCAAGTCTGTTGTCAGCAGTTCCGATCCGGTGGAGATTTACAAAAACGCGATTGAATACGCCTTCCGCTCGAAATGGAACCGACCGGAGAACATGGCCGACGACAATTACGCCGCCGAGGTGGAGGTTTCGGTGAACCGCAATGGCCAGATCAGCGATCCGGTCTGGCAGAAAGGCTCCGGCGATTCGCACTGGGATGCATCGGTGCGCGCGGCCATCGCCGCCGTGACGAATTTGAACCGCCCGCCGCCCACGAATTTCCCGCCGCGCATCGTCATTCGCTTCGATGTCCAGGCGGATACCGAACCCGTGCTGCAATGAGCCTCAAAAAAACATCCCGCGCACAGCACAGCTCGTTGAATGAGTTGAACATCACGCCGTTGCTTGATCTGGTGTTCGTGTTGCTGGTGATTTTCATCATCACCACGCCGCAAATGATGAACAATCTGGAGATGAACCTGCCTTCGCCCAAACCACAGCCGCCGCAAAACGAAAAACCCAAAATCAACCGCATCGTCGTGGATGAGAAAGGAACTTTCTTGAACGACCAATCCGTAACCGTCGCGCAGCTTAAGACGGATTTGCAGCGGCTCAAGTCTGAAAACCCGGATTTGAGCGTCGTCGTGAAGGGCGCGGACAATGTGGATTACCAGAACATGATCAACGTGCTGGACGTGCTTCAGCAACTGGACATCACCAAGGTCGGTCTGGCTACGGAGTGAACGGAAAAAATTATTCAAAAAATAGTTGACAGGCCTTTAATAACGACTTATATTGTCGTCAATATAAATATGAGCGATGGCTTTAATTTAGAATTCTATCTTTAGAATAGGTCGAATTGCCATTTTTTAATCAAAAAGACGACTCTTGTTATCGCATATAAAATAAATGCCTGGCACTAAATAAAAGCTAGAAACTGACCGGACAACTGGAAGTTCCCATGAGAACAAAACATTTAATATGTCTGTTTTACAGAATCCAGTTCAACGCGTTTCGCCTGCGGCTCAAGCAGGATTGATGCGCTTGCTATTGCAGTGCCGTTTTGATTTTCAACACAGGTATTGGAACCTGCCAGCTTCTGAAACCGGATCGGGCGACAGCCGCAATTTCTCAACCGGCCAAGAAGCGCTTTTACCGCTCCTCAACGCGGTCATTTCTGACTTTTCCGCCCCTTCACGGGGAGGTGCAAACACCTCAAAGACCAAAACCCGCCGGGTTGAACCCGGCACTCATTTCAGCGGCCTTTGGGCAAAATCGGAAAAACACAGGTAAGATGCGACTGAAATATTCATTTCCAACCGGTTTTCAAACCAAAGGAGACGCGACGCGGGCGGCGGATCTTCTCCACCGCTCGCGTTGCAAAATCCGCAACCATTTTTTGAAAATATGAAAACACAGACCAATGCCAAGTCCGACCACAATGCCACCAGTCCGGTTGCCAAGCGCACCAGCGGGTTGCGCCCCAATGCCGCCAAGGCTGTGGAACACCGTTACGAGCGGCGCAAAATTCGCGAGCGTTTGCGGCGGCTGGACTGGGGATTCACCTTGGAGGACGAATTATTTGCCTGACGCTTTGCCCAACCTCCGAGGCAAACGGGTTTCCGGCGTTGAATACCGTGTGCGCGCCGGAAGCCCGGAACATTTATTTGATTTGATACAAAAAGACGAGATCGAATGAAACCTGCACTCGAATATTTGAACCACGCCACGCCCCCGGCCCATTCGGCGGATGCTGCTGTCGCGCACTTGTCCGCTCGTCCCGGCTTCGAAGAGACCTTTTACGACCAGTTTGTGCCGAAGTTGATCGCGTCTTACGCCTTGGTCGGGGGACTGAACAATCGTGACGCGCACCACATGCCGTCCACGCGCGCCGTCGGGCAGATTTGTGAAGGGCTGCTGCAATTACTGTTCCCCGGGTTCCACGACGACGACGCGGTGCATCACGGCACGCTGGCGGAGTTGACGCGCGAGCGCCTTTCCGCCGTGGGTATCCAGCTAGAAGACCAGGTGCGCAAAAGCGTCCGCATCGGCGACCCGAAGAAGCCCACCGGACGCACGCCACCGATCGTCCGGCATTTTTGCGACTCGTTGTCCGAGGTGCGCGAATTATTGCGTAGCGACATTGAGGCTGCTTACGAAGGTGATCCAGCCGCACTTTACAGCGAGGAAATCATTCTGTCATATCCGTTCATCGAGGCCATAACCATCCAGCGGCTTGCGCATATTTTGTATCGCGCCGGCGCACCGATCATTCCGCGCATGATGACGGAATGGGCGCACAGTCGCACGGGTATTGACATTCATCCGGGCGCGCAAATTGGCTCACATTTTTTCATAGACCACGGCACCGGCGTGGTCATTGGCGAGACGTGCAAAATCGGCAAGCGCGTGAAACTTTACCACGGTGTGACACTCGGCGCGCGGAGCTTTGCCAAGGACGAGGCTGGCCACATCGTCAAGGGCGGCAAGCGCCATCCGAACGTGGAGGACAACGTGACGATTTATCCAAACTCGACCATTCTCGGCGGCGAAACGGTCATCGGCGCCAACTCGACCATCGGCGCGAATGTGTTTCTGATGCACAGTGTCCCGCCGGATTCGCTCGTAGTTTATGAGGAGAAACAGCTTGTCATCCGCGACAAGTCCGCGCGGAAAGCAGAAGCCGCGCATGACTGGATCATTTGATTTTCCGCATTGATTGAAAAATGCAAGAGGACTGAAAAGAATATGCACAGACAACATAAAGACACCTGGGCTTTCCGGGTTTCCGACCGCATTCAAGACGAATTGGATGAATTTGAATACGTGGTGGAGCAATTCAAGTCCGGCGCAATCAACGAAGGCCAGTTCCGCATCGTCCGCGTCCCGGCGGGAATTTATGAGCAACGCGAGAACGGCACTTATATGCTGCGCGTCCGCTTTCCCGCCGGCGGTGTGACGCCGTCGCGCTTGCGCCGGCTGGGCGAAGTCTCGGCGAAATTTGGCAACGGGCTTTTGCACATCACCACGCGCCAGGAATTTCAAATCCATCGCGTGCCGCTGGATTCAATCATTCCCGCGCTGCGCTTGCTCGCCAAGGCCGGGCTGTCCACGAAAGGCGGCGGCGGCAACACGGTTCGCAACATCACGGCGTGTGTGGATTCCGGCGTCTGCCGCGACGAGGTCTTTGATGTGACACCGTATGCCGTGGCCACCACGGAGCGGCTGCTGGCCGATCCGCTTTCGCTCCAGTTGCCGCGCAAATACAAGATCGCCTTCGCCGCGTGCAACCAGGATTGCTCCGGCGCCACCGTGCATGATGTCGGCTTTGTCGCCCGGAAGCAAAACGGCCTGGACGGTTTTGCGGTTTATGTCGCAGGCGGCATGGGCGGCAAGAGCCGGCTGTCCAGTTTGCTGCACGAATTCATTCCTGCGACTGAAACTTTTGTCGTGGCTGAAGCCATCAAGCGCGTGTTCGACAAAAATGGCGACCGCAAAAACAAGCATCTTGCGCGGCTGCGTTTTCTCGTCGAGAAAATCGGCCTGCCGGCATTCCGCGAATTGTATGAAAAGGAACTGGCCGCGTTGCGCGCCGGCAATCCCGTGCCGCTGGAACTGCGTCCTTTGACGCAACTCACGAGCGTGCCGGAAAATGGCGGAGTCAAAAATGAGTCCGCCGAATTCAACCGCTGGTTCGCGCACAACGTCGCGCCGCAGAAGCAGCCGGGATTTTTCCTCGTGCAAATTCCGCTGACCCTCGGCGACATTCCCGCCGGCAAGGCCGCCGCGCTCGCGGACATTCTGGCGGCGCACGGCGACAACATTCTTTGGGCGACGCAATCGCAGAACGCCGGGCTGCGCTGGATCACGGCGGCGGAATTGCCGGTGGTGCATCAGAAGCTCGCGGCGCTCGGCCTGGCCGAACCCGAAGCGCCGGTGTTGCGGAATCTTGTCGCCTGTGCCGGAGCCTCGACCTGTCGCCTCGGCATCTGCCTTTCGCGCGGACTCGCCAAGGCGGTGCGGAGCGAATTGAGCGCGAGCGAACTGGACCTCGACAGACTCGGAGATTTCTCGATCCACATCAGCGGCTGCCCGAATTCCTGCGGTTGTCATTCGATTGGAAACATTGGTTTTTCCGGCGCGGCGCGGCGCGTGGGCGGAAACCTCGTCCCATTTTACGCCGTGCAACTCGGCGGACGTTTGGCCGAAGGCAAATCGCGTTTTGGAGTCAACGTGGGCGCGGTGCCGGCGAAGAATGCGCCGGCGTTTGTCCGCGACTTGCTCACAGCGTGGAAAAAATCCCCCGACACGGCCGACTTCCACCAGTTCGTGGACAAGAACGGCAGGAAAATCGCCGGGGAAATCCTGGCGCGGCATCAGGACGTTCCGCCGATCGCCAGCCGGAAGGAGTTTTATTACGACTGGGACGCCGACGCATTGTTTTCACTGGCCGGGCGCGGGCAGGGTGAATGCAGCGCGGGCGTGTTCGATTTGATTGAAGTGGACCTCGCCAACGCGCGCGAGTCGCAGGAAGCCGGGCGGTTTTACGCGGCGGCACTCGCGGCTGCACGGGCACTGCTTGTGGTTCAGCGGGCACAGCCTAAGAATGACGTGGAGACGTTCACGTTGTTTCAAAAGCATTTCATCGAAGCCGGGTTGGTGGATGCCGCGCTCACCGCGGTCATCGCGGAGGGCGCACGCGCCGCTGCCGCTGCGAATCCGGCGGAGAAATTCGATGGCCTGCCCGCCGACGTGGCCGCGCTGGTGGCATCGGTGCGCTTGTTGCACGAAAACCTGGATTCATCGCTGCGGTTCAGGACGGCAGCCAAATAAATTTGCGGCGCGTAACGGTTCAAACCGGCGCCCGCTCGTTCCCAAATCGAAAATCAAACAGCCGACCGACCGGACAACCGGAAGTTCGCGTGAATGGAAAGCATATTCACTGTGAGCATCACGAGTTATTATGGAATTGAAAAGCACGTTGGCAACACGCCGCTGATCCGGCTGCGCCGCCTCTCGGAACTGACCGGCTGCGAAATTCTGGGCAAGGCGGAGTTCATGAACCCCGGCGGCTCGGTGAAAGACCGCGCGGCGCTGGGCATCATTACCGATGCGGAGGCAAAAGGATTGTTGAAGCCAGGCGATACTATCGTGGAAGGCACGGCGGGCAACACCGGCATTGGACTCGCGGTGATCGGCCATGCGAAAGGCTATCGCACGGCGATCGTCATCAACGAAACCCAGTCGCCGGAAAAAATCACCCTGCTCCGCACCCTCGGCGCGGAGGTCATCACCGTGCCGGAAAAACCCTACAGCAATCCCGGCAATTACAA
>Ga0187851_10003613_pt1 | contig 12918 bp, 15 predicted proteins | sample June2016WEW_6_10_FD_132997 | JGI IMG/M metagenome (GOLD analysis project Ga0187851, IMG submission 132997) | Peatland microbial communities from SPRUCE experiment site at the Marcell Experimental Forest, Minnesota, USA - June2016WEW_6_10 | ecosystem: Environmental > Terrestrial > Soil >...
AAATTTACACAAAAAGTTGTTGAAAAGTCCGAAGAAAAAAATTAGAATAATAATGACTTTAAAGCATACAACTAATTGAGCTGATTCCCATATTAATATTGTATTGGAATTATAATTATACTACTTTTCAGGGAATCATATTTTGATAGAATTAGGCTAGGTAATATTATAATCAATAAAAAATATCTTAGTGTTTCTTTTTTCTGCCCAGTTTTTCTAGAAACCGTCATTGCGTGGCTTATAACATCTCGAGTTTCTATCGAGTACATGCTAGTAAATACAAAAAATATTTGAAACACATAGGTAAAATCAATAAATCCATTTGATATCTTTTTGTTACGGTTATATAGTAGGGTATCCACATCTAAGTAATGGGCATCATGTGTTATAATTGTGAAAATGAGAATATACATCTGTTTTCATACAAAATCTATGTATATATCAATATTATATCAATCATATTTTATCAAACGAGAAAAATGGATTTATGAAGTTCCAAAATTTTCTTACTGATCTTAAACTTGTTTGCTTAAAACCAATTGATACACAGTTTTTATGTTATTATCATCATTTTTCTTGGTATTCCGACTTCAGAGTTTAGTTACCTTGACTTCGGAAACGGAACGATTTTCAGATCTCTAACATCTTCCAATCGATAATCTCTATGCAATAACTCTTCCAAGGCCTTCCAGTAAGGGACATCAAGTTCAAACTCTCTTCCAGATGCTCCCCTACATTTTCTTATAGACACTTCTTTAATCATTCCAATCATGGTTAATTCGCCAATGAAATTAGAAATCGTTGTTCGGTGTTAGGAGTTTCACCAATATCTTCACATATTTGGAAATATGTATTTGTAATCTCTTTAACAGTTGTAGTTGATTGATTATAATTTACAAGTTTTAAATATAGCCAACGATACTAATTTTTTATGTAACGGCATAGAAGGAGCAAGAGTTAAAAACCGATCTATATCTACTTCACTAAATGCTCCATCTATATATTCAGGAAGTATTCGTGAAAAACAATGTTCTTCTGCATATATTACTGAGGCCCACAGCAACTTAATTGCTTTCCGTGAATCTCTATGAACCCTTGTTGAAATGGCAGCACTTAGATTGACAATTTCTGTTAGGATTGTTACTTTGTAGAAAGCGAGTTTAATACGGTCGCATAGGATCATCCGTATTTGATCTAAGTTGTACGGATCAAATATATGATCCTTAAAGTTCATTGAAGATTTTACACGGTTATCAAGATCCTTACCATAATGAAGATAATTCGATATCAGTTGTAAAAATAAAATGACGGTTAAGGAGTAATCTAGATTCTCCTGCTCTACTTAAATTGTATAAAAGACCATCGTTTTTCGGATAATCAATTTCGTCTAAAACAATTGCAAGAGAAATGTTCCATTTTTTGATAATTTCCTATAAAGCAGAATAGCAATAGTCTAAAGAAAATACTTTATTGGAATTTGAGTTTTTGGATTTATTTGTATGATTATTTCATGCAGTATGCCATTTGGAGCAGGTTTTATCTTGCATGAAATGCACACCCACCTTAAAGGATGATCCTATATTTTTTCGTTTCCCAGTCTTTCCATCAATTTACTTAATAAAAATTTAGTTATTTCGGTTTTCCTTGACCCAGGATATCCTAAAACTAATGAACTTGAGTATATTCTTCAGAATTTAGTGATTTAAAGATTTTTGCTATTTCAGTGATTTCCCTTTCTCCTTCCTATCAATTGAGCGTGTACATAATCAGGAAATGAACACACAACTTCTCATTATCTAAACAGTAACTATAAGATCCTTCATAACAATTAACTTACATTCAATGAAGTTATATTGGAAATAAAAAACATAGAAAATATTTATTACTCCACAGATAATACTACAATAATAAACTATATAACAAGAAGGGGCTCTAAAGGATGGGTGTAGAAGCAACTATCAAAGAAATAGCAGGTGAACTTGAGAAAATAGCGACTACTAAGACTGTTGTTGGGGAACCCATTACTGCTGCTGGAAAAACAATTGTTCCAATTTCAAGAATTACTATGGGTTTCGGGGCTGGAGGTGGAGAGGGTAAGAAGGATAATGAATCCGGGTATGGAGGAGGCGGAGGTGCAGGAGTAAAGATCGAACCTGTGGCCTTCATCATGATTTCTGAAGATGAAGCGAGGATCTTCCGCATTTCTGAGAAAAATGATGCTGGATCAATTCTTAGTGCCCTTCCAGATATGTTGCCTGATATCATGGACAAGCTCAAAAGGAAAGATAAACATAAAAAAGAAGATACTCCGAGAGAAAAGGAGAACATAGAACAAAAAGTCAAAGAGGAGGGACCGGCAGAACATACGGAAGATCAAGTTCAGAAAGGGAGCTGCTTTCAGTAAATTTCTTTGCAACTAAACTCTTTCAAGGAATTTCCAGAAATGAAAAAAATAACTAGGTTTTTCAAGACATTGAGAGCTATTCTTTTCCTTATAATTTGTTTATCATGCTGTTCATCATCTATCCCTTCATTTCGGTTATTCTGTTAGTTTTATTTATACTTTTTACAGCAATAGTCATTACCATCAAGTTCAAAATCATAAGTTTGAAGGAAACTAGAGAACTAAGAAGTATATTTGCTGTAAAATGGTTGTTTTTTTCTCATACTTTTTTAATTGAAGAGCCTCAGACAAAAAATAAAATGTTTGAGGAATCTAAAAAATCGAAAGTTGAAAGGATAATAGAAACTCTGCAGGATGAAAAAATCGGAATTAAAAAAAAAACTGATGATGGGATAAAAACAAGATCAATTGACGGAATAAGAGGAGAAGAAAGAGTTAAAAAAGAAAATGTGACAGAGTCTAAAAAGGGGATGACCACCAGAGAAATGTTTAAATGGAGCTTTAAAGCATTTAGTTCTCTAAGAAAACCTTTATTTTGTCTATTTTCTGATTTGTTGAATGGAATAAAAATTAAAAGCCTGGAATCTTGCATGACTTTTTGCCTTCCAGATCCTTCGGATACTGGTATTCTCTGTGGATTCCTACATGCTATCGCGGGATTTGTCTACAGCCGTTGTAGGCATTGTAATTTTTCCATAAAACCTGAATTCATGGATCCAATGTTGAATTTTCAGGGAAATTTGGAAATACGTATAAAAATACATTCTTTGATTCTTCCATTCATTAAATTTATATTTAACTGGAATACTTTATCTTTCACTTACTCGATTGTGAAGGATATACTTCAGCGGAAATGGAAGTCGAAATGGAAGCCTAAATGGAAGTTTGCCTAAAAGTCTAACTCCGAATCTATATGAACAGGTAATGAGGATACAAGTGAATATGATTAAAGTAGTGTCTCCCTCTAGACTGCATCTTACCTTAATAGACCTCAATGCAGAGCTCGGCAGAGTTGATGGGGGAGTAGGAATTACCCTGGAATACCCATCCATGGAACTTTGGGCAGATAAGGCTGATAATATCGAAATTTTAGGAGATTCGCTTCTGTCTGAAAAAATGAGAAAAGCAGTAAATTCTCTGTTACCTGCTGGGAAGGGGATTAAGCTCCATATTAACGACAGTATTCCTGATCATGTAGGTCTCGGTTCCGGGACTCAGGCTGCACTTTCAGCAGGAGCTGCTTTAAATAAAATTTACGGACTTGGCAAAAGTATCCGAGAACTTGCAGTTGCTGTGGGTAGAGGAGGAACTTCTGGGATAGGGGTTGCTGCTTTTGAATATGGTGGTATCATCCTGGATGGAGGCCATAAATTTAAGGATAAGCTTAATTTTTCTCCTTCTGCTGCCTCAAATGTACCTCCTGGCCCTGTGCTCTTCAGGGAAAATTTTCCTGACTGGCCGATTGTCCTTGCAATCCCCAATACTAAAGGAGTCCATGGCGCAGAGGAAGTGGATATTTTCAAAAAATATTGTCCTATTCCCCTTGCGGAAGTCCAGGAGATTTCCCATGTAATCCTTATTCAGATGCTACCGGCAATAATGGAAGAAGACCTGGAAAGTTTTGGGAGGGCAATCAACCACTTCCAGATTGCAGGTTTTAAGAAGCGTGAAGTCGAACTTCAGCAACGACCTGTTCTGAACATCATGGAGTATATGCGAGACAATGGAGCAAGTGGTTCAGGAATCAGTTCTTTTGGGCCAGTAGTTTACGGGGTAGTTGGAAGCATTGGCGAAGGCAAAAAACTTCAGAAAGAATCTCAGCGAATGCTTAACGAGTCTCTTGGAGGGAAGGTATTGCTCACAAAGGCTAAGAACAGCGGTGCCGATATATTTGGGGGGCCTGATTGAAGATCAATACCTGGTTTGGAGTTCTTGAGATAAACAGAACAGGAGAAGTTATGGAATCCGAACTTTTTTCAAAGGATATCCAGGAGCTTGCCCTTCATTCCCTTGGCCTCAGAGAAAACATAGTGAATCTTATGCCGGCGAAATTTGATATGAAAGCTGCAGCGCTCGAGTGCAAGTTTGTAGTTTCTCCTTCTGAATATTATTCCCTTTTACATGAAGTAACCCTCAAAGCTGCAAAACTTCAATTATCAGGAGCTCTTACCCCTGATCAGCGAATTATCCACGCTGTGGAAGCCCTGAATGACATTAATGAAAATATAAACTCCCTATCTGAAAGACTTTCCGAATGGTATGGGGTTTATTTTCCTGAAAGCGGTCTTGGAGGAGAAGCTCTTGCTATTTTTGTTGCATATTATGGTTCACCTAAAAATTTAGGGTCTGAAAATCTTCTTTATTCTAAAACAATAAATTCCATGGGTGCAAAATTAGAAGCTGCAGACGAACTGCTTCTGAAGGGCTTTGCAGAGAGCGTTTATAGCCTGTATGAAAGAAAGAGACAGATAGAAGCTTATATTGAAGATAGCATGGGGTCGATTTCACCAAACCTAAAGCTCATCGCAGGTTCAATTCTTGGGGCAAGATTAATAAGTATCGCAGGAAGCCTCGAAAAACTTGCTTCTTTTCCTTCAAGTACTATTCAAGTTATAGGGGCTAGCAAGGCTCTCTTCAAGCACCTTCGAGCTCGAGCTCCGTCTCCTAAGCATGGAATCATCTATAGTCATCATCTACTGAATACTGCTCCCTGGTGGGTAAGGGGAAAAATCGCAAGAGCGCTTGCAGGGAAGTTATCCCTTGCTGCTAGACTCGACTATTATTCAGGCGAAAAAGACCCTTCCCTTGTAGAAAAACTTGAAACAAAGGTTCGATTGATTAGGGCTTCGAATCCCAAACCTCCTCAACGATTACAAGTAAACGAGACAAAAACCAAAAAAAGGAAGAGGTAAATGCCTAAAGTCAATAAACTATACGATGGAATTTATGAGATAGTGAAAGACAAAAAGCAGCTTGCTACACGGAACATTGACTGTGGTAAAGTAGTCTACGGAGAAAAATTAATTTCCTTAGAAGATGTTGAGTACCGAATATGGGACCCACACAGGAGCAAGCTGGGAGCCATGATCCTAAAGAAGTTCAACATACCTATTAAAGAAGATTTTAAAATTCTCTATCTTGGAGCAGCATCAGGCACAACTGTAAGTCACATCTCTGACATCGTTTCAGGTGGTGCAGTCTATGCCATTGAGTTCGCCCCGCGAAGCATGAGAGATCTCATAGGACTTGCATCTAGAAGGAGAAATATCTACCCAATACTAGCTGATGCAAGGAAAACAGATAGTTATGCTCATCTAGTTGAACCTGTGGATCTCATCTTTCAGGATGTTGCACAACCCAACCAAGTAGAAATAGCTACAAGAAATGCTGCTCGTTTTTTGAAAAGAGCCGGATATGTCCTGCTTTCCATCAAGTCACGAAGTATCGATACTGTAGTGAACCCTAAAAAAATATTTGCAAATGAGCTTCGAAAACTAGAGCAAACACTTGAACCAAAATTCGAAATTCTTTGCGTAAAGGACCTGATGCCCTATCATGAAGACCACCTCGGAGTTATGGCAAAATTAAAAAATTAAATCTGTATCAAAGTGTATTATTTTGAGTTTTTAAATAAATTAAGCGAAGTTATTTCTTATTATCATAATCAACTATTTCATTATCATAAATAATTTCTTTGATATTTATCTTATATATATAAATGTTTCGTAACTTAAGATATTCGGAAATATTGTTTGTTACAGAGAATTTCAATAAACCTCTAATTTGATCATATGTACATTAATAGTACATCAATTGATTCGTGAAATCCAGAGATTCGTCGAAATCCTATATAACTCGATTTTGCCGCCTCTTTTCATTCAGGAAAAATTATTGAATAAATGATACTAAAGTGGGATTCGGGACTTTTGTCCTACACTTATTCTAAAACTTTCAAGTATTTTTTCCGGAATTCGGGGTTCCTCATAAGACAGCACTTTGCATTGTACACAGGATCCTTACGGATTTTCTTCCAAATATCTTTTATTTTGTCTCTATATACATTCCCATATGGGATAGGAATACACGCACAAGGTAGAATGTTCCCTTCTGGAGTGATGTGCAACCATTTCCTGCCTGCCATACAACCAGTTGCCTTCATGATCTGTGGGATAGCAAAAACTCTTGGACCTTCTTTTTCCCTGACAATCGATACGAAATTGTCAAATTTTCTCATATTTTTTGGGTTCACGATTTCGGAAGTATTATTCATCCACCTGCCAGTAGGAACTATTTCGTACAAGGAAAGTTCGTGGACTCCAAGCTCCGATGCAAGTGTATATATTTGTTCAAGCTCGTTTACGTTGTCATTGGAAAGAACCACATACATATTCACAAGCAAATCTGCCTTAAGTCCATTTTTGACTGCCTCAACTGCACTGTTGAAAACCCCTTTTCTACCCCTTACATAATCGTGCTGATCTTCAGACGCGCTGTCAAAACTGACAGAGAGAGAATAAAGGCCTGCTTCTTTCAAGCTTCTTGCTCTCTCTTCAGTCAGCCCGACTCCAGAGGTAAACATTCCGTTGACGGCTTTTTCAGGATTGACATAATTAATCAGGTATTCTAGTCCAGGATACATAAGAGGTTCGCCTCCGTCAAAGATTACGATGGTCGTGCCCATCTCAAGAACTTGATCAATTGTGGATTTCACTGCTTCAGGTGTGAGTTTCGCCCGGTTTTTTGTGTCAGGAAGAGCACAATGGATACAATTGTTGGGACATTCCTCAGTTATGGAGATGGTTACCTGATCAGGAACCATTTTTCCCAGAATGGACAAAAGCTGGCTTTTAACCAGGCGATCAAAACTTAGGCTTGGTATAGAGGGTAGCCAGGTCGAACAAATAAGCCTATCGGAATCAATTTTTGCAGGTTTTTCTCCTTCAAAAATTGAGAGGTTTTTCCCAAGATTTTTTCGCATAATTATGGATGCTGGCCCGCTGGTTATTAGCCTCATGCGTCCGTCATCTATTTTGACAGATATTCTCAGGAAGGGGCTTTTATAAAAATCATACTTCATATTTTATCCTGCATCAGATGTTTGATGCTGATATTTGTGCAAGCCATATTCTTTTTTAAATTGGTCTTTTAAAATCCAAAGCTCATTTGTTCCTTAAAAGTGCCCTGCAATTCAATATTGAAGAGGGTTTTTTCTTCAACATGAATGCAAAGATCTGCATCGCCTGCTCAACTGAAGTTCCATGAATGAATGAGAGGTTTTCATTCTCAAAAACAGTTACTATATCATCAATTTCTTTATCTGTCATTTTTCGAAGAGTTTCAAGCCCTATGCGACCAACGTAATGTTCTATCTTAAATTCCTTTTCCCAAGTCTTTCTATACTCCGATAGGTAATTTTTTGAGGTGTCCTCCTTTTTTACAGCATCTGCAGCCACATCTCCGCATATTTGGCCTGCTCTCATTGCATAGCCTATCCCGGATTGACCGGCTGCCCCACCGACGACCATGATTCCATCGGTAATAAACTCATTCGGAAGTGTTACTATAGGGTCTCCGCCGGAAAATTTTCTTACAACTTCAAAATCTAGTAATCCTTTTATTTTCTTGAATCTTTTAATCCAAGAGTTCAGGTAAGGCATTGCATCCTTTCCGCATCTACGTACATATGCCCCGATTGAAGCATTGTCTCCCCCCCTTGGGGAATAAGTAGTCTTCCATCCAGGGGCATGATTCCCTATGTAATACTCAAACATTTTTGATTTACCAATGTCCGAAGCCCGAATTTCAAGTTCAATTCCCCAGGCAATATCTTCCGGATGTTTCATCGTTTTCAGCCCAATAGAGGATGCCATTTTCGAATTAATACCGTCTGAGATAATTACAAGTTTTGACTTAAAAATCCCAGCCGAGGTTTTGACAGAAAATATTTTCCCGACCCTGAGAATATTCTGTGCTTCTACCCCTTTTTTAATATCTACGCCGATATTTGTTATTTTTTTCGTATAAAATCTGTCGAACTCTGTTTTATCAATAGCAAATCCAGGGGTCTCAACCTCTACTATACTTCCAGCCGGAGAAATAATTTGCATGCCCTTGAGGTAATGCACTACATAAGACGGATCTACTGTCTCTCCACATTTATCAAACATATTCTTAAAAAAAGAATTTGCAGGATGTGGAGGGTTTCCAATATTTTCTTTTTTTTCCAGCAAAAGGACTGTAGAGCCTTTTTCACTCGCGTTCCTTGCAGCCATTAATCCTGCAGGAGATACTCCTATCACAATAATATCCGCATCCATGTTCTCTGCCTTTTTTCACCAAAAAATGGAGGTATAAGATCCTACATAAATGCACAGCACCACATCCAGAATCATTGATCCGAACATGATTGCTCTGTAATTTGAGCCTTTAAGGAAGAGTACACCTCCCCACTCCGGGGTAGGGTGCCTGATAAAGTCAAAACACTGGACAAGCATCCAGAGCCCTGAGGCAGAGACACCTACAAAATATACGGGCCCAAGATGAGCAGACCAGCCTATAATCACTGATGCAATAACTCCAACAACCCACCAGATAGTAACAAATCTGGCGGTAAAAGGAATTCCAAATGTCACTGGCATTGTGGGGGCACCCTTAAGTCTGTCCCCTTCCAAGTCTCTGGAAACACCTCCAAGAGTAAAAGCCCAGTCTGTAACACACATCATAAGCCCAAAACAAATAGCTGGCAAGGGAAGAGTTACCCCGTCGCCGCCTTTCAGTAGCCCTATAGGGTCAAAGGCAACCCAAACACCTATAGGCACAAGCCCATAGGAGATGCCCACGGGCAAAAAGCTGAGAAAGGTGTGCCTCTTTGCAAAGATCGAATAAATGGTAATAGTTCCAACCGCAATAAAAAGGATAATGAGAGATTCAGGGTTCAGATAAGTGGCTGATGCGCCTGCTATTACTAACAGCGAGAAGGCATAAATAAGAGCCGAATTTTTTGAGATTATGGAAGAGGGTAGAGGGCGGCCTGGCAGATTGATCGTATCTATATCAATATCGCAGCAATCATTAAAAACGTATGAACTGGTAATCGCTGCAAAACCCCCGATCACGGCAATCAAGAAGGGAATAAGTTTTGGAAGTCCTCCTGTTGCTATATAAGAGGCCAGAATTGCACTCGAAGATGGAAGGGTAAGATCCATGTAGTAGAGTTCGGGCCTTAAAAGCCTGAGGTAAGGACTGAGTTCTCCAATTCTTGCTGTAAGAGAAATTATTTCACCTCTATTTTTTGAATAGATACAGAAGTCTTTTTATCTAAATTATTTATACTTCAGGCTTTTTTAATTTATAAAATTGTTTGCAATAAGTCCTATGAAGGTTCGCATCTCAAAAAGTTTTTCTTTTTATTTTTTCTCAGAGACAGTGTATTATTTATGAGAATTAGTGAAGGAGTTATAAGTAAATCATAAAGGGTCTATTAGGAAGTCTGAAGAACTGTTGGAGGTTCAATGTCGTTAAAAAGCTCCTATATGGCCCATTTTTTATTTTTCTTTCCCAGCCTCCGTGTAGATCAGTTTTGCATTTTTGCTTATTTCTTCGAATAGCGGGTGTTTGAACTCCTTTTCGCAAACAAAGGTAAACTCTGCTTTCGGGTTTAAGACCATTAGTTTAAGAGTATTTAGAAGAGCTGTGCTGAGGGCTTCATAATCCGGAAATTTAGGGACCTCGGCATTGAAAGGATACACTTCATCCATTTCAACAGGAAATGCCCCGAACGGTGCTTTGAAATTAAGGATTTGATCGTAACTGTTCTCTCCCTTCACAGGGTCTGTGCGAATAAGTACCGAGCCCTCAAAGCTAAATCTTTCCAGTCGTTTTCCAAAACGTAGGATTTCTGGCCGAGAGGAAGATTCTGGTCCACAGTAAAAATATGTTCCTTTTGTGGCTGGGTCCAACTGTTCAAGCCAGTGTGAGTGTGTATAAAGTTTTTTCAGTCCTTCAAGAAGCTTTGGATGAGAACGGCATCTTTTCTCTACAAGTTCGAGCAATTTTCCGTCCTTTATGCACTGTTTAATAAGCCGAATTTCAGCAAAAGTTGCGTAGAGGTTGTGCTTTCCCAAAAGTTCTTCCCTGTTATCTGCTTTTTTAAGTTCTTGTGCGGTATATTTTGAACAAATCTGACAGGAACAGGGCAAATAATTTAATTTATCCAAATGATAAGTTCCGTTTACAGTGATATAGCGCCCGCCCTTCGCATAAAGAGCATAAGCTGCCGAATCAAAAAGATCGCAGCCAAGTGCCACTGCAATAGCGAACATCATAGGATGCCCTGCCCCGAAAAGATGTATCGGTGAGACTGGAGAAAGCCTTTTTTTGGATGCCGCAACTAAGTCAATGAGATCTGCATAACGGTATGCTTCTAATAGCGGGACAATTGCTCCCAGAGAATATACATCAAATTTGAGATTTTTCAGTTGGGAAGCAGCCTTTTCTCTAAGATCAAGGTACGTTGAGCCCTGTAATGGCCCCGCAAGGAGTTGTTCACCCTTAATAAACTTACGGGCAGCTTCCAGACGTTCATATGTGATCGCAAGCTCCTCTTCAGCTCTTTTATAGTGAACATCTGGGGGCGTTGGGATGTCAAGAGGGACAACAATATCGCTTCCGATCTTTTGCTGAAATCCGAGAATCTCTTCATTTGTTACTTCGACAGAACCATATACTGACAGCTGAAAAGAACCAGAGTCCGTCATAATGGGCCCATCAAAATTTATGAGCTTGTGCAGCCCTTTCTCAAGAGCAATTTTTCGCAGCTCTTCATTGCGGTAGATAATATAAGAATTGGTGATCAGAATTTCTGCTCCGAAGGTTCCCATTTCTCTCGGAGAGATAAGCTGGATGTTCGGATTGATTACAGGCATTACTGTAGGTGTCTCAACAGTTCCATGGGGAGTCCTGAACTTTCCTATCCTTCCGCCTGCGTCCTTGTCAAGAATTTTGAATATTACAGACATACCGGCATTATAGACGCTCACTAGATATATTTATCTTTGGGACCGGAAAAAAACTAGGCTAAAGTGGAAGGATGCCTCCGGAAACACTTTCTCAGGTTTTAAAAAACCGGAAAAAAATGATTTTTAAGTTAGAATTTCGATATCTAACTAATTTTTCTCGATTTTTTTACCTGAATTTTTTCCTACCTCAGTATTTTATTGCTCGAGACATTGAAGTAATTTTCCCGAAACCATAGGGAGACGAAATCACTACTCTTAGATAGTCTCATTAAAGGATCATATAGGTTACCTATCGAGTATCTCCCATACTATAATTACTATGTCATCGGAAACAAGGATATGTTATTATTTAGTTGCCATAATTGCAACATCAATATTTACTTCAAAGATTATTCCGAAGAGATAACTATATTTGAAAATTACTTCCAAGGCTTATTGTAGGTGTAACCATGTCTAGCAAAATAATAGAACTGGATTGAAGTTCCAATGTAAGACTTAAGGTTTTGAACTTAATGACTATTTGAATGGCGCTAGAAACATCGAGCATAGAACACGAGCGATCGGTTTATCTTAGAGTCTCATGGTTGTCTGTCAATCATCCATACGGATATTATGATTTGGTTAATAAAATATATCCAGGCCTGTTATTTCAGCAGCAGGTAGTTGACTTTCGTCAAACATATAGGTTGAGTGGAAATTACCGTCCCGGATCTTCAGGTTTCTTATTCTATTATCCTCGACTTCCCACTACCTTTTCTTTTTGGAAATACTATAGCTTATCCAGATAAATTCTATTCCACTACCTTAAAACCCTCTGTCATTCTTATAACAATTTTTCCGCTTGGGCTAATCACTATAATATACAGAGAATTTCGATCAACTCCATGCTCTTGAGCATGGTTGGCTTTAAATTTGTAAATATTTATCTATATTCATGAAAACTCTTACTGATTTTGCTCTTAAAGAAGAGTATAAACGTCTTGAATCTGTTGGAGATAAGCTTGCTGAAATTGAATCCTTAATTGATTGGAAAACGTTTCATATTATTCTTGAGTCTATGTATATTAACAAAATCGTTTCAGGAGGGAACCTGAAACTGATGTAATTGTGATGTTCAAAATGCTTGTTTTACAACAATGGCATGAGCTCTCTGATTTTGAACTTGAGAAACAGTGTATAGATCGAATTTCTTTTAAGAAATTCCTTGGATTTCCGGAATGCATATCTGAGAGTACTACTGTATGGTTATTTAGGGAGAGAATTATCGAGAATTTCAAAGAAGAAGAAATATGGGGAAAGTTGCAAAGCCAACTTGATGCTCTGGGTTTACAGATCAAGCAGGGAATGATTCAGGATGCTACTTTTATCCATTCAGATCCAGGACATACAAAAGCAGATAAACCTTGAGGAGATGAGGCAAAAACAAGAAACAACAGAGACGGAACATGGGCAAAGAAGGGAGATAAATCTCATTTTGGATATAAGCTTCAGAATATA
>Ga0187851_10003614_pt1 | contig 12918 bp, 8 predicted proteins | sample June2016WEW_6_10_FD_132997 | JGI IMG/M metagenome (GOLD analysis project Ga0187851, IMG submission 132997) | Peatland microbial communities from SPRUCE experiment site at the Marcell Experimental Forest, Minnesota, USA - June2016WEW_6_10 | ecosystem: Environmental > Terrestrial > Soil > Wetlands...
AGCAGGCCGTTGATGCTCATGACCGTGGTCTGCCCTCCTCCGACCTGAATGCGGCCGTTTTCGACCCGCACATCCTCGCCCGGCTTGATCTGGCGGGGTTCGTTGGGAAATTCGTTGTCGTGTTGCAGCCTTCGGGCGGTGTCTTGATAATAATCATTGATGCATTGCTGCGAATCCCCCGCGCTCGGGGTGGCGATTTCGGTGTCCGGATAAACGCCCCCCAAACTCCTGACGATGTCGCCGGGATAGGCCTCTTCCAGCAGCCGGCGGTTGAGCCGGATGGTCGTCGCCGGAATGTTGTTCCAGCCCATCGCCTCCACGATCAGCGGCGGCACCTTGATCCCCTTGAACCGCTCCGCTTCATAAATCGAACCGTCCTTCAGAATGGCATTGAAATCCTCCGCCAAGTCTTGCCGTAATGCCCTCTCCTCACCCTGGCCATCCACCAGCGCCTGGGTTTCCTTGCTCAATTTTCCATAAAGGTATTTGGACAAGGCATCCTGATGATCGGTCCGGCGCAATCGGGCCGCCAGGTCCCGCGCGTTGCTGAACTGGTCCGCCTTGAACCAAGAGGTACCAGTGCGGCGGTGGAATTCAATGTCAGCGCCGATTGAGGCAAAAATCTTGTCCAGCCAGGCCAATGAACGCGTCGGTTCGTGAAAAATACTGGGCAGCGCGAAAGGCAGGAAATTTTGGAAGAAGGGCGGATCAATTTGCGCGCTGCGATTGAACTGTGCGCGGATATAGTCCAAATAAACGAGATCGGCCAGCGCGTTTTGGGTGATGATATAAACGTCGCGGCGATCAAAGTGCTGGTCCTGCACCGGCTGGCAATTGTGCGGGGTGAAACTTTCGCAAAAAATCATGTAAGTGGGGCAAAAGCGGCCCGGGTCGGTGCCGCCAAACAGCACGGCGTCGCGCGCCATCTCGGGATAAACCATCATCCCGTTGGCACCCTTGGCTGCTTGCTCACGTTGCGTGGCATCGTAAGTCAGCCGACCATCAGCCCCCACAAATGGCGGAGTGAACATATCGTGCCCAAACCAGTAGCCGAACCAGTGATTGTGCTGTTCGCTGTGGAACCAATGGGATAGCCCCGAATACAGCGGCATGGTGGCAAACAATGCCAATGTGATGAGCAACGGCGCCCGTTGCCGATAGAACACCAACCCTACGATGAAAAGAATGACAAGCGCCACAAGAATCAAATTGGCGATGATCGGCAGGCCATATTGGTCTTTGATAAAAGCCTGTCCGATCCAGTGCGGTAAATCGCTCCAGTCAATGTCGCCCACCAAGCCGAGGAAGTTTCTTTCGGTGGCATCCTTAAGATTGTAGAGTGCCAGCGGCAGCGCGACCGCCACAGCCGCCATCAATCCCCAGCGACGGAATTGCTGGTAGTGCGTGCCCATGTACGCCGCCGTCAGGGCCAGCCCATACCCGATCATGATGGCCACCAGCGTGTGCGAAGGGAGAAAGAAGGTCTTCACCAAATCCGCCGACTGGCGGTCGGGCGTGGGGTTGAGCGTGATGGTCAGCAGGACCCCCAGGAATGGATACAAGCTGGCGACCAGCACCAGCCAGGCGCGCTCCCGCTTCTGCATCTTGAATAAAAACAGCAGCGGCAGAAACGCGAAAAACATATAGACCCAGCTAAATGCGTCCGCCACACCCTCCACCAGCATGCGCAATTCAATGACGAAATGATGGAAATCGTGGAAAATGTCCGTGGGAACAACTTTGTTGTATTGCCCGCGGCTTAAGGCTTCAAAAAAACCCGCGACAGTGCGGGGGTAGCCCCATTCCATGGGCGGATTGGTCATGCCGGCCAAGGGCTCGTAGAAATAGAACGAAGCGCCCGCCAGCCACAGCAACCCCATGAAGAAGACCGCCTTTAGTTCCTTCCCAATGCTCCGGGTCTGGATGGCCAGCCAGACGCAGGCAACAACGGAAGCAACCCCCACGGCATTGAAGATGCCCATGATCATCTGATCGGCCGCATCCAGTCCGGGCAAAAGGTGGTTGGCCTTGGCAATCAACGCGCCCATCCAAACCAGGGTGTTGACCAGGAATAAATCGCGCCCCAACCGCGCCTGGCACATGGCAACGCCAATCTCGATTCCCAACGCCGCAATGATCAGGGTCTGGTGAATGGTGGCGCAAATCCCGAAGCAGAACATGGCGGCGTAGAGGTAGCGCCGTTGATGGGGCGCGTATATCCAGCGCAACAGAAAGACCAGCACCAGCATCAACCACGGCACGCCGAAAGGCGAAATGCGGTTGATCGCCACCGACTCGAACCACATGGCACTGCCGAACCCCATCAACAGACCGGCGGTGATCCCGGACACCATGCAAATGGCCCCTTCCCACCTGCCGGTCATGCCTTTGAGTTCCTCGATGCCCTCCAGGAGCATGCTGCTGCCCCGCGACACCATGAGCGCCAGCAGCCCGCACGCCATGGCGGCGGTGGAAGCCTCGGCCAGTTGCACCCGCCACGCGATGTTGCCGAACGGAATCAACGCCGTCCACAGCCAGGTGTAAATGGTCCAAAACGGGTAGCCCGGCGGATGCGGTATGCCCGCCCAGTAGGATCCGGTGACCAATTCGCCGGAATCCTCGAGCGTTACTTCAGGCGCAAGGGTGATGAAATAAACCGTCCAGACAACGGCAAACGCGACGGCCAGCGTCCACCAGTCAATGCGCCGAAAGAGCGGCGGGATGGGGCCTTGGGCGGCCAGAGGCGCACCGGTGTCGGCAGCGGGAACCGGGGCTTGGGCCGGATTCGGTTCAGGATTCATCATTCAAGGGCGCTTATCCGTAGTGTTCACCGGACAAATGCCGGCAGCCGCCAATTCGTATAAATTTGTCGCCGGAATTGGGCAACATCGAAATTAAGGTTTGAAGCGTGCGGGTTTACAACCGCAATGTGAATAAGCTCTGAATAACGCGTTGATATGAAGACTCATATTTTGCTCGTGAAGGCGAGGTTTCGCCAGCACTCTTGAGAGGGCCGCAACAAGAAAGGCAACCAGACCCATGGCAACAGAAGAAAGAGTGCTTTGTTTTAAACGGAAACTCCTCGAAGAATTGGGCGTATTCCAGGGCCTCAGCCTCGAGGTCGGGAAATACCTGCCGGTCTTCACTTCCGCCTCAAATTTGGTGTACCTCAACCGGAGCGAAGCCGAGCAGGATAAGCGTTACAAACAGCTCATCCCCTACGTCCTGTTGATCTGCAAAGACAAAATATTGCGGTATCGGCGCGGCAAAGGCGGCCAGGAAACACGGCTGCACGGACTTTATTCCGTCGGTGTTGGGGGGCACATCTCGGAGGAAGACCACCAGCTTCCCGGCCTTTTCTCGAACAATCTCTATCAGGAGGGCATGCGGCGCGAATTAAAGGAGGAGGTGGCAATCGACGCCCTGAACGGGCCGGCGGTGGCCGCGATCAACGACGACGGCACGGAAGTTGGGCAAGTGCATTTTGGAGTCGTCCACGTTGTGCATGTGCCGGACGTAACCGTCGCGGGCCGGTGCGTCGGCATCGCAGGCCCTGAGTTTATCCCGATTGCCGACGCCGTAAAGGATCCGTCCGGTTACGAATCATGGTCCCGTTTCTGCCTGGAACATCTGGATGCGCTGCTGGCCAAAGCCGGATGAAGGGTCGTCCTCGGAATCAAGGAATTATGGAGGGGCCAGCAAGGGGAAGGCTGGAAGCGGGGCGGCAGGATGACGGACTCGAAGACCATGCCTTATCCTCTCGGTTCCCATTCCGAGACCCAGTCAAAGGTCAAAGTCAAATGGGTCAAATGGGATCGCGCCGTAACTTTGTCCATTTCTCTTTATTCATGCGCCACCATTGCCGCAAAAATAATTAAAATATCATTTGACTATTGCATAAGTAAAGAATATAGGTAGTCAAAGAAAATAGGAATGATGAAGGATGAATTAAGAAGCCCCGCCTCCGCCGAGTTGCGCCGCGGCAAGTTCCTTTTGACGAAGGCGGACCTGCCCGCCGCAGCCGTTTCGGCGAAGGAGGGTCAATTCCCCATCAAAGCGGGTCGCACCGAATCGCAGCGAGTCGCAGCGATTTTTTACACGGCATCGCACTCAGTTGCAGTCAATTCCGCGCCCATCCGTATTCACTTGTCCGCAAAAGCCATAACGGCAGCGGCAGCGCGGCTCATCTGTCAACCGAATAGAGAGAATAATTTAAAAATACCAAAACCCGTGCAAGGCAGAGGATGCGTCAGGATCACGCGGAAACGGGGCTGCGGAGGTTTTCAGAACTTCAGCCTTCCCGCATTGTTCTTTTGGCTTGTGCGTTGGCGCGGGCCTGTTTACCTCTTGGCCCCAGAATGAATAAATATCCTGCTTCGCAAATGTTTTTTCGGCTGGCTGGCTTTGCCCCAATTGTGGCGCTGACCTTGGGCCTCACGGCTTGGGCCGCCGATTCCAATGACTCTTCCCCCCGCCAGCAATTGCTGATGGATTTCGGATGGAGGTTTCATTTGGGCGATGACTGGGGCCTGGGCGAAAAACTGGAAAAGGCGGGCGCCAGCTCCGGGCCCGCCGGGCGCAGCTTCGGCGACGCGGGCTGGCGCAAGGTCAATCTTCCACATGATTGGGCGATTGAGTTGCCGTTTGATTCCCATGCCGATGCCAATCACGGCTTCAAGCCGCTGGGGCCGGGCTTTCACAAAAACGACGTCGGCTGGTATCGCCGCACTTTTTCCGTGCCGGAAACGGACAAGGCCCTCCGCTTCTGGATCCAGTTCGACGGGGTCTATCGGGATTGCCGCGTCTTTTTTAACGGCTGGCTCATTGGCCATCATGAAAGCGGCTACAGCAGCTTTCGCTATGACGTCACGGACCTGGTGAATTGCGGCGGCGAAAACACCCTTTCGGTGCGGGTTGACGCCTCGGAATTTGAGGGATGGTTCTACGAAGGGGCCGGCATTTACCGCCATGTCTGGCTGCTCAAAACCAGCCCGCTCGCCGTCGAGCCGGACGGGATTTTCGTCTATAGCCAGTTCCCCAATAATGTTCCGGAAGGTCCCGCCACAATTAATCTCGAGGCACGGCTGAAGAACGCGCAATCCAATGCCGCGACCGCCACCGTCGCGTGGGAAATTCTTGATCCAGAGGGAAAAACCGCCGGCCGCGCCGAACAATCCGAAGATTTGAAACCGTGGGCGGCCGAGGCGGTTTTACAGCAGGCGGAAGTGTCCGCGCCCGCACTTTGGTCGCCGGAATCGCCCAATCTTTATAAACTCGTCGCCACCGTCACTTCCGGCGGCAAAGTGGTGGACCGCACGGAAACCGAATTTGGCATTCGCACGCTGGCCTTCGACGCGGACAAGGGATTTCTATTGAATGGACATCCTTACGAAGTGAAGGGCACGTGCAACCATCAAGACCATGCGGGCGTTGGCGCGGCCCTGCCCGACGCGCTGCAATATTTTCGCGTCCGGCGCTTGAAGGACATGGGCGGCAATGCCATTCGAACCTCGCACAATGCGCCCACTCCGGAGTTGCTCGAAGCCTGTGACCGCCTGGGTTTGCTGGTGATGGACGAAAACCGGCTGCTCGGAAGCGATGCCGCCAACATGGCGCTCCTGGAAGGGCAGTTGCGCCGCGACCGCAACCATCCCAGTGTTTTCATCTGGTCTCTCTTTAATGAGGAAAATCAGCAAGGCACCGAGGAAGGCGCGCGTTGCGCCGCCTCCATGCAGCGACTGGCACATTCGCTGGACCCAACCCGCCTCTGCACTGCTGCAGCCAGCGAGGGCGATGTGTTTGAAGGCGTGAACGGCGTCCTGGATGTCAGGGGCTGGAACTACCACATCGGCGCGGAGGACAGTTACCACAAAAAGCATCCCCAGCAGCCGGAGATCGGCACCGAACAGGCCAGCACCTTGTGTACGCGCGGCATTTATGCCAATGACAAAGTGCGCGGCTATATGAGCGCTTACGATGACGCTGGCCCAAATTGGGGCAACACGGCCGAGGCTTGGTGGCAGGTCTATGCCGCCCGGCCCTGGCTCTCGGGCGGGTTTGTCTGGACCGGCTTTGATTATCGCGGCGAGCCAACGCCCTATGGCTGGCCGTGCATCAACTCGCATTTCGGCATCCTGGACACCTGCGGCTTTGCCAAGGATAATTTCTACTACTACAAAGCGTGGTGGGGCGACCGGCCTGTCCTCCATCTGCTGCCGCATTGGAACTGGCCCGGCAAGGAAGGCCAGGACATCGACGTGCGCTGCCTGGGCAATAGCGAAGAAGTGGAGTTGTTCCTCAACGGCCAAAGTCTCGGGCGCAAGTCCATGCCCGCAAATTCCCAGTTGAAATGGTCGGTCAAGTATGCCCCCGGCACACTCCTGGCCCGTGGCTTCAAGGCGGGCCAGGTCATCGCCGAGGAAAAACTGGAAACGACCGGCACCCCCGCCGCCATCAAACTCAGCGCTGACCGGACTTCCATCCACGCCGGCAATGAGGACGTTTCCGTGATTACCGTGGCGGTGACGGACGACCAGGGGCGCGTTGTGCCCCTGGCAGGAAATCTTATCGACTTTGAACTGACAGGGCCGGGCCGGATCATCGGCGTGGGCAACGGCGACCCGAGCTCTCACGAGGCGGACACCTTTATCGCCTCACAGGCAAGCCACAAGATCGCCCTCAATGACTGGCGCATGAGGCGGGTGCCCGATACGCATCGGCGGGCCGAAGTCAGGGAAAACTTCGACGACAGCCAATGGGACAAGGCGGATGCGCAAAGCGAAAGCGGCCCTCTGGCGCCTGAGGAATCGGCCGTTTATCGGACACGGTTTGCGGCGACACCCGATGAGCTGGCCGCGGAGAGCCTCGCCATCAGCTTTGGGATGATCGACGACGAGGGTTGGGTGTATGTCAACGGGCACTTGGCCGGAGAATCGCACGACTACAGCAGCCAGACTTCCTTCGAGATACGGAAATTCCTGCATGAAGGGGAGAACACCGTCGCGGTGGCTGTTCACAACTGGAGCGGACCGGGCGGGATGAACAAAGGGGTGGCCCTGGAAATCCCTGACAAACCCGTGCCGGCGCATTGGAGGCGCAGCGCCTTCAACGGCCTGGCCCAAGTCATCGTGCAAGCCGGCAAAGAAGCCGGCGCCCTGCATTTGACAGCGCATGCGGAAGGCCTGGCCGAAGCGTCCATTGACATCGCTTCGGCGGACGATTCAACTCAACTCCTCCTCCCGTGATCGACGCTCTCAAAAACGAAATTTGCCAGGCCAACCTTGACCTTGTCCGGGAAGGGTTGGTCGTTCAAACCTGGGGCAATGTCAGTGGCGTGGATCGCGCCCAAGGCTTGATGGTCATCAAGCCTTCCGGCGTCGCCTACGCCAGTTTGAAACCGGAACAGATGGTGGTGGTGTCCCTGGAGTCAGGCCAAGCCGTGGAAGGCAGCCTCCGCCCCAGTTCGGACACGCCAACGCATCTGGTGTTATACCGAAAATTCGCGGAAATTGGGGGAATCGCCCACACCCACAGCCTCTTCGCCACCGCCTGGGCCCAGGCGGGCCATGGCATCCCTGTGTTCGGAACAACCCACGCCGATTACTGGCACGGGGAAGTGCCGGTCACCCGCACTCTTCAAACGCGCGAAATCAAACTGGATTACGAGGCGAACACCGGCAATGTCATCGTTGAAAGGTTCAAGCACTTGGACCCATTGAGGATTCCGGCCGCGCTGGTGGCGGGACACGGCCCTTTTGCCTGGGGTAAAAATGCCGCTGAAGCGGTCCATAACGCCGCCGTCCTGGAATTCGTTGCCCGCCTGGCGGCTGAAACGCTGCGCCTCAATCCCGCGGCCGGACCCATCCAACCCGCGCTGCTGGACGCCCATTTTTTCCGCAAACACGGTCCGGGATCTTACTACGGACAAACCTAGTATTTACAGTTGGAAGTCTTATGCTCGTTGTCCACGTTCACATCACGGTCAAGCCCGAATGCGTGGCGGCCTTTCGCGAAGCCACCATCGCCAACGCCCGGGAAAGTTTGAAGGAACCCGGCATCGCCCGCTTCGATTTCATGCAGCAAACCGATGCTCCCGACCAGTTCGTCATCGTCGAAGCCTATCGCAACGCGGACGCGCCTGCCCGACACAAAGAGACCCGCCATTATCAAATCTGGCGGGACGCGGTTGCGCCCATGATGGCCGAGCCGCGCGTCGGCGTCAGATTCACCAACCTCCATCCGCCGGACGAGAATTGGTGAGTGGGGAAAAGTCCCATGCGTTTTGAATTTGCCACCGCCAGCCGCATCATTTTTGGCGCGGGCGCAATCCGCCAAGCCGGTCCGCTGGCCGGGGAATTCGGACGCCGCGCTTTGGTCACGACCGGGCGCGACGCGACGCGGGCCAAACGGTTGCTGGAGGCCCTGCGGGAGGTTGAGGTGGGGGCCGTTTCCTTTGCCATCGAGGGCGAGCCTGATCTGGAAATGATCCGGCGGGGAGTCGCCCTGGCCCGGCAGGAGCGTTGCGATCTGGTTATTGGCTTTGGCGGCGGCAGCGCTTTGGATGCGGGCAAGGCCATCGCCGCCATGCTCACCAACGACGGCGACGTGCTGGATTATCTTGAAGTCATCGGGGGCGGCAAAGCTTTGGCGCGTTCCCCTGCGCCGATGCTGGCAATTCCAACCACCGCCGGCACCGGCGCGGAAGTCACGCGCAACTCCGTCCTGACCTCGCCCGGACACCGGCTTAAAGTCAGTTTGCGCAGTCCGTTGATGCTGCCCAAAGTGGCGCTGGTGGATCCTGAATTGACCTGGGATTTGCCGCCGGCCCTGACCGCCAGCACCGGCTTGGACGCGCTCACCCAACTTATCGAACCATACGTCAGCGGACGGGCCAATCCCATGACCGACGGTTTGTGCGTGGAGGGGATCAGGCGGGCGGCACGATCGTTGCGGATCGTTCTTGATCATAGCCACAACGCCGACGCGCGCGAAGCCATGGCCCTGGCCAGCCTGTTCGGAGGATTGGCGCTGGCTAACGCCGGGCTGGGAGCGGTGCATGGCCTGGCAGGAGTCATTGGCGGTATGTTTGGAGCGCCCCATGGCGCAATATGCGCAGCGCTGCTGCCACGAGTAATGTCAGTCAACCTGGCAGCATTGCGCTCCCGCGATCCCGCCAGCCCGGCCCTGCCGCGTTACCAGGAAGTCGCGGGCCTGCTGACAGGCCGGAACAACGCGCGAGCCGACGATGGCGTCGATTGGGTGGCGCAACTAGTGTCTGATTTGCAAATTCCCAGGCTCGGCGCGTACGGCTTGACAGCCCGCCATACCGCTGATCTGGTGGAAAAGTCAAAAAACGCCAGCAGCATGAAAGCCAACCCCATTGTTCTGACGCGCGAAGAACTGTCCGCCGTGGTGGAAGAAGCGCTCTGACCATGGGCTTGTGCGATGGTCATCCTCATTTCGCACATTCCTGCTTCCCTGCCGCCAGCCCGCCAGCTAATTCTACCCCCGTCAAATTGAATATGAGCAGAACATCGCGCATCAGCGCAGCCCTTCTGGTGCTGGCCCTGGCGGGAGGCACGGCTCAACCGCGGGCCACGGCGGAAGCGCTGCCGGCCGTGGACCGGGAGTTTCGCGGGTTGTGGGTGGCCACCGTCGATACAGTGGACGGAGTGGACTGGCCGTCCAAGCGGAGCCTGGCCACGCGCGAGCAGAAGGCGGAGTTGACCGCCATCCTGGACCGCGCGGTGGAAATGCATTTGAACGTGATCGTTTTCCAGGTGCGCGGCAATTGCGACGCGATGTATGATTCAAGAATCGAACCCTGGTCGGAATACCTGACGGGCCAAATGGGAAGAGCGCCCCAGCCTTATTACGACCCTCTGGCTTTCGCGGTGGAGGAGGCCCATAAACGGGGATTGGAATTGCACGCCTGGTTTAACCCCTATCGCGTCCACTCCCGCAACCTCAAGACGCCGGTTTCCACCAACCATGTCAGCGTAACCCATTATGGCTTGGTGCGAACTTACGGGAAATTCCTCTGGCTCGATCCCACGGAGCCGGGAACGCGGGATTACTCGCTCAGCGTGATCATGGACGTGGTGCGCAGTTACGATATCGATGGGGTGCATTTTGACGACCATTTCTATCCTGACCCGGAAAAGGAAGGCGGACGCGAGTTGCAGTTTCCGGACGATGGCTCGTGGAGGCGCTATCAGAAAACCGGCGGCAAGATGTCGCGCAACGATTGGCGGCGGGAGAACGTGAACATGTTGGTGCGGGCCGTTTCCGAAGGAATCAAAAGGGAAAAGCCATGGGTCAAATTCGGGATCAGCCCTTTCGGTATATGGCGGCCCAATCAACCCCGGGGCATTACCGGTTTGGACGCGTATGACAAGCTGTGCGGCGACGCTCGGACATGGCTGGCCGAGGGATGGGTGGATTATCTTGCGCCGCAACTTTACTGGCCCGCCGCGGACAAGCCGCACGCCTTTGCCGCATTGCTGAGATGGTGGGCCGACCAAAATACGCGACACCGCCTCTTGCTGGCGGGGATGAGGGTTGGCGGCTGGCAGGGCATTTCCAATGAGGCGCGGGAGACATCCGATGAAATACAATTGACTCGGAAGCAGGCCGGAACTTCGGGCGAAATACTATGGCACAGCACGCTATTGCTGACCCATCGCACCGGAGTGGCGGAGGCATTGCGCAAAGGGGTCTATGCCGAGCCTGCGTTGGTCCCGGCTTGCGCCTGGCTGGGAGGCGGCGTGCCAGCCCGGCCCGTGTTGACGGCCCGGCAAACTGGACGGTACATCACGCTTAAGTGGAAGGAGGGCTCTGGCCGCGTCTGGCAATGGGTGGTGCGGAGGAGAACCGGTGGCCGGTGGACCACGGACATTGTGCCGGAGTCGCAAAGGGAAGAAGTTGTATCGGCAGAGGATGGGCTCAGGGACGTCATCGCCGTCTCGGCCGTGAACCGCTATGGCAATTTGAGTGAGGCCACTCTGTTCCACACGGACCTGTTGGACAAATGACCCCGGGCGGCCTCGTCAACCCGCGAATTTTCGGGCGGCAATCGAGGCGTTGTGCCCGCCGAATCCAAAAGAATTGTTGATCACAGCCCTGACTTCCATTTCCCGGGCCTTGTGCGGCACGTAATCCAGGTCGCATTCCGGATCGGGGTTTTCCAGGTTGATGGTGGGCGGGACAATGTTGCACTCGATGGCCTTGACGCACAACGCCATTTCGACGGCGCCGGCCGCGCCCAGCATGTGCCCGGTCGCGCCCTTGGTGCTGACGGCCAGCTTTTTGGCGTGCTCGCCAAAGACGGCCTTGATGGCCTGAGTTTCGGCGATGTCGCCCTGGGGCGTGGAGGTGCCGTGGGCGTTGATGTAGGAAACGTCGGTTGGATTGAGGCCGGCGGAGCGCAATGCCATGCGCATACAGCGGGCCGCGCCTTCGCCCTGTGGGGATGGAGCGGTCAAATGGTGGGCGTCGGCGGTATTGCCATAGCCGGCGATCTCGGCATAAATGCGCGCCCCGCGCGCCTTGGCATGATCCAACTCTTCCAGCATCAGGACCCCCGCGCCTTCGCCCATGACAAAGCCGTCGCGATCGCGGTCAAAAGGCCGGGAAGCGTGCTGGGGATCATCGTTGCGGACGCTCAAGGCGCGCATGGCGCAAAAGCCGCCCACGCCCATCGGCACGATGACTGCCTCGCTGCCGCCGGCAAACATGACTTTGGCATCGCCCATCTTGAGGGTGCGCCAGGCTTCGCCAATGGCATGGGTGGCAGTGGCGCAGGCGGAACAGGTGGAGAAATTCGGCCCGCGCAAATTGAAGCTCATCGAGAAGAGGCCGGAGCCCATGTTGGAAATGAGCATCGGGATCATGAAGGGAGAGAGGCGTCCAGGACCCTTGGAGAGAAGAACCTTGTGCTGTTCCTCCAGGGTATGCAGGCCGCCGATGCCGGACCCGATTATGGCGCCGATTGCGTCCCGGTCCTCCTTGTCCAAGTCGAGGGCGGAGTCGAGCAATGCCTGATGAGCTGCCACCATAGCAAACTGGGCAAAGCGATCCGTGCGCCGCACCTCTTTTGGGGAGGAAAAAGCGGGGGTGGGATCAAAGTCCGTGATCTCAGCCGCGATCTGGCAGTCGTAATCGGAAACGTCGAAGCAGGTGATCTTGTGGATGCCGCATTTGCCGGCCAGGATGTTGTCCCAAAAGACAGGGAACTTCTGTCCAAGAGAGGAAACAACACCCAATCCCGTCACGACAACTCTGCGGTCTGTCCAATCAGCCATAAAAAAAGGCAGCGACGCTCAAGACCGCTGCCCTGGGAAAATGGAATTAACGCCTATTTCTTCTGGGAGTCTTCAATGTATTTGACGACATCGCCGACGCTTTGCAGTTTTTCCGCCTGTTCGTCGGGGATTTCGTTGCCAAATTCCTCTTCCAAGGCCATGACCAGTTCGACCGTGTCCAATGAATCCGCGCCGAGGTCTTCGATGAACTTGGCGTCGGGCGTCACCTGATCGGGGTTGACACCGAGCTGTTCGACGATGATGTCTTTGACTCTTTGTTCAATTGTTTTTTCTGCCATTGTTAAACTCCATTTCTGTTTGGTGTGTGTCTATGCCCCACGCTGCAAAATGCGTCAAGCCCCGATTCAAATTATTTTTTCCGCGGTAAAAATTCACGTTCATCTGATTGTCCGGCTCTTGTCACGGCCTGTTCTAGCGGTTGGAAATCAAGCCGTCCAGCGCAGAATTGAACATTTACATTACCATCCCGCCATCAATGGTCAATACCTGCCCGGTGATATAGCGGGCGCCGGGACCGGCCAGGAAAAGGGCCGCTTCCGCAATGTCCGCCGGCTGCCCCAGGGACCGCAAGGGGATGCGCTGGAGCACTTCGGCC
>Ga0187851_10003615_pt1 | contig 12915 bp, 13 predicted proteins | sample June2016WEW_6_10_FD_132997 | JGI IMG/M metagenome (GOLD analysis project Ga0187851, IMG submission 132997) | Peatland microbial communities from SPRUCE experiment site at the Marcell Experimental Forest, Minnesota, USA - June2016WEW_6_10 | ecosystem: Environmental > Terrestrial > Soil >...
AAATCTCCGTCGTTATCCATTCAATCTCTAACCGTTGCTTTCGTCCTGAATACCTCTCTCCAGACATTGAAATCTGTGTTTTCCGTGGAATCAGTTCTGTTATCCACACCGCGGCTCGATTTCTGATGCCAAAGCCCAGAGCGAGAGCCGAAAGCCGTTCTCCTTCGTAATTGCTATAATCGAAATCTGCGGTGGGAGTAGCTCAACTTGGTAGAGCATCGGACTGTGGCTCCGACGGTTGCGGGTTCGATTCCCGTCTCCCACCCCAATCCCAAAGAACCTTAGCTCACACTTTTGGTCAGTGACTGACTGATAGCCGCTGCTCAACCTTCGAGCTTGCGTTTCTGAGAGCATCATAAGACCGGGTCTCCACAGAAAAGGGCGCCCGTGGCGACATGATTCCCTACCTTCAATCGACTCCAATCTCGCTCAAGTTCCCATCTCCATTCGCATGGCAAGACGACGTAATCTCGAAAGGAGAGACTCGCAGGTACTCTTTTCACGCCTTCGTTCGCATTGCTCTGCCTTTTACCAGGGGAATGTAGAAGGCTGGAAAAGAGGCACCGAGCAGCCCCAACGCTGCGCCCCACAAAGTCTGTGGCGCGATGATTTCCCCAACTGGTCGGTAGCGGACGATAAAGTAGGAGTCCATACAGACCAGAAAGAGAAGATCAGCGGAATCTTCATACTATTGCCGCTCCTGCCGCCCGCAAATTATCCGATGATGGACTTCTGGAAACAAGTAGGACCGAGCAAACCGGTTTCAGGCTGGTAGCCCTGCCGCATGTTCGATCTCAGTGAGTTTGGGCAGCGCATTGACGGCTTTCTTCTTCGCATTTCACGTTGATTGGCGCCCGGGTCATCTCTCGATTTCGCCGAACCCGAATGTCGGGGACTCGGTTCGGCAGCAGACCCCGTACCGTTGCCAAAGTCGAAACCACGGGCTATGCGCCAGCATTTCGTCGTGCCTGCGATTGGCAGCGGAGATGTCGCTCGCGCTGAGCGGCCTGATATCCGGCGCTTCGAACATCTCCTGTAGTTGCTCGATTTCGTCAATGATGCGTTCAGCGTCCATGCGTCACAATATCTAACATGCATGTGGCAATCGTCAACGACCGGTATCTGCTGCTGTGTGCGAGCGGGAAAGTCGCTGCCGGCGGCGATCTGGGCGCCCTGTAACTATTCTTGGAACGTCACGCACACGCCGTTGGGGTCAATCGCGCCGAACTCTTTGGTGCCCCACGGTTTGGTCTGCAATAGACCATTGGGATGCACCTTGCCTCCGCGTTGCTGGTATTCGGCATACAGGGCCTCGATACCTTTGACGGCAAGCCGCACCATGGTCTGGTCGCCGACCTTCCGCGCCAGTTCCTTGTCATGCATTCCAGCAATGTGCAGGTGGGCTTCGCCGCGATTGATCCCCGCATAGGTCGGGGGAGTACTGTCGCGAAAGGTTTCCTTGAAGCCGCATACTTTCGTCCACCAATGCAAAGACTCTGTCGTGTCGGCGGCAGGCAGAACGGGGATAGCGCCTTTGATGATTGCTTCCATGCGTGAAGTATAAGACGAAACAGCCAACCTGGCAGCCGTGCAGCATGCTGTCGTTCGCGGAGCTTGTGGGATTTAGAGTCGCCAGTTCTTTAAGTGCGCCAGTTGACAGCGGTGGTTCTTCTCCCGCAACGCTAGAATGTGGATCATGTTCAAAGTCGCTAGCTGGAATTTGAATTCCGTTCGCTCTCGGCTGACCCATGTCACGGCATGGCTGAAAGCTCGCGAACCGGATGTGATGTTGTTGCAGGAATTGAAGGGGACGGAGTTCCCGTTCGACGCCTTCAAGGCGCTCGGCTATGAAGGTGTCGCGGTAACGCAGAAAGCCTATAACGGGGTGGCGATTCTGTCCCGACATCCGATGAAGACGATCGCTAAGGCTCTCGTCGGAGACGATTCCGATAGTCATGCTCGGTTCTTGGAGGTAATCATCAGGGACGTCCGCATCGTCAATATTTATGCCCCCAATGGCAATCCGGTAGGGAGTGAGAAGTTTGCATACAAGTTAGCTTGGATGGATCGACTGACTCAGCAAATGATCAGATGGAAGCAGGACGATGTACCGACACTAATAGGCGGCGACTTCAACGTGATTCCTGAGGACATCGACTGTCACAAACCGTCTTCGTGGGAGCACGATGCTTTGTTTCAGCCGGAGCCGCGAGCCCGCTACCGTGCGATGTTGGGCATGGGCTATACGGATGCGTTCCGGTCGTTGCACGTGGGCGAAATTGGACATTTCACATTTTGGGATTACTTTCGGCAGGCGTTCCAAAACAATCGAGGCATACGAATCGATCACTTCCTGTTATCCCGAACGCTGGCAGATCGGCTGGAAAGCTGCGAAATCGATAAGGGGCCTCGGGGACAGGAAAAGCCCTCTGACCACACCCCCATAATCGTGACGCTATCCAATCTGCCATAATCTCCCCATGTGCGGGCGCTACCGCTTGCCTACCTGGCTCAAAAGCACGCAGTTGATGTGGTGTCGCTGCCGCTGGATTTCAATATGCCGCGCATGCATGCGCAACTCAACTTGCCTGAGTTCCCAGGGCCAGTCTTTTGAAAACCGCATAATCACCACCCCCGGGATAGGGCACCTTCGCCGTTATACTGTCTGTTGTCGAGCCACTGCTCGACGGAGGGGGGCATGTCGAGTCTGAAACAATTCCAATGCGAAATTTGCCGGATCGTCAGTGAAAATCCGATCCATTGGTTTGTGATCGAGTGCTCGGATCAGAAGCTCTCGGTAATCAAATGGGATTTGACCGCTGCTGCAAGTCCTTCTGCGCGTCACTTTTGTGGCGAGGCGCACGCCCAGACCTACATCAGCCGCTGGTTTGAATCTGTGTGCGTACCGCCCAGGCAGGTCTTGAATGCGATTAGAACCCAAGGGTCACTGTAAGAATAGTTCTGAGGTTCGTAGACCTGAGGCATTTACCCGCGTGTTGACTGTCCTATTTCCCGATTGCCATCTTCGGGGACATGGGGTAGCTTAGGCTTAACAATTGGGTTTTTAGTCTGAAAGTCAGCGACCCGCCATCAACCTCTCGGATTTCTGTGGGAATAAAAAGACCCTGGCCCAGTAAGCAACATGTTTGGGAGGAGTCATGGAAATTCTCGTGAGAAACGCCCCTTGTCCCTGCGGTAGCGGCAGGAAATACAAACGTTGTCATGGGATGGAAGTGAGCAAGGCAGGTTTGCAGGAAAACGCAAAGATTATTCCGTTCGTCGTCTATCAGCCTTTCGCCCCCCATGGGATTTCCCCTTGGGTAGCGCAGGCGATGAAGAGAGCTTCCAGTCAGTAGCTTGGCGAGTCACAATGCTCGGTCGTCCTCTTCGCGTTCTCGGTTTTCCGGTGCTCACCTGCATGTGACGCTGGGATTGTCCTTCGCTAATTCAAGGCAAGCCGCATGCTGCTTCGCCCGTCGCGACGCGTCTCCCAGGCTCTCATCTGTCGAACTGGGCTGGGCTGCGGATTGTTTGGTAGGCCCCACTTGTTGTTTATATGCCGCTGGCGTCGGACTAGGAATTGCAGCTGCAGTCGGAGCTTGGGTACTCGCAGCGGGAGCCTTGTCGAGCATTGCCTGAAATGCCGCCATCTCCTCTGGTTGGTTCCAAATAAACTGACGAGTTTGCATTTGGCAGTCCTCGTCCGGATATTCCCAGACTGGCTGAACACTCACCTTTGTCGTGCCATTGAGTTCCACCAACGAGTAGAACCACACCTTCCTTGTGGTCATGCCTTTGCAAATACCCGTGATCGTTAGCATCGAATCCATGAAAGGCAGTTCCCCCGGAATCGAGAAGCGGAACTGGAGCTGACTGTCGGAATCGAGCGTGTAGCCTTGTCTGAGATTTGCCTGGACGATGGACACTTTGAGTGTTTGGGCCGACGCTTTGCTGGTGAATACATAAGGCCCCGGCTGAGGCTTTGGTTTCTTATCCCGCGCCACCGCCAAGGTCGAGATTGCCAGAATTAGAATCAGTACTCGCTTCATACCTTCACCCATTGTGAACTCTACCGATATGACCTGCGGACTGCTAATTACCGGAGTCATCTCAGAGAATTTCCAATCCGGCAAACTGGCCTGCACATGCAGTTTGAAGGCTCTAGCGAAGGCTTTTCGCCAACCCCGGCCGTGCTCGCGCCTCCAGACAGGTACCCCGGGCTTCCTTGACTTGTGATACGCAGAAACCGACCCGAACCCTTTCGGGCAGCCCAAATCGCCGCAGAATCGCTCGCTGATGTTTTCAGCCCTAGCCTTAAGCGTCCGCAACCAAATGCGAAATATCTGAGCCGGAGAACCGCCGAGTGGGTTGAGCGGGACAGACTCAAGCTCATCTCTTTCCAGCTGCGAACCGCTTCTTTCTATCGCGCCTCTGCTCCTGCTCGGCTTGTGGGTTGCACTCCCTGCAAAGTAGCTGCGAACCGTTATGGACTCGACTGTTGCGACGGAACTTGGTCGGCTTGCTGCTTTCAGTTATCGTCGGTGAAGATGTGGCTGATTTTTGGTCAGTCGGTACCGCTGCTTCCAACTGTACTGTCATATCAAAAAGTCTAGTCCGCGGAGTTCCTGCCAGTCTGGTCAGTTCCGCTCAGTCCACTGCTGCGGAGAATTGAGGTCTGGAATGGCCGGACGGGCAAACAAGCCAGAGCCGTCCTCGCCAAACTTACGACTGTCCTTTCTGAAACACGAAAAAGAATACCGTAACGGTAAGGGAACCAAACGCGTAAATCAGAGAGGAGAACAACAGCACCGGAGCCTCCACGCTCCGCAGAACATTAATCAGGGTGGAGACGAAATTCCACACCAGGAGAGCCGTCATTAGAAGCGTCCCCACGAAAGCCAGCAGCGCCGCGTTTTTGAGTGTCATGGTGGGAGTATGAACGCGGTGAGTGTCGGGCTGCAACTGCCCGATCACGAAGTCCACAAGAAACGGGCCTGGCGCTTTCGGTTTTGAGACTACACTGAGGTACAATCGCTGCGGTAGCGGGTCGTTGTCAGACGAGCTAAGGACGCGGTTTCGGCTGGGATCGGCCCTCACGTAAGGGTTGTGCGGAGAAGTAAACGTCCGCGCACACCACGAATTTCGGTCGTGGGAGCGGGGGCGGGTGGAGGGCGATAACCCCATAGCCCCGGTACTGACCATTGACTGATTACTAGCAATTACTGTGGTGGGTTAAAGCGTTCTTGGAGCGCACCGGCGCCCTGCAAGTTCTTGTCTTCAAGTTTTGCGGCGTTTTCGATTCCGGTCTCCCACCCCAAGTGAATTGGCCTCGATCCAGGCCTTCTGGCCGGTAGCGAATCAACCATCTGTACCCGCTCCATGGAACTTGCGAATGCCAGCCGTGTTGTTCTGCCCCGTGAAGGAGGGGCGGCGGGAACACACCGGCGGGCGGGAGCACCAGTCACGGGATCATCGTCATGAAGAAGTTTCCACGACAAGGCGGTCGATACGCCGGAGGGCCGGGTAGTCGACAGAACGATCGCGGACCTCGCTCCTCGCGGGAACTTACCGTGCTCTACGAGGACGATGCCATCGTCGCTCTCAATAAGCCCGCCAAGCTTCTGGCCGTGCCTGCGGAGAACTCCGGTGCGCCATCCGCTCTGTCCCTTCTTTCCGCGGAGCTAAAACACAAGAGGCAACGGGCCTTTGTCGTACATCGCATCGATCGCTACACCTCCGGCATCCTGCTGTTTGCCAAAACCTGGCCGGATCGCGAGGCGTTGGTGCGGCAGTTTCTCGAGCATAGTCCGGTGAGGCAGTATCTCGCCGTCGTGCGCGGGCACCTTAAGGACAAGAATAAAGAGGGAACGCTCGTTCACCACTTCCGGCAGGAAGGAATGTTCCAGAAGTTGACCCGTGAGCGCGACCCGAAAGCGGCGCGAGCGGAACTTCGCTATTCGGTCGAGCGCCTTCTGCGCGGCGCTTCGCTGGCCCGGGTTTCGCTGGTGACCGGATTGCAGAATCAGATCCGGGTGCAGCTTTCGGCGCTCGGTCATCCAGTGATCGGGGACCGGAAGTATCATCCCGAGGAGGCGTCGGAGCGGCGGATTACGCGCGTCGCTCTCCATGCCGCGCACCTCGAATTTGCTCATCCACGGACAGGTGAGAACGTATCCATCGATTGCGAACCGCCCGCCGACTTTCAGTCCCTGCTTCAGGCCTTGAAGCTCCCATCGCGTCCGCGGCGGTGAAGTTCTGCAGAGTTAGCCCAACACGAAGCTGCCCGCGCTGCAGAAGACGCCTTCGGCCATGAGCAACGGCTTCCGCACGCGCATGTACATCTGTCCACCCGTCCTGGCGTGACCTGCCGCCAGTGTGGTTGCGGAGCTCCTCCCCGGAACCCCCACCACAAACCGCGCATCCCCAGGACTAACGATTCTCAAGCCCACCTGACATCGGCAGTCGAACCTCAGTGCCCACCCGTCGAATCGGCCGTCCCGTCCGACCACTTGGCGACCGGCACAAAGAATATCGTCAGCCGGTCCTCAGGGTCTTTGGCCCCAAAAATCGGAGAGCCTTTCAGTTCTGCGCCCCACGTCGCGGTGTCCGTCAGCGGGAGGAAAAACATCAGATGAGGATGCCAGTGCTGGCCACTATCCCCCAGGTACTGTTCCTTCGCCATCATGTAAGCCATTGAGCCAACTTCGGGCGTCGGCAATTCTTTCTTGTCGAGGCCGGCTTTTATGGCGGCGAACATTTGCGCCTTGGATTGTCCGGCTAATATGACGTCGGTCTTCTTGATCGTGAGTGGAAGATAGGATCGCGCGGCTGGCGGATTCAGGCAGATGGGACCACGCAGCTTGGGATTCCAGAAATTGGGATCGTCGCTTGGGGCCGTCCAGGAACGTTCAACCAGGCACACGAAACCATTCTTCCCTTTGACCGTGGTCTCGTAACCATGCCGCCCCATGACCAGGATCTCGGCATCGTGCGAAATCGATTCCGGAGCCGCGCTCCGCGCCAGCGTGACCTCGGCATTTCTGTCCTCCATCAGATATTGTTCCAGGGGAGCCATCTTTGGATAAGCGGTTTCGGTTTTCTGTGCTGCTGCGTGCCACGCTGCGCTCAGCAGCACAACCAATGCGAAGCTTCTGGTTTTGGTGGTTCTGATCATGCGCCGCCTCATCAATTTCTCTGCCACAAGATCGTTGCTGCCAAGAGATACGCCAGTATAAGAAATTCCGCACGGTTTGGCCCGAGCCTTCACGACCGCCGGCAACCCATCTACAATGATTCTTCCATGCCCTTCCACTTCGAGCGAAAGCCATCCCTCGTGGCCTACGTAACCTGCGGCGACCCCGACATCGCGACCACCCGCGAAGTCATTCTTGCCGCCATTGACGCCGGTGCCAGCACCATCGAGCTAGGGGTCCCCTTCAGCGACCCTCTCGCCGACGGCCCCGTCATCCAGCGCGCCAGCGAGCGCGCCCTCAAGCATGGAACCACCCTCGAACACGTTCTGAAACTCGCCGCCGAAATCCGCGAGCATTCCCAATCCGCCGGACTCGTCGTGTTCTCCTATCTCAACCCGATCCTGCGCATGGGGCTCGGCAAGTTCTGCCACGTCGCGCGCGCGGCCGGAATCGACGGCGTTCTGATCACGGATCTTCCCATCGAAGAGTCGGACGATTACCTGTGCGAGGCGCGCAGGAACGATCTCGCCACCATCTTCCTTGCCGCGCCTACAAGCACCGATCAGCGCTTGAAGCAGATCGCGGACGTCTCCACCGGGTTCATCTACGCGATCTCACGCACGGGGGTTACGGGCGAGCGGCAGCAGATGTCCGGCGATGCTGAAACTCTGGTCAAGCGCATCCGGCGGTTCTCCAGGCTGCCAGTAGCCGTCGGCTTTGGAATCTCGACTCCGGAGCAGTTCGCCGCCGTTGGCAAGTTCGCCGAGGCTGCGGTGGTCGGCAGCGCCATCGTGCACGTTATCGAACAAAACACGGGACGGGAGGCCGCATCTGTGGCAGAATTCGTAGGACAGCTAACAGTTGCCAGCTCTCAGCCCTCAGCCGCGACGAAACGATAGTTACTCGATTTGAACAACCCAAGCTGATTTAGAGCGGTGGCTGGGCGAGAATATACGCACTACGGTTCTACTGAGAGCTGATAGCCGGGAGCTGAGAGCTTCTATGGACATTTCCCATTGGCGCAAGAAAATCGACGATCTGGATCGCCAACTGGCAGCGCTGCTCAACGAACGCGCGAATGCCGCCGCGGAAATTGGCCGCCTGAAGCGCCATACGAACCTACCCATCTATGAGCCCGAACGAGAAAAGGAAGTTATCGCGAATGTGCAGAAAGCGAGCGCCGGGCCGCTCGCACCGCGCGATCTGGCGCAAATCTATGAACGCATCATGGACGTGATGCGCAGCATCCAGAAGCACGAAATTGTTCCCGACGATCAACCGGCCCATCACGAGACCGAGCTCGATTCGCAATTCGAGGACTGACGGGTGCGGAAACCGGATGGGGATTCTTCCGGGCGAAGGACGGTTTTTTCAAAGTGACGGCGGAGCAAGCCAAGGATGCAAGTAACCGATTTCCTGGAAGGTAAAAGAGTTCGCTCATGATCGTAGCCATGCAAGATTCCGCCAGTGAAGATCAGATCCAGCACGTGATCGATCAACTGGTTCAGATGGGCTTTGAGGTGCACCGCTCGACGGGCGCGCTCAAGACGGTGCTCGGGGGCGTGGGCGCGCGTTCCGATTTCGATACGCGCGAAGTCGAAATGCTGCCCGGCGTGCAGGAAGTCCACCGCATTACCTCGCCCTACAAGCTGGCGGGGCGCAACTTTCGACCCGAAGGCACGGTCGTCAAGTGCCCCAGGGGAGTCGAAATCGGCGGCAAGAATATTATCGTCATGGCCGGACCGTGCTCGGTCGAATCGCGCGAGCAGCTCTTCAAAGTGGCTGAACAAATCGCGAAGGCGGGCGCGCGCGTTCTTCGCGGAGGCGCATTCAAGCCGCGTTCGTCTCCCTATTCTTTCCAGGGACTGGGGCTGGAAGGCCTGAAAATTCTGCGCGAGGCGGGAGATCGCTTCAACCTGCTGGTCATCAGCGAGGTCATGGAAATCTCGCAGATCGACCTGATGCTACCCTATATCGACATCTTCCAGGTGGGGGCGCGCAACATGCAGAACTTCAACCTGCTGCGCGAACTGGGCAAGGTGCGCAAGCCGATCCTGCTCAAGCGCGGCATCGCCGCCACCTTCGAAGAACTCCTGTGCTCCGCCGAATACCTGCTGGCGGGGGGCAACTACGAAATTATTTTGTGCGAGCGCGGCATCCGCACCTTCGAGACCTACACGCGCAACACGATGGACATTTCCGCGATCCCCATCATCCACAAACTTTCGCACCTGCCGATGACGGCCGACCCGTCGCACGGTACCGGCCGCCGCGATAAGGTCGCTCCCATGGCCCGGGCCTCGGTTGCCGCCGGCGCAGACGCGCTGCTGATCGAGGTCCATCACCAGCCCGATAAAGCGCTCTCGGATGGCGCGCAGTCGCTCTATCCCGAGCAGTTCGCGGAACTGATGGACGAGATCCGCATGATTGCCCCAGCGGTGGGACGAACAATCGCGTAAGGACAATTTGGAAATTTGCGATTTGTGATTTCGATTCGCAATTTCAAATTACCCATCGCAAATTACAAATGCCTTTCAAGCAAGTTACCATCATCGGCACGGGCTTAATCGGCGGGTCGCTCGGACTGGCGCTCCGCAAGCGCCATCTCGCTGGCACCGTGATCGGGTGCGACCGCGCGCCGGTACTCAAGCGCGCGCTCGAATGCGGCGCCATCGAATCGGGCACAACGAGTCCGGCCGAGGCCGTGCGCGGAAGCGACCTGATTGTGCTGGCGACTCCCGTGCTTTCGATTCTCGACCTGGTCGGCCGCTTCGGGCCATCGCTCCCCGCGCGGACGCTGGTCACCGATGTGGGCAGCACCAAAGAACAGATCGTCCGGCAGGCCGTGAAGTCCTTTGGCCGCAATGCCGGACAGCGCTTTCTGGCGGGACATCCGATGGCGGGCAAGGAACACGCCGGAGTTGAGTTCGCGGATGCCGATCTGTTCGAAGGAGCGGCGTGGCTGTTTACGCCGCTTCCGCGACAGAATCCGCACGCGGGCCGTTGCGGAGAATTTCTGCATTGCGTAGAGAAAATCGGCGCCCGCGTCGCCCTGCTTGACCCCGCCGAGCACGACCGCTTCTGCGCATGGATCAGCCACCTCCCGCAAATGATCTCCACCGCGCTGGCCGCCACGCTGGTGGAGGAGTTCGGCCCCGACGCTCCGCTTCTCGACATCGGAGGACGCGCCCTGCGCGACCTCACCCGCATTGCCGGCTCGCCTTATTCTATGTGGCGCGATGTCGCCATCACGAACAAGAAAAATCTGGGCGCGGCCTTGCAAAAGCTCGAGCAGCGCCTGGGGCATATCCGGGAGAACCTCGACACCCGCGAACTGGCGGCCGAGTTCGAGCGCGCGCACGAACTACGGAAAAGTCAAAAGTCAGAAGTCAAATTGAAGAAGTAGAACAACAGCTACGAGCCACGAGCCGCGAGCTTGAACCGACCCGATTGCTCGCGGCTCGTCGCTCGACGCTCGCAGCTCTGTTTACTTCTGCAATTTGACTTCTGACTTCCGACTTGATTTAGAATCACCTCGCTATGCACAAGGTCGTCGCCAGCGCCGAAGAGGCGATCCAGGACGTGTTCGACGGAGCCTCCATCATGGTCGGAGGCTTCGGCCTCTGCGGCAATCCCGAGAATCTCATTCGTGCGCTCGCCGCCAAAGGCGTCAAGAACCTCACCACCATCAGCAACAATGCGGGAGTCGACGGCTTCGGCGTGGGCCTGCTGCTTGCCAACGGCCAGATCAAGCGCCATATCGGAACCTACGTCGGCGAAAATAAATTGCTGGAACAGATGGTGTTGAATGGCACCGTACAACTCGACCTGGTTCCACAAGGTACTTTCTCCGAGCGCATTCGCGCAGGGGGCGCGGGCATTCCGGCTTTCTTTACTCCGACCGGGGTTGGCACGATGGTCGCCGAAGGAAAAGAGGCCCGCGAATTTGACGGCCGCCCCTACATCATGGAGCGCGCTCTCAAAGCCGACTTCGCCTTCGTCAAAGCCTGGAAGGGCGATACCTGGGGCAATCTCGTCTATCGCAAGACTGCGCGGAATTTTAATCCCATGATGGCGACCGCCGCGAAAGTTACTATCGCCGAGGTCGAGCATCTGGTTCAGCCCGGAGAACTCGACCCCGACCTGGTTCACACGCCGAGCGTGTACGTGAAAAGAATTTTTCAAGGCCAGGTATTCGAGAAGAGGATTGAGAAGCGCACCGTACAAAAAGCGGTTGCTAGAAGCTAGTAGCCAGTAGCTGCCAGCGGTGATGGAACCGGAAACGGTCAATATGCCAATCGAAGCGAAAGCCGCCAAGGACACCGAAAAACGCGACCGCATCGTCAAGCGCATCGCGCGCGAACTGCGCGACGGATTCTATGTCAACCTAGGCATCGGCATGCCCACGCTGATCGCCAACCACGTGCCTCCTGGCATGGACGTGATTCTCCAGAGCGAGAATGGCATGCTGGGGATCGGACCATATCCCGTCGAAGGCACCGAGGATGCCGACCTCATCAACGCCGGCAAAGAAACGGTCAGCGAACTTCCCGGCACGGCGTATTTTTCCAGCGCCGATTCCTTCGCCATGATTCGCGGCGCGCACGTGGACCTGAGCGTCCTTGGAGCCATGGAGGTCGACGAGCAGGGGAACCTCGCCAACTGGATGATCCCCGGCAAAATGGTCAAGGGCATGGGCGGAGCGATGGACCTGGTCGCAGGCGCGCGCCGCGTGATCATCGCCATGGAACACGCCACCAAAGACGGCCAGCCTAAAATCCTGAAAAAATGCACACTGCCCCTGACCGGAGTGAAGGTCGTCGACACGATCGCCACCGAGATGGCCTACATCCGCGTCACGCCAAAAGGCTTGCTGCTGGAGGAGATTGCTCCGGGACTGACGGTCGAGGATGTGCAGCGCGCCACAGAAGCCAAGCTGATCGTGAGCCCTACGTTAAAAACGATGGAGGGGTAGAAAAGCAGCGAGGATCGAATTTCTGGCTGAAGCGCGATCCGGCAACCAGCATGTTTCACCGAAGCTTAACGCTCGATAGACACGGGCTCATCCAGGACAAACGTCAGCTCGCTGTGCGTTCCGCCTTGCGAAAGCGGCAGCGTGTTGGTTTGCACTTCGTAGCTTTTTCCGCCGACCGTCACTGCCGTGATCGTCGCGTATTCGGTGTAGTCCACGTAGGCCGGGGTGAGTGTGCCGTTGATGAAATAAGGGACGCTGACAGCGGGCTGGCTCATCTGAATCGCCACGTGCGAGAGCGCGGGGATTGGGGTCGCAAATCCTACTCGCACCGGCACAATCGTTTTGCCGGCGTCGAGATCGACTTTGAGTTCCGTACCGGCGGGAACGAGGATCTCATCGGGATCTGAGTCTTTGGACCGGTCGAGAATTGAGGCTACGCGCTCAGATTGGTTCTCCGCGTGGCGCTCGCCCGCATACTGTTCCGCCTTCGCGGAATCCGTGGAATCGGCGTTCGTCGCGGGCTTGGATTCCTGTGTGGTTGAGGCGGCAGTTGGACCTTCCAGGTCGGCGGTCGCTCCGGAGGCAGAATTGTCGTTCGTACCAGGCTCCTGCGATTCCTCTTTCTTCTGCTGCTCTTTGCGAAGCTCTTTTTGTTCGCGGGCCACATCGCCCAGGGGCTTGTTTTCCGAATCGACTTGCGCATAAGTGAATGAGGCAAGCAATAGCACCGCCAGCGTCGCACTCCCC
>Ga0187851_10003616_pt1 | contig 12910 bp, 8 predicted proteins | sample June2016WEW_6_10_FD_132997 | JGI IMG/M metagenome (GOLD analysis project Ga0187851, IMG submission 132997) | Peatland microbial communities from SPRUCE experiment site at the Marcell Experimental Forest, Minnesota, USA - June2016WEW_6_10 | ecosystem: Environmental > Terrestrial > Soil > Wetlands...
ACCCGCGAGCAACGTCGCCATCCAGGGCAAGGTGCTGGGAATCCTGCGCAAGTACGCCTGAGATTTTTTGTGGAACTGCCGCGCGCGCTTCTGCGTAGCTATCTTTCGAGACGGCTGGGCAGATGGATTTTTGCGTCTGCCTTCATTCGTCCGCATTCGTCTCTCATTTTTGGTATGCGCAGTCCCCAAAGGAGCCGCTATGAATCGCATTGCCCTTCTGATCGCCGTTCTTACCCTGACCGCAACCGCAGCCTTCGCCGCCGAAGGCAGCTTCGAGAAGACGCTTGCCGTCAGCGGCGCGCCGAGCCTCTCGGTTGCGACCGGCTCCGGCTACATGCATGTCTACTCCGGCTCCGGCAGCCAGGTGCATGTCATCGGGCGCGTCCACGTCCGGGCCGGTCTGTTCGGCGGCGCTGGCGATGCGGAGGCCAAGGTCAAGCAGATTGTCGCTGATCCGCCTATCAGGCAGTTTGGCAATACGATCACGATTGGAACCGAACACGGCGAATCCAGCCTCTTTCACAACGTCTCGATCGACTACGAGATCACCGCGCCGAGCGGCACTACGCTGAAGGCCGAGAGCGGAAGCGGCGACCTGGAGATCGGCGGCATTCAGGGCGCGGTGACCGCGGAGACCGGCTCGGGAGGGATGCATGTCGAGAACATCGGAGCGAATGCGCGGCTGGAAACCGGCTCCGGCTCCATCCATGCCACGAACGTGCATGGCGCGGCGACGCTGCAGACCGGCTCCGGCAACCTCGAACTCGAACTGAGCGGGGCGGGCGACGTGAAGGCGCAGACCGGCTCGGGCTCCATCCGCATCAGCGGCATCAACGGCGGACTGCGCGCCGAGGCCGGATCGGGCAACATCGAGGTCGCGGGCAACCCAACCGCCGAGTGGCGCTTGGAGAGCGGTTCGGGCAGTGTTTCCGCCAGCGTGGGCAGCGCAGCCAAGTTCAGCCTGAACGCCGAGACCGGAAGCGGCTCCATCCACGTCGAACAGCCGTTGCTGTCGCAGGAGACGCGCAACAGACAGCATGTGGTCGGGACGGTAAACGGCGGCGGACCGACGCTGCGCGCCACCACCGGCTCTGGCAACATCACAATTCGTTGATGGCGCGGCGCGCGCGCTGATATGCCTTCGCCCTCGCCGGTTTAGAATGGTCTTTGGCCCCTTCGCGCCCGCGCCTCGCTCACCGGCAGGCCGCAAGCGCCAGGGCCCACAGGCGATTCACGCCGGAAAGCGTTCTCCCACAACCCATGCATCGCTGGTCGCAACTCTTCATTCCCACACTGCGCGAGGCGCCCGCCGACGCCGAGGTCGCAAGCCACAAACTGCTGCTGCGCGCGGGCTACATCCGCCAACTCGGCGCGGGCATCTATTCGTATCTCTTCCTGGGCAACCGCGCGATCAACAAGATTGTGGCCATCGTGCGCCAGGAGATGGACACCATCGGCCAGGAGATGCACCTGCCCGCGCTGAACCCGCGCGAGGTGTGGGAGGAGAGCGGGCGCTGGGCCGGCATGGGCGACAACATGTTCCGGCTGAAGGACCGCAAGGGCGCGGAGCTGTGCCTGGCCATGACGCACGAAGAGGTGATGACCGCGATTGCGCGCTCCGAGCTGCGCAGCTATAAGCAGTTGCCGCAGATCTGGTACCAGATCCAGACCAAGTTCCGCGACGAGCCGAGGCCGAAGTCCGGGCTGCTGCGGGTGCGGCAGTTCCTGATGAAGGACGCGTACTCCTTCGACATCGACGAGGCGGGGTTGGACGAGTCGTACCGCAAGCATGAGGAGGTCTACAAGCGCATCTTCACGCGCTGCGGGCTGGAGTTCCTGGTGGTGGAGGCCGACTCCGGCGCGATGGGCGGAACTGGCTCGCAGGAGTTCATGGTCTCCACCGAGGCGGGAGAGGATTTGATTGCAAGCTCGTCGTCGGGCTACGCGGCAAATGTGGAGAAGGCAACCTCGAAGCTCGCGCCGGTCGCAGACCTCGCACCCACCGGCGACGGATTGCCGGAGCTGGTGCACACGCCGGGGCAGAAGACGATTGACGAGGTGGGCGCATTCCTGGGCGTCGAGCCGATTCACCAGATGAAGACAATGGCGTTTATCGCTGGTTTTTCTGGCATAAACGGATTGGCCGCACTACCAATTTTGGTGTTGCTGAGAGGAGATCATTTCGTCAATCTCACTAAACTACAGTCTGTTATCCCATCGGACTTATGGGATTTAATGGCTGAGTCTGAGATCGAATCTTCTTTTGGTTCGCCCCCAGGCTATTTGGGCCCGATTGGGTTAAAGCCACTAGATGACAGGCAGTTCAATTTCGTTCTCGATAACGGCGTTCTGCCAAAGGCTGTTGCGACCGATCCGGAGTTAATCAAGAGGTTTATCGAAGGTCAGAAAACAGGTTTTCGTGCCTACTACAAGAATCCGGTGGTTGTTCTTGACGCCGCATTGGAAGGCCGCACGAATCTCATCGCAGGCGCGAACAAGGAGGAGTACCACCTGCGCAATGTGACGCCGATGCGCGACTTCAAGCCCACACTCGTCGCCGACGTGCGCAGCGTAAACGAAGGTGAGCTTGACCCTGTTGGCGGCGAGCCACTGCGTATCGCCAAGGCGGTCGAGATCGGCCACATCTTCAAGCTGGGCTACAAGTACTCCAAGTCGATGGGCGCGACGGTGCTCAACCGCGACGGCAAGGAGACGACGCCGATCATGGGCAGCTACGGCATCGGCATCGAGCGCATATTGACAGCGGCGATCGAGCAGTCCGCGGCAAAGTTTGCCGCGCAGAACGCGGGCGATGCGAAGGCGAGCGAGACCTACGCGCTGCCGCCCTCGATTGCACCGTTCCAGGTGGTGGTGACGATCACCAACGTGCGCGAGGCCGCGCTGTTGGAGGCGGGCGAGAAGATCGCCGCCGACCTCAGCGCCGCGGGCATCGACGTTCTGCTGGACGACCGCGACGAGCGCGCCGGGGTGAAGTTCAAGGACGCCGAGCTGATCGGCGTTCCCTTTCGGATCGCCGTGGGCAAGAAGCTCGTGGAAGGCAAGGTCGAACTGCTCAACCGCCTCACCAACCAGACCGACGACATACCCACAGGCGAAGCCGTCCAACATCTGACCGCAGCACTGCACTCCGTCTGATCGCTGTTTCCTGTTCCCTGTTCTATGGCCATCAAACTCAAACTCGGCGGCAACGGCAACTCCCGCGGACGCCCTTCCGGCCTCAAGCACCGCTTTCTGCGCGGCCTGCTGCTTGCCGCGCTCTCCTGCATGGTCCTGGGTGCGTGCGTCCTCAGCATCTGCTACTTCAAGTACCAGTCCATCGTGGACGACCGGCTCGCTTCCGGGCCGATCTTTGCCAACACCTCGCAGATCTACGCCGCGCCGCGCGAGGTGCGCGTGGGCCAGCGGCTGACCGTCTCGTTTATCGCGCAGGAACTGCGCAAGGCCGGCTATAACAGCAACCCGCAACTTGGCGCCTTTACCCTGAGTGGCAACAGCATCCGGATCAAGCCCGGCCCCGAGAGCTACCACTCCACGGACGGCGCGACCATCACCACCGGCCAGAGCGCCGATGCGGACACAAGCAGCGGCCCGGTGGTGCAATCCATCACGGCGGAGAACGGCGCGCCGCTGGCCGCCTACCAGCTTGAATCGCAACTGATCACCGCACTCTCAGGGGAGAACCGCACCAAGCGCCGCCTGGTCACGTACGACGAAATCCCGCCCAACATGGTGCAGGCGGTACTGGCCATCGAGGACCGCCGCTTCTTCGAGCACGGCGGCATCAACTACATGCGCATCGCCAAGTGCGCCGTCGTGGACACCCTGACCGGCCACAAGGAGTGCGGCGGATCGACGCTCACCATGCAACTGGCGCGCGGGTTCTTCCTCTCGCCGGAGAAGAAGTTCACCCGCAAGCTGATCGAGATCATGATCACCTTCCAGCTTGAGGCGCGCTTCAACAAGCAGCAGATCTTCGAGATGTACGCCAATCAGGTGAACATTGGGCGACGCGGATCGTTCGAGATCAACGGCTTCGGCGAAGCGGCCGAGTCGTTCTTCGGGAAGGAGCTGCGGCAGCTCGATCTGGCGGAGTGCGCTCTGATCGCGGGTCTGATCCAAAACCCAAGTTGGCGCAATCCCTATCGCCATCCCGACCGCGCCATGGAGCGGCGCAACCTGGTGCTCGACTCGATGGTGGAGACCGGGGCCATCACGCAATCGGAGGCCGGCCGCGCCAAGGCCGAGCCGCTGCGGCTGGCGGCGCCCAACATCGACGCGGCCGAGGCGCCCTACTTCGTCGATCTCGTCCATGACCAGCTCTCCCAGCGCGTGGGCGACCAGGAGCTGGGCCACGACGCGCTGCGCATCTACACTTCGCTCGACCCGGAGCTGCAGCGCGCTGCCTCCGAGGCTGTGGACGCCGGGATGAAGAACGTGGACGACCTGGTGCGCAAGCTGCATAAAAAGAACGACAGCAACATCCTGTATCCGCAGGTCGCGCTGGTGGCGCTCAACCCGCACACAGGGCAGATTCTGGCGCTGATCGGAGGGCGCAACTACGGCGTCTCGCAACTGAACCACGCCACCGCCGAGCGGCCCACCGGCTCCATCTTCAAGCCCTTCGTCTACGCCGCGGCCTACAACACCAGCCTCAACGGCATGGACCTGGGCGGCAACGGCATCTTCACCGCGCTGACGCGGCTGAATGACGACCCACACACCTTCATGTTCGATGGCAAGCCGTACGACCCCGGCAACTTCGAAAAGGGCGAATACCCGGGGATGGTCACGGCCGCCCAGGCGATCGCCCACTCACTGAACATTGCCACCATCGGCCTGGCCGAGCAGATCGGCTATGAGAATGTGGCGACGCTCGCGCGCACGGCAGGCATCGTCAACGCGCGGGGCACGCCCTCGGTTGCGATCGGCACCTACAACGCCACGCCGATCGACATGGCCGGGGCATATACGGTGTTCGCCAACAACGGCGTCCACCTGAAGCCGTGGATGCTGGCCAGCGTGCGCAACGCCAACGGAGACATCGTGGCCGACTTCGCGCCAGAGGCCAAACAGGTGATGGACCCGCGCGCCGCCTACCTGACCCAGTCGCTGCTGGAGTTCACCGCGAACTACGGTACCGCGTCTGCGGTCCGCGCTCACGGATTTACGGCTCCCGCTGCCGGCAAGACCGGCACCGAGCACGACGCCTGGTTTGCCGGCTACTCGTCCAACCTGCTGTGCATCATCTGGGTCGGCAACGACGACTACACCGATATCTCGCATGGACTGACACATCGACTGCAGGGAGCGGACACTGCCGCGCCGATCTGGGCCGAGTTCATGAACCGAGCCATCAAGCTGCCGCAGTACTCCGACATGCACTCCTTCAGCCCGGCCGACGGCGTGCAACTGGTTCGCATCGACAAGAACACCTGGCTGCCCGCCGACGATAGCTGCCCCGAGGACTACAACCTCGCGTTCCTCGACGGCACCGTCCCGGCCAGCACGTGCAGCCACATGGGCGGCGAGGCCCCGCAGGGCCTGCTCCAGAAGATCTTCGGCAGCGGCGACAAACAGCCTCAGCCCACAACCCCGCCGCAGTAGAGCGTTTTACCGAACCTGATCTAGATGTAATCCACGCCGTACTTCACCGGGATCTGGGTGAAGGAGATGCGGGTTGGGGCGGACTGCCTGGCGGGCAGCATTGCGGCGAAGTGCAGGGTGGTGTTGCCGTACTTCAGGTTCAACTTGTCCATGGCGGCGGCCAGGTCCGCGCGGTGGTTCGGATCGGCGAAGAGCGAGGGTTGGAGATCGCTCTCCGCGATCAGATTGTGCATGGTGACGCCGACGTAAAATGGCCGCGCAAACTGCGCGCCCTCAGGCCGCCTGTCCCACATGCCGCGCAACGCCTCGAGCAGTGTGAGTGTGTCCTGGCAGGGCGCGAAGCGCGCCTCCATCCCCCAGCCGGAGTGGCGCAACCCGCTGAAGTGCCGCTTGGCGCGCTTGCCCGCGCCCTCCGCCTGCGCCACCTGCTCCCGGGTCAGCGCATAGCGGATGGTCACATGCATCGCGCTGGCGGTGAGCTGCTCCATGCGCAGACGCATCGCGGCCTTGTGCAGGAGCTTATGCGCCACGGCCCACGCGCCCTCGGGCGTGCGGTATTGGGGGCCGAGGATGTGCGAGTGGCCGAGGGACTTCTGCGCGCCGGAGTCCACGGGAGCGCCGTCGTCGCCGGTTTCCGCGCCGCGCAGCCAGTGATAGAGCCGGTCGCCCCAGACGGAGTTCCAGAGCGCGTGCATCCCCTTGCGGTCGAGCGCGAGCAACTGCGGCATGGTGTGGATGCCTCTGGCGTTCAGTCGCGCCTCGGTGCGCGCACCGACGCCGGGAATGTCGCGCAGCTCAAGATGCGCGATGGCGCTGGGAAGCTGCGAGGAAAGCAGGCCGATCAAGCCGTCGGGCTTCTGCATGTCGCTGGCGATCTTGGCCAGGAAGCGGTTGGGCGCGAGGCCGATGGAGCAACGCAGCGATTCGCCCACATCGTCCTTGATGGCCTGCTTGATGGCGAGGGCGATCCGCCGCGCGCGCGGTGGCTCCTGCTCGCGTCCCATCAGCTCGCAGACCATCTCGTCGATGGAGGGCGTGTGGGCGACGGGGCAGCATCGCTCGACCGCAGCCGCGATGCGCTGTGAGTAGTCGGCGTAGACGCCGTGTTCGCCCATGACGAGGATGATCTGGGGGCAGATGCGTTTGGCCTCGCCCACCTGCGTTCCGGTCTTGATGCCCAGCGCCTTGGCCTCGTAGCTGGCCGCGATGCAGCAGGTAGTGTCGGCCTGGGTGGGCACGACGGCGAGCGGGCGCCCACGATACTCCGGGTGCAACTGCTGCTCGACCGAGGCGAAGAAGCTGTTGAGGTCGACGTGGAGGAAGGCGAAGCGGTCGGGTTGGGGAGGTTCGGCCATGCGGCCTCCGTCGCCGTCCATTATATTCGCTTTTTATTTGCTTATGTCAGATGAAAGATACCCGGGCGAGCGGGCCTGGCTGAAAGCTGCAAACCGCCGTGAATTCCGTATTTTTTGCAGAGCAATTGAGACTAGTCTGGTGCCGGGCGCGTATTGTCGAATGTACGCCGCAGAACACCTCAGGAGGCTTCCCGTGTCCAGCCTAGCTGTCAACTCGTCGTCCAAGAATCCCGCCGATCTGTCCACCACGCGTCGCGACTTTCTTCTGCTGGCCGGAATGACCGGCGTAGGGGCCAGCCTCATCCGCCCGCTCAACCTCTTCGCCGACGCGCCCGCGTCCAGCCCGAAGTCGATCCTTGTTCCGGCCAATGGCCACGCTGCGATGCAGAGTGCCGCGAAGATTCTGGCGAAGAAGCTGAAGCTGGATGAGTCGGCCATCTCAACGTACGAGAGCGCACCGAAGCCCACGGCCGGGACCATTGTTCTGGCGCTGGCGAAGGATGGGAAGCTGCCCGCGACCGAAGCCCCCAAGCAGGACGGCTACACCGTGACGTACACGGGCGGCACGGTAGTCTACGGCGCGCGTCCGCGGTCGCTGCTGTTTGCGGCGGGCGAGCCGGAGCATTGGGTCGCGCCCAAGGCTATACCCTACCGGCGCAATCCGGACTTTGCGATTCGCACCGCGCAATGGCATCCGAATTACCCGGTCGCCGAACAGACCGCCATCTTCGGCGCGAACTTCTATACCGCGAACCTGCCTGCTTCGCCCGCGCTCCAGGCGCTGCCCGATGTCTTTGGGCAACTGACGGCGGCGCAGCAGAAGGACCTGGTGGCGAGCGCTGAGACGCACAAGACGCAGAACGCTGCGCGGGTGAAGGAGTTCCACGACGCCGATGTGGATGTCTTCGCGCTGCTGCCATATGGCAACAACTTTGCAACATGGTCTCCGGCGCTGTATGCGGCGGTGCTGAAGGCGTATCCCTCGGCCAAGGGCACGCCGGAGGCAAACTCGCATGAGTCGGCGGCGCTGTGCCCGTCCGATCCGCTGACGTGGAAGGTGCTGGAGGCGTTCGTCAAGGAGTGGGCGGAGCAGACCGGGGGCGACGGCATCTCGGCGACCTTCTGGGACAACTACAGCGCGTACTGCCAGGACGCGCGCTGCAAGCAGTCGGGGCTGGACAAGTTTCCCAACGAGCTGTACGAGTTCATCTCGCGCTACCACGCGCTGCTGAAGCCGATGGGGCAGAGGCTGCATCTGCGCACATGGTCGTCGGGCTGCCCGCACTGGCTGGGGACGAACTACGTTCATGCGCCGGGCTACGGGCAGTTCGGGCTGAGCCATCCCGAGTTGTGGGGCCGCGTCATTAAAGAGACGCCCGCCGACGTGATCATGCAGACCAAGGTCTATCACTCGGACTGCGAGCCGAATGCGCGCTTCACTACGCTGCTGGGCAAGTGCGCTCCGCATACCGAGATCGCGGAGTACCAGATGGTGGGGCAGTTTATCGGGCGGCAATACTTCCCTGCCTCCACGGTGAACTACACGGCAAGCACGATGAAGCAGGCGCTGAAGCTGATTGGCGGAAACGGCGGCACGGAGATCTATGCCGGCGGAACAAACCAGCCGGCCACGTTCGACATCTTCGCCGACATTATCAACAACCACTGCGTCTTCTTCTGGCGCGAACTGGCCTGGAACGTCAATGCCGATGTCGCGGGGCTGTGGCACATGTGGGCCGCCGGCATCTACGGGGAGGCGGCCGCGCCGGCGATGGTGAAGTTCATGCGGGCGTCTGAGGATGCGTGTACGTGGTGCTGGTCGCCGCTGGGGCATGGATCGTCCACCAACGCGGACTTTGCCGGCAGCATTGCGCGGCGCGAGGTGCTGCTGCGCTATACCAACCGGAACTATCTGCCGGAGTACGCGGCGTACCTTGAGCCGACGCTGGAAAATGTCGTTCGGATGGAGAAGCAAAAGGCCGATTGCATGGGGCGCATCGACGAGATGACAGCGGCACTGGAGGCGGCAAAACCGCATCTGACCCAGGCGCAGGCGACGGAGATTGCGACGCGGTTCGACTGGTTCCGGCACTTTGCCATCTGCAATACCACGCTCGACGTGGGCCTGTGGCGCTTCCGCTATTTGCGCGCGCTGGCGGCGAAGCTGACCACCGATCCGAAGCAGATGAAGGAGCTGGCGGAGGCGTATGACCTGGTTGAAGCCGAGGCGCCGAAGCTGTTCCAGTACGATCCGGCGCAGAAGCTCAGTTGCTATCGCGTGCCGCTGGGGCAGATCGGACGCGCACCGAATCTCGGCAACCCGCGCTCGCTGATGCACGAGATCTATAACCAGTCGCTGGCGTTTGTGATGGAGTCGGTGGGGCCGGACTATCTGCCGCAGGAATGGATGCGGGGGACAATGCCGAGGATGAATGTGCCGACGGAGCAGTTGCGCAGGCCGGCGGCGGAGGCTGCTGCGCCGCAATCGTGAGGCGGAGCGGGAGGAACCGGCCCATTGCATTTGGGCCGCGATGAATGGGGCACCGGGCCATGAAGTTCTAAATCGAGGAGGCAATATGGATCGAGAGCCCGGTTCCTTCGCAGCGATGATGAGGCTGCCCAGCGCGTATCTTCCCGTGGCGATGTCGCTGGCTGCATTGACGATGGTGCTGGGCGCGGTTGCGATGGGCCTTGCTCATGGTGGGGCCATCGCACGCGATCCGGACGAAGGGTCCGTCGCGCACCTCTTTCAGTTGCTGATGACGGTGCAGTGGCCGATTACGCTGTTCTTCGCGGTGAAGTGGCTGCGGCGCGCTCCGCGACAGACACTGGGGGTGCTGGGGCTGCAAGCCGCGGCGTGGCTGGCGGGGTGCGCGCCGGTATATTTTCTGCATCTGTAAACTTGGAAACTTCAGTTGGGCCGCGCGATGGGGAGGGTGAAGGTGAAGACGGAGCCGTGGTTGAGCTGGCTGGTGACGCCGATGGTGCCGCCGTGGGCGTTGACAATGGCGCGGCAGATGGCCAGGCCCATGCCGGTGCCGCTGACCTGGTTGCGCTGGCTTGGGCCGCGGTAGAACTTGTCGAAGATCATGCCCTGCTCCAGCGGGTCGATGCCGGTTCCGCGGTCGGCGACGCTGATGGACAGCATGTCTTTCTGGGGGTCGGCGGAGACGAAGATGGACTGGTCTGGCGGGGAGTACTTGATGGCGTTGCTCAGCAGGTTGGCCAGCACCTTCTCGATCCAGGCCTTGTCGGCGAGCACGTTGGGCAGGAAGCTGGAGAGGGAGACGCGGAAGTCGCGGGAGGGTTGGCTGGAGCGGCACTGCTCGACCGCAACATAGATGAGGCCGGCGATGGATTGCGGCTTCAGATCGAGCTGGACCTTGTTGGCGTCGAGCTGCGCCATCTCGACGGCCTGCTCGATGAGGTGGTTAAGGCGGTCGGACTCCTCGTCGATGACGGCGAGCAGGTCCTTGCGCGCCGGTGCATCGAGGGCCTGCTGGGTGAGCAGCGAGGTGATGGAGGCCTTGATGGAGGTGAGCGGAGTGCGCAGCTCGTGGGTGACGGAGTCGAGCAGGGCGGTGCGCAGGCGCTCAGTCTCCTTGGCGGCCTTGGAGCGGGCGCTGTCTTCCAACGCCTCGGCGCGTTCGATGGACATGGAGACCAAGCCGCTGAGGCCCTCCATGGTCTCGCGAGAGAGCGTGGTGGCCTCCAGCAGCACGGCCCCGCTGGGACGCACGCCGACGCGCAGCGGAATCACGGCGGGAAAACCGTCGGCGGTGGATGTGGTGACGGGATGCAGCATGGCCTCGCGCAGATCGTTGACGATCTCCACGCGGGTGAGTTCTACGCCAGTTGCGCCGGGCGTATCGCCTGGGTTCCAGGCCACGTTGGGGCTGGAGATGCGCTTGGGGTCAGAGAGATAGATGCGGTCGCCATCGGCCAGATAGAGGGTGACGGCCGGGCTGTTGAAGGCGTTGGCCACGCTGGATGGGATGAAGTTGAGCAACTGGGCGACGTTCTCCGGTTGCAGCAGTTGACGGCCAAGGCGGTAGAGCATCTCGGATTCGAGACGGCGCGTGTCTGCCTCGTGGGACTCCTCGCGGATGCGGCTGGCCAGGTGGCTGGCGTAGATGGCGGTGCCGAGGAAGATGAAGAGGGCGACCCAGTTCTGGGTGTCGCTGATGGTGAAGGTGCCGGCCGGGGGAAGGAAGTAGTAGTCGAAGAGGAGGGCTGCGCCCAGCGATGCGCCAATGGCGTAGCGCAGGCCCCAACTGCCGGCAAAGAGCAGAACAAGGAAAAGAAGAGTCAGCGAAACGGTGGTATTGTTTGCCCGGGGAAAGTGATGATAGAGAGCTACAATACCGGCAAGCCCACTCGCGATGAGAATCCAGCGGGCCGCCTCGACAATATGTTTGATGGACACAATCAGAATTGTATAGAAAGATGAGCCAGATGAATCCAGAACAGCCTCATATTAAGACTCCCGAAGAGTGGCTTGCCGCGGCGGAGGGCCAGAAACGCGGCCGGTTCAAGGTGTTTTTGGGGTATGCGCCGGGGGTGGGCAAGACCTTCAGCATGTTGAGCGAGGCGATCCGCCGCAAGAGCCGCGGCGAAGACGTCGTGATCGGCATCGTGGAGACGCACGGAAGAAGCAAGACGACCGAGCTTGCTGCGCAACTGGAGCAGGTCCCGCGCAGGCAGATGGAGTACAAAGGCGCGATATTCGAAGAGATGGACGTGGATGCGGTGCTGGCCCGACGGCCCGAAGTGGTGCTGATCGACGAGCTGGCGCACACCAACGTGGAAGGCTGCGCGCACCCGAAACGCTTCCAGGACGTGCTACAGATCCTGGAGGCGGAGATTGACGTGCTGACGACGCTGAACGTCCAGCACGTGGAGAGCGTTACGCCGCGGGTGCAGAGCCTGACCGGCGTGACGGTGAGGGAGACGGTGCCGGACTGGGTGCTGGACCGGGCGGACGAGATCGTGATGAGCGACCTGACGCCCGAGGCGCTGGTGCACCGCATGGACCGCGGCGACATCTATCCCCAGGAGCGCGTGGAGCGGGCGCTGCAGAACTTCTTCCGGCGCGGCAACTTGATTGCGCTGCGCGAGATGGCGCTGCAGCGGGTGACACGCGCGGTGGACCGCACGCTGGACGACTATGTGACGCGCAAGCAGTTGAGCGGGCACTGGCAGATCGCCGAGCGGGTGGCGGTCTGCATCAGCGCAAACCCGGAGTCGCGCGACCTGATCGCGCGCGGGGCGCGCCTAGCGGAGGCGATTAATGGCGAGTTCTTCGTGCTCCATGTGGAGAGTGCGATGGAGGTGCCGGAGAACCGGCGGCGTACGCTGGAGGCCAACATCCAGTTTGCCGAGAACGTGGGCGCCAGGGTGGTCCGGCTGAAGGGCGGCAGCGTCCCCGCGGTGACCGCCGAGTACATCACCAGAAACAGAATCACGCAGGTCATCTTTGGGCGGTCGGCGATAAAGGGATGGAAGAAGTATCTGTACTATTTTGCGTTGCAACAGTTTATGAACGACGCTCCGCACGTCGATGTGCATCTGGTGACGCAGCAGCCAGCGTAGGTGCGAGGTACTGGATTCGAGGTTCGAGGTTCAAACTGGTGACGCTGAAGGGTTGAGGCCATGCGGATATTGATTGTCGACGATGAGCCGCAGATTACGCGGGTGCTGCGCACTTCGCTACAGAGCAACGGGCATGAGGTGACGGTTGCGCAGGACGGAGCGGACGCGCTGGCGAAGTTCATGAAGGCGCAGCCGGAGCTGGTGATTACCGACCTGGCGATGCCGGGGATGGACGGGATTGAGCTGACGCGGGAGATCCGCGCGCGCTCGCAGGCGCCCATCATCGTGCTCTCGGTGCGCAGCCAGGATGCGGCCAAGGTGGCGGCGCTGGACGAGGG
>Ga0187851_10003619_pt1 | contig 12906 bp, 11 predicted proteins | sample June2016WEW_6_10_FD_132997 | JGI IMG/M metagenome (GOLD analysis project Ga0187851, IMG submission 132997) | Peatland microbial communities from SPRUCE experiment site at the Marcell Experimental Forest, Minnesota, USA - June2016WEW_6_10 | ecosystem: Environmental > Terrestrial > Soil >...
ACGCAGTTGAGCGATGGGCGCACGGTGGCGCACCTGATCAATCACAACTATTCACACGGATTTCAGGAGCAGGATGGAGTAAGGGTCAGCTTTCCCGTTGCCAAGGCTCCCAGGAGCGTGACGCTTGTCTCGCCCAATTACAGAGCGGATACGCCGGTGGCATTTACCTACTCGGGAGGGCAGGTGCAGGTTACCGTGCCCAAACTTGTGGCGTATGTCGCCGTCGTTTCGAACTGAATTACTCGGCCGCGACCATCAGCAAACCAATCGTTCATGAGGCCATCGTGCCCACGAGCAACACGGAAATCAGCGCGTTCGCCAGCGGTAGCACGTATTTGGTGCTTGACCTGTTTGGCTATTTTGCGCCATGAGGCCAGGGTCACCGCCGGTTCAAGGTGGGCATCGTCAGGCAGGAATCCGGCCAATTGGATTCCCTCTTGATCCTGGTAGCAGCATCTCGACATGCGCCTCTTTCTCTACGGATACGAAGTGCCGTTCGAGGGACAACGGAACAAGATCCATGCGCGACGCCAGGAAATGGTAGAGAGCGACATGGCGGACCGGGAGAAACGGATCACGCTTCGGACCATCGACGATGCGTGGGCGGACCACCTCGCGCGGGCTTCGGAACACCGCTCGGGCGTGCAGTGGGTCTCGCTGAGCGGACGTGATCCGCATCGCGAGTACCTGCTCAAAATCGACGAGTGGTTCCGCGAGCTGGAAGCAGGGTTGCCAGATGAGATCGCGCGATGGGTGGAGTCGGACGGTGCGGGGACGACGGATCGCGGCGCCGTCTGGACGTATCTGACGACTGACCGGCCGTTTGGGCGCTGGAAACATGAATTGGCGCGTCGTTTGCCGTTCGCAATCGTGGCGTATTGGGGAATGGGGGCTTGAGCAAAATGAGTAAGCAAGTGGACGATAATGCAGAGGCTTGTATCCGGAGCGCTCCGGCGGGAAGAAGCTCATTAGAGCTGAAATGCACGGGCCGGAGCGCTTCGGATACAAGGCATTGAACTGAGCCGGCCTACGCTATGGGTTTTGAATCGTATCCTGTTGGTGTTGTGTCCGCGATGATCGGCGGGCGGGAGGCGGAATAGGCGGGCGGATGAGTGCTGGTGAGGCCGGTGATGCCCGGGGAGGTGGGAAGGACGGGTGGAGAGGCGGCACCGGGGGGCCAGGAGGCGGAGATGTACGTTGTCCGAACAGGAATTTCCTGTCGCTCATATGAGCGGAGGTGGTGTCGGCGAGGGCTGCAGCGACGGGTGCGATCATCATGACGTGTCTTGTAGCTATGCCCGGGGACAGGCCGACCGCTGGAGCAGCGGAGGACCAGCGGAGGAAAGGCCAGGGAATTCCACTTTCGCAACTCCTGGCGATGGCGCTGGACGCGACACGCGTAATCTGCGCGGCGTAATGCCGAATTCGCCTCCAACTCGTTGAATCTTATGACGTGCCAACACTTCTTTCCTGGACTGGCGCGCGGGGCCAATTAGGCATTACACCGCCGTGGAAAACAATCATGGTTTGAGAAAACAGTGCCGCATTTGGGAAGGCGGTATTCCGTGCCTTTTCCTCTGATTGACTCGGACACCGACCTGCTCCATTCCAGGAGCTCTACCGGTTCACAAGACGACGGTCGTCATTATCGGAACGGTAGTGTTAGCCGTTCAGCGGCGAGCAGGCCGTTCCGCTACACGTGGCACGCGCGATGTTGATGGAGTCGAAGCCGGTTGAAACGCCCTTTGCTCGCCTTTGTGGAGTGGTATCTGGCAACGCCGGTTGAAAAATCCCCATTTCGCCCGTCGAGAATTCCAGCAACACAAGCAATCCGCCATTACTGTGTAAAGAGGACTTGGCTCATGGCTGTCGCGGACGGAATCGTACCTGTGACCTGAAGAAATGCCGTCGAGACGATAGAGACCACACCCGGCGACTGCGCGCTCGCGGCATACAGGTATTGACCGTCCGGTGTTATTCCCAATGCGAAGCCGGGGCCCAATCCCGGCACCGAGGTGACGATGGCCATGGTTTGCAAATTTATGGCGTAGAGCGTGCCGCTCATGGTCACATAAGCTGCACCGCCTTCCGGCCCGATCACAAGATTCGAGCAGTTGGCCCCTCCGGTCAGTCCCGGAAGGTTCAAAGTCTTCAAGGTCTGCCCGGTGCTCAAATCGATGGCTATTAGCTCCGGTTGGAGGTTGATGAAGTTGAGATTGACACCGGCCACATAAGCTCGGTTTCCGGCAGGAGCGATGGCAAATCCGGTGATATTCGTGAAATTGTCAAGAGGCCATATTGCGGTAACAGTCATAGTTTGGGCATCGATTACTGCAATACCCACGGCGGCCGGCGTAAGACTCGACGGCGCGTACGCTTGGCGGCGCACATCGCCGTTGTTCTCATAGAAACTGAACGGCGCATAAAAGTAGTTGCCGAATTGGGCAGGCTGTATAAAGGAGCCCGCATCCACCGAGGCCGGAACCGGAACAGAGACCGCGCCGGTCACTTGCAGGGAGGCGGGACTGAACTGAACCACCTGAGGATCAAACGCCCCTTGGGCATTGTGAGAACTGAGAGCAAATCCCGCGGTCCCGAACGCCACCATGCTCGCGGGCATTTGCAATATCCTTTTGACCTTCAAGGTGTTGCCGTCCAACATCAGAACTCCAGGTTTTCCGGGCAGCAATACCAGGTTGTCGGCGGCGTCATAAGCGCCTGTGTCGCCGAGAGCGAGATTGGGTATGGGTGCCGTCGCCGCAACTGACGGGGAAGGCACCGCCGCGGTCATGGCCATGTTGACCGTGGCCGAATTCAACTGATAGAGATGGCCGCCACTTGGGCTTAGCGCCACAAAACCCGGACTGAGAAGAGGCAACGGCGAAGACACGCTCTGCGAAACCGGGTCGAAAATGGCGAATGCCCCTGTGCCGTAATTCTGCGGCGCGCCGGCCACGTACACGGAGCCAGCGGCTGATACCGCCATGCTGCGAACGGGAATCGGCGACGACACCGTCGATAGCGCCGTTGTGCTGACGACGAGCGTCGATATCGTGGAAACCGTAGTCTGGCTCTCGAGTGTATTTCCGAATATATAGAGTTGCGACCCATCCGCCGAAGGGGCAAGCCCGCCGGCGTTAAGAGGCAGCGACACTGTCTGTGTCACTTGAAAGGTTGTCGTATCCGCAAAGTAAGCTTCGGAGATCGAATGGCTGTATGCCGAGACGGCGTAGAGCATGGCGCCGTCGGGAGAAATAGTAGTGAAAACCGGAATGCGGGAAAACGCGATCGTGCCGGCTTCCTTCACGTTCGGGGCATCGAGCACCATTACGTTCTTCGTTTCACCGCTCAGGTAGATCCTCTGACCGTTCGGGGAAACGACTATCGTGTTCCCGACCACACGCCCGAGGTCGGCATCGGCGATCAAGCTCAAAGTTGCCGGGTTAACCACCTGGAGATGAGTGGTGGAGGTGCTCGCATTCAGATAGGGCACATAGATCACCCCGGAGTGAGGATTCACCGCGAGCGTTTCCGCGGTGCTCGGTTCGGCGGCAATCATTAACGGCCCCGAGACGCTGCCGGTTGACAGGCTCACGAGGGTCAACACGTAGGTTCCCACGGTGGTCGGGCTTCCGGTGAGACTCAAGACGACTGCGCTAGTGCCGCCCGCAGTGAGCGCCATGGCTAAGCCTTCGACGTACGGATTGCCTCCGGTCGCACTGACTGCCCCGGTATACAAAGAGGCCTCAATCGCCCCCGTTTCGGGATCAATGACGCTCAGACTGCCGGAGGCGCCGCAGCATAATGGCAGGAGGGCGCGGACTCCAGCCGAAGCCTGAAAGGCTAGAAACCCTCCCAGCGCGACAATTGGAACGATTCGCATAATGCACCTCTCGGATGATCCAGGGTTTGATTCTTGGCTCCCGGATTGGGGTTAGCATATCACACCCCCAGTCTTGACCCGCCGAATGGCGCTGTCTCCGTCGCGACGCAGCCTGATGTGTACCGTTGAACTAAGCCTTCGGCAAAATATCATCGCGGCAGTATCCTGGGTCGCGGCAAACGGTCAGACGACGATTTGCGCATAGCTCGACAGTGCTCCAAGACGGGGCCCTTCCGGTGGACGCGTTTCTGTGATCTCCTTTGCAACGAAGGAGGTTTTTCGTCATGACCGCATTACGACAACGAATGCTGGAGGATCTCCAGATTCGCAACTACGCCCCCACCACCATCCGGGGGTACATTCTACAGGTCGCGCAGTACCTGGTGGTCGAGGCCGACCGCCGGAGCAGCGGAGGACCAGCGGAGGAAAGGCAGGGAATTCCACTTTCGCAACTCCTGGCGATGGCGCTGGAGGCGACACGCGTAATCTGCGCGGCGTAATGCCGGATTCGCCCCCAACTCGTTGAGTCTTCTGACGTGCCAACACTTCTTTCCTGGACTGGCGGGCGGGGCCAATTCGGCATTACATCGACGTGGAAAATAGCTATGGTTTGAGAAAACATTGCCGCATTTGGGAAGGCGGGTATTCCGTGCCTTTTCCTCCGCTGGTCCTCCGCTGCTCCAGCGGTCCCTAGGGTTTGCCGATCCGCGCGGCGTAATGCCGAATTCGCCTCCAACTCGTTGAATCTTATGACGTGTCAACACTTCTTTCCTGGACTGGCGGGCGGGGCCAATTAGGCATTACACCGCCGTGGAAAATAATCATGGTTTGAGAAAACAGTGCCGCATTTGGGAAGGCGGCCTTCCGTGCCTTTTCCTCCGCTGGTCCTCCGCTGCTCCCGCCCCATCTTCCATCGCTGCAGTGGCCGTCCTTTGCTTCTCACGAATATGCCTAAACTATCGGGTGCTATCGTGAGATGATCGTTCGCTCGATTCCCAATCGGGAGGAGAAGAAATGTCAGAACAGCGCAACGCGAGGTGGGCACTCCGAATGCCTGCCTGGATGGTGCCGGGCCTGCTATTGGCGGTGATTGCATTCGCGGATGACTACCCGAAGCCGTCCGGCTTCGTAAACGATTTCGCGAACCAGCTTCCTGTTTCTACGGTGCAGGCTTTGGAAAAGAAGCTGCGCGACTATGAGCGCGCGACAGGGAACGAGATTCCGTCCCGATCCGGGGGGGGAGGCGCTGCACTACAGCTGGGACTTGCGGTTGGACGTGAGCGGCGACCCCAACGTCGGCGGCGACCGCGAGGAGCCCACTCCGCCAATCGAAGGCCTAGTGCTCGCCGCCACGGGTAATCGCGCCACGTTCCGCCTGCCGGAGAGGCAGGGCGATTACAGGCTGTTCGCCTATGTGCACGATGGACACGGCAATGCCGCGACCGCCAACCTCCCCCTCCGCGTGGAGAGGCCCGCGTTCCCCGCCGTAGCCCCGGATCCGAACGCTTCCCAGTGGTGGGGCGCGAAATCGCGGGGATAGGTTCGCTTCCAGAGTTCACAAACCTGGATGGCCTGCTCTATTTGGCAGACAGCGAACTGGTAGTAATTGGCGGAGATGTAAAGCCTCTCCCGCTCGCTTGCGCGATTGCGTAGCGCGTAAGCCTTACGAATTGCCCCTTTCGCGGCTTCGCCTGTTTCTGTGCCCGCCATAACCTGGTAGGCCCGGCCAAGGGCGGCATAGGCGCTGGCGAAATCCGGGTCCAGCTCGATGGCGCGCCGGAGCAAGGGAATCGCGCCGGCCGGGTCGCCTTTTGACCATTGCGCAAAGCCCAGGGCGTAAGCCTTCAGCGCGTCCAGCGATGATGTGGTAGCCTCCTGGAGAGGCGTGTCGAACTTTTCCACCGAACTCAGCGATTCCCCGAGCTTGCCGCGCAGCGCCGCGGCCGCCTTGCCGAGCGCGCTCAGCACCTGCTCCTTCGAGCCGGCCTCTGCCTGCTCTTCCACCAGCGTGTCTCCAGTGCCTGCATTTGCAGCTCTTAGAACGATCGCGTACCGGCTGCCCACGGCGGCGATTGAGCCGCCAACCATCGCCTTAATGCTGTTCCGCAAACAAATCTCGCGCCCGATGTCGTCAGTGAGTGCCGCATCGGCGGCTTCGCCATAAGCTGCAGGGTTTCGCGCACCTTCCGGTCGGAAACCACATTCAAATACGGAGACTGCCCCAGGCTGACCTCCAGCGCTGTCTTCAGCGTGCCGTCAAACGCGGGATTCCCAGTGCGGTTGCCGACGCCTGTGATCAGGACGGAATCCTTCTCCGTCAGAAGGGGCGCCTGGCGATGCCGGAACGTGACTACGCCCAGGCCGGCGAGCAAGAGGAGCACGGCAGCGAGCACCAGCCACCCACGGATTGACCTTGGCAGCTCTTCCGTCGGCCTCTGCGCTTGCGACTCAGCGTCCGGCATCACCTGCTTTAAATCCGTCAACATCTCCGCCGCCGACTGATAACGCCGCTCGCGGTCTTTCTCCAGCGCCCGGCCGACAATCTGTCCCAGCTTCGCCGGCACGTCCGGATTAACTTGGGCTAGTGCCTTTGGCTCCGCCTGCACAATCGCGGCCAGGGTCTCTGTGCGATCCGCGCCCTGAAAGGGACGCTGGCCGGTCAGCATCTCGTAGAGCACCACGCCAAGCGAAAAAATGTCGGAGCGCGCGTCCACCGATAGCCCCTGCGCCTGCTCCGGCGACATATAGGCGGCCGTGCCGAAAATCCGCCCAGCGATCGATACCAGGCTCCCCGATCCCTCCCCCGCGCGCACTCGCGGCGCTTCGGTCAGCTTGGCCAGACCGAAGTCCAGCACCTTTACACCGCCCTCTTCGCTGACCATGACGTTGCCCGGCTTCAGGTCCCGATGGATGATGCCGGCCTTGTGCGCCCGCGCTAGCGCGCCGGCGATGGCGATGGCGTATTCGGTCACCTTCCCGATCGGCAGTCCCCCGCGCGGAATCACCTTGTCCAGCGTCTGACCCGGCACGTACTCCATCACCAGGAAGTCGATGCCGTCCGCGCTGCCCACGTCGTAAAGCGCCACAATATGCGGATCGTTCAGCGCCGATGCCGCCTGGGCCTCCAGCAGCAGGCGCCGCTTGCGCTCCGGATCGGCGGCCACCTCCGGATGCAGGGTTTTCAGCGCCACCAGCCGCCCCAGCCTGGTGTCTCTGGCCGCGTAAACCTCTCCCATGCCGCCGCTGCCGAGAACGGATAAAACCGCGTAGGGTCCCAGCTCCTGGCCTACCAGTGACCCGCCTTGACCGCCCGCGCCAGCGCTCAAACCAACCGTCTCCATGGCGGGTGCTTCCAGAAAACCATCCAGCTTCTGTTCGTAACCCAGCAGCGATTCCACGGCGAGGCGCAGTTCCGCGTCGCCGCCACAAGCCTGGCGCAGGAATGCATCGCGCTCGCTGGTGTCCCGTTTCAGAGCGGCGCTGTGCACCTCCTCCAACCTGCGCTGGCGTTCGCTATCCGGCATGCGCCCCTTCGCTGCTCATCGCCCGCAGCAACCAGATCCGGCCCAGCCTCCAGTCGCGCAGCACGGTATCCGCGGAGACGCTGAGCACCGTGGCCGTTTCTTCCACACTGAGCCCGCCGAAGAAGCGCAACTCGATCACTTGCGCCCTGCGCGGGAACTCCCCCGCCAAGCCGGTGAGCGCCTCGTCCAGTTTCACCAGATCCGTGCTTTGCCGCACATGCAGATTCGCCGCCGCTTCCAACGGGACGCGCTGCATACCTGCGCCCCGGCGTTGGGACTTTCGCGAACGGGCCGCCTCGACCAGAACCCGCCGCATCGCCTGCGCGGATACGGCCAGAAAATGGGCGCGGTCCTGCCACATCACCCGGCTGGAGTCGACCAGCCGCAGGTAAGCTTCGTTGATCAGTTCCGCCGATTGCAGAGTGTGGCCGGCGCGCTCCCGCCGCATATACCGGCGCGCCAAACGGCGCAGTTCCGTGTACACCAGGGGGATGAGTTTGTCGAGGGCGGAAGCCTCCCCGCCGCTCCACGCCAGGAGCAGCTCCGTGATTTCCCCGTGGCCAGGTTCACCCATGCGGGCCTCCTCGCGCCAACCCCGGAACGTCAGTGCTGCCTATGCTATCTAGTTTAACAAAAAAATCTTCAATCCCCCTTCAAGTTTTGGGCGCGGGTTTTCGCTTATACCAAGTGAAGAGCGACGAGGACTCCTCCACTGGATGCCTCAAACATCAATAAGGAGAATGAACATGAACTGCAGAAGATTACAACTGAAGCGACTTTTTGGGTTGTCGAGTGCTATCAGGGCCTGCATGGCAGCGCTCGCCCTTGCGTTATTGGCAGGAATGACGGCATCGCCGGCACTTGCCGGCAGGGTCACGCCGCCCGTAACACCCCCCGCCATTACGCCGCCGGCGGGGAACGCGGCGTTCCTGATGGGGAACGCCATCGGCACCCAAGGCTATGTCTGCCTGCCGTCGGGCACGGGCGCCTCTTGGACGGTCAATTCCTCGCGGCCGCAAGCCACCTTGTTTGTCACCTTGTTCGGCAGCTTTACCCAGCAGATCATCACCCACTTCCTCAGTCCCGATACGAACCCCAATGGGTATGCCCCATCCCCGGTCCCATTTGGCAGCCCCACGTGGCAAAGCTCTTTCGACAGCAGCGTCATCTGGGGCAACAAAATCGACAGCATCACAGCCGGTTCCGACCCCAGTTGTCCCAATTCGGGTGCGATTCCCTGTCTGCTGCTCCAGATAATTGGATCCCAGAACGGTCCCTCTTACCCCTTCGGCATACTGACGAAGTCCACTTACGTGCAGCGGCTGAACACCTCCGGTGGAAGCGCGCCTGCCACCGGCTGTGCCGTCTCAACCGACGTCGGCAGCCAGGTGCTGGTGCCTTACACCGCCAATTATTACTTCTACTCTGCGCAGCAGTAATCACTGGCCGTTGCATGCGGCTCGGAGCACTGTAGCGCCCGGGCCGCGACAACGGGTAAGGCGCAGTCAAATCAGATCCGGATCGAAAGGAACTGCGTCGGGCCTGTCGAAAACTTCCGAGGTCTTGCGGTTTTTGAAGCGGGATTTCCGCCCTCTGCTAATAGAGGACACAAAGTAAACCTGTACAACGAAACTTCTTGATTGGTCAATGGACTACCAAACAGGGAGCATGACAAAACCGGAGTAAGAACATGGCTGGCATTGCGCATCAACTCGCGACCCTGCGCCGCATTGCGGAGTTCTCGGCGCAGGCGTGCGGGCACAGCCTTAACGCGTGGCGCACCAATGAATACTCGTCCACGGCCGGCTGCTCGAAATGTGGGAGCACCGTTACCGTCTACGTCTCGCTGCCGCAGCCCGACATGGAAGGCACCGCGCTGAACGCGGAGTGTGTCGCCACGAAACGCGGCGAGGAATGGGCTGACGCAGCGGCATGACGGGGGCTGCGTGGCGGATGCTCGCGTCGTCGCAGCCAAGAGGAAGAAGGAATTGGGATTGGAACGAAGAATGGAGAGCCAGCCGGCAGCGGCGTTACAAAGAGGGAGTCATCCTGCTACGCAAGAAAAAACGAGAGGATCAATGAGACGAATCGTTAAGTCGTTGGGCAAACTGAACTGGGGGAAGAGGGCGTACGCTGTTCTTGTGCTGTGCGCAACAACGGCGATTGCCCTACCTGCGCAGACTTTCACCACACTGCATAGCTTCGATGGCACGGACGGCGAATTCCTCAACGCGGGGCTGGTCCAGGCCACCAATGGGGACTTCTACGGGACAACGTATTTTTGGCGGGGCCAACGTCTATGGGACGGTCTTCAAAATCACCCCAAGCGGCGCGCTGACGACGCTATACAGCTTCTGCTCCCAAACAAACTGCACGGACGGCCAATATCCCTCGGTGGCGCTGGTCCAGGCCATCAGTGGGGACTTCTACGGGACAACGGACAACGGCGGCGCCAACGGCTATTATGGTGGCACGATCTTCAAAATCGCCCGGAGTGGCACGCTGACGACGCTATACAGCTTCTGCTCCCAAACAAACTGCACGGACGGCTCAGACCCCTCCGCGGCGCTGGTCCAGGCCACCAATGGGAACTTCTATGGGACAACCGGTTATGGCGGGGCGAGTTCCTCCTGCGTTAGCTTTTTCTGCGGATACGGGACGTTCTTCAAAATCACCTCGAGCAAATCTTCGCGGAGGGCGAGCCGGTCTGGACTGCTCAGTTTCGCGCGGCGCCGTGGGCGCGTAAACCAGCTGCCGGTGAGCAACACGGCCACTCGGAAACACACGCTTTCCGGCGGGAGGTGAATGCTTGAGATTTGACGGACATCTGACAAGCGAGCAGCGTGCGCTGGTGATGTCGGACGCCGGCGTCGCTTCGCTGGTGGCATTCCACGCATTCGGCAAATGGTGCGCCACTCACCAGTCGGCCCCGCGCCGATGATGGATGCCGCGCCCTCCGCTCGGCCCGCATCCCCATCCGCCCGCCGGCGGTCGCGGCGACGGACCGCTGGGGTGGGCCGGAATGGGCGGCATCAGGATGCGCGAAGCGCGTTATGGCCACCCAACCCGGTGAAGAACACTGCAACATCCGGCAGCCGGCCCGGCACAAATCATCGATGCCTGCACCCTCCGCTCGCGCATCCCTATCCGCCCGCCGGCGGTCGCGGCGACGCGCGACGGGCGGCGCGAAGCGGAACGGGGCCGCCAGGCATCGGGCGGCAGCGCTTCACGGCCACGTCGTCGCAATCCGTTTTAATCAGGGGGCATCCCCGCAGTGGCCCCTGATCGCTTATACTTCTTGAATCTCAACCTACTAGAATACCCAGGAGGGTAAACATGTACGACACTATCGTGGTGGGAGCCCGCTGCGCAGGCTCGCCTCTGTCCATGCTCTTAGCTCGCATGGGATATCGGGTCCTTTTGGTTGATCGCGCGACTTTCCCCAGCGACACCATCTCCACGCAGTTCATCTGGCTGTCAGGCACCGCCTGCCTCAACCGATGGGGGCTCCTAGATCGGTTGCGGGCAACAAACTGTCCCCCCGTCCGCGAGATCGGCATCGACGTGGGAGCCTTTTCGCTGAAAGGCACGCCTCCGCCCCTCGATGGCGTCACGGAGATGTTCTGTCCGCGACGCACAGTTCTCGACAAATTGCTGGTGGATGCAGCCGCGGAAGCGGGCGCGGAGGTAGAGCAGGCATTCACGGTCACGGGAATCACGTCGAGCAACGGCCGCGTCACCGGAATCCAAGGCCATAAGCGGAACGGCGCGGAAATCGAAGAGAGCGCCAAACTCGTGATCGGCGCCGATGGCAGGCATTCCGTGGTCGCCTCCGCCGTGGGTGCTGAGGAATACAACGCCAGGCCAGTGATGACGTGCTGTTATTACAGTTTCTGGCGCGATGTCCCGCTTCACCAGTTGGTCATGCGGCCCCGCCCGGGTCGCCTCATGGTGACAGCCCCAACCAATGATGGACTGACTCTCGCGCTGGTCATGTTTCCCATCGCCGAGTTCGACGCGATCAAGCCGGATATCGATCGCCACTTCATGGCGAGCATCAACACAGTTCCCGAGATTTCGGGAGCGTTGCGCGCAGGCGAACGCGCCGAGCGCTACTACGGAACCGGGGACATTGAAAACTTTTTCAGAAAGCCGTACGGCGATGGATGGGCCCTGGCGGGCGATGCCGGATATCACAAGGATCCTTGCACGGCCCAGGGAATTTCGGACGCGTTCCGCTCCGCCGAATGGCTCGCTGATGCAATCCACGAGGGATTTTCGGGTGCGCGGCCGCTGAATGATGCTTTGGCGGGTTACCATCGAAAGCGCGACGAACACCTCAGTCCTGTGTACGAACTCACTTGCGGGTTGGCAACATTGGCGCCGCCCTCACCCAAGATACAAGCGCTCTACGGAGCACTCATCACCAACCAAGCTGAGACGAACCGCCTGATTGGGACGCTTGCCGGCACTGTTTCGATCGCTGAGTTCTACGCACCGGAAAACGTTGGCCGAATCATGGGCCATGCGGCTGTGTAACGTGCTGAATCTACAAACGCGTGTGACCAAGCGGTACCTGATCACGCGCGACTCGTTCAAGCGACGATCCCCAGATAACGTAGGGATGGTCGACATCCGGAAGTATCGCCCGGCGCACCCGCCCCACGGGCGTCAGGCCGCGCGTCGGCGTCCCGGGCCGCCCGCCGGCGTTTCCCAAGATCACGCGCACTCGGCAATGGTGCGCGCTTAACCGACCTAGCCCCGCGCCGATCATGGATGCGCCACCCTCGGCGCCAGCGGAGGACCAGCGGAGGAAAGGCAGGGAATTCCACTTTCGCAACTCCTGGCGATGTCGCTGGAAGCGACACGCGTAATCTGCGCGGCGTAATGCCGAATCCGCCTCTCAACTCGTTGAATCTTCTGACGTTACAACACTTCTTTCCTGGACTGGCGGGCGGGGCCAATTCGGCATTTACACAGCCGTGGAAAATAACTATGGTCTGAGAAAACTTTGCCGCATTTGGGAAGGCGGTAATTGCGTGCCTTTTCCTCCGCTAGTCCTGCGGTCGCTGAAGCAATCCCCTTTGATTCAACGAGTTGAGAGGCGAATTCGGCATTACGCCGCGCAGATTACGCGTGTCGCCTCCAGCGACATCGCCAGGAGTTGCGAAAGTGGAATTCCCTGCCTTTCCTCCGCTGGTCCTCCGCTGCTCCAGCGGTCGAAGATCTCGGATTGTGCGACGACGTGGTCCGCGTACAGCAACGGCACGGCTGGAACGATCCCCCGCAGCCAGTGTAGCCCCGCCGCGGGGATAGATCTTCCTGGCCGGCGTACCGGGCCAAGCGACGAACTGGGCGACCGGAGAGCCGCTGCGGCACATCGACGAATTCAAGATTTGGCGCGGTTACATTCCGGCAACAGATGACGGACGTACATACCATTCCCGGCGAAACCGCTACGATGAAGATACCTGTGAGCAAGAAATTCAAGGGCATGAT
>Ga0187851_10003624_pt1 | contig 12901 bp, 13 predicted proteins | sample June2016WEW_6_10_FD_132997 | JGI IMG/M metagenome (GOLD analysis project Ga0187851, IMG submission 132997) | Peatland microbial communities from SPRUCE experiment site at the Marcell Experimental Forest, Minnesota, USA - June2016WEW_6_10 | ecosystem: Environmental > Terrestrial > Soil >...
AGCACGGTCATGGTCATCTCGGAAAGGTGTCTCCATCCCCGCCCTCGGGGAGTCAGAAGTTACTAAAGGGGCGGGTGCCTCACGACAGCTTGGCAGAGAGGGACGCCGATCCCGGCCTTGTCATGGACGCTCATCGCCATCGCCGCCGTCGTGCTCACCGCTGGCGTCATCACAACCTGGCTGCTGATCATCGCCGGTCATGCCGCAGCAGGCACCAACCGCGCTAGCGCGCAGCTCGACGCCGTCCGCACCGGGCTTGCCGCAGGCGCCGGAGCAGGAGCAGCCGTCGGGCTCATGCTCGCCTTCCGCCGTCAGCACCACCAGGAAATCGCCACCCAGAACACCGACTTCGACGCCACCGAACGCCGCATCACCGAGCTGTACACCAAAGCCGTCGAACAGCTCGGTGACGACAAAGCACCCGTCCGCCTCGGCGGCCTGTACGCCCTCGAACGCCTCGCCCAGGACAACGACGCCCAGCGTCAGACCATCGTCAACGTCATCTGCGCCTACCTGCGCATGCCCTTCCCCGCGACACCTGACAGCATGGTGGCACCTATCCCAGGCGAAGAAGGCACCAGCACAGGAACGCAAACCACGGCCGTACCCCGTATGACGAGCGATACCTGGCAGCAGGAAAAACAAGTCCGACTCACGGCGCAGCGCATCCTTTCCGAGCATCTGTACCAGCCAGACACCAGCCAGAATCCGGCAGGCACCTCACCCTCACGGTTCTGGCCAGACGTACGCCTCGACCTGACCGGTGCCACCCTCATCGACTTCAATTTCCAAAGCTGCACAGTCGCCGAAGCTCAGTTCGTCGGGGCGACCTTCCGCGGCACCGCCGGGTTCGACGGGGCGACCTTCGCCAACATCGCCGGGTTCGACGGGGCGACCTTCGGCAACATCACCAGGTTCGACGGGGCGACCTTCAGCGGCGACGCCGAGTTCGACGGGGCGACCTTCAGCGGCATCGCCGAGTTCCGCGGCGCGACCTTCAGCGGCGACGCCGCGTTCGGCGGCGGCATCACGTTCGGCTGGGCGACCTTCAGCAGCGACGCCTGGTTCGACGGGGCGACCTTCAGCGGCAATGCCAGGTTCGACAGGGCGACCTTCAGCGGCGACGCTAGGTTCGGCGACGACGCCAGGTTCGGCGGAGCGGTGACCTTCAGCGGCAACGCTGGGTTCGACAGGGCGACCTTCACCGGCAACGCCAGGTTCGACGGGACGACCTTCGAGTTGGGTCCAGATGCTCTCTCCTTCCAAGATGCTGTTGTCACATCAGTCAAGCTCTCCCATACATTGCCCAAGGGGTGGCAGCTCACCGAAGCCCCCACAGGAACGCTCACAATTACGCGGACAACGAGCAGCACGACAAAGGTCTGAATTAAGCCAATGCGGCAGGCACGGGCGGGAAAGAACCACGATCCGGACGCCCGGCCGATCTCAGAGCCGGGGATGGCCCGCTGAGTGTCCGTGTCCGCCCCTCCAGCCTCAAGCATGACTGTGACCGCAGGGCAACCAGCACAGGTGAACGGTGCCGGGTGCACGTACACGCGAAGTCACGCTTGACCCCGGAGCCTCTACGGACACTCCGGCCAGAAACCACGGGGCAGGGGCAAGCCTGCCCGGACCGGACGCGGGCCATCCCCTGCACGGTGCACGCCGTCACCGGGCCGCCTCCAGCGGGAACAGACAGCCGTCCGGCCGCTATCAGGCGAGCTACCTCGGGCCCTCACACCGCGCACACACCCGCGTCACGGCCGGACACCCGGTTCCCCGGCGGCGCCTGACAGCAACGGTGACAGCAACAGCAGCAGCCAACGGCAAGCGTCAACGGACAGCAGCACCCAAGGACGCTCGCACGATTCTTGCCAACTTGGGATATGCCACGCCTGAAAAGCAGACAGTCGAGGATCAGCGCCGTCCTGCCGCGACTGTAGCCAACACTGTAGCCAAGCTGCTGGACGGCGCCCGACGCACGTGGACAACTCTGGAATATCGGCCCAGCCCACGACCGGTGACGGACGGCCTTGGACCACTTGCCCACTCCTACGGATCAGGAGGCTGCAGTTCGATCGCCTCGGCGGTACGGCCCGCCGCCCGGTAGGCGACGGCGAGGTTATCGCGCGTTCTGAGGCTGTCGGGGTGGTCGGCGCCCAGCACCCGCTCCATATCGGCCAGGTTCTGCTCATGCAGGGTGATCGCCTCGGCCGTGCGGCCCGCCGCCCGGTAGGCGATGGCGAGGTTATCGCGGGTGCTGAGGGTGTCGGGGTGGTCGGCGCCCAGCACCCGCTCCATATCGGCCAGGTTCTGCTCATGCAGGGTGATCGCCTCGGCCGTGCGGCCCGCCGCCTGGTAGGCGTTGGCGAGGTTACCGCGCGCGCGCAGGGTGTCGGGGTGGTCGGCGCCCAGCACCCGCTCCCAGTCGGCCAGGTTCTGCTCGAGCAGGGTGATCGCCTCGGCCGTGCGGCCCGCCGCCCGGTAGGCGTTGGCGAGGTTACCGCGCGTGTTGAGGGTCTCGGGGTGGTCGGCGCCCAGCACCCGCTCCCGGTCGGCCAGGTTCTGCTCGTGCAGGGTGATCGCCTCGGCCGTGCGGCCCGCTACATAGTAGGCCCTGGCGAGGTTATTGCGCGTGATGAGGGTGTCGGGGTGGTCGGCGCCCAGCACCCGTACCATGTCGGCCAGCAGCGGCTCTGCGATCAGGATGGATTGTGCGGTGCTGTCACCTAGATAAGCCAGGAACGCGACTGCCCACGATCTGAGCCGGAGTATGCGGCGGACCAGGCTGTTGTCAGATCGACAGCCAGCGGACGACTCGCTCAGGGCCGTCATCTGCTCAACCAGGTCCCGGACGGCGGCCCGGTCCTCATGCTGAGCATCAAGGAGTGATTCTCGCAGCCTGTCAAGCAGCCGCGCGGCCGCGGTGCAGACGGCCGTTAGGGAGTTCCCGGCGGCCAGCTGCTCCCGGATCACCCGCATCACAAGGCGGTGCGCGCTCACCGCGGAGCCATCCACGCTAAAGGTCAGCAGCGACGCCCCGGCCAGCCGCCCCAGCGCCCGGTCCACCACCTCAGCAGGCAGCTCACCACCCGGCCCGCCCCTGCCCAGGACACCCTGACGTCCGGCTTCCTGCAGCAGGACCCGGCGGACCCCGGCGGGCGACAGCACGGCCAGCAGCTCCATCACCGCCGTACAGACCCCGGTATCATCACCCGCCCGGACAGCCTCCAACGACAAGAGCACCGCCGCCGCCATGCCGTGCGGATACTGGCCCGCCTCCACCGGCCTGAGCAGCTCGCCCACCGGCAGGGCTCGCAGCCGATCGAGGTAGGTACCATAGGCCAGGTGCTGACCGGCGATCACCGCCGCGGCCTGCGCCAGCCCCAGCGGCAGATACCCCAGCTCGGCGGCCACCGCCCGGGCCCCCTCAGCGTCAGCCAGGCCGGTCCGCTCAGCCAGGAACGCCAGCGCCTCATCCTCGGAGAACACATCCACCGGCAGGCTTGCGCCCAGGTTCGCCACCGACTGCTGGTTGCTGGTGATGATCACTCGGGCGTCCCCGATCGCGGGCAGGAACGGCTGCAGCAGGGCCGGGTCGGTGGCGTTGTCGAATACCAGCAGGCAGCGGTCCCCGCCGGTCTCCAGCCAGTGCCGTACTGCCCGGCCTGCCGCCTGCGCCTCCCCCTCGCCTGCGGCTAGGCCCAGACCGGCGGCCACCGCGGCCAGGCCCGCCAGCACCCCGCCCAGGTCTTCGGCGTTGATCCACGCCACCAGCCGCCATTGCTGCGCCAGCTTGGCCCGGGCGTACGCCGCGGCTAGGTGCGTCTTGCCCACACCCCGCATCCCGGTCACCGCGCGCACCACCACGACCCGGGAGCCCGACCCGGGCGCGTCCAGCAATGCCAGCAGGTCACCCCTGGGCTGAAACCCCAGCGGCTGCTGCGGGATCTCCCCGGCCACAACCCGGACAACCGCACCGGCACCAGAAGGCAACGCTTCATCCCTGACCTCGCCCGGTGTTGGCGGCACCTCTTTGCGGCCTCGCCGCCGGGGGATGAGCGCGATGATCGCCGCGACGGCGGCCACCACACCAGCCACCGAGCCCACCACTTCCCAGGCGAACGCATCCACGCTGTGACAATACGCACACGGCGGCAACCACACCCAGCGATCTTCCGGGTTGCAATTCAGGTTGCAGTTCCATACCGTCCCGCAGCGTCCAGGGCAGACCGGTCAGGGACGTTGGTTCAGCCTGAACCGAGCCGAACGGCGACGACCCCAGCTGCTAATGCGGTTGGGACTCGCGGGCATCGATGCAGGAGCAGCAACGCCATCGGACGGCGCCGGATCTCGGTGCACCACGGCGAGCGCGAGGACCCAGGCCAGCGCAAAGGCACGGACGGACTTGGACGACTCAGGGCATGGACAAGCCTGTCTCTTAATCTGCGGGTCCTCTCAAGATCACCGTGCCATTGGTGTGCCATTAGCCAGGGTCAGCACCGGTCGATAAGGGGTACCTTCGGTAACCGAAATTCGCAGGCCAGGGACCGTGACCGCTCGGTGCGGTACACCTTCCAAGCTGGTCATGCCAGTTCGATCCCGGTCGCCCGCTCCCGGAATAGCCGAAGGCGTCAGGTATCTACTCTGACGTGCTGAACGCTGATGGCCTCTTGACCTTCGTACGTGGCGACGGTGTACCAGATGGTCACGCCGTCCGCGGGCAAGTGCAATTCGTACGCACCTGGCAGCGGGTCGTCCGCCGGAAATGGGTCCGCCAGGGTTGGAACGGGTTCATCCAGCAGGTGGAAGACCGCGCGCTGGACTGCCCATCGCAATGGTTCGGGCAGGGCCTCGATCTCCTGCCACGAGGCGCCGGGAAAGCGGACGAGACGATCGCTCAATCGTTGATGCCCCACGCCTCCGCGAGCTGACTACGCGAGAACGTCGGCGCGTCATCACCGGGACCTGGATCACTCTGGATGCGCGCCTTAGCCACCACTCGGCCGACCTCACGCCGCAGGCGGCGAACCTCAGCCCGCAGCGAGTCCAGCTCAGCGCGGGAGATCGTCACCATCTCGGATGCTTCGGCGCTCACGTGCCACTCCCCTCCGCTTGACGCTGCTCCGCCCAGTCTAGGTTGTGCGTGATCAGGTCCACGGCAACCTGCACCGTGGCCGTCGCCTTCCAAGCAATAGCTCATACTGCCGCGCCGCTTCCGGTCCTCGGTCGCTGGCGCTCCTTTGCGGTCCGGGTCGGCTTGCCACCGCATCCCCGGCACCTGGCCGCGCCCGGAACCGAGTGATAGCGGCGTTGCCGGGGCGGTCGGGTCTGCGGTCCTTGTGCCACGCACGTGCCATGAACGACAGCATCCGGCGGTTAGCCGGGGTCGCTCACGGGCACTCGCCCGCCGTCTATCTGGACCGCTGTTGTTGCAGCTCACTCGCTGAGCGAGGCGACCGATCTTCCAAGCTGGTCATGCCGGTTCGATCCCGGTCGCCCGCTCTTATGGTTCCTATGCAGGTCAGAGGCATGATCAGTCGCCTTCTCGCCGGCCTTTAGGACGCGCTTCTGCGGCCGCGTGCCCGTTGCGTGCCCGATCGATTGGGCCGCTTGCCCGTCTTCCGCGCGTCGCCGAGCAGCTTGCCCATGCCCGCGGCGATGGCCTGGTCCCGCTCTCTGGTGGCGTGCAGGTAGATCAGCGCGGCCCGCGTGCTGGAGTGGCCCATCCGCTCCATCAGCTCCCGCAGGCTCGCGCCCTGGGCCGCCGCCATCGTGTTTCCGGTGTGCCGCAAGTCGTGAAAATGCAGCTCCGGGAGGCCGATCGCATCCCTGGCCTTGTGCCAGAATCTCCGGAAATTGGACCGGCGCAGCCGACCGCCGAGCGGGCCGACGAACACCAGGCCGCCGTCTTTCTCACCCTGGGCGAAGCACTCCAGGTGCCAGCGCAGCTCCGGCACGATCTCTCGTGGGAACGCGACCGTGCGGATCCCGGCCCGCGACTTGGGACCGGCGTCTATGAGGCGTCCGTCGTCCATTTCCGCGGTCGATACGGCGACGCGGACAAGGCACTTATTGAGGTCGAGCTGATCTCGTATTGAGGTCGAGCTGATCTCGCCGAAGCCCAGCGAGCTCCCCGAACCGCAGGTTGGCGAAGGTGTGCCAGCAGGAGCCGCGCCCGGTAGCGGGGCGGAATTTCATCGATCAGCTTGACGAACGTCCCGACGGGCACGACCGGCCGCTCTTGGGAGTACTCCTGCCCTGCGCCAACGGTCAGTACCGCCGGTTTTCGCGGCGTTCCTTGCGACGTCTATGACGACGTATCACACTCAACCCGAACCACACCAATGCGCCGAATACCGCCATCACGATGGTGTAGAGCCACAACGGCCAGATAAAGCTCCAGGCGAGGAAGTGGACCTTGAGGTCCTCCCGGTTCTGGATGACGAAGATGAGCAATACCGCCAGCCCGCAAAGCGAGGCGATTGCCCCGGCGCCGAGTCGCCGACCCGCCTGTTTCTCTTCAACTTGCTGGCTCATCACGCTCTCCTAGCCACGCATAACATCCGTAGGGCGCTTCCAACCCCGGTGCTCGCGAACACCCGCTGTTTCGCGGCCCTTGCCGTATGCGCGGGTGGGGACGTGACCGCTGGCACCTTCATACTCGTGCCGCTTGCCCACTCAACAACAGGGCACAAAGTCCCCGGGCCGGGCGGTCGAGGTACTCTCGGTTGCCTTCAACGACCTGGGCTTCCCAGGCTCTCATCTGGGATTCGGGCTGCCGGTTCGATGACTTGTTCAACTTCGCTGCGCCACGAAAGCGCCTTGTCATATGCCGGTAAAGCCGGGAGGAACTCAGAGGGAGGTTTCTGGGTCTGATGGCTAACCTGGACGGGAAACCGCGAGGGGACAAAATAGCATGCCGGGAAAGTAACGCTCGTGTTCAGGCGTATGAAACGAGGCGTTGCGGGACCCGCGCGATATGGCTAAAGCTTGATTGCCTGTACCTCAATCGTTCCCAACCGGCCTGCACCCCACGCCCTCCAAACGGTCACAACCCAAGACCATTCATCTCGGTACAGGGGCCGACCACATGCGCGCCGTCATTCGTCGCCGGAGTTCCCTCGCAGTCCTCCCCTTCCTTGACCCGGTCGCCAGGCACTGACGACCTTGGCCACCGCCGTGACCAGGAAAAGCTGACCGTTCAGCATCTCGAGCACGGCGAAGGTCTGGCCCGGGTTCCCGGCGGGGACAAGGTTGCCGTACCCCGTGGTGGTAAGCGTGGTGAACGAGAAGAACAGGTCCTGGGAGAGCGTGCCGCGGCCCTGGGACCCGAAGAACGGCGGCTGCGTTTGACTGAGTCCCAGCGCATGGTAGAGGAATGCGAAGAACATCCCGGCCATCAGGTACGCCGCGATCGCCCCCAGGACCGTCTCGCTGTCCACGGTTCGCCTGACCACGAGGTGGCGGATGATCGAAACCGGCGCAATCAGGTACAGCAGGCAGCTGGTCCAGGCGGCAACAGTGCCGCCGTGGATCTGATCATGGAAGAGGAGGTTCGCGACCGCCGCCAGGGCCGCCGCGCCAAGGGCGATGTTGGCGATCGCCCGGACCGACCGGCGCGCCCGGGACGCCCGCAGCGTCACCCACACCGTAGCGATCTGCACAGCCAGCACCAAAGACGCCGCCCATGACGCCGCCAGCACTGCCGACAAGGCATAGGTCACGAGGATGAGAAGGAGCACCAGGCCATAGCTGTCCGGCGAGGAGAAGGCCTCCATGAGCCGCCGGTAACGGCGTGCTCGCCCCGTCTTCTGGAGCTGTTCGCCGGATGGATCCGGCATCAGAAGCGCCCCAGCGCAGGCAGCCGCTCGCAGAACCCGCGCGGATCCGCCGCCAGCGGGCTCGTCACCCGGACACCAGAGGGTTCAGTCATAGCTGCCTGCTTCTCTCCTGGACCGCGAAGGGTGCCATCGGCGCGGCGGAGGCGTTGCGCCAGGGTGAGGCCTGGGCCGCTTAGGTCGAGTCGGGGCGTCGGCGCATAGGTGGCGGTCGCAGTGGTCAATTACGACGCCGACGATAGCGGCCCCTAGCCTAGCGAGGCGGAGTCCCGCAGCCGCGCACGACGGCTGGTGCCTGTCCCCCGTGCACCGTTCGCGTAGACCCGCTCCGTCGCCTCGGCCCAGAGCGGCACGATGGACGGCAGGGGCCGCGGCTGAGCCAGCGTCGGGAAGCACTCGAGTGAAGGGCTGGCGGCTCGCCCGACAAGATCCCTCGTCCCGAGTGCGACGGAGCACAACCAGCCGGGGGCTGCGCGACAGCAGGGGCGGTGCCCGCTGGTCAGCTTGCGGCGCTCAGCGGGTGTATCTCATCAAGGACCGTCCCAAGCCGGTCCTTCTCGATCTCCAGGTCGTAGCGAGTCTGCAGGTTCATCCAGAACCGCTGATAACGCAATGCGTTATTAACGCAATGCGTTACTAGCGATGGCGGGTCCGCCGTGTGCCACACACGTGCCACACGCCCCGGCGGCTGGCGGTCAGGTACGGTCACTCACGAGCACTCCCCGCGATGACCTGGAACTGCATCCAGGCAGGCCAGCCGTCGGGCCACGAACCGATCTTCCAAGCTGGTCATGCCGGTTCGATCCCGGTCGCCCGCTCTCATGGTCCCGGTGAACGTCAGCGTGTTGCCCGGTCCACGTCCTATACTGCCGAGGCAGCATAACCAGCCGGGCCTGCGCCACAGCGGGCACGGTGCCCGCTGGTCAGCTTGCGGCGCTGAGCGGATGTATCTCATCAAGGACCGCCCCAAGCCGGTCCTTCTCGATCTCCAGATCGTAGCGAGTCTGCAGGTTCATCCAGAACCGTTCCGACGTCCCGAAGTACCGGGCCAGACGTAGCGCGGTGTCGGCACTGATGCGGCGCTGACCGTGCACGATCTCGTTGATCCGCCGGGCCGGGACGCCGATCTCCTTCGCCAGCTGGTACTGGCTCACGTTAAGAGGATTGAGGAACTCCTCGAGCAGGATCTCGCCCGGATGCACCGGTGGCATGATCGTTTCAGTCACCATGCTTCCTCCTCTCAGTGGTAGTCAACGATTTCGATATCTTCCGGCCCTGCGTCGGACCAGCGGAAGCAGATCCTCCACTGCTGGTTGATCCGGATGCTGCCCTGCCCGCCCCGGTCGCCGGTCAGTTTCTCCAAGCGATTGCCCGGCGGGACCATCAGGTCCGCTAACGTCTCGGCGGCATCGAGCATCGCCAGCTTGCGCCAGGCGACCCGTTGCACCGGCCCGTCCAGACGCCGCGATCTCTGCCGGAGCCATACGGCCTCAGTCTCCTTGTCGCGGAAGGATCTCAGCACACATCAATGATAACGGGATGCGTTATTAACGCAATGCGTCACTAGAGATGGGCCGGTCCGCCGCGTGCCACGCACGTGCCATACGCCAGGGTGCCCGGCGGGTGTTCACGGTCACTCATCACGGGCACTCACCCGCCGGTGGCCTGCACCGTTATCCGCGCAGGTCACCGGCTGAGCGCGGGACCGATCTTCCAAGCTGGTCATGCCGGTTCGATCCCGGTCGCCCGCTCCGTTGGTCCCCGCGCAGGTCAGAGGCATGATCAGCCGTCCCACTGCGGCCCGCTAGGAGACGTGTTTCCGGCCGCGTGCCCGTCGCGTGCCCGATCGATTGGGCCCCCTGCCCGTCTTCCGCGCGTCGCTGAACAGCTTGCCCATGCCCGCGGCGATGGCGTGGTCCCGCTCACGGGTGGCGTGCAAGTAGATCAGCGCGGCCCGCGTACTGGATTGGCCACGACATCGCGGGCGAGCGGCACGGCCAGCCGTTCGGCCCGGGTGCGCCGCTCACGTCCAACTCAATCTCCTTCAAGAGGAATGGATGGCGCAGCGCGGTTCCAGCTCACGGCAGGGCCGTTCGAGCTGCCAGCGCTGAGGCGACGATGGCGAGGTACGAGGAGAGGTCAGCCCTCTAGGTGGCCCAAGGACTGAGGGTGGCTGCGGGCGGTGTCGGTGGCGGTCTTGAGCCGCCAGTGGCAGCGGACCACCTTGCCGCCGTCGGTGTTCGGCTGCCAGGTAAGCCGGTCGCACAACGCGTCCACCAGCGCGAGCCCTCGGCCCGCCTCGGTGAGCTGCATGATCCGCCAGTTGTCGGCGTCGGAGTCGGTTAAGGCAAGCGGCAACACCCCCAGCTCGGCGCTCCTGCGACGGCGCGGCAGCCGCGAGTCCTGATCCCGGACTTCGACGGTCAGGGAGTTACCAGGCACCCAGGAGACGGACAGGTCGGCGGTCGCTGACTTGGCGGCATGCTCGTAGACATTGGCCACCAGCTCAGAAACGCAGCTCACCACATCATCGGCCAGCCCACCGAGCCGCCAGCACTCCAGCAGCGACCGGACGACGTGCCGCGCCCGCTGGGCGGCCCGCGGCTCCATCACCAATCGGTACTGGAGCAACTCCCCACCGCTGTCCCTCATGAGAACGGTCGCCTCCCTGCCGTCACCTACAGGATGCCAAGAGAGGCCGGACTCAGGTAGGACACGTATAGGATATTAAAAGGTCTTTAGGAGGATATATACCTCTAATAGAGATATGTTCGTCCTCTTAGAGTCCTGCGATGTTGTATCAGGGCGCAAGGCGCGGAGGTCCCCATGGCTCATCCCGTTGGCAACGTCCGGCTCAAGGCCGCTCGCCAGCACGCCGGGTATGCGTCACAGCAAGCACTGGCGGACGCTCTCACCCGCGCCGCGCCGCAGCTCGGCCTGGGGCACCTCGAGATCAGCGACCGGCAGATACGGCGATGGGAGTCCGCCACCCCCCCATGGCCGCGAGCCGACCATCAGCGGCTCCTGGTCCACGTGCTCCAGCTCCCGATCGAAGAACTCGGCTTCACCCCGCCGTGGGGCGTGTCCGTGGCTGGTCCCGATGCCGCAGCCGCCGCCCAGGCCCCGATGCCGAGGAACATCAGCCGGGCCCCGCTCCCGATCGCCAAGGCCCGGGGTGTCATCCAGCCATCGACCGTGGCCGGTGACTATGCGGCCATCACCGTCTCCTATCGCCGCCTCTACGCCAGCGTGCTACCTATCCACCTGCACTCCCCGGTCATCGAGCACGCCCGCCTCGGCGCCCACCTGCTCGGCGAAACCGAAGGGGTAAGCCACACCATCGTCGCCACCACCCTGGCCGAGGCTCTCTTGCTCGCCGGGCGCATCGAATTCTTCGACCTGCGCCAGCCCGACGACGCCGACGCCACGTTCGTCCGAGCCCTGCAGGCGGCCGGTGAGGCCGACGACGCCCTGCTCGGCTCAGCCATCCTGGCGCACGCGGCGTTCGTTCCCGGCTGGGCCGGACGTGGCGACGAGTGCGCCGACCGGACGCGCGCCGCCCGGACCTATGCCCGCCGTGCTCCCGCCTCAGCAGAGTTCCTGGCCTGGCTGGATGCCGTCGAGGCCGAATGCGAGACGATCAGCGGCCACCCCCGCGAGGCCCTGCAGATGATCGAGCACGCAGAATCAGTCCTGGCCACAGGCAACGAGCATGCCTCCCCAGACTGGTTCACCTGGTTCTCCCCGGTACGTCTGGCCGCCTTCAAAGGCAACACCGAGCTCAAGGCCGGGCACCTCCCCCAAGCCCAGGAGACGCTGACCGGCGCGCTCACTAACGCGACGACCGCCGATGACAAGCAGCGCACCGTCATCCTTGGCGACCTGGGTGCCGTCGCAGCCGCCCAGCACCATCCCGAGACCGCCTGCAGCTACGCCGAACAAGCGCTCCAGCAGCTCGCCGTCACCTGGTACGCCACCGGCATGCACCGGATACTCGAAGTCCGCAAAGCCCTCCAGCCCTGGGCCGAACAAGACTGCGTTCAAGCCCTCGATGACCAGCTCTACGGCTGGCAGGCCACCCTCAGCACCCTCCAGCGTTAAACGCCGCGATCCTGCCCGGCAGCTCAGCCAGCGAATCAATCCGCATCGTCGGCACCCGGTCCCCGTCCGGGTCGTCCAGCTGGATGATCCCCCACGGGCCGCGCCGGATCAGCGCTGTCCGCAGCCCAAGACCGGCCGCGGGCCGGATGTCGTTTATCCAGCCGATCACCGACGTACAAGATCTCATCCGCGCTGCCCAGGGTAACTTCCAGCATCTGCCGGAAGAATCCTGGGTCCGGCTTGGACACCCCCCAGTCATCCGACGTAGCGATCATGTCCGCTGGCAGGCCCAGCTTTCGCAGTATTCCGTCCGGGTACAGATCATCCTCACCGAACCACTCGGGCTTGCCCTCGTCGACTCGTTGCTGCCGGGCCTTGGCCAGGTCAAACCCCGGCCGGAACACCTGGAACGTCTCCCGGTAGTCCAGGCCCTTCGCGATCACCGCGCCGAACACAGCCGAAAACGTGTGACGCGGCACGCCCAGCCAGTCAGCCCAAGTCCCGTACTCGCGGGACTCGTCCACCAAGCACTCGCCCACATCAAAGACGACCGCACCAATCACGGCCGCCACTTTACGGCAGCGCCCATCTCGGCCGCTCCGAGCCGACATGACCGGCCTGGCCGCCGAACTGGATGAGGCGATCAGCCAAGCAGTCCTCGGCCTGCACACGGCCGGTTACTCCTCGACCGAGATTGCAGCCCGTCTCGGAGTCACCCGCCAGGCGGCCCGGCCACGGTGGGGGTCACGGCGACAGCCTGAACGGCGGATACCGGTCGGTGACCAGTACGAACGCGTAGGCGGCGACCCGGTTATGCCAGCGGAATACACCTTCGATGAAGCTGAATACCCCGCGCGGATAACGGCCGGTGAACAAGATCGCGAACCAGGTCACGATCACCGCGAAGAACGCGGCGATCTCCAGGAAGAAAAGCACGATGTAGTGCGGGATGGCCAGCA
>Ga0187851_10003626_pt1 | contig 12891 bp, 15 predicted proteins | sample June2016WEW_6_10_FD_132997 | JGI IMG/M metagenome (GOLD analysis project Ga0187851, IMG submission 132997) | Peatland microbial communities from SPRUCE experiment site at the Marcell Experimental Forest, Minnesota, USA - June2016WEW_6_10 | ecosystem: Environmental > Terrestrial > Soil >...
GCGTTCCATCGCGGTGTTCCATGGGTGCTCGCCGCGCTCACCGGGCTGCTTTTCTCGGCGGTTTGGAATTTCGGGGTCACATCGATGACCACCTGGCGTCAGGCGAGGCGCTCAAATGAGCAGCGCGCCATGCGGCGCATGCAGGCCATGAAGAGAATCGTCGCCGAACAGCCGCAGGGCGAGGAGAAACTGCCGGCGAAGACCGTCTGACTTTGCCACATTCCTCTCGTCGCGCACAGGCTTGCCGATGCTCAACCAGCCCCCGCATACTGTGAAGACACGGTGATCTCTCCTTTTACAACCGCTGTTTCCGCGTTGGGGGTGGCCGGCGCCATGGGCCTTGCTTACGGGGGATTCGCGTATGCCTCGCTCTGGCCCGGCTCGCGCATCTTTGGCGAGGCGCTGATTGCACCCGAGCGTCCCGACGAGCTGGCGTTGACCTTCGACGATGGACCTAACCGCATCTGGACGCCAAGGCTTCTCGACATGCTGGCGAGCCAGGAAGTCCGGGGAACGTTTTTCTTGCTGGGCGAGCGTGCGCAGGCCGAGCCCGATCTTGTGCGCCGCATCGCAGAGGGCGGCCACCTGATCGGCAATCACTCGTGGGATCACCCGAATCTGGCGCGCAGCACCTCTGAGCGCATTCGCCGCGAACTGAAGTGGACGCAGGAAGCACTGGAGCAGATCACCGGTGCGACCCCGCGGTTTTTCCGCCCTCCGTTTGGAGCGCGCCGCCCCGCGGTATTTCGCATCGCGCGTGAAATGGGGCTTCAGCCGGTTTTGTGGAATGCAATGACCTCGGACTGGAGCGAGCCGTCGACCGAACGCATCGCCGCGGCACTCACAGCCACAATCGACAACCTTTTCCGGCACCGGCGCGCTGCCAACATCGTGCTTCACGACGGCGGCCACCGCGACCCAGGCGCCAATCGCAACCCGTCCGTAATCGCCGCCGCCACGATCGTCGCCCGCTATAAGCAAACGTGCCGGTTCGTCACGCTGGATGAGTGGTGTTGATTGCGCGGGTGCGGCGTTCAGGACGCCAGCGACTGGAGAGCCTTACGCGCAGCGCCAATCGTCGCCTGCACTTCGGCGCCGCCATGCGCGTAGGAGATGAACGCGGCCTCAAACTGCGAAGGCGGCAGCCAGACGCCTTGATCGAGCAGGTCGCGATGAAAGCGGCCGAATGCGGCCGTGTCGCTGCGCGCCGCCTGATCGTAATTCGTCACCGGGCCCGGCGTAAAGAACCAGGTCCACATCGAACCCACGCGGTTCGTAGTCAGCGCAACTACCAGGCGCGCGGCTTCTGCGGCAACACCATCGGCTAGCGCTCGGGCAGTCTGTTCAATGCGCGGATATACTTCGTCCGCATGCTCTTGCAGATAGCCAATCGTGGCCAGGCCCGCGGCCATGGCCAGCGGATTGCCACTCAGCGTCCCCGCCTGATAGACGGGTCCGAGCGGCGCCAGAAGATCCATGTATTTGCGCTTGCCGCCGAAGACGCCGACCGGCATCCCGCCGCCGATGATTTTCCCCAGCGTCACGAGATCGGGGTCAAGCTTGTAGAGCTGGCACGCGCCGCCGAGCGCGACACGAAAGCCGGTCATCACTTCGTCAACGATGAGCAGAGACCCGTGTTGCGCAGTGAGCGCGCGCAACCCATCGAGATAACCGGAAGCGGGCAAGATGCAGCCGGCGTTGCCCACGATGGGCTCGACGATGATAGCGGCAATCGCCTCGGGATGCGCGGCGAAAGCCTGCTCCACCGCCGCCAGATCGTTGTAGGGCAGCGCAAGAGTCAGGTGCGCGACCTCTTCCGGCACGCCGGCCGAACCCGGGATGCCCAAAGTCGCCACGCCCGAGCCCGCCTTGACCAGCAGCCCGTCTGCGTGGCCGTGGTAGCAGCCCTCGAACTTCACAATGATCTTGCGGCCGGTTGCCGCGCGCGCCACGCGGATCGCGGACATCGTCGCTTCGGTCCCGGAGCTGACGAAGCGCATTTTCTCGATGGCCGGATAGCAAGCCAGAATCCGCTCGGCCAGCTCACCTTCGGCCGCTGTTGAAGCGCCGAAGCTGGCCGAGTTTCGCGCTGCGCGGGCGATGGCATCAACCACCGGCGGAAACGCGTGACCCAAAATCATCGGCCCCCAGGAGCCGAAGTAATCGATGTACTTGTTGCCGTCGGCGTCGTAAAGATACGCGCCCTCGGCGCGCTCGATGAAGGGCGGATCGCCGCCTACGGCGCGAAACGCGCGCACCGGCGAGTTCACACCCCCGGGAAAGAATCGCTCGGCGCGCTGCTGGAGCGCACGGGAGACGCTGCGAGGTTTCGAGGTCACTTGATGATTATATTTGCGGCTACTTCTTCATCTCGCGGTCGAGCATAGCGGCAAACGCTCCCCAACCCTTGCGGAACTTATTGACGCTGTGCCCCTCCGGTCGCCATTCAACGCTTCCACGCCCTAAGGCCAAGGTCCCTAGGAGTCTGTTGCCCTTTCGCACGTATATCTCCAGTGAATTTCTGCTTCCGCGCTTTGTTAGTTCCACCGTCGATGCCTGGTAAACAAAAACCTGGGTTCGTCTTTCAAGCTTTCTAGCTGCCATACGTCGCGCCCCCTCCGACGGCATGATACTCCCCAGCAGCGAGCAGAATTAGATTCCACTTTGCGAGGCCTGGCAGCGCCTGGCGCGGCGAACGGCAAACAGATTGGCTCCAATAGAGATGCCGAACAGTAATCCCGAGAGGCCGTCGAGCCACGCCGCGGCTGGCGGGTGTGCGGCGGCGTAGTGCCGCGTGAAGTTCAGCGAGAGAACCGCGGCGGCGAGTGAGAAGTTGCCGATGACGATCATCCAGCGGGTTCTTGGATCGCGAAGGTGATTTGCAAGGTACATCTTCTCTCCTCTCCGGCTCAAACGTTCAAGCGGTACCAAGTGAACATCGACATCTTGACCACCGCAAAAGCCAGCATGATGGCCGCCATGTCCCAACTGATGCTGTGATTGAAGATCAGGCGGTACTCGAAGATGCACAAGGCCAGGATGAGAGTGGCGAAGCCGGCAATGCTCGACGAGCGGCGGCGATGCTCGAGAAATCGCTCGTCGACAAACTTGCCGAGGACCGGTATGCGGCTCAGGATCGGATGCGTCATGATTGGTTCTCCAGACGGAAGATTTGGTCGGTGGGGCAGGTGAAGATGCGGGCAAAGATCAGTGCCAGCTCCAGGCTGGGCACATAACGATTTCGTTCGATGGAATTGATGCTCTGGCGCGAGACGCCCGCGGCCTGCGCGAGCTGTTCCTGGGTCCAGCCGCCAGCGATGCGGAGTTCTTTCACGCGATTGACGATGGTCTGCGCCATGTAAAGTCGGCTTTCCATTAAAATCTAACCCAACTCGAATTGCATGTCAAGCCGACTTTCCATTTCTTTCTTCCGTAACAGACTGCGCAGCGGAAAATCCCCATCATTCGCTTTGTGGGAAATGCGCTTCTCAATAGCTGTTAGAATTCTGGTTTCCGAACCGCCGCTCCGTTCGAGACTCCGCAAAAGAAAGCCTTGACCGTGCCCCAAGAGACCACGCCGCAAACTCTAACCTACGCTGCTGCCGGCGTGGATCTGCAGCGGGGCGAGCACGCCAAAGAGCGCATCAAATACCTGGCGCAGAAGACCTTTAATCGCAATGTGTTAGGCGGAATCGGCGGCTTCGGGGCGCTCTTTCGGCTCGATCTGCAGCGGTGGAAGAATCCCATCCTGGTGAGTTCCGCAGACGGCGTGGGGACCAAGCTGAAGGTAGCGTTTGCTCTTGGGTTGCATCACACGGTGGGCGCCGACCTGGTGAACCACTGCGTAAACGACATCGCCGTCCAGGGGGCGACGCCGCTTTTCTTTCTCGACTACCTGGCAACCGGCAAGCTGGACGCAGATGTGATCGAAAGCGTGGTGAGCGGCGCGGCCGATGCCTGCCGAGCCAACGGCTGCGTCCTGATCGGCGGCGAGACGGCCCAGATGCCGGGCTTCTACGCCGACGGCGAGTACGACCTGGCGGGATTCATCGTCGGCGCCGTGGACCGCGACAAGATGGTGACTGGCATTGGAATCAAACCCGGCGACGTGCTGATCGGTCTGCCGTCTACCGGACTGCACACCAATGGCTACTCGCTGGCGCGCAAGCTGCTGTTCGAAGTGGGGCGATACAAGCCAACGCAGTACGTGACGGCAATCAAAGAGAAGGCCGGCGCGGCGCTTATGAAGACGCACCGCAGCTACCTGCACGTGATTCAGAAACTTGTTTCAGGCGGCTTGACCGTCGGCATGGCCCACGTCACCGGCGGCGGCATCACCGAGAATCTGCCGCGCATTCTGCCCAAAGCGGTCACGGCGCAGGTGGAGATCGGCTCATGGCCCGTGCCGCCCATCTTCGAGCATCTGCGCGAGCTGGGCAACGTGCCGCAGGACGAGATGATGCGCACATTCAACATGGGCATCGGGCTCATCGCCGTGATTCCCGCAGCCAAGTTCGCTCGCGCCAAGAACCTGCTCGACCGGGCAGAAGAGAAGTTCTACGTGATCGGGCGCGTGGCCAAGGGCGAACGCCGGGTGCAGTACACGTGACGGCCGGCTGTATATACGCGCTCTGGATCAAATGACAACCTTTCGCAATGCCATCCTGAGCGAAGGTCGCCCAGCGACCGCAGTCGAAGGATCTGCAGTTGCTTTTCAGCCCACCCAAAGCACCGCGGCAACTGGCCGCGGTCCCATCCGCCTCGGCATCCTCCTTTCCGGCCGCGGCTCGAATTTTCTTGCCATCGCGGAATCGATTCGCACCGGCCGCCTGAAGAACGTCGAGATCGCCCTCGTCACCTCCAACGTTGCTGAGGCCGGCGGGATTGCGAAGGCGCGCGAAATGGGGCTGCCCACCCAAGTGCTCGTTTCGAAGGGCCGCAGGCGCGAGGAGCACGACGCCGACGTGATCGTTTGCCTCGAGGCGCATCGTGTCGATCTTGTCTGCCTCGCCGGCTACATGCGGCTGTTCTCGCCTGCGTTCGTCGCCGCGTTTCCCAACCGAATCCTCAATATTCATCCTTCGCTGCTTCCGGCCTTTCCCGGTCTCGACGCGCAAACGCAGGCATTCGAATACGGCGCCAAGGTGACGGGCTGTACAGTGCACTTTGTCGACAACGAGCTCGACCACGGCGCGATCATCTTGCAGCGCGCCATCCCGGTGCTCGACGGCGACGACGCCCACTCGCTCTCCGCGCGCATCCTCATCGAAGAGCACATCGCCTACACCGAGGCAATCGCGCGGGTGGTCAGCGGCGAGTATGAAATTCGCGGACGGCGGTATGTAAAAGCAGGGACCGAGGGAACAAGGGAGCAGACCGTAGTTTCCTTCGCAGCCGATCGTTCGTAGTTCATGGTTCGCTGTTCGCAGATCGAAGCCTGATCGATAAGAGAGACCGAATTTCTGGACTTTGTCTCTCTTCTCCCAGCCTCTCGGCCCGCGAAGCCGCGCACTTCGAACTGGCCTTTTCGCGCTGTCAAGACCCTCTGCCCCAAGATTTTCTCCAACCTCTTTCGTTTCAATGGCTCGCAGCGAAGCGCAAATTGCAGGGAATTTGCCCCAAATTCTCTAACCTAAAGACAAGCCAGTCAGTTCAGGGAGATGCAGTGCTGGGCACGTGCCAGGGCTGCGCAGGCGTGTGTTCAAAAAGAGCTGCGCGGGGCCGTCTTCCCTATTTCTGCCGTTGGCTTAAAACCATGCGACGAAAAGGAGTTTGATCATGAATCTCATCTCGAATATATGGAACCATCCCAAGACATCGGCGGCGGGTCTGCTGATTGCGATCGTCAGTATTGCGGGGGTGCTATCGCAGCAAGGCGTGAGCCTGGGCAATGTGGGAACCGGTACGGTGGTATCGCTGATCAGCGCACTGGCAACGGGGCTGCTGGGACTGCTGGCAAAGGATCCGGAGACAGGAACCGAGGGAACAAGGTCTCAAGGGACCAATGCAAAGCTGGGAGCCTGGGCGATGATTGCCCTGCTTCTGCCGTTGCCCTGGATGCAGGGTTGCGCGGAAAAAAGCATCGCACAGGACATCGTGAACTGGACGCCCTCGCTGCAGAGTGCTGTCACGACTGTCGACTCGACCGCTGCGCTCCTGGCGCCCGCCGATGCGCCCATCTTCGCCGCGGCGACGGCAGGCTTTGACGCGGCTTCGAATCTGCTGGACGCGGAAGCCAAGGCGTACCTTGCCGATCCTACGGCGGGCACGCTCCTGCAATTGCAGACCATGATCGTCACGCTGCAGCAGCAGGTGGATGCGGCGCTGTTGCAGGCGGCACGGATTGTGAACCCGGCAAGCCAGCAACATGCTCTGGCAGCCATTCAAGCCGTGGGAACGGTTGTGAGCGCGATTCTGTCGCTCGTGCAGTCGATTTCGAGCAAGGCTGCGGTGGCGCGAATGGCATCGGAATCGGGCATCAAACTAGCTGCGGTCGAGCCGTACTTGAATCTATCGCGCTCCGCGCAAGTTGTCGCCGTGCACTATGGCGAGCCGGTGGAGTTGGCGCGCGCACAGGTAGCGCGAGCCGAGCAGACGGAGATCAACGCCGGCTTCTAGGAACCATTCCCGGTTTTCAGTTCTCGGCGAGGCGAGGCTGAGGAGAACAGCTGGATCTGAGATTCGCTAATAAGACGGGCCGTTCACTGATAGGAGCGGCCCGCGAAACCTAATGCGGGGCCGGGGTCGGCAGAGAGTCAGAGCTCTTCCCCAGATGCCGAGGCTCGCACCAAGTCTATTTGGTATTCATTCTCAAGCAGGTAAACCACCGATAGCTTATCGCCCTTGCTTAGTCGCTCCACCAGGGTAGCCTTGCCGGTAACCGTGCATCGTGGTCCATCTTGAGCCAACCGTTGGGCCTCAGCAGATTGGTAACCTTGCCGCATATCAGCCTCGATCTGATCGAAGTTGTCGATTGTGAAACAAACCCTAAACAGCCGGTCACTACTCTTCGCACCCGATGAATCTGCCCTAGGTATCTCTGTTGCACTGACCACCGTCGCCGTCCCGTACTTCGCGGATTTATGCTCAACCGAAGCCGGAATGCCGGTGCCAATACGATAGAGCACGATTGCTGACAGGGAAATTACAAAGATCGCCGAGGAGCCTATCCAAATTAGCCTTCGCACTAGCCGGTTCATCAAAATGGCCTCGCTTCCAAACCGGCTCGTTTGTCGCCTTTGCGCTCCATCGAGTGAGCCTCGGTCGCTGTTATCAATCCCCGGATTTCCCGCCTAGGTGTTCCCTTCCCTCGCCTCCCCGAGGATCAGCTTGATCGTCATCTGCCGGCGGCCGCGCAGAACTGTCACGCTGATGGTGTCGCCTGCCTGGTGCTTCTCCATAACAGCGTTGATGTCCTGCGGATCCTCGACTTCCTGGCCATCGACGGCGACGATCAGGTCGCCGCCCAGCATGATCGGCGTATTTCCCACGTAGGCTTGCTCATTGCCGCCGTGCAATCCGGCGCGCTCCGCCGCTCCGCCAGGAATCACGCGCTGGATGAGCACGCCGTGGTCGGCATCCAGGCCCATCTGCGCAGCCAGATCGGGCCCGATGGCGTAGGAAACGATGCCCAGCGACGGCCGCTTCACGCGCCCGTAGCGGGTGAGATCGGCCAGCACAGCCTTGGCAGTGTTGATGGGAATGGCGAAGCCGATACCCGAGCTCTGATCGGCCCCGTTCGAGGCAATCATCGTGTTGATGCCGATGACCTCGCCGCTCGAGTTGAGCAGCGGGCCGCCCGAGTTGCCTGGATTGATGGCCGCGTCGGTCTGGATAGCGTCCTCAATCGGCGAGCCGTTCGCGCTGCGAATCGGCCGGATCGCGCTGATGATGCCGCGCGTCATGGTGCCGCTCAGACCGAACGGATTGCCGATAGCGTAGACCTTCTGGCCGACGTTGAGTTGCGACGAATCGGCCAGCGTCACGGGCTGCAGGTCGGGGGCATCGATCTGCAGTAGCGCCAGGTCGTGCGTCTTGTCAGTGCCCACCACGGTGGCTTTGTAGCGGCGCTTGTTGGATAGCTGCACTTCAACGCCCCGGTTGGCGTTGGCGACCACATGGTAGTTGGTGAGGATGTGGCCGGCCTTGTCGAGGATGAACCCCGAACCCTGCCCCTGCTGCGGCACAGCGCCATAGAAGAAGTCGAAAACCAGGGCGGTTGAAGTAATGTTGACGACCGACGGCGAGACCCTCTTGTAAACCGCGATGTTGTTCTGCTCTTCGGCATCGTAAGCTGGCGCCGCGTGAGCCTCTTTCAACTCGAGCCGAGGAATGCCGTTGCCGGTTCCGATGATCGATCGGCCGAAGAGAGATCGGCTGCCTGCGGCGGAGCGGGGAGAGAAATGGGCTGTAAAGAACCAGAATCCGCCCACCAAAAGCAATGTGATCAACAGAATCCGGCTCAATTTCATTGCACTTGCACCTTCTGAAGACCTTCCTGTGACGTTGTTTGGATGCCCCAATAAGGGGCTCGGATTGAATTACGGCGCGCAGAGGACAAAGTTCCTCCAGTCGGCGTCGCCGTCCTTTTATTCTAAAGACAAATTCTGCCGTAAATTGTTGCTCTCAGCCTGCAACCGCGGCCACAGCGCCTGTACCTGAGCGCGCAAAGCAGCGATATCGCCCGAATTATCAAGCACATAATCCGCCTGTGTCGCCTTTTCCGCGTCGGGAACCTGATGTCGCAGCCGCTCGCGGGCATCGGCTTCAATTGCCGCGCGGTCTGCGCCAGGTCGAGCAGCACGCGACGCATAACGGGCGACCTTCAGATCGTCCGGCGCGGTGACCACGATGATCCGGTCGATGCGCTTTCGCCAGTCCGCCAAATCACTGTCCGTTTCTCTCCGTGCGCGAGCATCGCGAACCACCTCAAAGATCAGAGCCGACTCGACGACTGCAATGGCATCTGGGTCACGCGCAACCACCTCGTCCATCCAGCGCTTCTGGGCCTCGATTACCGGCGGATGGACGATCGAGTTCAGCTCCTGCAATTGGCCGTGGCGAAACGCAAGCTCAGCGAGCCGGGCGCGGTTTAAATGGCCGTCAGGGCCCACAACCTCCGGCCCGAAGCAGCGCACGATCTCGTCGAAGACGGGATGGCCGGGCTCCATCATCGCGCGCCCCAGCGCGTCCGACTCGGTGACATGAGCTCCCAGCTCGCGCAGCATCGCAGCCACGGTCGATTTGCCGCTGCCCAGCCCGCCGGTGAGACCCACCCGAAGCATTGGCTACAGCCCTCTGCGCATCTTCGCGGCGCGTACGGTGTTGGCCATCAGCATCGCGATCGTCAGCAGACCGACGCCGCCCGGGACCGGCGTGTAGGCGCCGGAAATCTCGAAGGCCCTGGGGTCAATGTCGCCGACAATGACAGATCCGCGCTTGGCGAACGCCGCCTCACGCCTGCCATCGCCCTTGAAGAATCGATCGAACTCCTCACGCGTGTTGAGGCGATTAATTCCGACATCGACGAGCGTGGCGCCAGGCTTGACCATCTCCGGCGTGACGAAGCCGGGGCGGCCGATCGCGGCAACGAGAATATCTGCCTGCCGCGTAATCTCCCCGAGGTCGCGTGTTTTGGAGTGACAGATTGTGACAGTGGCATTCTCGTGCAGCAAGAGCATGGCCATCGGCTTGCCTACAATATCACTGCGGCCGACAACGACCGCATGTTGCCCTGCGATGGGAATGTGGCTGCGCTTGAGAATCTCGATCACTCCCGCCGGCGTACACGGCGCCAGAGCCGGTCTTCCCGCCAGCAGACGGCCCGCATTCACAGGATGAAAACTATCGACATCTTTCTCCGGCGAGACTGCATCTAGCAGCGCTTTGGAGTCGATCTGGGCTGGGAGAGGCAACTGGATCAGGATGCCGTCAATGTCATCCCGGGCGTTCAGCTCGGCGACCAGAGCCAGCATTTCATCGGTAGTCACGGTTTCCGACGGCGTGATCAGGTCGCTATCGATGCCCAGCTCGGCGCAGGCTTGCACTTTGTTGCGTACGTAGATTTCCGACGCCGGTGCATGACCCACCAGAACTGCTGCTAGCCCCGGCCGCACGCCGCGGGCGGCAAGGGCGCGCACTTCCTCGGCCACTTCCTGCTTGATGGCCGCCGCAATGGTCGCGCCATCCAGAATCTTGGGCATCTTCCGCTCCAAGGTTCATCGTATCGTCTCGGCCTCGTTCCGCCGGGCCTCGTGTATCACGTCACATCGGCATGTGAGCCGCCTCACATACAGCTCTCCATTTGCTGCCTAGTGTCGGAGGGATTGGGAGTGTTCTAAATCACACAGGGGATCAGAATGATCCCTACCGGCGAAGCCGTGCGGAGACGGAGCCCGATGAGCAGTCTGAAGGATGCGGGACATCTTTTTCGGTTTGCTGGACTCTTCGTCGTCGCGTTCCTGGTGTTCCTGCTGATCCGCGGTTACGTCGTGCCCAAGACTTTCGGTCAATATGGGCACTATCGCGGGGCCGCCATCGGCGAGATCGCGGCGCGCCAGGTGAAGTTTGCCGGGCATGAAACGTGCGAAGGCTGCCACAGCGATATCGCCGACACCAAGACCAAAGGCAAGCATGCGCACGTGAACTGCGAAGCCTGCCACGGTGCGCTGGCGATGCACGCCGCTGATCCCACATCGATGACGCCGGTGAAGCCGGACACGGCCGTGCTCTGCGCACGCTGTCACACGGCGAGCGCTGCAAAGCCGAAAGCCTTTCCACAGGTCGATCCCCCGGATCACTCCGGTGGGGCTCCCTGCCAGACCTGCCACAATCCCCACAACCCTGCGTTCGATGCCGGTCCCGCTGCGGCTCCCGCCGCGGGAGGCACAAAATGACGATGACCCGCCGACACCTGCTGATTCTGCTGCCTGCTGCGGCGGTGGCCTGGAAGTACGTGGAAGCCGGGACTCCGGAAGACGCACCTAACTACCAGATGACCGAGCACTGGTGGAGCATGCTGATCGACATCCCCAAATGCATCGGCTGCGGAAACTGCGTGCGCGCCTGCGCGACCGAGAACGACGTGCCCGAAGGCTACTTCCGCACCTGGGTGGAACGCTATCACGTCTCCGACTGGCATATGACCACGCCGGAAGTGATCTCGCCCGATGGCGGCAAGGAAGGGTTCCCGGTCGCCAAGGAAGATGAAGGCAAATATTTCTTCGTCCCCAAGATGTGCAACCAATGTGCCGACTCGCCATGTACGCAGGTGTGCCCGGTGGGCGCCACCTTCGTAAGCCCAGATGGCGTGGTGCTCGTCGACCAGAAGTATTGCCTGGGTTGCGGGTATTGCGTTCAGGCCTGTCCGTACGGCTGCCGCTATCTGCATCCGACGAAGCACGTGGCCGACAAGTGCACACTGTGTTATCACCGCATCACCAAGGGATTGACGACGGCATGCTGCGAGGCCTGCCCGACCGGGGCGCGGAAGCTGGCCGACCTGAAGAATCCAAACGATCCGATTCACGAATTCCTGAAGGCGCACGCGGTGCAAGTGCTTAAGCCGCAGATGGCGACGGGAGCGAAGGTTTTCTACAACGGGCTGGATGGATCAGTGCGTTAAAGCAGGGAACAAGGGAACAAGGGACCGAGACGGCTGGAACAGGAACGACGGGCTAGAAGTTAGGAGCTGTACTTATGAGCGGCGCTGAAGGCTTCATGTATCCCAACGAATACGCCCTGCAGTGGAGCGTTCTGATCGTGCTCTACCCCTTTATTACCGGGCTGGTCGCGGGCGCGTTCATACTGGCGTCGCTGGAGCGCGTGTTCCTGGTGGAAGCGGTCAAGCCCACTTACCGGCTGGCCCTCCTGACGGCTCTGGCATTCTTACTCGACGCTCCTTTGCCGCTGCAATTGCACTTGGGCCACCCCGAGCGCTCACCAGAAATGTACTTCACGCCGCACGCCACCTCCGCGATGGCGATGTTCGGCTATGTGTACCTGTGGTACCTGATGGCCGTCCTGGTCTTCGAGATCTGGCTCGACTACCGGCGCGACATTGTGATTTTGTCGCAGCAATCGAAAGGAGTGCTGAGCATCATCTACAAGATCATGACACTCGGCTCGAGCAACATCAGCGAGCGCTCGCTCAAGATCGATGAGAAGGTCGGCTGGGTTGTCACACTGGTCGGCATTCCCTCGGCATTCTTGCTGCACGGCTATGTAGGCTTCATCTTTGGGTCGGTGAAGGCCAATCCCTGGTGGTCGTCGCCGCTCATGCCGGTGGTCTTCATCTTCTCGGCCATGGTCTCGGGGATCGCCGCGGTGATGCTGCTGTATATGGCTGTGACCAAGCTGCGCCATCAGAGGATCGACGTACGCTGCGTCGACACCATCGCCATGTACCTCTTCTACATCTTCATCATCGACTTCAGCCTGGAGATGCTCGATCTGATTCACCGCGTCTACGAGGCGGACGAGTCGTTCCGCAGCCTCAATTTCATGGTGCATACCCGCCTCTACATTTCGCATGTCGTGATCCAGATCTTTTTGGGTACCATCACGCCGCTGATTCTGCTCTTCATCACCCAAGTGGTCCACTTGAAGGAGATCGTGCGCAAGCGCATTTATGTCATCTCGGGATGCCTGGCGCTGATCGGAATCTTCGCGATGCGCTGGAACGTTGTCATCGGCGGGCAGTTGTTTTCGAAGAGCTTTCTTGGCTACACCACCTACAAGGTCGGCCTGGTGACACGCGAGGGCTTGCTGGTGGCGATTGGCTTGACCATCCTGCCGTTGCTTTTCCTCTGGGTGCTGGTCAAGCTGCTGCCACCGTGGCCAGAGAAGAGTCTGCACGAAGCCACGGCGGCGGATTGAGCCGCTTTGCGGCGA
>Ga0187851_10003627_pt1 | contig 12889 bp, 9 predicted proteins | sample June2016WEW_6_10_FD_132997 | JGI IMG/M metagenome (GOLD analysis project Ga0187851, IMG submission 132997) | Peatland microbial communities from SPRUCE experiment site at the Marcell Experimental Forest, Minnesota, USA - June2016WEW_6_10 | ecosystem: Environmental > Terrestrial > Soil > Wetlands...
AGGCCTTCCCTCCGCAGCATCAGTACCAAAGACCAAGTGGTCAGGACCGAAATAGGAATAGGCACACATCAATGGCCCTGCAGAATCAAGAAGTGCAGTGTCACCATAAAATTTTCGCATATCGTCGTCACGAAGTTTTACTCTGTCGCCGCAGAAGGGCAACACCCCCCCGCAGTGATGAGTTATTATTTTAATTTTTGGATACTCTCTGAAAATACCTGACATGGCTAAACGTAACATAGCTAGAGAAATATCTAAAGGCCATTGAACAAGCTTGGTCGCTACATTATTGTAATGCTCAGGCGGTTCTGGAATCCCTTTGGACAAAGGGCTCTGGAGTGAGGCAGGCGCAAGCTGAAATTGAGGGTAGTACGAAGGGTGAATCCATATGGGGAGGTCGAACTGAGCCATTTGAGCAAACAATGGTCTGAACTTAGGCAGATCGATTGGCTCTCCATCTATGGTTGGGTTGACGAGAATTCCACGCAATCCTAATCCCATGCAAGCCCTCTCCGCTTCCTTCACTGCAGCATCTATATCACCTAAAGGCAGAAGGGCAACACCGGCCATAAATTTATCCGGGTGTTTTGTAACTATATCTGCTATTTCATCGTTATTTATTTTTGCTAGATCAATGGAATCTCTCGGTGATGCGAAAGCTTCAAGATGGGCAAGAGCCGGAACGAGAACCTCCAACATTTCCTGGTATCTTTCTATACGCCGCAATCTGATATCAACGTCGTAAAGGGCGGGGTTTTGTTCTAACCAGCGTTCTAAGTGGGACGTACTAATTTTTGCTTTTTTGAGAAGGGCTTCCTCGTATTTTTTCGAAATTATATGACTGAAGATGTCTATTTTCATTGTTAACCTCCATAATCAATTTAAAATATTTTTAATTAGTCTTAATAAGTTTCGTTATTAGTTTTACATGGTTCGTTCCATTCATTTTTATTGTGCTAGGTTTTTAGAGAGATTCTCCCTGTCAATTTGTTCCAATGTCGAGGTGATCACTTTATTAGGAGTTGATCCCTATCAGCTACTCTTTTCATCGAGATCTGTTCATATTTTGGTCTATCCAGAATCGAGCAGGGTAGTAGAATAGGCGATGAGGTCCAGCTGCACTTGAAATCGAATCGAATTGGCCGTTGTAACCCTTGAACCATGGTTGATAGAGCGCGTACTCCATCGGTTGGAGTAGAGATATCAAATAATGCTGCCGAGCAACATGCTCGTTACAGTCTCTTAATAATTTCTGGATTTCATCAAAACTGGTGACTGTCCAGGCCTTAGGATGGAAGGCGGCATAAACAGGGTCATTAATTCCCATGTAATTTCCAGGACCGAACCGGCTAAGGAAATTTATTGGGTTAGAACCAATAGCTCCAAGTTTCCCAATGCGTCCATTATAAACCAGCTGATCATGCTTGTGGGCATTTATAAAAGCTGAATAAGCGGCGGCTTCCATTGTCCGTATTTCCATATCAATACCAACCTGGGCGAAGTAAGATTGAACAATACGTAACACTGCTAAATCACCACTGGCATTGGCAACGATATTAGTTTTAACACCATCAGGATAGCCGGCATCTGTCAATAGTTTTTTGGCCATTGTTGGGTTGTAGGCATATTCGTCTTTCAGTTCTTGTGGCCATTCCTCATATGGGAATCCCCAACCTTTCATGTAATAGGAGGTTGTTGAGGAGGGGTAAGGCCGACAGGTGCCAAGGTAGTGGGTTTTGCATATAGTTGGCAGGTCAATCGCCACCTGCATCGCCTTTCGCACTCTGATGTCATTGAAAGGTGCTCTATCATTTCTTGGATCTATGGTGAGAGCATCTGGAGCCGGATATGTTACTTGCAATAATTCGGGGTTCGTCTTCAGAATTTCCTGAACCTGTGAAGGTAAAAGCTCATCCAATGCATCAATCTTTCCGGCACACAAAGCCGCTATTGCCTCAACTTTGTCAGGTATTATGAGAATCTTGAGTGTATCGATATATGGGAGTTGGTTATGAGGGTTTCCATCGTCATGTCCCCAGTAATTGGGATTCTTAACCAGAGTTGCCGATTTCCCGGGGACGAAATCCTTTAAAATAAATGGCCCGGTACCGATGGCGGAATGCCAGTCATCAAGGTTTTCCCATTTCTCCACTGCCTCATGTGCTTCTAACGAAGCCAAGGAGCCTACTGCCTGCATGGCATCCCTGATGACTTCCTGATTAGCTACATTCCATTTAAAAGCGACTGTATACTTATCAATAATGTTCACTGATTGGAGTGGAGTGAACTGGTAATGAGCTCCTGGTCCGCGTTGGGAGAAGCCATGACCAAGGCCATACATCCGGTGATAGTGATAAGCCACATCATCAGAGGTAAACTCTCGGCCGTTTACGGGAGGGATATCCTGCCAGTGTATTCCCTTGCGTAAATGGACGACATAGGTGCTTGGTTCCGAAAACTCCCAGCTTTCGGCTAGTTGGCAATTGGTATAGTTGAGGTGACCGAATTTTTGGTCGAATGGGATTGGTTCCAATGGCCAGTCACCGGTGTGTAGACATTCCAACCAACCCGACATTATGCTGTAATTGAATGATCTGGCGTTCGGATCAAAAGCCATAATGTCACTGTCGATTCTTAAAGTCATTGTCCCGCCGTATTGTGGTTTATTTAATTTATCCTTCGCAATATCTTTCTTTTTCATGATTCCCTACTTCCTTCGTTTTTTCAAAATATCATTAACGTATTACGATTTCATCGCCTTTCTATTCATCCTTGGTATTCAGACCAACCTCTTTGGTGATTTTATGGATAAAATCAAATGCTTATTGGCCTTTTTCGTCATTTATGAGTACATCCGTTTGTTTTTGTGCATTAATAAGACAGGAAATGTACCAAACCTTAGAGATTTTCCTGCCATCTATGATACTTTGGCAATAATCATGCGATATTCCCTGTGGTCTTTTGGTGTTTGTAACCTAACGCAATTTTCGGACCCTCAAGAGATCGTCTTGCTACAGAATTTCCCTTCTTGTTTCATCTCCCAAATCTCTTATTTTATATTTGAATTCCTCCCCACCTTTTGTTCAAGGCTTTTATTAGGATTATTCCCAATAGTTATCCAATTATGGCTTTTTTCAAATCATGATCAATCCAAAATCGACTCAAGTAAAAACTCGACCTTGCTGGACCACCTGCATGAGCCCAAGCCGACCCAAATTGCGCGCTAAAACCCTTTACCCAAGGTTGACATAAAGAATAAGCCATCGGTTGTAATAATGATATTGAGAAATGGCATCGAGCTACATATTCATTTGCGTCTCTAATTATCTTTTTCATCTCTTCGATGCTTGTAGCTTCCAAAGCTTGAGATAGGAACGAATCAAACCTATCGTCATCTACCATGGCCCAATTATTAGGGCTGCCCTTTCTAAATTGAGCTAAATCATGAGCAGGAGCTGATGTGTGGCCAAGCGGGCTTCCCCCGGTTCGATGGGCTAACTGATCATGCTTGTGTTCTTTCTTCACAAAATCGAACCATTCGGCATTATCCAGAGTACGAATTTCCATGTCGATGCCGATAGCGGCAAAATATGATTGGATTATCCCCAATAAACCCAAATCTGCGTCGGTTCCAGCTACGATATTTGTCTTAAATCCGTGGGGATAACCGGCTTTAGCTAAAAGATCTTTTGCAGTCTTTGGATTATATGTATACTCTTCCTTCAGGTCATTTGGCCATTCTTCGTAGGGAAATCCCCACCCGGCCAAATACCTTGATGTTAAAGTGCAGGGGTAAGGATCGATAAACCCTTTGTAATATGATTGAGATATTGCAGGAAGGTCTATTGCCATTTGCATTGCTTTTCGTACGCGAATATCACTAAAAGGAACTGTATCGTTTCTTGGTTCAATGGAAAGAGCATTCGAATCAGGGTGTGTCATCATAAGTATTTCTGGGTTTGTTTTTTTCATTGAGTAAGCCTGCACTGGCGAAATGTGGTCAATAATATCAATTTTGCGTTTACGCATTTTTTCAATGGCCAGAATTTCTTCTGGTTCGATAATAAATTTGACTGAATCCAGATATGGAAGTTTGTTCTGCGGATACCTCTCGTCAAATGCCCAATAATCGCAGTTTTTAATAAGACTTGCTGAATCATGTGAAATAAAATCCTGCAAAATAAAAGCACCCGTTCCTATGGCGTGATGCCAATCTGTAAGGTCTCCCCATTTTCGGACAGCTTCGGGATTCTCTAGAAATTGAGAAACCCCAACCTGATGTAAGGTATCCATAATTTGTCTTGGATTGGAAATGTTCCATTTAAAAACCACGGTATATTTGTCCAAAGAACTGACCGAAAGCAGGTCTTTAAATTCTTCAGAAACCACTGGAGAGGGTTGGCAGTCTTCTCCATTATTCCGCACTCGATTGTAATGAAATACAACATCATCGGCAGTTAACTCGCGCCCGTTTACTGGTGGGATGTTATGCCAATGAATACCTTTGCGCAGGTGCACAACATAGGTATTTGGTTCAGTAAATTCCCAATTGTCTGCCAAGCATCCTTTTAAGTATTGTATTGGACGCCAATGTGCTTTAAAATCAAATATTGTTGGATCTAACTGCCAGTCATCAGCGACCAATGTTTCCATCCAGGCAGCATATATGTTTCCAAGAGGACCTCGGATATGCGGATCAAAGTCTTCAATGTTCCAGTTGGCTCGTATAACCAATTCACCCCCATACTGTGGCGTGCCAAATTTGCTCCACCATGGAGTTTTATTGTTCATGATATTTCTCCATTCTCCAAGGCTGTTAGTTTTTAAAAACGCCATCTACTAGTGATAACTCATATTTTTTACAACATTATAGGTGTCTTCAAAATTGCAGCGGTGGGAAGATTTAGTCCTATTTTTTCGACGTCATCAAATCGACTTGTACCCTCTTTAAGTTGGTATATTCATACAGACCATATAAGGAACCTTCTTTCCCAATCCCACTCTCTTTGTAACCGCCCCAAGGAAATTCCGGGCCACCTCCGCGGCCTTGACCTAATATAACGGTCCCAGCTTGAATTTTGTTGGCACATCTCATGCCCCTGGCCATATCGCTAGTCCAGACCCAAGAAGTAAGCCCGAACGCATTATCGTTTGCCATCTCAATTAGCTTTTCATCTGAGTTGAATTTCTGCATGAAACAGGCTACTGGACCGAAAATTTCCTCTCTTGCTACCTTCATCTTCTGGGTAATGTCTGTAATTATAGTAGGCACTACGTAATAGCCTTTATTCATTGGTGGGATCATTGGCCTTTTGCCACCCAGAATGACTTTCGCGCCCTCATCCAAAGCTGACTTGATATAGCCCTCCACTCTATCCCGATGTTGAGCACTGACCAATGGACCCATGTCCGTTTTTTCATCGTTAGGATCGCCGACCACAATTTTCTTCATTGCCACCGTAAATTTTTCGACAAATTCGTCATAGACCTTTTCATGAATATAAAATCTACCGGGTGAACCACATATCTGTCCTGAGTTGTTACATTGTTGTTTGGCCATTGCTCCTGCAGCCATGGTTATGTCGGCGTCATCCAGAATCATTGCTGGGTTTTTCCCCCCCAGTTCTAATTGCAGACGCTTTACGGATTGACTAGCTATGGACATTATCGCCTTGCCTGTTTCAGAGCTTCCTGTAAACGCGACCATGTCAACTCCCGGATGTGAGGCGAGCGCTTCTCCTACAGTATTTCCGGGTCCGGTGATGATGTTAATCGTACCTGGTGGTAATTCCAATTTCTCTAATATCTCAGCAAGCTTGAGAGCTGTTAGCGAATTGATGCTCGGAGGTTTTATAACGCAAGTGTTACCAAGTGTAAGAGCTGGTGCCAGTTTCTGAAATATCATCATAAGAGGAAGATTCCATGGTGTTATGATGGCAACAACGCCTACTGGTTCCCGCTGCAGATATACTAAAGTTTCAGGACTTACAGGAATTGTATGACCCATCATCGACCTGGCATTATATGCAGCCCATTCAAACCACCCAGGCGTGTCTAGAGCTAAGAAGGCAGCTCTTTTCGCAGGGGTTCCATGCTCAAGAGTGTCTAATCTAGCTAATTCTTCAGCATTTTCACGTAGTGTGGCTGCTATTTTTAGGGTAATCTGAGATCTTTCAGGTTGTGATTTTTGGGACCAGATTGGGAAAGCTCTTCGAGCGGCTTCGACAGCCTTATTTACGTCAATTTTGTCTCCCAACGGCAATTGAGCAATTTCCGCTTCTGTCGCCGGGTTGTAGACGGGGTATGTTTTTCCGGATTCAGCGATAGTCCATTTTCCGCCGATCCACATTTTATATTGCTTCATATTATTTACGCTCCTTTTATTATTTGAATTGATAAGATTATTTATAGATTTCAACATTCCCAATCACTTCTAATAATAGAGCGATCTCATTATTTATTACGATGTAATTCAATCTTTTTTAGGAACCCCATTTTTCGATAATTTATGCGTTACGGTTCAAGGCATTTAGACGCAAAGTGTAGGGCTATTATTTGGAAATAACTGCTGTCAATTTACGCTCAAGAATTAGCTTATAAATCATAAAAATACCTATTTTGAAAAAAAATGAGGCGGCTGTCACTTAAAAATTAATATGTATATAGCATAAATTATGCTCCTTTATTAAAAGAATATATCTTCGATATTAATTGTAATTACCACCAAATTACCATGCATAAGCTTCAGGCGCCATACCACCCGGACCGGGGAATATGTTATCCAGCTTTTTCATTACACCCGCATCCAAAACCAGATCAAGCGCTTTCATGGAACTCGCAAAATGTTCTAATATCCGTGGTCCGATTATCGGGGCAGTAATTACCGGATTAGCCAGTAACCATGCCAGCGCAACCACATCTTCATATTCGCCAATTTCTTTACACAATTTACTAAAAGCTTCCAGCTGATTTCTGACTTTTTCAAATTCTGTTTTTAGTTCCGCTGTTCTGGAAACATTTGTATGGGCTAAAGCATTCCGGGAAAGTAATCCTTGTTGTAATGGCGACCATGCAACAACTCCTAACCCGTGGGCTTTGGCTGCCGGAAGCAGCTCTAGTTCAGGAAGGCGGCAGAGCAGACTATATCGGTGTTGTTCGCAAACTAGCCCTAGAATGTGCCGTGCTTTTGCTTCAGCTTGAGCCATAGCGATGTTCCATCCCCCAAAGTTGCTTGATGCGACATAATCGACTCTACCTTGTTGTACCAGCGGTTGGAATGCTTCCCAGATTTCGTCCCAGGTTACATTACGGTCAATGTGGTGCATGTAATATATTTCCAAATGGTTGGTTTGCAGCCGCCTCATGGAAGCATCGAGATGACGGCGGATTTTATATAAAGACAGGCCACTGGCCGAATTTGGCCCGTCATTCTTGTCTCCCATTTCCTCATGAACTTTCGTAGCAAGAATAACGCGTTCCCTTCTGCCCCCACCCTGAGCAAACCACTTGCCCATAATGGTTTCCGTAATACCTTCATTATGGGTTGATTTCCCATAATTGTTGGCTGTGTCAAAGAAATTAATGCCGGCATCCAATGCGGCATCCATGATTTTAAATGATTCTTTTTCATCGTTATAATTACCGAAATTCATTGTTCCTAGACAAAGTCGGCTTACTTTTAGACCCGTGCGCCCTAAATATGTGTATTTAATACATTCGCTCCTGTTTAAAATCTTGTAATCTTGGTTTTTATCGAACGAAAGAGTGAGCAAGATATTTTTCCACTAATCTATGCAAGTCTTGCCTCCTGTGGGTTTATTGGTAGGAAAAATTTTACTTTTGCTATCCGATTAGCTGAATATGGTGGTGAAATCCTTATTTTGTAGGATTTCACCACCATATTCACTAAATCTCGGTTGTTTAGAACATTTTAATAATTTTCTGCAAGCACTTCATAATAATACTGTGGATGTTTGCATGCAGGGCATTCTTTCGGAGCTTCCAAGCCTTTATATGTGTAGCCGCAATTGCTGCAATGCCACATTACAGCAATTTTTTTCTTGTATACCTCACCGGCTACAACATTATTCAATAACTTCCTGAATCGTGACTCATGGAATTTTTCTGCTATCGCAACTTGTTCAAATGAAAAAGCAATGTCAGGGAAACCTTCTTCTTTGGCGATTTTGGCATAATTAGCATATGTGATACCCCATTCCATTTTTTCACTTTCAGCGGCCGCTTCCAAATTAGCCTTAGTGTCCTTTAACCCAATGGCAGGATAGGTGGTCGTAATCTCAACGTCTCCACCCTCAAGATATCTTTGGAATACTCTGGCATGCACCTTTTCATTGTCCGCTGTATCATTGAAAATATTGCCAATCTGTTCATAACCCTCCTTGGTGGGGGAGCTTCGGGCGGCGTTAGCAAAATAGTTGTAACGGATTCTCGCCTGCGCTTCTCCGGCAAAAGCAGCCATAAGATTTTTCTCGGTTTTTGTGCCCTTAATTGATTTGTTCATACCCTTACTCCTATTATTATCGTTATAAATGGTTATAAAATTTTATTGATCAAATCAAATGAAGCATAGATAATGCCCGCGTTTGATTTATCGCTCCTCCGGTAATATTCCCGCTATACTGATTGCTCTTGATATTCGTTCAGAAAATAATCCAGATTGGGATAACTTTAAGAATATCTTTTGCATTTTTCCCTTATTGCTAATTTCTTATTCAGTCAAGCCACTAAGTGGTTCCGGGTACAAGGAAGTAGAGATCATTGCCGTAAGGTCTCTGTCTATCTTATATTCTCTTTTTTCACTTTTATTCCGTAACGTCCAGCGCCACCCCTCAATCTGGGATCAAGTATGTCTCTCAGCGAATCTCCAAGCATATTAACACTGTAGACCAACACACTCAAAGCAAGTCCAGGAAAGAAAGCCATCCAAGGAGCGCGGAACATATAAGTCCGTGCGTCTCCTCCGAGCATGCCCCCCCAAGTTGGCGTTGGGGGAGGTATTCCAAAACCGAGAAAACTCAAACCAGCTTCAGCAAGAATCATTCCGGGTACCGACATACTAAAAATGATAATTATTGGAGCCAAAATATTGGGCAAAATGTGCCTTTTAAATATCGTTGGGGTAGATGAACCGATAGATATGGCAGCCTTGAGATAAGTGCTTTCTTTCATGCCAAAAACGATGCCTCTCATCATTCGTGAACCACCAATGCCGCTAGTTATCCCTAAAATGAAGATTATTTGCCATAAACCCGCTCCAACCATTGAGATTAAGAGCATTAAAATAACTAAGCCGGGAAGGCACATAAATGCGTCGACAAAACGCTGCAGGATCAGGTCGAATATCCCCCCTATGTATCCGCTTAAAACACCTATGAACGTGGAAATAAGCACACTGATGAGTGTGGCCACTAAACCCACAGTCACAGAAATACGAGCCCCATAGATGATCCGGCTGAATATATCTCGACCGAGGTTATCCGTACCCATTAAAAACTTAAACGATGGAGGTGCCAAGGCAATTCCTGTCATTTGATTTACTTTAAAAGGTGCTATGTAGTTAGCGAAAATGGCTGCAAGTAGCAAAATCAACGTAATAATGGCACCGGCGGTCCCCACCGGTTGCTCCTTTAACATCCTTTTCATTGCTTCTACAAATTTCGAATCGGTTTTTGATGATTTGTCTGCCACGCCGTTGACCACCTTTTAATGCTCAGCTAAGTATAATGAATCCGGGGATCTAAATATCCATAAGTCAAGTCAGTAATGAAGTTTATTACCACCAATACAACAGCGTAGAGTAACAAACAGGCTTCAACTGTTATATAGTCTCTATCTTGTATTGCGCTTATCGTGAGGAGACCCATGCCAGGGAGATTAAATATACTCTCGATAATAACTGTACCTCCGACCAGCACGCCCATTTGCTGGCCGATTATAGTAACTATAGGGATGAGTGCGTTCTTTAGCGCATGCCTGGTAACAACTACTCTCTCTTTTAACCCTTTTGCCCAAGCGGTCCTTACATAGTCTTGCCTCATTACCTCCAACATCATTGTGCGTGACATTCTCATCGTTCCCCCTGACATACCCATCCCTAGAATAATCGCTGGTACTATGAACATTTTCAAATTACCCAAAGGGTCGGCGGTAAATCTGATCAGGGTCAGAGGCGGCATATAACCCCACCATATTGAGGGGTAAACGATTACCAATGTTGCCAACCAGAAGCTGGGAACCGCGATGCACAATATAGCGAAGCTGCGGCTCACAAAATCACCCCAAGTATTTTGACGAAGTGCCGAATATACACCTATGGGGACTGCTATTAATTGGGCTATTATTAGAGCCAGTAGACCAAGTTCAAAAGTTACGGGCCATCTTGCCTCTATGGAATCAACGACGGGGGCTTGTTGCCATAGTGCAGTGCCTAAGTTACCGTGAACGATCTGATCTAACCAGCGCCCGTATTGAACATAGATCGGAACATCCATCCCTAAATCATGTTCAATTGCTTGTTTGCCGACCGTGCTGATAGTTCCCCCATACGCTGAATAGTCTGCAACCATTATATCGATGATGCTGCCTGGAACCAGACGTATGGTCGTGAAAATGATAATGGTAACGAATAGCACGGTAGGTATCATTAACAGAATTCTTCTAATTATGTATGAACGCATATTACTCCTCTGCGTTAGAAAGCGATGTGCACGGGTTCGCATTTTTAGGAATAAGCTTAATTAAATGCACATTGATGATTTCAGTTTGATTTAATCGGTCTATAAATTGTCTCCCAAAAACCACATTGAATTTTCAGCCCTTATTGTTTTTTATAATTTTAGGTTTTTTGGATTAGAAATGCGTGCGCTTTTTCCAGCATTTCCGGTATGTTTATTTTCTGAGGGCATTTTTCGACGCATTTTTCACATTTTATACACTTGTCAGCACGTTGCTTCGCATTTATCATATTGGGGTCTCCGTACATAAACTGTCGCCTTACGACATCCCCATAAGTCACTGCCTCGTCGTAAAATTCAAAGATCCGGGGAATATCGACTCCGTTGGCGCAAGGCATGCAATACCTGCAAGCCGTGCAGGAAACGTGACTGTTGGTACGATATGCGTCCCGGACTCTTTCGACTAATGCGAACTCTTCTGCGTTCAGATTAAAAGGTTCAGAATATTCAGTGAAGCTAACGTTTTCAACGACTTGTTCGAATTTATTCATCCCACTAAGAGCTAACGTCACTTCCGGATGATTCCATACCCATCGCAATGCCAATTCCTGTGGTGTCTTTTTAACGACTGTCTCTTCCCACAACTTTGCAATATTTTCTGGTGGTTTAATGAGTCGACCACCTTTGTTTGGTTCCATCACTATAACTGCTAGACCTTTTTTATTGGCGTAACGCAATCCTCGGGTGCCAGCCTGAAAATTTTCATCCGCAAAATTGTATTGAATTTGGCACAATGTCCAATCATAAAAATCAACTATTTCCTTAAAGAGTTCATAATTATCATGGAAAGAAAAACCTAAATAACCGATACGCCCGTCAGCTATTGCGGCATCTGCCCAATTTAGAATACCGAGGTTTAGCATTTTGGGCCATATCAATTTGTTTAAGTGGTGCAGGAGATAAAAATCAATTCTTTCAGTTCCTAACCTTTTCAATTGTTCATTCAGGCAAAGATCGAAATCTTCCGGTTTTGAGATATCGTGACAAGGAAGTTTGGTTGCAACACGCACTCTTTCCCTATAACCATCTTTTAAAGCTTTCCCTATAATAATTTCGCTATTACCTCTGTGATACCCATAAGCGCTATCAATGTAATTAACTCCATGATCAATTGCATATCTAATCATTCTAATTGTTTCAGGTTCATTGATTTTGGAAAAATCGTTGTCTAGAATCGGTAGCCGCATAGCTCCAAATCCCAATGCTGAAACTTCCCATCCAATCCTGCCGAACTTGCGATATTTCACTAGTCTCTACCTAAATTTCTTTCTTCAGAATGGGCGAGAATATTACATAAATTTGGACGAGATGACGACAAATTAAAACAATATATATCCAATAATCTTAGGAAGGTGAGGAGGATACTCCTCACCTTCCTTCATCCAACCGATGTGCGTCGTTGATCACCGAGTTGTTTTTCAGAATGGCCAGTTTATTAATGACCTAGCGAGGTTTTAAGTGCTTGGTTAATCCAAAGTTCTCTTATCATGGGTATTTGACTTTGGTAGGCGGCGTCAACTTCACCGTAGTAATTTTCTAACCAAGGCCAATAGCAATTAAGTACGTACGGGTTTGTCATAGGTAGCATGCCACAATCGAGGAGGGCGTCTTTGCAGAATTGTGTTACATCCGCATCACTTTTGGTCTGATCGGGCTCGGTCAGTGCGGCAGTGGCCTCCACATCGAGCGGTTCTCCTGTCTTGTAAGTATTACCTTGTTCGATACCTTGGTACCATTGAAGCGGAGTAAATGCATTGGCAGTGGCGATCGGATATGCCAAAAGTCCTGGAAACGTTGCACTATTTTTTTGCGCGACGAGTGCAACACGATTCATTGCCGAAATTTGAACAGTAACCCCTATTTGAGCCCAATCGGAGGCAATAATCTGAGCATCATCAGCCTCAATGGCGATAGATGAATCAATGGTGAGAGTAGTTGTGAAACCTTGCGGATAACCGGCAGTGGTTAGCAACTGCTTTGCCTGAGTTGGGTTAAAGTTAAATAAGGCTTGTATTTGTGAAGATTCATTTGCCAACACTGCTGTCCAAGATAATTGGATTATGTGATTTTGGATGGGTTTTTCATGCGTAAGAAGTAAATCCCTACAGTTCTTTTAATTTCTACCCCCTCGCTGA
>Ga0187851_10003628_pt1 | contig 12888 bp, 11 predicted proteins | sample June2016WEW_6_10_FD_132997 | JGI IMG/M metagenome (GOLD analysis project Ga0187851, IMG submission 132997) | Peatland microbial communities from SPRUCE experiment site at the Marcell Experimental Forest, Minnesota, USA - June2016WEW_6_10 | ecosystem: Environmental > Terrestrial > Soil >...
AACTGATTTATTTAGTGGGGATAACCAGTTATTAGTTCAAGATTACAATATTACTAATGAAGCCGGACCTACTGGTACTTCCATAAATGTTACATATAATCCACCAGTTGTAACAATATCAACTCCATCTACTACAACTACAAGTCCAACAACTTCCTCTTCAACTTCGTCGACTTCATCAATCCCGTTGCTTGTAAATTCGCAGTTTCAATATCAGGCAGTAACGGTAGGGCAAAATTTCAGTTGGAATATTAATATCACTGGCGGCACTCCACCCTATAATGTTGTAGTAAGTTGGGGCGATGGTTCTACGTCCACATACAGTTTTAGTACTGATCCGACGTTTACTATCAGCCATTATTATAAGATAGCGGGTAATTATGTTATTAAAGTCAATGTTAGAGATATTACCGGCAAAAATACTTTTTTGCAGTTAATAGGTATTATTCATGCGCCCATAGTTGGTCCAATATCATCTGGATCGGTTACATCTAAGTCTGTTGGCTCATCAGTATCGAAGGCAATTAGACATTATTCTTGGGTAGCATGGCCAAGTTATTTAATAATTGTTGCGTTAGTATTTAGTTTCTGGCTAGGGGAACGTGAGGAAATCAGTATTTTGACACGCCGTAAACGTCCAGCGCATCGGTAATCTGTTGTATCAGATATAAATTTGATATTTAATGTAATTTATTAAACAATTGATGATCTTTTCCACAATTTGCTACCTTAGCAACTTGTTGTGTTATGATATTTCTACAACATGTAATCTATATTAAAGTCTATTTAGTGATACAATATATATAGTCACCAGGGCATTGACTTTTCTATTTATAAATTATATAATTAGGTTAACCTAAAGAGAGATATTTGATAGGGAAGAAAATATGGCAGATTCAAAGACCACAAAACAACAGCTTAATATCGAGAAATGTGTTAACGATATTCTTGCTACAATTGATCGAGAAAGAGAACGAGCGATAATTTCGCGACGTTTTGGCCTTTTCGATAGGAAAGAAACTCTCGAGCAAATTGGTGAATTACTTGGCATTACTCGTGAGCGAGTTCGACAGCTTGAGAAAGCTGTTATTATGCGTTTACAAGAAACTGGGACCAAATTACCAGATGTAATAGATCTACAGACCCAGTTTATTAAATACCTCGATGTAACAGGGAAGATTGCTCGAGTAAGTGATTTAGCTGCCAAATTTACTACTGAGGGTAGCCGGATTGATCAGTCTCGAATCGCATTCCTAGCTCATCTCTGTCCGGAATTATATGTTTTAGAAGAAAATGATGATTTTTATCACGCCGTAAGTATTAAAACTGTTTATGATGAACCGAAAATTAAGAAAGACATAGCTAAAATTATTGCAGTAATTAAAAAAATCGGTGAACCAGCCAATATCGACTCAATCGCCGAGAAAGCTGGAATAAAAGACAGCAAACAAGCCAATTCATTAGCTAGTGTTTCAAAACAGTTAGCTACATTAAATAACCGCTGGGGCTTAATTAAATGGCCTATGGTTAATCCTAAGAATATTCGCGATAAAATATACGTTATTCTCAAAGAGAACGGTAAGCACATGCATTTTAACGAAATTGCTAAAACAATTAAGAATTCAGACTTTAAGCGTAAAAACGTTACCACTCAAGCCATTCACAATGAGCTTATTAAAGATGATCGCTTTGTGTTAATTGGCCGCGGTATCTATGCCTTAAAAGAATGGGGTTATAGTAAAGGTACGGTTGCTGATATTATTACCAAAGTCCTAAAAGATGCTGGTCAACCCTTACACCGTGACGAGATCGTTAAGCGAGTTCTCAAAAGTCGATTTGTTAAAGAGACTACTATTTTACTTAACCTTCAAGGTAAAACCCAATTCAAACGAGTTGCTAAGGCAACCTATGATATCGCTGATGCTCCAGTGAAAGCTAAAAAAGCAGCCTAAAGGGCAGGGTTATAAAGTTTCATATCTGTTGGACCCCTGTTATTTTTAATAACGAAATATAAGTACTAATCTTTGTTATATATAAGATTTATTAATTATAATTCATATACTATTTGTTATTTATTTATCAAAAATACTCAGCAGCAAAAGTGACCAGAACATTTTACGAACATTTTGAAATGATTTAAATTATTTAGGTGATTGAAGCATTTCAGGCAATTATGTTTTTTTATGATCGATTGTGTGTTGAGTGGGGAGATAGAATATTTATATTTTTAAATTTAATTACCAGCAAACTCGGGCGGGAAGCGTATTCCAATACCCAATCAACATATTGATAATTAGTCGCACAATGTATATTTTACGACTTCTTTATATAATTAAAAGTTGTAATGTAACTCATCTATTGCAGGGGAGCATGTGTGGTAATTAGCCAATATATTAATATTTTATTAACGATTACTGTGTTATTGTCGCTGGTCATTTACTTGTTTGATAACAGATGTATTTTAACCAAATTAGCTATAGCGTTTAGTTCTTTTGTCGGTACGCTAGTCATATAAACATCATTTGACTTATCCACAGTTTTATTGTGAAAAGAATTTGCATTTCTTAAAAATAATATTATAACATATTTTTTAATCCCCTTGCCTTGCTTTGTTATAAATATTATTTTTTCTTAATATTCAGTATCAACTACATTAATTTCGTAAAATAAATAATTAATACATATGAACAAATTACGAACTTGGAGAAGAGACGTGGGGTAGTCTCAACTATTAATCCAGAATTAATAACAGTACACCGTGATTTCACTATTTAATAATTTATATAGTTTGATTTTTAGAATAATAAATATATTGTCCAGACATTTTTAAAATACCCTGCTCTACGGATTGATGAGTATATTATTTATAAAATACTCTGCCTAAAATTCTGGCATCAACATATTGAGTTGGTGTAATATGGTTGCTTATTAGATAATTTAGGGTTGCAAAGTAGGTACCGATTTGAACGTTAGTTGTTGAAGGATCGGCTAGATTAAACTTAACAAAGTAAGGTTGTCCAGTTATATAAACATCTAATTCCCTTGACGCTACTGGTAATACCATTGATTGAATACCAATCTTATGCGTTTTGAATTGTGCGGCTACAGTGAGAATAAAGTTTACGTCTGATGGAGCAAGTACTTGTTTGCCAACTTGGGCCAATAGCGCGGTTTGATCGTTTACAACTGGTATGGCCAAATCAGGTATAAAGTTAGCAGTTACCGGCCTTAAAGTTATACCATTCGGACCAATCAAATAATGCTGGTTTGTTTGATCGTTTAATATAATTGCCGGGTAGACTGGGCTAATTACTACCTTCAATTTCGAACCGATAAGCGGTACTTGGACAGAAACGGTCGACAATTCAGGAAATTCTTGCAATAATTCATTGTCTATTTTTGTAGTATTAATGGTTGCTTTTGTTCGGTTAGCGATTGACTTGCTAAGCAAATTATCGGCTGCTTGTTGATATGAAATTGTTGGGTGCATGTAAATACCAGATATTCTAGTCAAATTGATTGTCGAGATACTGACAGTGCTTGATAATATCAAGTCATATATAAGTAGTCCTAGAAGCAAAATAACAATTATTGATACTTTAAATTTACGTTGAATTACAAATTGTTGTTTTGGCCGAATATCTCGTTGTGCAACACCCAGGGTATCAAAAGTTTGACGAACTGGTTTATTTTCTCTATAAGAACGAGATTTGTAATACGTATAAATATTTTGACGTTCCGGTGAATTCCGCTGCGGTTGCCGATTAGAATCTAATTCGGTTGGGGTTTTCTTTTTAAACATAGATTCCGCCTTAAGCCTTTTTTACCGATAAAATTATCTGGGCAAGTTCAGCTGCAGATTCTGGATGAGCGAGTTTGTGTAGATTATCACCTAGCTTTTGTCTAGCCACTGCTGAATCTAGCAGCGTCGCAATAGTTGATTCAAGAGTACCCGGCTGTTTTAGATCGTCTTCGGAGACAACTTTAACCGCTCCCTGCTCTGCTAGTAAATGAGCATTTCTAATCTGATGGCCAGCGGTTAGATGTGGGTTTGGAATTACGATGCAAGCTTTTCCCTGCACTGCAAATTCGGCCATACTAGTTGCTCCGGCTCTTGTAATAACTAAATCAGCAGCACCGCTATAAAGATGCATATCATCTAAATAGTCTCTAACAATTACTCTTTGCCGTTTATCTATAGATAATATAGAGTTGTATCGCTGAGATAAAGCGTGCTCCAATTTCCGACCGGCGGCATGGACGATAGCTAGTTGCGAGTAATGTCTTAGTAATTCCAACGAAGCTTGGGCTACGGCATTATTCATGCTATCAGCCCCTAAACCGCCGCCCGTGATAAATATTAGTTGTTCATACTTAGACAAACCTATTTTGTCTCGGAACTGCTTTTGGGTGGCAGTTGTAACATATTTATAATCTGATCTGACTGGCACTCCTACGGTGTGGGTCTTGGCAGTAGGATACTTCTTATAAATTTCTTTTGGCAATGCCACAGCGTGAGCACTAGCCCAACGAGCAATAATTTGGTTAGCTAATCCTGGTATGGCATCCGAATCGTGCGTTACGTAAGGAATATGCAACCAGGCAGCTGTTAAGCCAACAGGCACACCGACGTAAGCTCCTTTGATAAATATAATGTCTGGTCTTAATTTGCGCAGCAGTCGCCAACTTTCAAAAATACCAATTATGACTCTGTAGGTATCTCGTGTATTTTTCGTAATTGTTGGAATGTCATATAGCTGACGAAGCTTGTGAATGTGATAGCGGCGAAACTTCCCTGCTCTTATGGCATAACTAATATCTATGTCCGAATTTTTAGCAATGGTTGTATTAAAATCATCTCCCCTTTGGCCAATATAAATAATCTGGCAGCTTGGTTTGAGCCGTTTCAATTCTCTAGCGACTGCCAATAACGGGGTTATATGGCCCCCGGAGCCGCCGCCTGTCAGTACGATTTTCATCGCGGTAATTCCCCTCTGATTTATTTGTAATCGGTACATTATAAGTTGTATGACGGGAGACTTGGAAAACTAGTCCCATCGCTGCCATAATAAAGACAACGCTGGTGCCACCATAACTAATAAATGGTAAGGTTATGCCTTTCAATGGCAATAAACCTATCATAGCACCAATATTGATCAACGTTTGCACGCTTAGCCAGGCTAGGACGCCCACAACTAACAATCGACTAAAATCATCAGGTGTTCGTTCAATAATGTTCTTAAGCCTATTAAATAACGCTACAAACAAAGCTAATAAGACAATTGAGCCAATGAAACCAAATTTTTCGGCATATATGGCGAATATAGAGTCATTCCCGGATTCGGGCAAATACCCATATGCTTCAACGCTCCGACCAAGTCCAAGTCCGATTGTCCCACCCGAACCGACCGCAATTAGCGCTTGGCAGGCTTGTAATCCTGATCCTTGACAATTTTGAGTAGGATGTAAATAAGTAGTTAATCGCTCGCGGCGATAAGGTGAAGACGATATAGCTAAAATTGTGCCGATAATAATAATTGCTGCTATTATGGTAATTCGTTTAAAGGGCAAACCTGCAATGTAGGCCATCATGCCAATCATCACCGCTAAAACGCCAGTCGACCCTAAATCGCTTTGCCTTATTGCCACTACAAGTCCGATCAACAATACGATTGATAAAAGTATAATTAGGGTCCTACGAGTGGCAATTGTTCCCTTTCGAATGCAATCGGCAAGATAAATTGCCAGCCAGACTAAGATGGCAAATTTCAATAGTTCAACAGATTGGAATGAAAAACCACCTAAACGTAGCCAGCGATGAGCTGGATACTGGGCATTAACTGGCATTACTAAAGCCGTAAATGTAACTAAGATTGATAGAACAATTAATGGCTTGCTAAGCAATCGCCACCTACGAAGAGGTATTTGGGCAACAATAAAAAATGCGATGATACCAAGAAGGACAGCTATAACCTGCTTATAGGCATAGTAATTTGAGCTGACACCGTTAACAAGACCTAGGGCTGGACTAATAGCATAGACTACCACCAACCCGATTACGAGTAATATCAAGCATAGAACAAACAACCAATAATCAGGCTTGTGACGACGAGGCAGACTACTCAAAGTTTCTGTGGCTATGTGCCGCCGTGTACGCGTTTCCATACAGCTTTAGCCTTTTATAAATATTTGCCAATTAGGAAGATAAAAAGTCCAAGTACGGCAGCTATTTGACCTATAACCCAAAATCTCATAGTAATTTTAGTTTCTGGCCAGCCACTAGCTTCAAAATGGTGATGAATCGGTGCGGCTTTAAATATTTTTTTGCCGTGTCGAAGTCGCTTAGAAGTAATTTGCAATATAGTGGAACCCGCCTCAACAACAAAAACTATCCCGATTAACGGTAAGAGGATTACGGTATTTGTAAGCATAGCGACAACTCCTAGGGCCGTACCCAAAGCGAACGAGCCAACATCCCCCATAAAGAATCGAGCTGGATAAATATTAAACCAAGTATAGCTAAGCAAAGCGCCGACAATACATAGACAAAAAGCTGCTACCCCAAAACGACCTTCTACGGCCGCAATAATAGTATAAACACTAAAAGCAGTTGAGGCTAAACCTCCCGCTAAACCATCTAAACCATCAGATATGTTAACGGCATTGGCCGTTGCTACTACTACTAGTACAAATAGCAAGATAATTCCCCACCCCAGGTGAACATTGCCATACATAAATGGAATATGAATATTGACGGCTCCTAATTTAAAGTAGAACCAAAAGCCCCCAATTAGTGCAACGAGAGTAATTAGTAGAAATTTAATTTTTGATGGTAACCCTGCAACCCCTTCGCCGTGTCCTCTTAAGTTGATTACGTCATCAATCAAACCAACAATAGCCGCACCAGCAAAGGCAGTTAGGGGCAACCAAGTCTGTGAGCGGCTAAAATTTGCTACTAAAGTAACTATTACGACAGATAATACAAAGATGATTCCGGCCATTGTTGGAACGTGACGTTTAAGCTTTGCAGCCTGCAATTGATTAACAACTACTGCGACTTCCCCAGTGGTAGCGGTAGTGCGAGGTTTTTTCCACCATCTATAGCGATACGCTAGACCTGTATAGATCGGTGTAATAAGCATGCTGACCAAGAAACTCATTAGTCCAAGAACAACAATTCGTTCTAAATTATGGGTACTAAAAATAATTTGGAGAGTGGAGTGCATATTTTATGGATTTATTTTTTCATTAGCTTTTCTGATTATACATCTTTAAGGCGATTTTGGGGCAACATATCCATCATTTATAAGCATGTGCGCTAGATCTGCGAAAACTGGTTGTCCGCCATAAGCACCAGCATAACCGGGAACTGTTGGCTCGATATTAAACACGACTATTAAGTACTGTACTTTATCCCCACCGACAAAACCAATGTAAGTACCGTTATATAAATTAGGGTAATAACCACCGGTCGGAGACGCAATTTGGGCTGTACCAGTTTTGCCGCCAACGATATAATTCGGGCTAAAGTTCATAAACGAGAACCCTTCATGATAGTAGGTAGTTACGACGTTCTCTAGTAATGGAACCATTTCCGAGCCAATGTTCGGACCAACAACATGCGTTTCAAGAATTTTTGGTTTATTAATAGTCGCTATACCGTCAGCAGAGATAGTTTGATCGACAAGTGTCGGTTGATAGTAAGTCCCACCGTTCAAAACACTGCTAAAAGCCGCTCCTAATTGTAGAGCAGTTAAAGTTACACCTTGGCCAAAGGCAGTATTGGCATAGGTTAAGTCAATGGCTGGTTGACTTAGATCAGCGGGCGGAACATAACCTGATGCTTCATATCCTTGTTCGATCCCAGTTGTTTGGCCAAGTCGGAAACGATTAACCATATAATTATGCCAAGTCTCAATAGCTTTGGCGTTTATTTGGCCACCACCCATTTGCATTAACATCCAGGTAGCACCGGTATTTAGTGATAGCGATAATATACTGGCAATACTTTGCACGCGTGGACCACCGTCCTGCTCAATATCAGTTATATTAAAACCATCAACTACCCAGTGTGCCGGGTCGTAAAAAGTAGTATTTGGCTGAATAACGCCTTGATCAAGTGCGGCAGAAGTAGTTAATGTTTTCATTGATGATCCAGGTTCAATTGGATTATCAACCGCGGCATTAAGAAAGAGCGTCGGATCGGTAACGCTTTCATAATCGCTTGGATTATAGGTTGGATAATTAGCCATGGCTTTAATTTGACCAGTGTTGGGGTCCATAATTATAGCGCTAAGCAAATGTGATTTGGTATTTTTTGCTTCATTTTGCAGAATGGTCTCCATTTGGGTTTGCATACCCATGTCGAGCGTTAAGACTACGTTGTCGCCAGCAACTGGTTGCGTTTCGATGTTGCCACTACTAGCTACAAGTGGCACTCCATTAGCATCGGTTATAGCTTTTAAAGTCCCTGGGGTGCCGGATAATTCAGTATTAAGTGCTTGCTCAACACCATACTCACCTTGCCCACTGTCGTTAACAAAACCGAGTAATTGTGAAGCAATACTCCCTTGAGGGTAGGTTCGATAGTCCAATTCCTGAGTACCGATACCAGGTAATTTGTAATTTAATATAGCGTGGTTCTGAGCGGCAGTTAATTTATAGCCCAATACAACGTAGCGAGTATTTTTAGTAAGCATCTCGGTTTGAAAAGTCGCAGCATTACCGCCAATAACACTAGTAACAATTGAGGCGTCTTTAGACACGTTTTTTACCATCGTTGGATCGGCATATAGGGTATATAGGGGTTGATTAAGGACAATTGGCACGATGGTATTGCCTTCGTGAGCTTCAATGATACCTCTGGTGGCTGGTATTTGATATTGTTTAAGTTGGTTGCTTAAGGCAGCAGTATGATAATACTGATAGTGGATTACTTGGACATAAAATAAGCGAATGCCAAAAATAACCATAATTATAAAAAGAACAGCGTACCAAATTTGCGTACGTCGAATTGCTTTAGTCACTGTAGAAAGTCGATGAGCATCCATGTCCAACTAGTATAAACTAGTTTACCGTGCTACTGGGCGCAACAGGAACAAGAGCTTGAGCAACCGAACTTGATTGGACACGACTGACAGCCTGGAGTTCAGCAGAAGTAACTTCTAAATTATTATTCTGTTGCTCGAGTTGGGTTTGTTGTTGGCGCAAGCCATTGATTTGATAACCATAAGCATTAGTTTTGGTTACTTGTGTTAGATAAAGCAGCCCCAACAAACACGCTAAAATAACCAATATACTAACGTTGGTTATAGGCCCCATTCGACGACTACTGCTTCTAAACGCAATGGCGTTTTGGTGTCGACTCGCGAACATATTTCGACGACCTTGAGCTAGTGAGTTTGAATATGTCATATTTTTGTGTTTCTTTTTGTTTTATTTTGGTGAGGCGATGTTATCTCGATGACAACACCGCCTACCACCTTTTGGCTATAAAGCCTTCAAGTAAAGTCACATGACTTTTACCCTGACTTTATAGGTTCGGGAGCTGCTTTTTACCTGTATAGGCACGGTAGCTTCCCTTTCTATTTTTTATTTTAACGGCGGCACGTAGTTTTGCGCTACGGGCACGCGGATTAATAACAAGTGAATTTTTATCGCACGTGATCGGATGTTTCGTCAGTAATTCAAGTTCGGCATCGTATTTTTGGCCACTTCGTTCCTGGAAAACCTGTTTTACTAATCTGTCTTCCAGACTATGGAAACTGATTATTACAATTCGACCACCGGGTGCAAGTAAATCTATCCAAAGCGGTAAGCTGTCCTTAATCTGGTCTAGTTCTTGGTTTACAGCGATTCGTAAAGCTTGAAAAGTTTGAGTAGCTGGATGGATTTTTTGGCGTCCGGTAAAAACCTTAGCGACAATGGTAGCTAAATGCTGCGTGGTGTGGATTGGTCGGTTGCGAACAATGTTGCGGGCAATTTTGTATGCTTTAGGTTCTTCGCCATAATCTGCAATAATTTTTGCCAGCGTTGTTTCGCTAAAAGAATTAACTATGATATCAGCAGTTAATTGTTGCTGCTGATCCATACGCATATCAAGCGGACCATCAACCCGAAAACTGAAGCCACGTTCCGGTGAATCAAGATGTAGGGATGATACGCCAAGATCAGCTAGTACCATATCAAACTTTTCGCCACTGGAATGTAGTTCCTTGCTAATAGTGAGGAAATCACTGTGGATGATTTGGACACTACTTGGCTTAAAGATCTGTTTAAGATATTCGACCGCTGTTTGATCGCGGTCAACCAGCACTGCCTTTTCGGGAGACAAAGTCCTTTTTAAGACAGCTCCAGCGTGGCCGCCATAACCTGCAGTCAAGTCTAAATAGCTTTCCCCTTTTTTAGGAGAAAGATATATTAGAGTTTCTTCAAGCAAAACCGGAATGTGTTTTATTTGTTCGTTTTTCATTTTTGTTTTTGTTTTTGCAAGGTCACCTAATCAGCAGCCAACTTTTTGTTTTTATGAGTTTTTGTTTTTGTGTAATGGTCAAGCGTGTTATTGGAAGTGTTATAGGTAGAGACCTTGATAACTTCCGACTCTTGACTATCAAGTTTTGAGAGACTTATGTGTGAGGTGGAGTTTTGGGAGGTGTTTTAAAAAAGGTGCGAGGGTTATTTAAGTGGTTACCCTGTCCACTTGTTGACTGCCAATTAGCTAATCTCGAATCATTATTGATCCGATTGTTTTTTAGCTACCTAATTGTTAAGGTGCCTTTAGTATTAACTGCCCCGCATCAGCCGCCAGTATTTACCTACTCTGACAGCCACAAGATCATGCTTTATGCCCGCATAGTTCAGCAAATGCTGTTCTAGCGTTATACGACCCTGTTTTTGGTCCAAGGCACTTTCCGTTTTACCGGTTCGAAACTGAACATTGAGATCGGCCGTCTTTTCGTCCAGGATATTACCCTGAAGTAACGGTTCGACTTCTTTGTCCCATACGTTCCGAGGATAGACATGGAGATACTTTTTGAATCCCCTTGTTATTACTACTCCGCTCGCAAACTCGATTCGAAGTTCGGTCGGTATTGTTAACCGATGCTTGTCGTCTAGCTTGCGCTGGAAATAGTCTACCTTGGCCATTGGATCAGTTAATTTACTAGTGGTTTTTGTTTTATTTGGTTAATCTTTTTTGGATTACCCACGATTACCCACTTACATGAATATACTACCCAAAGTTACCCACAGCAAGTACATTCTTTAATATTCAGTGGTGTTTATAACACCACTTATCCACAGAAAATTAACTTATAGCTAGTTATCCACAATATGTGGTGCTTATTTAAAAATGGCTACACTAGATTATTTAAGCTTTATGATTATTCGGTGTTACCTGAAAGTATACGTTTTGATCGTTATTTTCTAATACTGAAGCGTTAATTCTAGATGTGGTACCAAATTGAATTTTATCTCCGACCATAACGTTGCCAGCATTTTCTTCATTACCCGCGTTTTGTTCTAGTTGATTGGTAGTTGCTTGCGTATCTGCGTCTGTAGCATTCTTGCCTTCTGCTTTTTCAACAGCAGTACTTACACCCCATAAATTTGAACCAGCACCCATGGTTGCTGTTACTTCATCTGCGCCTTTACCCCAAGGTGTAACTGCGGAGACGGGAGCCTTAGGAGTTTCCGGTGCCGTTACGTGACCAATAACCGCAACACCGCCAGCAGCGGCTGCAATAGCTGCAACAATAGCCGCACCTTTTTTAGATTTTGATTTTTCTGGAGTTCTTGATGGATTCATGCTTTATACATTAGCATATATACCTATAATGTCAACTATATTTTTTACTTCACATCAATTGCTTCCCCGTTTTCAAGAACTATAACTTTAATTGACGAACTACTATTTAAAATTTTAGCTATAAAATGCGGGTCACCTGGGAAATAATCATAGTGTATTGGTATCACAGTATGACAACCAAGATCATTAATAAACTGATAGATATCGTGCGGGCTGATATCTGGTCCGGCAATTGGGACAGCTGATGAGTCAACTTTTAAGTTATTTATCTCAATACCATCACCGGGATGAAAAAAAGTCTTATTAATTATAAAGCCGGTGTTTTGCGGCCCAGCGCTACCATTTACCATTTTGCAATGAGGTAGCTCGAAAGCTTTAATGGCAAAACCGGCAACATCTAATTCTTCGCCATTTTTTATTACTATACTTACTATATCGTCCAAAAGATTAGCGGTACTTTGATTACCGACAATCGGTATATTCTTGCCGCTTACCAAAGATTTAATAAATTCTGGATCAGCATGATCGACATGCTCATGAGTAATTAATACCCCATCTAGCGGTAGCATATCGGCTGGTTTATAGCGTTGAGATACCAATGAACCCGGATCTATAATTAGACGTCTATCATTATGCTCAATTACTAAACAACTTTGAGGGTATTTAGTTACTTTCATTACTAAACCTCCTGAATATTACATTAGTTTAAACTTAACTGCTTTTATTGGCAGTAATATTCACGACAGTCGTTCGATGACTTGGTCAACACTCAGGCGTTCCTGTTTGGTAGTATCCCGATCTCTAAGTGTAACTGTATTGTCTTCTAAGGTTTGAAAATCAATAGTAACGCAATACGGCGTGCCAATTTCGTCTTGACGGCGGTATCTTTTACCAATATTACCGTTATCATCCCATATGACTAGGCCGAATTTTTCATGTAGTTGCCGAAAAATTAATTTAGCTCTTTCAGTTAATTCAGTTTTATTTTTAAGTAATGGAAAAACTGCTAACTTTACGGGGGCAAGTTCAAATGGCAATTTAAGATAGATGCGCTTTTCGCCGTTAACTTCATCTATACAATA
>Ga0187851_10003631_pt1 | contig 12883 bp, 8 predicted proteins | sample June2016WEW_6_10_FD_132997 | JGI IMG/M metagenome (GOLD analysis project Ga0187851, IMG submission 132997) | Peatland microbial communities from SPRUCE experiment site at the Marcell Experimental Forest, Minnesota, USA - June2016WEW_6_10 | ecosystem: Environmental > Terrestrial > Soil > Wetlands...
CGATGCAGGTCGCTGATCTCTTCGCGGGCCGAGGGGTTGATGCGGCTGTAGTAGTCGTGCGCCTCGTCGCCGTGGCCCAGGCGCGTCTCGGCGATGATGACCCAGGGGTTGTTGTGGCAGAAGATGCCGGCGTTCTCCTTGTATCCCGGCGGGTAAGAGGAGATTTCGCCGAGGTTGAGGTAGTAGCGGGAGTAGGCCGGCTGCTGCAGGACGATGCCGTGCTTGGTGGCCAGATGCTTGCGGGTGGACTCGAGGGCTTTGGCGGCCAGGCCGTCTTCGAGGCCGATGCCGGCCAGCACGCAGTAGCCGTTGGTCTCGATGAATATCTTGCCTTCCTCGCACTCGTTGGAGCCGATCTTGGCGCCGAAGTCGTCGTAGGCGCGCAGGAACCATTCGCCGTCCCAACCATGCTTGCGGACGACCTGATCCATTTTTTCGACTTCGCCGAGATACTTTGCCGCCTCGGCATCGAGGCCGCGATGCTTGGCGATTGCGGCTAGTTCCTGACCGGCGTGGACGAAGAGGCCGGCGATGAAGACCGATTCGGCTACCTTGCCGTCTTTGTTGGTGGTGGTCTGGAAGCTCTGGCCGGGAGTGTCGGAGAAGCAGTTGAGATTGAGGCAGTCGTTCCAGTCGGCGCGGCCGATGAGCGGAAGGCCATGCGGCCCAAGGCGGTCGAGGGTGTATTGGAAGCTGCGCTGCAGGTGCTCGTAGAGCGGGGTCTCCGACCCCGGCTGATTGTCGTATTGGACGGGTTCGTCGAGGATGCCCCAGTCGCCGGTCTCCTTGATGTAGGCGGAGACGCCGATGATGAGCCAGTGCGGATCGTCGTTGAAGCCGCTGCCTACGTCGTTGTTGCCGCGCTTGGTGAGGGGCTGGTACTGGTGGTAAGCGCCGCCGGTGGGCAGTTGGGTGGCGGCCAGATCGACGATGCGTTCGCGGGCGCGGGCCGGGGCCATGTGGACAAAGCCGAGCAGGTCCTGATTGGAGTCGCGGAAGCCCAGGCCGCGGCCGATGCCGGACTCATAAAACGACGCCGAGCGCGACATATTAAAGGTGGCCATGCACTGGTAGGCATTCCAGATATTGACCATGCGGTTGGTGTGCACGTCGGGGGTATCGACCTGGAAGATGCCGAGCAGGCTGTCCCAGTAGAGGCGCAGCTTCTCGAAGGCCGCGTCGGCTTGCTTGGGGTCAAGGTACTTGGCGATGGTGGGCTTGACCGTCTTCTTGTTGACGATCTGCGAGCCGGGAGGGTCGAATTTATCGGCCACGGGATTTTCGTGATAGCCGAGGACGAAGACGATCTGGCGGGTTTCACCCGGCGCCAGTTCTAGCTTGGCCTGATGCGCGCCGATGGGCGCCCAGCCGTGGGCGATGGAGCCGGTAAGCTGGCCGGCTTCGACGGTGGCGGGGGAATCCCAGCCGCGATAATGGCCGAGGAAGACGTCGCGCTGCGTGTCGAATGCGCCGCCTTTGGCGGAGGTGGCGAAGTAGGCAAAGTGGTCGCGGCGCTCGCGGTACTCGGTCTTGTGGTAGATGACGCCGTCTTCGACCTCGACCTGTCCGATGGAGAAGTTGCGCTGGAAGTTGGTGGAGTCGTCCTGGGCATCCCAGAGGCAGAATTCAATGGAGGCGAAGGCGGAGATGGAAGCCTTGGTTGACCGCTTGTTGGTCACGGTGAGCTGCCAGATTTCGAGGTTCTCGTCGAGGGGCACGAAGTAGCGGGTGTGGGCCTCGATGCCGGCGTATTCCGAGCCGATGGTGGTGTAGCCCATGCCATGACGGCAGGTGTAGTCTTTGAGCTCGTGGCGGGTGGGCTGCCAGGAGGGGGACCAGAATTCCTTGGATGCATCGTCGCGCAGGTAGATGTAACGGCCCCCGAAGTCGAAGGGCGCGTTGTTGTAGCGGTAGCGGATGAGCCGGCGCAGGCGGGCGTCGCGATAGAACGAATAGCCTCCCGCGGTGTTGGAGATGATGCCGAAATATGCCTGGCAGCCAAGGTAATTGATCCAGGGCAGGGGGGTGTCGGGTTGGGTAATCACGTACTCGCGCTTCTGGTCGTCGAAAAATCCATACTTCATAGTGGGAGCTCCCTCAAGGAAAACGTACAGCCAAGTCAGTATAGACTGCGGATCGGAGCCTTATCAAACGGGATTGGCGAGTAGTTTCGGGCAGCAGGGAAGAGGTGGATTTGGGGACTTTGCCGGGGTGGCAGTAGAAGTTTGAATTTCAGGGGAGCCGCTGCCGGTTTGTGTCTTTCCGAACTTCACGCAAAGACGTTAAAAGGGCGCGGGGCATGGACGCCGTCCCTCCGGGACTCCGGTTGAATTATTGGTTTCGCCAACCCCACGCTGAAGCGCGGGGCTAACAACCGCTGCGCCTACGGCGCGGGCGACGGAAACCGTTGCCAAGCTTCGGGGGAATGTGCGAAGATTTGGTGTTTCCAAAAAGATAGCCTGAACGCACCGGGAAGCGAATCGGCAGAGATGGAATTTTCTGTGTTCTTATCCTCAAGAAGCGTGCAAGCTGGCCGGGAGTTGCTGACGTCTGTGGTTGCGGCCGGCCTTCTGTTTTGCCCCGTTGCTCTTGCGCAGGGGGCGGCAACCGCGAGTTTAGCGATCAAGGTGGATCAGGTGGGCTATCCGCTCGACGGGCCCAATGTGGCGCTGGTCAGCGCGCGGGCAACTGCTTTTGAAGTCCGGCGCTCCAGCGATGATTCCGTGGTCTTCAAAGGCAAGCTAGGGCCTGCCGAGACCGATGCGAACTCCGGCGATCAGGTGCAGACCGCCGATTTCTCCGCCTTCCAACAGCCGGGACGGTACTACCTGGAGGTTCCCGGAGTGGGGCGGAGTTGGGATTTCGATATCGGCGCGCATGTCTTCGAGCACACCTACTACATGGCCATGCGCGGCTTTCACGGGCAGCGCTGCGGGACGGCGGTGGATATGGGGCCGGAGTTTCCCGGCTACTCGCATCCGGCCTGCCACCTGCATGGGGAGTTCCACGCGAGTTCGGGCGCCAAGGGGCCATGGGACAATGCCGGCGGCTGGCACGATGCGGGGGATTACGGCCGCTACATGGTGACCTCCGGAGTTACAGTGGGCACGCTACTCTGGACCTGGGAGATTTACGGGAAAAAGATCGAGGAGATTTCGCTGAAGATTCCGGAGTCGGGCAACGGCACGCCGGACATTCTGAATGAGGCTCGCTGGGAGCTGGAGTGGATGCTGAAGATGCAGGATGCCGATGGGGGCGCGTGGCATAAGCAGACCACTACGCACTTTCAGGGCTTCATTGCACCGGAGAACGATAAGGAAACCACTGAGGTGGTTGGGACCGGATCGGCGCCTTACAAGAGCACCTGCGCAACCGCGGATCTGGCGGCGGCGGCGGCGATTGCGGCCCGGGTCTACCAGCCCTACGATGCGAAGTTCGCGGCGCGGGCGCTGGAGGCGGCGCAACGGGCCTGGGAGTGGACCGAGAAGTATCCCAATGTTTTCTTCAGCAAGGATCCGCCAGGGATTGCCACGGGGATCTACGCCGATTCGGACTGCCGGGACGAGCGGCTGTGGGCGGCGGCGGAGCTTTGGCGCACGACCGGCGAGGCGGAGTACAACGAATTCTTCGTGAAGAATTATGCGCATTATCTTCCCTGGCTGGATTCGGCCGCGGCGGAGAACTGGAGAACGTTGGGGCCGATGGGGCTGTGGACTTATGTCCTCTCCGCGCGCAAGGGAGCAGATCCCGGGGCCTCGGCCGCGATCCGGGAGCGGACCCTGGCGGCGGCGCGCGCGATCGTGGAGCGGACCGGCGCCAATCCTTATCATGTGAGTTTGCAGGCGAAGGATTATGTTTGGGGGTCGAATGGCATTGCGGCGGAGTATGGCGAGGAGCTGCTGATCGCCAACGTGTTGCAGCCGGACCCCGGCTTCGTGGACGCGGCGCGGGACAATCTGCATTATCTGCTGGGGCGGAATACGTTTTCGCTTTCGTGGGTGACGCATGTGGGGGAACATTCGTTCCAGCATCCGCATCACCGGCCGAGCGGATCGGGTAAGCAGCCGGGGCCGTGGCCGGGGTTGCTGTCGGGGGGGCCGAATGCGGGGCGCGGCGATTCGGTGTCGAATGCGCTGCCCAAGGGCTTGCCGCCGGCCAAGGTCTATGCCGATGCGGCTGGTTCGTATACGACCAACGAAATCTGCATCAACTGGCAGGCTTCGCTGGTATTCTTGTTGGCTGGCGAGCTTTAGTTGTGAGTCCCTCCACCGGCAATCCGGCGGCGGATTGCCGACGCGAGGCCGTAATCAAACCGGCAGAGGCCGGCGCAAGAATTAGTTGTTCATCTCCCGCGGAGAGCGGAGAGAACCTGCCCGCGGGCATTGAGGAGAGGAATGTTACACCTTCACGTTGTTGACATCGTTATCATCCTGGTCTACCTGGTGAGCATGGTGCTGGTAGGCTACTGGGTTTCAAAGCGCGCATCGCAGAACATTCAGAACTACTTTCTGGGCGGGAACAGAATACCCTGGTATGTGCTGGGCGTCTCCAACGCATCGGGGATGTTCGATGTCAGCGGCACCATGCTGCTGGTCTCCTGGATGTTCGTCTACGGGCTGAAGAGCATCTGGATTCCCTGGCTTTGGCCGACCTTCAACCAGATCTTCCAGATGGTCTATCTCTCGTCGTGGCTGCGGCGTTCGAATGTGATGACCGGGGCGGCATGGATGAAGACGCGCTTCGGCGTCGGGCGTGGCGCGCAGTTGGCGCACCTGATCGTGGTGATCTACGCCTTCGTCAGCATCATCGGATTCTTCACTTACGGATTTAAGGGGATCGGCAAATTCGCCGCCGAGTTTCTGCCCTGGGATCTTTCCTGCACGCTTCATCTCTGGGGGCTTTCGGGCGGGCATATCGTGCCCTGGCTGGTGCACCTGGATTCGCCCAACGTTTATGCGCTGGTCCTGATCTGCCTCACATCGATTTACGTGATCAAGGGCGGCATGATCAGCGTGGTCTTCACCGCCGTGGTGCAATTCTGCATTCTGGCCATCGCATCGTTCGCGGTGGGCATCATCGCCATGATGAAGGTAGCCCCGGACGCGCTGCACAAGGTGGTGCCCGCCGGCTGGGACAACGTCTTTTTCGGCTGGCATATCGGCCTGGACTGGTCAACGCTGCTTCCGGCCGCCAATGACCAGATCGCCAAGGATGGGTATGGCCTCTTCGGCTTCTTTGTCATGATGCTGCTCTTCAAGGGTATCCTGATCTCGGCCGCCGGCCCGGCTCCGAATTACGACATGCAGGCCGTGCTCTCCTCGAAGAATCCCCGCGAGGCCTCGATGCTAAGCGGCTGGGTCAATGTGGTGCTGACCTTCCCGCGGTATTTTCTGGTCATCGGGCTTACCGTGCTGGCGGCGGTGTATTTCAACAGCAGCATCCGCTCGATGCCGCACCTGGACTTCGAGATGGTGCTGCCGATGGCTCTGGGTCAATTCGTTCCGGCCGGCCTGCTCGGCTTCCTGATCGCCGGCCTGCTGGCGGCCTTCATGTCCAACTTCGCGGGCACGGTGAACGCGGCGCCGCCGTACTTTGTCAACGACATTTACAAGCGCTACATCAATCCCAATGCGGCGCCGAAAACCTACGTCCGCCTGAGCTATCTCTCTTCCTTTACCGTGATCCTGGTCGGCGTGATCATCGGCTGGAATGTCACTTCGGTCAACTCGGTGGTGATATGGATCGTCTCCGGCCTGTGGGGCGGCTACACCGCGGCCAACGTGCTGAAGTGGTACTGGTGGCGCTTTAACGGTTACGGGTTCTTCTGGGGAATGGCGAGCGGCATCGCCTCCGCGCTCACCATGCCTGCGATCATGGCGAATGTGCCGTGGGTGAAGTGGCTTCTGGCAACCTATTCCATCAACATGACCGTAACGATCATCTTCCCGTTGGTGGTGGCCATTTCGTTGGCGGGCTGCCTGCTGGGCACGCTGCTGACCCAGCCGGAATCGGATGAAGTGCTGATGGACTTCTATCGCCGCGTGCGGCCGTGGGGATTCTGGGGACCGGTGCTGAAGAAGGTTCTAGCCGAAGAGCCGGAGTTCAAGAAGAACACGGACTTCTTCCTCGACATGTTCAACATTGTCATCGGCATCATCTGGCAAGTGACACTGGTTACGCTGCCCTTGTACATCGTGCTCAAGGAGTTCGACCGCTTAACCATCGCCCTGGGCGTGGTTCTGGTGACTTCGGTTATTTTGAAGTTCACCTGGTACAACCACCTGAACGAACGCGAGGTGGAGACAGACAAGGCGGCATTGAAAGAGGCCATCTGAAGCTTGGCTTCGGAGGGAGGCTGGGGCTTCAGCCCCAGCACAACGCCAATAAGATCAACCCTGGGCTTTAGCCCCGGAGGCAAGGTCTAACGTGGAATATCATGGCTGGGCGAATTGCTACCGGATCGCCAACGGGAGCGTGGAAGCCTTCGTGGTTCCCGCCATCGGACGTGTGATGCAGTTGCGCCTCAGGGGCGAGGAGGAGGGCGCCTTCTGGGAGAATCGCGAGCTGGACGGCCGGCTCCATGACGCGGCCTCGCAGGAGTGGATCAACTTCGGCGGAGACAAGTGCTGGCCGGCGCCGCAGTCGGCCTGGCCGGAGTTTCAAGGCCGCGAGTGGCCGCCGCCGGTGGGCTTCGATTCGCGGCCCGTCGAGGCGGTTGCCGCCGGGCGCGGCGTGATGCTGACCTCGCCCGTCGATCCGGGATTTGGCATTCAAGTTGTGCGCCATGTGGAAGTGGATGCCGAGCAGCCCGTTCTGCGGATCAGGACCGAGTATCGCAAGATCGCTGGAACGCCGGTGCGTGTGGGCGTATGGAGCATCACCCAGATGCGGGAGCCGGAGCGCGTTTTTGTTCCGCTCCCGGAGCAGTCGAAGTTCGCGGATGGCTACGTGCGTTTGATGGAGACGGAGCCGGAGGGGCTGCGGATTGAGGCCGGGTTGCTCTCGCTCGCGCGCCATCCTAGCGCGTGTGTGAAGATCGGCTCGGATGCGACCAGCATGGCCTGGGTGGGGCCGAATTGCGTGGTTCGGATCGACGCGGAGCCGGGGCCGGGAGAGTATCCCGACGGCGGCTGCGTGACGGAGGTCTACACCAACCCCGACCCGCTGCCTTATGTCGAATTGGAGGCCATGGGCCCTCTGGCGACGCTGAGCGCTGGCGACAGCGTCGAGCGGACCACCACGTATACGATTCTGGCGCGGTCAACGGCGGACGCCGAAGCGGAAGCGCACAAGATACTCTGTTCCCGATAAGATTCTTGGTTCCGTGAGCGGCCCTGGGCCGAATGTGGAGGAATCATGGAGAGGGAATTTCCCGCGGCGCCGCTGGTGGGGGTGGGCGCGGTGGTGGTCGAGCGGGGCCGGGTGCTGCTGGTGCGGCGCGGACGCGAGCCGCTCAAGGGCCAGTGGTCGCTGCCGGGCGGAATGCTCGAGCTGGGTGAATCGCTCATCGACGGAGTGAAGCGCGAGGTGAGGGAAGAGACCGGGCTAGCGGTCGAACCCATCGAACTGATCGAGTTGCTGGATCGTATTCATCGGGAAGATAAACGCGTCCGCTACCATTATGTGATTGCGGATTACCTGTGCCGCGCGGCGGGCGGCACATTGCAGGCAGCCAGCGACGCGGATGCGGTGCGCTGGGTGGAGCGGGCGGAGTGGAATAGCCACAGCGCGCTGCGCCTCGACCCGGTCACTGTGCGGGTTATCGAAGCGGGTTGGCAGCGGGCGCAGGCGCTAGCGGACGAATTGCGAGAGGGCCGATGAAGGCGATCAAGAGGCTGTTGTGGATTTTGGGCGTGCTGATTGCGGTTGCCGGGATTGGTTTCTGGGCGCGGCCGGTCAGCTACTTCAATGAAGGCGCGTATCTGGGGGAGTTTCTCGCGGGCGTGGAGAGCCGTTCGGTTCTGATTGCGGGCCATCGGGTGCATTATCTTGCCGAAGGGCCGCGCGGCGGGCCGGCGATTGTGCTGGTGCACGGGCTGGGCGGGAGCGCGGAGGAGTGGCAAAACCTGGCGCCCCGGCTGACCAAGGCCGGTTTTCGCGTTTATCTGGTGGATCTGCCCGGCTTCGGACGAAGCGAGAAACCCGCTGATTTCTCCTATTCCGTGTCGGATCAGGCCGAGGTGGTCGTGGGACTGCTGGATGCGCTAGGGTTGAAGCAAGTGAATCTGGGCGGCACCTCGATGGGGGGCTGGATCGCCGAGATTGTGGCCAGCCGGCATCCGGAGAGGGTGCGCCGGCTGATCCTCTTCGACGCGGTCGGTCTCAACGAGAAGCCCACCTGGAATACGCGGCTGTTTACGCCCACGACGCACGCCGAACTGGAACAACTGGACGCACTGTTGATGCCCAATCCTCCCAGGGTGCCGGGCTTCATCGCGCGGGACATCCTGCGCTTCTCGAATGACCGCGCCTGGGTGGTTCATCGGGCGGTGGCTACGATGCTCACCGGCAAGGACACCACCGACAAGCTGCTGCCGGCGCTGACGATGCCGGTGCTGATTGTGTGGGGCGCCGAGGACCATATTGCGCCGCTCAGTCAGGGCGAGACGATGCACCGCCTGGCGCCGCAGTCGGACTTCGATGTCTTTGCCGGCTGCGGACACTTGGCACAGATGCAATGCGCTGACCGGGTCGGACCCAGAGTGGTGGAGTTTGTGAAGCGATAGCTCAGAAGATCCATCGCGCCGTCAGCACCAGCCCGTGGTTGAAGGTGTGAAAGTGGCTGGCGGCGATCTGCATCCCCGCGCCGACGGCGAGGCCGGGGCGCGATTTGGGGTCGGAGGGATGCAATCCGCACTTGCCCACGATGAGTCCGGGGGTAAGGAACTCCTGTGTCTTACCGTCGTTCGTTCCTCCTTTGTAGAAGGTGGCGTTGCTCTCGACCTCCGGCCAGAAGAGCTTGCCGAAGTGGTATTGCGCCGCGGTATTCCACGCTATTGGACGGCCGGCGGTAGTGATGGCCGGCTTGCCGGTAGGCAGCGTTGCGCCGATCGTCGATTGCACATCGAAGTTGCCTAAGCCCTTGCCCGCGCCCACGGAGGGCGCGACGCTGGCGTCGGTCGAGCCATTCTTATAGCTGCCGGTGGGGATGGTGGCCAGAGCAAAGGCGCTCAGCGTGTAGCTGCCGTGCTGGGCGTTGCCGCTCGCGATGCGGATCTTGCCGAGGAAGGACATATCGCCCGCGCCATCCTTGGCCTTGGAGTTGTGCTGGATGTAGGGCGGCAGGTTAACCGCGACTTCGGCGCGGTCGCAAAGAATCAGGTTGACGCCCTTGCTGTTGTCGAAGTTCCAGGTGGTGGTGAGGGCCGGCGCGACCTGGCGGAGGATGTCGGTGCGCACCACCTGAAAGAGTCCCGTGTAAGTCGTGACAAGCGGGACAGCCCAACCGGGCTGCTTGGATTGGATGGCGTTGGTACGAGCCGCCCATCGGTTGTAGAAGCCGCCTGAGGCGGCGCTCGCTGGATCGCTTTGAGCGTGCAAACTGGCAGAGATCAGCAGGAAAAACAGGGAAAGGGGAAGCCTTTTCATGTCGATGCATTGAGCATGACGGGTGGCTGCGGCGCACACATCCGCAGATGGGAGTAGGAATCTCTCCATCCATGGATGGAGAAAGACGCCGAAGGGCCGCGCGGACTGCCCTGCGCGTTTGATTGGCTTGAATTCGCGCGGCTTCAGACGCCGATGACGTCGCAGAGCTCCTTGACGGCGGCGGCGCTTCTCATGAAGGCGGCGCGCTCTTCCTCATTGAGCTTGATCTGGACGATCTGCTCCAGTCCGGCCGCGCCCAGTTTGCATAACACGCCCATGTAGTAGCCGTTGACGCCGTACTCGCCGTCCAGGTAAGCCGCGCAGGGAAGAATCTTCTTCTTGTCCTTGAGGATGGCCTCGGCCATCTCGACGGCCGCCGCCGCCGGCGCGTAGTAGGCGCTGCCGGTCTTCAGCAGCTTCACAATCTCGCCGCCGCCCTCGCGGGTGCGCTGGACGATGGCGTCGATGCGCTCCTTGGAGAGCAATTCGGTGATGGGAATGGAGGCGACGGTGGTGTAGCGAACCAGCGGCACCATCATGTCGCCGTGGCCGCCCAGAACCAGGCAGCTCATGTTCTCTACGCTCACCTGCAGCTCCTCGGCGATGAAGCTCTTGAAGCGGCCGGAATCGAGCACGCCGGCCATGCCGAGGACGCGCTCGCGGTTGAAGCCGGAGAGTTTATAGGCGGCCTGCACCATCGCGTCCAGCGGGTTGGAGACGACGATGAGAACCGACTCGGGCGAATAGGCAACCACATTCTTGACCACATCGGTCATGATTTTGAAGTTGGTATGCAGCAAGTCGTCGCGGCTCATGCCGGGCTTGCGGGGGAGGCCGGCGGTGATGATCACGATGTCGCTGTTGGCGGTGTCGGCGTAATCGTTGGAGCCGGTGATGTGTACGTCGGAGCGTTCGATGGGAAGCGCCTGGAGCAGGTCCAGCGCCTTGCCCTGCGGCACGCCCTCGACCACGTCGATCATCACCACATCGGCCAGTTCCTTGGCCATGAGCCAGTGTGCCGCGGTTGAGCCAACATTGCCGGCGCCGATAATGCTTACTTTCTTGCGCATTACATTCCTCCTTGGGGAATCGTTCTTCCAGTTGTCAGTAGTCAGTTGTCAGTGATTATCTCCTGTGCGGCGCTAGTGAGCTTCTGATTAAGCTCGGCTGCATGTTGGTCGTTCCCACAGGGGCTAAGGCCCGGTTGCCTTGAATTGAATTCTTCGGCACGACTAAAGCCGTGCCCTGTTACAAAGCGAAGACTGACAACTGATCACTGACAACTGACAACTGTCGCTACATGTTTCCGATGATGCGGGTGGCGAATTCGCTGGTGCCGACTTTGGTTGCGCCGGCGGTTTGGCGCTCGAAATCATAGGTGACAAACTTCTGCTGAATGGTTTTTCCCATTGCGGCTTCGATCAGTTTGGCGGCTTCTTTCCAGCCGATGAACTCCAGTAGCATGACGCCGGAGAGAATAACCGAGCCGGGATTGATGACGTCCTTGTCGGCATACTTGGGAGCGGTGCCATGGGTGGCCTCGAAGACGGCATAACCATCGCCGATGTTTGCGCCGGGCGCGATGCCGAGGCCACCCACCTGCGCCGCCGCGGCGTCGGAGATGTAGTCGCCATTCAAATTGGTTGTCGCCAGCACGCTGTAGTCCTCGGGGCGGATGATGATCTGCTGGAAGATCGAGTCGGCGATGCGGTCGTTGATGAGCACCTTCGACTTCCACGCGCCGTTGCCGTGGCTCTGGCCGATGGATTCGAGGACGGCCTTGACTTCCGCGCAGACCGCATCCTGGTAAGCCTGATTGGCCATTTCAAGGCCGGGCTCGATGAGGGCTGCGTTCTGCTCGATGGTGAGTCCGGGGTTGGCGTCCTTGTTGGCCAGAATCCAGCTCTCGCGCTCGGTGACGGTCTGGGCGCGGAACTCCTGCTGGGCGACCTCGTAGCACCACTCGCGGAAGGCCCCCTCGGTGAACTTCTGAATGTTGCCCTTGTGGACCAGCGTGACGGTCTTGCGGCCTTGCTCAATGGCGGCGCGGATGGCGTAGCGGACCAGTCGCTTCGAGCCAAAGATGGAGATCGGCTTGATGCCTACGCCGGAGTCAGCGCGAACTTTTTTCTTGGTTTTGGACAGGAGATCGTCATTCAGAAATGAGATCAGCTTTGCGGCATCCGCGGAGCCCTCTTTGAACTCGATGCCCGCGTAAACATCCTCGGTGTTCTCGCGAAAGATCACGATGTCCACCCGCTCAGGGTGCTTCACGGGGCTGGGAACGCCCTGGTAGTACTTGACGGGCCGCACACAGGCGTAGAGGTCGAGAATCTGGCGCAGAGCCACGTTCAGCGAGCGGATGCCGCCGCCGACCGGAGTGGTCAGCGGTCCCTTGATGGAGACTCTCAGGTCGCGCGCCGCGGCCACGGTATCGTCGGGCAGCCATGCGCCGAAGCGGCGGAAGGCCTTTTCGCCGGCGAAGATCTCAAACCAGCGGATGGCGCGCCGGCCGCCGTAGGCCTTCTCGACCGCGGCGTCGAAGACCCGCTCGGAGGCCTTCCAGATGTCGCGTCCCGTGCCGTCGCCCTCGATGAAGGGGATGATTGGATGATCGGGGACTTGCATCTGCCCGTTGAGATACTCGATCGGTTGGCCGTCTTGCGGCAGTTCCAGGCCGTTATAGGTGGCTTGCATCGGTTTTGAGGCACCCTTTCTCCACTTTGGTTAGAGCAAAAGGCTACCATCTGGGATTCAGGGATTGCAATATGATCTTCGTGCGGCTCACTTCTCCGCCTTTTCCTCGTGATACTCCATCTCGGTGTTGATGGCCCAGATGTTGTCTTTGGTGGTCACGCCGTTGAGGATGTTCTCGACGGCGGTCATGGCGGTCAGCATGGAGTGGTCCTGATTGTTATATTTATGCATTCCGTTGCGGCCCACGAGAAAGAGATTCTCAAAGCCGTCGAGATAATTACGGACAACATCAAAGCGGTCATAACTTCCGAAGTAGGCCGGATAAGTCTTGGGAACGTGGACGACGTGGGAATCCTCGACATCCTCGGCCTTGAGAATGCCGATCCGGGCGATCTCCTCGACGGCGAATTTCGCCATCTCCTCGTCGGATAACTTCCATAACGGGTCGGTTTCGTTGCAGAAATACTCCAGGCCGATCCAGACCTTATCTTGAGAGCCGACCAGCCATGGGCTCCAGTTATTGAAGATCTGCAGACGGCCAACCATTACGTCGGGTTCCTGAATGTAAATCCAGTTAACCTTGAGCGGTGAGCCGTCC
>Ga0187851_10003632_pt1 | contig 12883 bp, 16 predicted proteins | sample June2016WEW_6_10_FD_132997 | JGI IMG/M metagenome (GOLD analysis project Ga0187851, IMG submission 132997) | Peatland microbial communities from SPRUCE experiment site at the Marcell Experimental Forest, Minnesota, USA - June2016WEW_6_10 | ecosystem: Environmental > Terrestrial > Soil >...
AGTGGTCCCCGCCAATCATGAACGTCGCCGTGCCCTGGCTCCAGCATTCCCAGTGATTCGGGCATTGCGCGCTCTCGCAGACGGTGTGCAACTTGAGTTCATCGAGCAACGCGCGCGTCCGCCCGAAGCTCTGGGCGGTGGGCAGCCGGGTGCGCAGCCAATCCGGCAGGCGCGGTCGCGGCCTCGGTGAAATCGCCTCAATGGTGTTTAACTGAATGGTATTCATTCAAATCGCTTCCAGAATTCTGCCAGTTCCTCCGCATCAAAGTCAGCCAAAATCTGGCCGTCCACCTCAATGACCGGGGCGTATCCCTGTCCGGAAAGCTCCCACATCTCGCGGTTCGCCGCCGGATCGGCCATCACGTCGAGCGTTTCATACCCGATTCCGCGCGCCTTTAGCCATTGCTCAGCCTGACGGCACCAGCCGCACATCGGTTTGACAAACAAACGGACGGACTTCGGTTGCGGCGCGCTCCCAGACACACCCTCGTTATAGCACAGTCAGCGGGTTTTGCAAAAATCATTCTCCGTCGGGCCTCTATCATTTCGGCGCAAAATTGCGCTTGCGTTCGGACATAATTCATGCAATTTTCATGCATGCCTTTTACAACCATTACAATTTCAACCGAGGCGCACGCGAGATTGCGCAAGCTCAAGGAGCCGGGCGACAGCTTTTCCGATGTGATCCTGCGCACCATCCCCCGGCCTTGCGCCACCGCCGGTGAAATGCTGGAGGCCTTTGAAAGCGTGCCTTTGACGCCCATGAATCCGCGGCGCGGTGCCCTGCTCCGTTCCGGTCGGGGTCGGCGCTCAAACCGCCCGCGCCCAAGTGCCAAATGATCGCGGATACGACGTTTTTGGTGGACTTCCACAACGAGCTGTGCGGAGCCAAAACCGGTCCGGCTTCAAGATTTCTTCACGGTCATCGTTCGCACCAGTTGATCACGACCGTGATTTCCGCTGGAGAATTTGCGGCGGGGTTTGATGATATGCGGCATGCGCGAATTTTTTTATGCCGCTGGCGCATTTTGAATTTGCAGCCGGAGATTGCATATGTTGCCGCGCAGGTTGACCGCGAACTCATGGATACCGGCGGACGCCTGGGTGAAAATGACACTTGGATTGCCGGCTTTGCCCGTTTTTTTAATCAGCCGCTCATCAGCAATGACAAAGCCTTTGATCGCGTGTGCGCTTTGCGGCGGCTGAATTATTAATCACCTTTTTCCAATTGACCTTCAGCCCGCTCCGGCGATCTTGTAGCCATGAAAACGAAACTTCTTTTCATCATAAGTTTAATATGCGCCGGCTTGTCCGTTTCCGCCCAGGATTGGGCCAAGGCCCGGCTGGAAAAATCCCCGCGCCACGGCGAGTGGGTTGATGTGACATACGGCTCCCGCACCGTGCATTGTTTCATTGTCTATCCTGAAGTCAAAAGCCCGGCCACGGCGGTCATCGTCATCCACGAGATTTTTGGCCTGACCCCATGGGCGCGCAGCGCGGCTGATGAAGTGGCCGCGGCGGGATACATCGCCATCGCGCCGGACCTGCTCTCGGGCACCGGCCCCAAGGGTGGAGGCAGCAGCGAATTTCCCGGCACCGATGATGCCGTCGCCGCGATCCATAAATTGCCGCCGGAGCAAATCACCGCCGACCTCAATGCCGTGGCCGATTACGTCAAGGCGCTGCCGGCGGCCAATGGCAAACTGGCGGTGGCAGGCTTCTGCTGGGGCGGCGGACAGTCCTTTCGATTCGCCTGCAACCGGCCCGATTTGAAGGCCGCCTATGTTTTCTACGGACCGCCTCCTGACGAGAAGGACGTGCAGAACATCAAATGTCCCGTTTATGGCTTTTACGGCGGCAACGATGCGCGCATCAGCGCCACCATCCCAGCCACGGAGAAGTTGATGAAAGCCGCTGGCAAGACTTACAAACCGGTGACGTACGAGGGGGCCGGCCACGGTTTCATGCGCGCGGGCGAACAACCCGATGCGGAAGCAGCGAACCAGAAGGCCCATGACCAGGCGTGGAAACGATTCAAGAACCTGCTCGGCAAACTCTGAGCGCTCCTGTCGGTAGGGTGAGACTCCGTCGAACCCTGACTAGATCGAAATTGGGTCCGCCGGAGTCTCACCCCACCGTCTTAAGGAAGGCGCGGGGTCACTGGGGTTCAGCCAGGATGTTCCCCGAAAAGACCGGCCGGCGGCTGGGACCAAGCAAAATTCTTTTTATGAACGGGTCCTTCTCATCGGGTTCATGCATATAAAATGCATTCCAGCACGTGAGCGTGCCGTCCCTCGCCAAGCTCCATGTGAACGATGCATTCCCCGCGGCGGCCAGCCAGTCGGTATATTTGCTCGGGCGCTTGTAATTGCCTGGCCTGCGGAAATCCATCATCCAAAGGGTGCCATCCGACTCAAGCGCGGTGATTTGTCGCCGGTCTCTGTTTAGCACAATCCAATCCGACTTAGCTCCGACGCGGATGACATCCCCCTGGTGGAGGCTTGGGCTGACATCTTCACCAAAGATTTTCGCGAGAATGTAATTGCCAGCAACCCATAGGCTGCCATCGGTACGAATGCCCAAAGTGAACTCCCCAACGCCGGTCATTGCCTGCCAATTGGTTCCCTGAAATCTCCCGCGGACCTTCTGGCGCACAGACGCCGCGGCCCATTTCCCTTTGCCAACCTCAACATAACCCCATTTCCATGTGCCATCGTCGCGCTTGATTCCCATCGCCTGTTGATCGCCCAGCATAAAGACATTTACCCAATCGGAGTCTCCTCCGATTCGAACAGGATCGGAAATGTTGGTGCCGCGCGGGTCCGCACACTCGCCAAGTATTCTGGAGTGGTCGTGACCCCATCCCCAGAGTGTCCCATTTCGCTTGACCGCCAGAAAAAGGCCTTCGCCTCCTAGGATCGCTTTCCAGTCCGAATCAAAGCCGACTTGGCGGACGTCGGAAGCACTGCGAATGCTCCAGAGCGACCCATCTGATCGGAGGGCAAATTCGCCATTATAGTTGGCGGCGCTTTGCACCCAATTTGAGCCTGGGGCAAAGCCGCCGGAAACGATACTCAAAGAAATGTTCCCCTTCTCTTTTGTCCAAGATAATTCCCCAATACAGATTCTGCAATCGGGCAGCAAGGCGTAGAGTTTCTGCCCCGAAAATCCCATGCCGGCTCGTCCAGCGCCGGTGATACGGGCAGGGCCATGGGGAGGTTCCAACGTTTGGAACAATTCCCAGGAGCGGTCGAAAATCGCCACGGACGCCAGCGTCACGCAAACCGTAACCGCGCCGGCCCGGGTCAAATTTCCAACCCAGACCCGCCAGCCAATTTGCAATTGCTGGTAATTCTTGAAGGCGAGCCAGGCAATGGTGACGGTCATGACCGGCCATGCTAGCAGGGGAAAAATCGCGCCGGACGCAAAAATAATGTTATCGGCGTCGCCAGGAAAGCATTCCCATAGAAGATAGACCGCCGTCTCCATCAGCGCCACGAAGCACAGTATTGTTGGAATGGTTTGCAAAAAGCCGCGGCTCATCGTTGAGGCGTAGAATGCAATTCCGGTAATCAGCGCGGCGACCTCCATGGCGTTCTGCACATGAAAATCATTGGGCCTCATGCCTCCCAGACCAAGGAGGAACCAGGGAATGATCCCGCCCAGAACGATTCCCAACGCCAGCGCGACCCCAAGTTTCACGGCAAATTGACTGCGCCGGCTGATCGGCAGGCAAAGAAGGCCCTCCAAAGTGTTGAGGCGGCGCTCCTCAGCCACTGCCACGCATCCGATCACCAGCGGCACCACCGCAAGCCACATGGCGGGGATGCCCCCTAATACCACCTCTTTCGGAATCCGATGTGGAGCAAGATGAAGCAAGGCCAGACCAGCCAGATAAAGTAAGGCCAGGAATGGAATCAAAACCATAGTGATTTCCTGTAATTGCAATTCCTTTTTGACCAGGGCTGTCCACCGATTTTGTCCTCCTTCGAATTCAAAGGCCAGCCAGCGCAACGGCACTCCGCGCACCGTCAGGGTAATTTGCCCGCCGGTCCATGCCACATCCTGGGCCCTAAGAAAAAGCCGCCGCGCCCACCAAAAACCAGCCACCCCATACGCTGCCCACACGCAAAATAGGATTGTTGGCGACGGGTCGATCCCGTCTTTGGTCCAATGGCTCACAGTCATCATAGTCGCGGTGCCAATCATTATTGGAACAATCAACGTGCAAAGGAGGGCGGGCACCATTTCTCGCAACAATAATGTGCTCCACAGCCCCCCTGAAAAAGCCGCGAGCATCAGCAGCGCGCTCCCTTCAAACCACCTGACAAAAAGGAAACGCGTGCTCAATAAGCTCCATAGACACAAAGTGAGCAACATCCAAGCTGACACCATGGCAACGGCCAGCAGGCCGGTCTTGATCCTCCAAAAACGCCGCCGATCTTCAGGTTGGACGAGCAGGAGGCCAAATGTGCCATGGCTCATTTCCTGCCCAAACGGAGACAGGGCCAGGGCGAGCATCGCCGCGGCAAAACAGCCCGGCCACAAGCCATCATGGGACTTCACCCACGGCCAAAGCGGCATGGTCGCCGCCACCAATGCCGCCATCCAGGCCGGCAGCAGCAGCCTTGTTTCCTTGCGGATGAGCGGGTTCATGACACGGCCTCCGCCAGGATTTTGGACGCGACAAAAATCTCCTCCAGCGACAACGATTCGCAATGCAGTTCCTCCGGATGCTGCCCGCGCAGGATTTCCATCAACTGCTCGCTGTTGCCGTTGCCCAGCAATTCCAGCTCGCGCCCAGACTGCCGCACTCCCAGCGCCCCGGGCAATTGCACGGCGGGCGGCGGCCCGGCGAATCGCGCCCGGATTTTTCGGAACCGGTCGCGCGCGCTGTCCGCCTCCATCGAGAACAGTTCGCGTCCCTGCTCGATAATGGTGAATTCGTCAATCAACCCCTCGAATTCGGCGATCAGATGCGTCGAAACAAACACGGTGCGGCGCTCCGCGTCGCCGGACTGATACGCGCCGATCACTGTTTCGATGAATTCGCGCCGGACGATCGGATCCAATCCCGACGTCGGTTCGTCCAACAGGAGCAGTTCCGGTTCGGGACAAACCGCCCCGATCAGGGCCAATTGCGTTTTCTGGCCCTTTGACAAATGGCTGGTCTTCTGCGCCGGGTCCAACTCGAAACGCCGGAGCAAATCGGCCTCGACCTCCAGGTTCCAATGCCGCCGGAATGAGGCCAGGTAACAAAGCGTCTCCCGCACCGTCATCCAGGGATAAAACGCCACCGCATCAGGCACGTAGGCCAGACGCGACTTCACCGCAACTTCGTCGCGCCGCGGGTCCATGCCAAACATGCTGACGCTGCCCGAAGTGGGCCGCAACAGGTTGAGCATGCACTTGATGGTCGTCGTCTTCCCGGCGCCGTTGCGGCCGAAAAAGCCGTAACAGCGGCCGGGCCGCACATTCAGGCTGAGTCCGTTGACCGCATCGAGTTTGCCGAAGCGGCGTTTGAGATTCTTGACTTCGATGACTGTTGAACTGGTATTCATGATTTTTGTCCTCCTTGGCTTCCAGACTGGTCCCTGGCGGCTTCCCTTTCGAAAAACGCCAGCCTTTCACGCGCCAACTCGAGAAAAGTCTCCCCATCCACCTGCAACTGATGCGCCGTCACCCAGGCATCGTCGATTTTCTCGACCAGCAATTTGTGCCGGGCCTGTTTGGTGAATGGCGAATGATTGTCCTTCAAAAAGCAGCCTTTGCCTGCGATGGTTTCGATCACCCCCTGGCTTTCCAACTCGGTGTAGGCCTTGGCCACGGTATTGCGGTTCACGCGCAATTGCTCGGCCAGCGGCCGGATCGAGGGCAGCGGTTCCCCCGCCCTCAGCGCCCCGCAAGCAGCCGCATACCGAATCTGATCCACCAGTTGCAGGTAAACCGGCTTGCCCGACTTGAAATCTATCCGAAACATCATAAAATCTTCATCCGTCATAGGACAGTATGACAGTTGGCGGAGTTTGTCAACGGGTTTTTTCAGGATTTTTCGGCCGACTCGGGAAAGGCCGTACGCGCTTATTTTCTCCGCGCGCTGCGCACGCGGTAGAGGCGTTTCGTGAAACCCCCTTCTTCCACGAAGGCTTTCTTTTGGGTGGCTATTTGGCGGCTGAGCCGACTGCACGCAACTGCCACGAGCGCCAGTGCTCCATTCGCGGCAATCTCTGGAAAATTGGACTCCATGGACCTTGTGGACTGAATGGACTTTTGCATTCCTCGATGTGGTCCACTCTGTCCGTGCCGTCCATGCTGTCCCTCATACGTTTCCCGCGCCCAGACCGCCACGTCGCCGACCGTGGCAGGCCGGCGCGCTATGAATAGGGCACGGCGCGCGTCCTCGCGCGCCCAAAATGCCAGCCCCCGCTGCCGCAAAAAATCCTCATAATCCAGCCGAAGTTCCTCCAAGCTGGCCCGCGCCACGTTCCTGAGCTTGAGTTCCGTTTTTTTGGACGTGCCGCTGGCCTGGCTGCCCTCGGCGATGTTCTGCACGCCGGAACGCGCCGCCTGCACCATTTGATCGTTCGTGCGGCTGCGCCGATCAAGGTAGCGGTCGCAGAACCGCACGGTCACATCATAGACCAATTGCGCCACCTGAAAGCTTTTCAGCTTCCGGTAGCCGCCATGCAGTGGAATCAGTTTTTCCGGCTCATTCACTTTTGCCGCCATTAAAGAGGATCATCACAACATGCTTCGAAGGCGTCAATTATTGGCTTTGTCGATTTTTCGGAAACCGCTTTTGCTTGCCGCGCCGCGCCAAAGCAGTGGAAGATGAAGGGCAGGATGCTCGCTGAAGATCTGCAATTGCCGCTCGATTGGCAAGAACGCCCCACCCAACCGGAAAGAGTTGTCCCGTTGCCGGAGGAATTGGCGGCGTTCCACCAGTTTGGTAAAAGCACCGTTCGCATGACGACGAGCGTTGCCCTGGCCGATGGCAGGACGGCGAATGTGCCCGTGTTCGTCAATGAGTTCTGGACTTCCAAACAGCGCGCCGCCAGCCGGCTGCATGAGGTTTCTTACCGCGCCTGCTTCAAACCGCAGTTGCCGCGATTTTTCATCGAGCGCCTGACCCAGCCCGGCGACGTCGTCTATGATCCATTCATGGGCCGCGGCACGACGCTGCTGGAAGCAGCGCTGTTGGGGCGGATTCCATTTGGTTGCGACGTCAATCCGCTGAGCCTGCGATTAGTCGGCCCCCGGCTCCGCCCTCCTGGAATTGAAGAAATCCGCGCGCGGCTGACGAAAATCGATTTTCGCGATCACAATGAGACGCCGGACGAGATGCTGGTTTTTTATCATCCCGAAACCCTGCGGGAAATCGCCGCGCTGAAAAAATATCTGCTGGCCCGCAAACAGGATGCGGTGGATCAATGGATTTGCCTCGTGGCCCTCAACCGGCTCACCGGCCATTCGCCCGGCTTTTTTTCCGTTTATACCCTGCCGCCGAACCAGGCGGTGTCGGTCAAATCACAGCGCAAAATCAACGCCGATCGGAACCAAATTCCGCCGCGCCGCCACGTCCCGGATTTGATCCTGAAAAAGAGCCGCCAACTGCTGGGGGATTGCGATGCGACGATGCGCGGGGCGCTGGAAATCGTGGCGGACAACTCGCTGTTGTTAAACCAGCCGGCCCGGGCCACGCCGCGGATTCCTTCCGATTCAGTCGCGCTGGTTGTCACATCGCCGCCATTTCTCGACGTGGTGGATTACGCGGGCGACAACTGGCTGCGCTGCTGGTTTCTGGGCATCGATCCAAAATCCGTCCGCCTGACCGTCCCCAAAAAGCTTGTGGAATGGCAGTCCGAAATGACGGCCATATTCCGCGAGTTGCGCCGGGTGCTCCGGCCCGGCGGGCACGTGGCCTTTGAAGTGGGCGAAATCCGCGCCGGCACCATCAAATTGGAGGAGACGGTGTTGCTGTGCGGCCTGGACGCCGGCCTTGCGCCGCTGCTCATCCTCATCAACGACCAGAAATTCACCAAAACCGCCAACTGCTGGGGAGTCGATAATAATGACAAGGGCACCAACACCAACCGCATCGTGCTCTTCCAGAAAACAGGGTGAACATGGACCGGCTCACCCTGTTTGGCCTGTTTGCGGTCACGGCGATGCTGGTGTGCTACGCGTTGGAGGACCGCAGCCGCTGGTTCGTTTTGGGATTCGCCGCCGCCTGCGCCTTGGGATCGGTCTATGGATTTCTGCAAGGGGCCTGGCCGTTCGGCGTGGTCGAGGCCATCTGGTGTCTGGTCGCGGCGCGGCGCTGGTGGCTGAAGAAAGGCCCCCTGCATGGGCCGCAACACAAATGAGCATTCTCCGCGGGTTTCTGCTGGCCAGTTTCAGGGCGGCACTATAAGCTGGGCGCATGGATAATTTGCCCCGCCCGGAGATTATTTTGACACACGAGAGCGACCTGGATGGCTTCGTGGCGGGGTTGCTTTTGCAGCGGCTGGCCCGGAAGCTTTTCGACACGAACATCCGCCTGGAAGCCCACCACTATAACAGCTGGAAAATCCGGGAGCCGCGCGAAAAGTCCGGCTGGGTCTGCGATTTGAGTTTCGAGCCGCGGCTGGACAAGCCGGATTGGCTGGTGATTGACCATCACGCCACCGAACTCCAACCGAAGAACGCGCGCTTGGTTCATGATGTCACCAAATCCGCCGGATTGCTCTGCTACGAACTGTGCCAGCAAAACGGCCTTGGCTCGCCGGAGTTGGCCCGCCTGGTTCACCTCAACAATGTGGGGGATCTATTCCTGGAGAACGACCCTGACTTCGCGCTGGCCAACGATTTCGCCAATCTGGTAAAGACCTACGGCTTTTGGAATCTGCACACGCTGATCGAGGGGCAACTGGAACGGTTGCTGGACCATCCTTTGCTCGAGGTCATGGCCGTCAAACGGCGCGTCGAAGACCCGCTCGGTTACGCATGGAGCAAGGCCAACGTCATCGCCGTCAGCCCGATGGTGGGTTATGTGGACACCGTGGTGGGCAACAATAACTTGATCGTTCACCAACTGCTGGAGCAGAAGGCAACCCCCTACCCGGTGCTGCTGACCCTTTTCCGCAAGGCGAACAACACCGTGGTGGTGAGCCTGCGCAGCCGCAACGGCGAGGCTTTAAAGATTGCCGAAAAACTGCAGGGCGGCGGCCACCCCAACGCCTGCGGGGCCACCCTGCCGCGTTCCGTCAGGGGCATTCCCGACGCGCTGGAATATCTGCGGCAAGCGCTCAATCCGGTGGCAAAAACAGACGCGCCGCTCAACAGCCTCGAAGCCTTGTTCCAGAAGGTGGAAGTCAAACCTTAAGTGGTCATCAGCCAGTCACCATCTCGATCTTAAGTTTTCGTCCCAGAGCGCGGGCGGCCTTGCCCAAAGTCGTGAGCGTGACAGAGGTGTTGGAATCATCCAGCAGCCGGTCAACGGCGGCGCGACTCGTTTTCATCCGCGCGGCCATTTCCGTCTTCGAAATCGCTTCTTGCGCGATCAATTTGCCCAGTTGCAGCGCCAAGGCGTGTTTCAAGGCACGCGCTTCGACTTCTTCCAAAATTCCGTCTTCCTGGAGAAAGCTCCGGAAATTCGTTCCACGATGCGGTTTCTTATTCATTGCTTTGCAAATATTGTTTCTTTCGTCTCCGCGCCAAATCCAATTCGGTCTTCGGCGTTTTGCGATCTTTCTTGATGAAACCGTGCAATAAAACCATCTCGCCATCGGCCAGGATGAACAACGTCCTTGCGATGCGATTCGTGAGGCGTGACCGAACCTCCCAAATCCCGTCGCCCAAATGGTCCACCAAAGGTTTTCCGACCGGCCACGCATATTGAACGGTCAGAATGTCCGTGCCTATGGTTTTGCGGTCTTCCTTCGGCAATTCTTTCAACCACTCGCGAACCGGCTCATTTCCAGCTTCCGTTTCAAAGAATATGACCGCCATCGGCCTTTCCGATTTCATCTGGAGATTAGTGTATCAAAATTGATGCAATTGTCAAATGGGTTCTCCCCTACGCAGTTCGGGTAATCTCTTGATCTTTGACTCTCGGTAGAGGAGAATCTGTGCGAGGCCCTTCATGTACATGAATATTTGGCCCGTCATTAAAGCGCCGATCGCGGTTCAATTGAACAGAATTGCTTTCACGCTCTACGCAGCATTTTTTGGAGCGTGCTCATGGCGAATTCACCGCTTCGCAGCCGTGGAGGGGATGGCAATCTTCCTCTGCATGTTTCTTTTCAGTGTTCTGGGGCTCATTTCATCGTTCATTCGCGCCCGGCGCTCACGTTGGATCATGGCGGCGCTCGACCTTTTGATACCTGGCATCGTTTTCATCGGGATGTGCCTAATGGAGTGGAGTCGTCCGGAGGGATGGGTGGATTGGCTGTTCAGCGCGTTGGTCGCGCTAGTTGTTTGGTTTGGCATTCCGCTCAGCCTCGCACTTTCTCTTTTTAAGGACATCTGCAATATTCGCTTTGATAAAAGGATGTCTTTGGTTTTTGAAATCAGATCAGCCCAAACGTGCATTGATTACTTCAAAAAATCGTGAAAGCCAGTTCTAAAGATGCAGGTGCGCCCAGAGTTCCGGCGGGCGCAATCTCATATTGACAAAGAAGGGGCCAAAATCCGCGTAGCGCGCGCTGACCTCGTCGAAGCGCATTTCGTAAACGATGTCCTTGAGCGCATCGACTTGATGGGCCATGAGCGTGACGCCCCATTCCCAATCATCCAACCCGGTTGAGCCGGTGATCAATTGCGAAACGCGCCCGGCGTATTTGCGGCCGACCCGCGCATGGCCGCTCATCAGTTTCCGGCGCGTGTCAAAATCGAGCGTATACCAGTTGTCCGTGGCGGCGCGGCGCTTGCTCATGGGGTAAAAGCCCATGACTTCCCAATCGGGCATCTCCGGGTAGAGGCGGTAATGCTCGTACTGTTTCATTCGCTCCCGCAATTCGCCCAAGCGCCGGTTGAACGCCTCGCTTTCGGGGGGCAGCTTTTCCTTTTCGATCAGCGTCCGCCGGTTGTCCTCCTCCGTCGGCATGTACTCGCTCAATTCCGTCACGCTCAGATAGGAAAAAACCCGCGCGAGCGCGCCGGGTGGAAAGCAAGCCTCCAGGTCGCGGTGCATCTGGCCAAGCTGGGCCAGTTCAGCCGCGAGAAGGAAGAAGGCCAGATCAGCCTTGCCCCCGATGGTGGCGTAGGTGGTCAAACGGGGATGGGATGGCTGGCCATTGGCGGCGCAGAGGGCCTCCAGGCGGGCAAGACACCGTTCTGATTCGGCCCAGCGTTCCCGATCCACACGGTAAAAGAGATGCATCGCGTGAATTCCGCGATCCAGTTTGATGACCGGAAGATTCGCCATGTCTCATTCCACCTGCAAAACCTGGTCCAACAATCGTGGCAAATGTTCGGCAATGGCGGCGTTGCCCACCAACAAGGTGACGCCAGCCTCCGTAGCCTGATGCTGCTGCGCCGAATCCTGGGCGGCGGAGAAACCCAGCACCGGAATATGCTGGGTGGCGGGGTCCTGTTTCAGTTGGGCGATGGCGGCGAAGGCAGGGCCGGCCGGCGCCATTTCGGCCACAACCACCAGCGGTTTTTCTCGTTGACAAGTTTCGACCAGGGCCGCCAGGTCCGGGACCATCTGAACGCGATAGCCCAGGTCTTGCAGCCGGTTGGCCAATTGCCCGCCCGGCATCAGGTTCGAGTAGTGCAGGATGGCCAGGGGTTCGCTCATGACAGGCCCGCCCTTTCCTTGCGCCACGGCGTGCTCTGCTCATAAGCATGGGCGAGTTTCAGAATTGTCTCTTCACCGAACGGCTTGCCGAGCAACTGCAGGCCGATGGGCAATTTGGGCTCGCGAGTGAAGCCGCAGGGGAGGCTGACGCCGCAAATTCCCGCCAAGTTGCAGGAAATCGTGAAAATATCCGAAAGATACATCTGCAAAGGATCGTCCGCCTTTTCGCCGATTTTGAAGGCCGGCGTTGGGCTGGTGGGAGTGATGACGGCATCGACTTTGGCAAAGGCGTTGAGAAAATCCTGCCGGATGAGCGTTCGCACTTTTTGGGCGCGCAGGTAGTAGGCGTCGTAATAACCGCTGCTCAGGACGTAAGCGCCCAGGATGATGCGGCGCTTGACTTCGGCCCCGAAACCGGCGCCGCGCGTTTTGCAATAGAGATCTATCGGATCGGCGCCATCGACGCGCAGCCCGTAACGGACGCCGTCGAAGCGGGCGAGGTTGGCGCTGGCTTCGGCGGTGGCCACAATGTAATAGGTGGCCACGGCGTAATCGGTATGGGGGAGCGAAATCTCCACAATTTCCGCCCCGAGTTTTTCAAAATGTTTGACAGCCGCCTGCACGGCTGCGCCCACTTCCGCATCCAATCCTCCGATCATGTATTCTTTGGCCAGGCCGAGCTTCAGCCCCTTGATCCGGCCATCGAGCGCGGTGGTGTAATCCGGCACGGGGCGCGGCACGCTGGTGGAATCGCGCGGGTCTTGTCCGCTGATGACCCCCAGGATGGTGGCTGTGTCGCGTATGTCCCTGGTAAAGCAACCGATTTGATCGAGAGACGAGGCAAAAGCCACCAAGCCAAAGCGCGAGACGCGGCCATAGGTGGGTTTGAGCCCCACGCAGCCGCACAAGGCCGCCGGCTGCCGGATGGATCCGCCCGTATCGGAGCCCAGCGCGGCGATGCATTCGTCCGCCGCCACGGCCGCCGCCGAACCGCCGGAGGACCCGCCGGGGATGCGCGCGGTGTCCCACGGATTGTGGGTGACGCCAAAGGCGGAGTTCTCCGTCGAGCTGCCCATCGCAAACTCATCCATGTTCAGGCGG
>Ga0187851_10003636_pt1 | contig 12869 bp, 10 predicted proteins | sample June2016WEW_6_10_FD_132997 | JGI IMG/M metagenome (GOLD analysis project Ga0187851, IMG submission 132997) | Peatland microbial communities from SPRUCE experiment site at the Marcell Experimental Forest, Minnesota, USA - June2016WEW_6_10 | ecosystem: Environmental > Terrestrial > Soil >...
GCATGAACATCACCAACGCCACGCTGTTTCCCGACCTCGATGGCCTGGCGCGCTCGCTGGCCTACGAGTTGGAATTCCACTGGGCCTACAATCCGCGCACCATGGAATCCTTCCGGACGGAGGAGTGACGGTGGCGCGGCTGCTGCTGTTCGCGGCGACCACCGGCTATCAGATCCGCGTTTTCGCCGATGCCGCGCGGCGGCTGGGCGTGCATCTGACGCTGGCCACGGATCATTGCCACAGGCTCGGAGATCCGTGGGGCGACCACGCCATCCCGGTGCGGTTTGCGGACGTGTCTAAATCGATGGCGGCGTTGCAAGGCCGGCAATTCGATGCGGTCGCGGCAGTGGGAGATGCGCCTGCCGTGCTGGCGGCGGAAGTGGCGAGTGCGCTCGGAATTCCATTCCATCCGCCGGCCGCCGTGCGCGCCTGTAACGACAAGTACCTGGCGCGCCAACTCTTTCAGGCGGCGGGACTGCCGGTGCCGCAATTCTTCCGCGTATCGCTGGCCGAGGGGCCGGACGCCTCCGCGCGCCGCGCGCCGTACCCGTGCGTGCTCAAGCCGCTGGGCCTTTCCGGCAGCCGGGGTGTGATGCGCGCCAACGATGCGGACGAATTCCGGGCGGCCTTCGCGCGCATCCAGAGGCTGCTGGCGCGCGAGCAGCAGAGCCAATACTTGCAGGTGGAAGCCTACATTCCGGGGCGTGAATTCGCCGTGGAAGGCATCGTCACCCACGGCGCGCCCCGCATCCTGGCGATCTTCGACAAGCCCGATCCGCTGGAAGGTCCCTTCTTTGAAGAGACGATTTATGTGACGCCGTCGCGAGCGAGCGTCGCGGCGCAAGAAAGCATGCGCGCGGCTGTGGAGCGAGCGGTGCGCGCGCTGGGCCTGTATCACGGGCCGTTCCACGCCGAGCTGCGTTCCAACGAAAGCGGTGTCTGGATGTTAGAAGTGGCGGCGCGACCCATCGGTGGGTTGTGCTCGAAAGCGCTGCGCTTCGGCGCCGGCATGCCGCTTGAGGAACTGGTGCTGCGGCACGCCGTCGGCGAAGACATTGCCGCGCTGCCGCTGGCGGATCGGGCGTCGGGCGTGATGATGATTCCGATTCCGCGCGGCGGAGTGTATGAAGATGTCGCGGGACTCGCCGAAGCTCGCGCCGTCGAGGGCGTGGACGACGTGATCGTCACCGCGAAAGTGGGCCAGGCGCTGGTGCCGTTGCCGGAGGGAGCGTCGTACCTGGGGTTCATCTTCGCGCGCGCCGGCGATCCGGCGGAGGTGGAACGGGCGCTGCGGTGCGCGCACGCCAAGCTGCGTTTCCGGATTGCGACCGCGCTGCCTACCTTCCGCGCCGGGTAACTAATATCTATTCAGTATTGACGCTGCTGCACTCGCATGTGATAATCCTTCAGGCTCTTGTCCGCTCCAGCGGCGGCTGTGCATTCTCAGAGTAAGGAAGTCTCGTGCCCGACCCAAAAATGAAGCCGATGTTCCTCCCCGGCGTGGAACAGCATCCCGAGCCGGGGCCGTATGCGGACATGATCCGCATGATGCAGGAGAGCGGGTCCGAGTATCCGCAGATCTGGCATATGTTCGCCTATCTGCCCAAGGCGACCGAGCACCTGGCCCGTTTCACGCAGGAGATTCTGCGCGGCCCGGGGGCATTCAGTCCGGGCATCCGCGAGCTGATCGCCGCGTTTACCTCGTATCGCAACGATTGCCCGTTTTGACTGAAGTCGCACGCCGCGGTCGCGGCGGAACTGTTGGGAGACGAGGATCTGGTCTGGGGTGTGTTGCGCGACCTGGAGACGTCGAAGCTAGATGAAAAACACAAGGCCCTGTTCCGCTTCGTCGACAAGGTGAATCATGATTCTCCGCGCATCGCGCCCGAAGATATGAAGCCACTCTACGCCGTCGGCTGGGAAGACGACGCCATCTATCTCGCCATCACCGTGTGCGCGTTGTTCAACTTCTACAATCGGTGGATCGACTCGAGCGGCGTGCACGCGCTCTCCGACGAGGCCCACCGCGTGGGAGGGAAGCGCACGGCCCTTCACGGCTATGTCCGAAGCTAGCGCCCCCCGCATTTATCCGGGATGGCTGGTGGTCCTGGCGGCTTATTGCGGAGCCATGGTCAGCTTCGGCTCGCTGCTGGTCTTCACCTTCAGCATCTTCTTGAAGCCTCTGAGCGGCGCTTTCGGATGGAGCCGCGAATCGATCTCGGCCGCGTTTGGATTCGCGGCGCTGACCGTGGCGGTATGCTCGCCGCCGCTCGGGCACCTGCTCGACCGCTTCGGGCCGCGCCGCGTGATTCTGCCCTGCATGGCCGTCTTCGGCGTGGCGTTCGCATCGCTCGGCTTCCTGACTCCGCGGCTGACGCATCTGTACGCGATTTTCGTGTTGCTGGGCATCGTCGGAAATGGCACGACCCAGATGGGCTATTCGCGCGCGGTCGTCACCTGGTTCGACCGGCGGCGCGGCTTGGCGCTGGCGTTGGTGATGGCCGGTGTGGGCACCGGAGCTATGGTGTTCCCTCCGATTGCGCAGACGTTGATTGCCGGATACGGATGGCGGGCGGCGTACTTTGTCCTTGGATCACTGGTGCTGCTCCTGGGACTTCCGCTGACCGCCCTCTTCGTCCGCGAGCGGCCCCACCCCAGCGTCCGGACGAACCCGGCGCTGAGCGGCGCGACCGTATCGCAAGGCATGCGCTCCCGCGCTTTCTGGATTCTGATCGGTACACTGTTCCTCAGTTCGGTAAGTATGAACGGCGCCATCACGCACCTCTCGCCGCTGCTGACGGACCGGGGCGTGCCTGCGGGGAATGCCGCGCTGGCAGCCTCGCTGTTGGGTTTGGCCAGCTTCGTCGGAAGACTCATCACCGGCTTCCTACTCGACCGTTTCTTCGGGCCTCGCGTTGGCTTCTGCCTGTGCGCGATCGCCGCCAGTGGCATTTTCCTGCTCGCGCGCGCCGGCTCGAGTCTGCCTGGAATGGCCGCGGCCATGCTGATCGGGCTGGGGGTAGGCGCCGAGGCCGACCTGACGCCATACCTCCTGACACGCTACTTCGGTTTGCGCTCGTTTTCGACACTCTATGGATTCACCTGGACCGCCTACGCCATTGCCGGCGCCATCGGTCCGGTCTGGATGGGCAAAGCCTTCGACGCCACGGGATCGTACGCGTCGCTGTTGACCCTGTTGGCGGGAACCACGCTGGTGGCGGCCGGACTGCTGCTGTGGCTCCCCAGGTACCCGCGCGCTTGGTCGCCGGCAGATCGCGAGATTGAGAATCGAGTCCGCCGGCCTGCCCACACTGAGCTAAGCTGACATTATGAAGATCTCACGGCGTGACTTTCTGGGTACCGCGGCAATCACCGGCGCTACCGCACTCGCAGCCACGGATGCCATCCCCACCCGCGTTCTCGGACGCACCGGCGCGCGCGTCTCCATCCTGGCCATGGGCGGAGGCAGCCGCTTTCTCATGTATCCGGACGAAGACCAAGCCCTCGAAGCCCTCAACCGCGCCTTCGACCTGGGCATCACCTACATGGACACCGCCTACAGCTACGGCAACGGCCGTAGCGAGGAGCGCATCGGCAAGGTCATGAAGACTCGCCGCAAAGGCATCTTTCTGGCCACCAAGATCGAGGCGCGCAAAGGCGACGAAGCGCAGCGCATTCTGGAAGGCAGCCTCAAGCGCTTGCAGACTGACCACCTCGACCTCATCCACGTGCACAGCCTGACCGACGAGAAAGACCTGGGCGAAGTGGAAGCGCCCGACGGCGTCCTGAAGGTCCTGCTGAAGTTGCGCGATCAGAAGGTGACGCGCTTCATCGGCATCACCAGCCACACGGATCCGGTCGTTCTGAAGACGGCGCTCGAGCGCCACGACTTCGATTGCACCCAGATGGCGCTCAACGCCGCGCGTGCAGGCATGCAGAGCGGCAAGGGCGGGATGGTGCTGAACGCGGATCTGAAAACCAGCTTCGAAGATGTGGCATTGCCGGTGGCGGCCCGCAAGAAGATGGGCGTGATCGCCATGAAGATCTTCGCGCAGGAAGCGCTGGTGGGCCAGGCGCCGCCCGAAAAATTGCTCTACTATTCGCTCTCGCTGCCGGGCGTGACGCTGGCCGTGGCGGGGATGCCGAAGTTCGAATTCATCGACCAGAACGTGGCGCTGGCGAAAGCTTTCAAACCGTTGCCGCCCGCCGAAATGCGGCAGCTATCCGCGGGACTGGCCGCCCGCAACAAGGTCGCGCTCGACCGCTTCTTCAGCACCCACGTAGACGCGTAAGGCGGAAGTTGCGACAACAGCAGGAGGGCGCGCATGACGATTACGCTTCGACCGGAGAATGAAGAACTGATCGCCCAGGCGATGCAAACGGGCGCCTACCAGAGCCCGGATGAAGTCATTGAGCGGGCTTTGCGGATGCTGCATTCCGAAGAGGAGTGGCTCCTGGACCACAAGGCCGAGATAGCCGCAAAAATCGAACGGGCGTTCGGGCAGTTTGACCGCGGTGAATTCTACTTGGCCGAGGAATCGCAAGCCGACATGGAAAGACGCAAGGCGGTATGGCTTCGCGAGATGCACTGATGACGCCGCGCCGGTCTTTTCGCCGAAGCGCAGAACGACCTTGCTGAAATTCCGCGGTGGTCCGCGAAATTGGGGGCAAGCGGTTGACGTGGGACCGCTTGCCCGTCAAGGTGGAGGCGGAAGCGTGAACGCTTGCCTACCGGAAACCACGGTGTGGAAGGCCAATGCCAGGTTTGACTTGACGAACGATACTGGATATGCTGCATCGTAATGGCTCTCCGAATACCAAATGAACACATCCCCGGAATGCTCAAGATTTGCAGCCTCTCCGACCCCATGGCCAGTGGGTTGATTGATGCGCTTGGAGCCGCCAAGATTGTCCCACAGCCCCAAGAAATGGCCGCGCAGATAGCGGACAGTGTTTCTGGCATCCCAATCGAAGATCTGATTATCATCGTGCGCACGGTCTATTCTCTGTACTATGTGCGCGAATTCTCCGATGCATCGCCATCGCGATTCGTGGGCGAGTTGGCCGAGGCAATTCTTGAGATCCCGGATATAAAGACGGCGGCCAATGCGGATGAGTTGGCAATTCGTGATCGATTCAAGCGCCTGTTGAACGTGAAATCGCTCAGCATGATTTCAAAAGCCTCCAGATTGCAGCGCGAGGGGGAGCGCCTGTATTGCGAGGCAATGATCCTGTCAGACATCCGCCCGGTATTTGGCGACGACATAACGTCCGGCCCGGGCAGCGCCGTCCTCACCCACACCCTTAAAGTTAGCTATCATGGTGACGAGGGGCATAGGGACTTTTTTGTTGTGCTCGATGGCGAGGATCTAAAGGCGCTAGGAGAAGTTGTGGACAGAGCGCAAGCGAAGGACGAAAGCCTGCGCAAAGTGCTACGGGGTACAAATATCCCGGATCTTGGCATATAAAAATCATGGCAACGACATCAGCGGAGGATTGCGGAAAGCGGTACTTCCGATGGCGGCAAAAGGCGTATCGTAAAGAGGGGGAGCCTCACTATGACTGGGATTCCAGCTCATCCCCAAAATCGCCTATAAGATCTGGCCGGGATGCATGGTCTCGCCGCACAAGGCTATGCCCTGAACTCCAAGATAACATCCACGAAATCGTCGGTGGATTTCTTGGCGCTGGATATAACACACACGTTGCGGCTAATTGCGAGAGCCTGCATTACATGCGCGCTTCGGTAGCGGATGTCCACGGCCAAAAACTGTTCGCGCGACTCCGGGCTGAGAAACTACGCGCCGAATTCACGGCCCTCGCCACGCAATGGAGGAACGAAACTAAGTTTCTATCCTCTTCTGACGACAAGATACTGCACAGCGCCTACCAGTCGATAATCGCTATGGGCGCTGCCGCCGTGCCACTGGTGCTCGAAGAACTTGAATCGAGGCGGGGACATTGGTTTTGGGCGCTTCGCTTCATGACTAAGAGCGATCCCGTCCCCGAAGGGGCCAATATAGAGCAAGCGCGTGAGGCTTGGTTGAAGTGGGGCAGGGACAAGGGATACTTGAAATAGCTCATGGCTTCGATCGAGGAGGTTGAGTCACTCTTTCCTGCGCTTGTTGGCACCTCCTATTCGGAAGAAAGCGATCCAACCGACACGTACAACTGCATTGCTTTCGCGTTTGAGGATTATAGCAACTGGTGGTGGCCGCGACCAGGGTACGGGATATACTGGCCACTCGGTTTCCCGTTAAGCGATTCGGTAGATGTACTCATAGATATTTTCAAAGCGTACGGATATTCCGAGTGTGATGATTCAGAAGTTGAACGTGGCTTTGAAAAGGTTGCAATTTACTCAATCAGCCTTCGGATAAAGCATGCTGCTAGACAACTTCGTTCGGGACGCTGGGCCAGCAAGTTGGGAGAAGAACAGGACATCGAACACGAGAAAGCGGAGCATCTACACAATTCATCTTACGGCTCCGCTACCCACTTCCTCAAGCGGCACCGAGCCGATTGGGAGGATGTCACAACATGAACCACTGCCAGCGACGCGCGTCCCCACCAATACGGAATGGGAACGCTTCGACAATGCCCTGGGGAAACTCCTGAGCGTCCCGCGCGCCGCTTTTGTGAAGGACGACGCGCGCTGAAACGGCGGCGGGAAAAGAAACGGGACGCGAAGAAAACTGACTGACTGCCGCACGGCCCTGGCCTGCGACGCCTCAAGAGCCTTTCCTACAGCGCACGCGCAGCCACGCAGCCGTTAAAATAGAACCAGTGTTCCCCCTCGCCGACTTCGACCCCCTGGTGCGCGACTGGTTCGCCCAGCGCTTCGCCGCCGCCACCGAACCACAGGTGCTGGGCTGGCCGGAGATCCGCGCGGGCCGCGACATCCTCATCTCCGCGCCCACCGGTTCCGGCAAAACCCTGGCCGCGTTTCTGCTCTGTCTCGACCGCTTGGTGCGCGCCGCCCGTCTCGGCCCGCTCCCCAACCAGACCGAAGTCGTGTACGTCTCGCCGCTCAAGGCGCTGAGCAACGATATCCACATCAACCTGGAAGTGCCGCTCTCCGAAATCGCCGCCGCGGCCGCCGCCCAGGGCATTCCACTGGCGCCCATCCGCGCCGCCGTCCGCACCGGCGACACATCCGCGTGGGAGCGCCAGCGGATGGGCAAAGAGCGTCCGCACGTGCTGGTCACCACGCCCGAATCGCTCTACATCCTGCTCACCGCCGAGAAACCGCGCGACATGCTGCGCACCACCCGCACCATCATCGTGGACGAGATCCACGCCGTGGCGGACGACAAGCGCGGTTCGCACCTGGCCCTCACGCTCGCGCGCCTGGATACGCTGGTTGCGGCCGCGGGCGGTCCCAAACCGCAGCGCATCGGCCTCTCCGCCACGGTGAAACCCATCGAAGAAGTGGCCCGATTCCTCAGCGAAGGCGCCCACATCGTCAACGTAGGCCATCGCCGCGATATGGAACTGGCGGTCGAAGTTCCTAAGGACGAACTCGGCCCCGTCGCCAGCAACGAAATGTGGGCGGAAGTCTACGATCGCGTGGCCGATCTGATCCGCGCGCAGCGCACCACGCTGGTCTTCGTCAACACGCGCCGCCTTTCCGAGCGCGTCGCGCACCAGCTTCAGGCGCGCCTCGGCGAACAGGCCGTGCTGCCGCATCATGGCAGCCTGTCGCGCCGTTTGCGCCTGGAAGCGGAAGCCCGTCTCAAAGGCGGCGAATTGCGCGCGGTGGTGGCCACGGCATCGCTGGAACTCGGTATCGACATCGGCACGGTCGACCTGGTCTGCCAGATCGGCTCGCCGCGCTCCATCGCGGTGGCCTTGCAGCGCATCGGCCGCTCCGGCCATTGGGTGGGCGCGCGTCCCCACGGCCGCCTCTTCGCCACCACGCGCGACGAGCTAATCGAATGCGGCGCCGTGGTGCGAGCCATTCGCGCCGGCGTGCTCGACCGCACCGAGATCCCCGAAGCGCCGCTCGATATTCTCGCGCAGCAGATCGTGGCTGCCTGCGCCTGTGAAGAGTGGACCGAAGACGCCCTCTACGCCCTGGCCCGCGCGACGTATTCTTACCGCGCGCTCGACCGCCGCGATTTCGACGACATCGTCGCCATGCTGAGTGACGGCATCGTGACCGCGCGTGGCCGCGCCGGCGCTTATCTGCATCGCGACCAGGTGAATCATATCCTGCGCGGACGCCGCGGAGCGCGCCTGGCGGCCATCACGTCCGGCGGCGCGATTCCGGATAACGCCAACTACCTGGTGGTCGCCGAGCCGGAAGGCGCGACCGTCGGCACCGTGGACGAAGACTTCGCTGTAGAGAGCATGTCCGGCGACGTGTTCCTGCTGGGCACCGCTTCCTGGCGCATCCGGCGCATCGAGAACGGCCGCGTCCGCGTGGAGGACGCCCACGGCGCGGCTCCCTCGATTCCCTTCTGGAATGGCGAAGCGCCCGGCCGCACCGCCGAACTGTCCGCCGAAGTCTCGCGGCTGCGCGCGGACATCCTGGCCGCGCCCCAAACCGACTGGCTGTTCCGCGAAGCCGGCCTCGACCGCCTCGGCGCGGAGCAGGCCATCGCCTACGTGCAATCGGGCGCGCGTGCTCTGGGCGCGCTGCCCGCCTCAGCGCACGTGGTGGCCGAGCGCTTTTTCGACGAAGGCGGCGGTATGCAATTCGTGCTGCACGCTCCGTTCGGCGCGCGCGTGAATCGCGCCTGGGGATTGGCGCTGCGCAAGCGCTTCTGCCGCACCTTCAACTTCGAACTGCAAGCCGCGGCCACCGACAACGGCATCGTGCTGTCGCTCGGCGAGCAGCACTCGTTTCCGCTCGACATCGTTTTCGAATTCCTGCGTCCCGAAACCGTGGAGGACGTGCTGACGCAAGCGCTGCTCGACGCGCCCATGTTCACCGCACGCTGGCGTTGGAATGCCTCGCGCGCGCTGGCCATCCTGCGTTTTTCGCACGGCGCGCGCGTGCCCGCGCCCATCCAGCGCATGCGTTCCGACGACCTTTTGGCAGCCACCTTCCCCGACCAGGCCGCCTGCTTTGAGAACCTCAGCGGACCGCCGCGCATCCCCGACCATCCGCTGGTTCGCGAGACGATTCGCAACTGCCTGCACGAAGCCATGGATCTCTCTGGCCTCATCGCCGTGCTCGAAGGCATTCGCAGCGGCGTCATCCGCACATCTGCCATCGACACCCCGGAGGCTACGCCGTTCTCGCACGAGATCCTGAACGCCAACCCCTACGCGTTTCTGGACGACGCGCCGCTGGAGGAACGCCGCGCTCGCGCCGTCGAGTTGAGGCGCACCGTGCGCACGGACTTCGTCGAAGGCGCCGGCGCGCTCGATCCCGACGCCATCGTACAGGTGGCCGCCGAGGCCTGGCCCCTGGTGCGCGATCCCGACGAGTTGCACGAGGCCTTGCTGACGCTAATCACTGTCCCGCCCGTACCCGAGTGGGAGCCCTTCTTCGCAGCGTTGGCGGATGCGGGCCGCGCCGCAACACTTTCACAGGCTGAAGCCTGTGCCACCTTTTCACAGGCTGAAGCCTGTGCCACCTTTTCACCGGCTGAAGCCTATGCCACCTTCTGGGCCCCTGCCGAACGCACCCAAATCGCCTTAGCCGTGCATCCCGAAGCCACCCTAACCCCACCCATCCACTTCGCCGGCAGCCGTCCGGAAACCGAAGAAGCCTGCGCCGCCGAAATCCTGCGCGGCTGGTTCGAAACCGGAGGACCCTATCGCGCCTCCGAACTTTCCGCACGCCTGGCCCTACCGCCCGCCCTGGTCGATTCCGCGCTGGCGCAGCTTGAAGCCGAAGGCCAAATCCTGCGCGGCCGCTTCACGCCAGGCGCACCAGCCGATGAGCCCGAGTGGTGCCATCGCCGCCTGCTGGCGCGCATCCACCGCCTCACCATCGGTCGCCTGCGCCGCGAAATCGAGCCCGTGACCACGGCCGATTTCGTGCGCTTCCTGCACCGCTGGCAGCACCTCGCGGCCGGCGCACAACTGCACGGCGCGGACGGCGTGCTGCACGTCGTCCGGCAGCTTCAAGGCTACGAAATCTCCGCCGCGGCGTGGGAAGCCGAAATCCTGCCCAGCCGCGTGGCGCATTACAGCCCCGAGTTTCTGGACCAGCTTTGCCTCTCCGGCGAAGTGATGTGGGGCCGTCTCTCGCCGCATCCCGCGTTCGATAACGACGACACCGGCCGCACCCATCGGGTGCGTCCCACGCGCGTCGCGCCGCTGACCCTGTTCCTGCGCGAAGACGCGGAGTGGCTGCTCTCCGGCCCCCAGCCCGCGTCCGACGCCTCGCTCTCGCATCCGGCGCGCGAAGTGCTGGCCGAGTTGCACCAGCGTGGTGCATCGTTCTTCCCCGAACTGGCGCGCGCCACAGGCCGCCTCGCGAGCGAAGTGGAAGATGCGCTCTGGGAACTGGTGGCCGCGGGCCTGGTCACCGCGGATGGCTTCGAAAACCTGCGCGCGCTCGTCGACCCCAAACGCCGCCGTGGCGAAGGACGCGGCCGCCTGGCGCGTCCCCGGCACGCCGCCGGACGTTGGGCCCTGCTGCGCCGCGCCGCCGCCTCGCCAGGCGAGATCTCCCCTGCGTCTTTCGCCCGCCAGTTGTTGCAGCGCTGGGGCGTGGTCTTCCGTGATCTGGCGGTCCGCGAGACTCTGGCGCCTCCCTGGCGCGACCTGCTGGTGGAACTGCGTCGCATGGAAGCGCGCGGCGAAATCCGCGGCGGCCGCTTTGCCGGCGCATTCCTAGGCGAGCAGTTCGCTCTGCCCGAAGCGCTCGACCTGCTCCGCGCCGTGCGTCGCGCCGGCGAATCCGGCGATCTCCCCGAAGCCTCACCCTCAGATCCGCTGCACCTCGCCGGCATCCTGTTGCCTGGCCCGCGCCGCCCCGCGGAACAAGCGGTAAGCCTGGCGGCGGCGCTGTCTCAGGTCTGATAGCATAACCAAATGCGCTGGTGGTCCCGGCCGTCAAGACCCTTTCTGACCGTGCTGGCGCTGGTTTTCGCGGCGTCCCTGCTCGTATATACGACGCTCTGGTTTGTGGTTGTGAGTCCAGAGCCCAAGGTGCAACTCGGCTATGACGCTACCTACCTGCCGCTGGAACACGCGCAGTTAATCACCGCCATCTATAAAGATAGCCCCGCCGAGAAGACCGGCCTCAGGCCCGGCGACCGCATCGTGGCGCTCGATGGACAGCCGCTCACCGACGAGTCGTTTCAGAACAGGGTCTGGTTGATGCATCAGCCCGGCGACCAGATCCGGCTCACCATCGCGCGGCCCGGCACGCAAAGCCTCCTCTTACTGGCGGCGACTTTCCGCCAAACTCCCTCATCGGCGAGCGGTTTCCTCGGCCGGCAATTGTCAAACTGGTTTCCCGCGCCCTTCGTGCTAGTGGGCCTTACGGTTCTTTTCCTGCGGCTGGAGGATCCCAACGCGTGGCTGCTGGTTCTGGTCTTCGGTGGCCTGATCGCGACCCGGAACTTGCCGCCTGCCAGTCCGCAGCCGGCCTGGTGGCCTTTCGCCATGGCTTACCAGGGGCTCTTACTCGCGCTGCTAGGCCCGCTCTTTTATTGGTTCTTTGCCGTGTTTCCGGCGCGCTCGCCCATGGACCGGCGCCTGCCTTGGCTGAAGTGGAGTTCCTTGCCGATTGCCTTTGCCCTGGCATTGGGTAGCATCCGCACCGGCGCGCTACGCGTTCCGCCTCCGTTGCACCAACGCGTGGGAGACCTTGCATCCGCCAGAATCGCCGTGATGATCGCCCTCGCCTATCTGATGCTTGGCCTGGTCTCGTTCGGCTCGAATTTCTTCATCGCGCGCGACCCTGAAACCCGCCGCAAGATCCGCGTGATGTTCTGGGGCACGGTGGTGAGCTTCAGTCCCATCCTGGTGGACGTCCTGGTTCAGAACCTCACGGGTTGGCAAGACCCGCCGTGGCTGCGTGCGATTCGCACCCTGCTCCTGTTTGTTTTCCCGCTGTCTTTTGCATACGCAGTGGCCGTGCACCGCGTGCTCGAAATCCCCGTCCTGTTGCGGCGCAGCGCCCGCTACCTGCTGGTGCAGCGTGGATTCACGTTTCTCCTATCGTTGGTCAGCATCGGTCTGACGCTGCTGTTCGCCATGTCCTTCGCGCGTTACCTGCAGCCTATCGTCGAGATCGCTCAGCCGGCCGGCATCGCGCTGGGCGCAGTCTTTGGGACCGCGCTGCTGTGGAGCGGCACGCAGGTGCACAAGCGCGTTAGCGGCCAGATCGATCACGCCTTCTTCCGCAGCGCCTACGATGCCCGCATGATCCTGGAAGATCTGGCTGAAAAAACGCGCACCGCCACCAACCGCACGGAACTCGCGAGCCTGCTGGAGCGGCATCTCACCGAGGCCTTGCACCCCAGCTTTGTGACCGTAGATTTACAGCCCGGCGAGGCGCCGCTTCGAGAGCAGCCTGAGTTCTTGGTTGTTATTCTGGGCCGCGACGGCCGAAAGCTGGGCGCGCTGATGCTGGGCCCGCGCCTGTCGGAGGAGCCTTATTCGGGCGAAGACGAGCGCCTCCTGGCGTCCGTCGCCAGCCAGGCGGCCGTCGCGCTGGAGAACATGCGTCTCGGCGAAGAGATCGCCGCGCGCATCGAAACCGAACGCCGCACCGCGCGCGAAATGGAGATCGCGCGCGAAGTGCAAAGCCGCCTGTTGCCGCAGTCACCGCCTGTACTTAAGACTCTGGAGATCGCCGCGTGCTGCATTCAGGCGCGCGCCGTGGGCGGCGATTACTACGACTTCCTCAATCTTGGGCCGGACCGCGTGGGCCTGGTACTGGCCGATGTTTCCGGCAA
>Ga0187851_10003637_pt1 | contig 12869 bp, 16 predicted proteins | sample June2016WEW_6_10_FD_132997 | JGI IMG/M metagenome (GOLD analysis project Ga0187851, IMG submission 132997) | Peatland microbial communities from SPRUCE experiment site at the Marcell Experimental Forest, Minnesota, USA - June2016WEW_6_10 | ecosystem: Environmental > Terrestrial > Soil >...
CGCCGGTCGCCATCTCGAGCTTGCCGCCGATCGGGCTCCACACGCCGAGGTTTGGCGGCTTCGCCCTGAGCATGAGCAGGTGCTCGCCGGCGGCGTTCTCAAGGAAGACTAGGACGGCGATCCTGTAGGGTAGGTCCTTGTGAGTGGGCATCGTACCGGAAGAGACTACCATGGCGAACCATGCGGCTACGAGGCTTTTGAGCAAGTTGAGGAAATCTCGGGCCGTGACCCTTGTTCCGTGTGCTGGTTCTCGAATCGGGATGCCGCCTCGATCTAACTTGACACATACGATGTGTGGCGCACTGTGTGGAGATGCCCACAAATCTCCAAATCGACGACCGCCTGCTCAACAAGGCCCGGAAAATCGGTGGCTTTCGAACCAAGAAGGACACAGTAAACCAAGCCCTCACCGAATTTCTTCAGCGTCGCAAACAACGCGCAATCGGGGACCTATTTGGCACGGTGGATTTTTTACCTGACTTCGATCACAAGAAGCTGAGGGCCAATCGGTGAGGATCTTACCCGACACGCCGATTTGGTCGGCTGCATTCAGAAGAGGGGACGACATTGCAGGATCCTATCGGGGCGAGATGCTGAAGCTGGTGAATCAAGGACTGGTGGAGATCATTGGCCCGATTCGCCAAGAGATATTGTCTGGAATTCGGGACCGGTCGAAATTCGATGTTGTGAGAGATCGCTTGCGTGCGTTTCCTGATCTTGAAATCGGGACTGGCGATTACGAGGAGGCTGCCGCGTATTATAATCGTTGTCGGTCCAAGGGGATCCAGGGATCCTTTACCGATTTCGTCATTTGCGCGGTTGCAATACGGCACGAACTTGAGGTTTTCACGGACGACAAGGACTTCCTGCGATACAAGACGGTCCTGCCGATTCGACTCTATCGTTTTGAAAAATGAGGCTAATGAAGCTTTCGAGATTCGTTGGTTGTCCAATAATCGACCCTATTCGATACACTCTCTCGGCGCTCCGAAACGCGCTATTTCTCTGAATACGGGCGGCCGATTTCTAACGCACCGCGGCGTTACTCGCTGCGTAGAGCGACAATCGGATCGACCTTCGTGGCGCGGCGCGCTGGCAGCCAGCAGGCTGCTAACGCCGCAGCCGTGAGAACCAGCACGGCCGACAGGAATGTCGGCACGTCTACCGGGTTGATCTCGTAGAGCTGTCCCTCGATCAAACGCGTCGCACCCAGCGCGGCTGCAACCCCGACTGCGATGCCGGCCAGCGCCAGCAGCATCCCTTGTCCAATCACGAGACAAAGGATGTTGCGGAGCTGCGCTCCGAGTGCGATGCGGATGCCAATCTCGTGGGTTCGCTGTCCGACCAGAAATGACATCAATCCGTGGAGCCCGAACGCGGCCAAAATTGCAGCCATCGCCGCGAACATACCGTTTAGCGCAGCCGAGAACCGATTGCGCGCCGTCGATTGCGATAACCGGTCGGTCATCGTGGCGACACCCCAGAGCGTGGCGTCTCTCTCGAGTTCACGAATCGAAGCCCGCGCCGAGGGGAACAGCGCCGACGGGTCGCCATTCGTGCGAAGGACCAATTGTCGCGCGGTTCCCTCGTCGCCGATCTGCCCATTCGCAAGGTAAAAGGTCGGACGAACATCCGCCGCGAGTCCAAAGTCGCGCACGTCTCCAGCCACGCCGACGATTTCCAGCGGAACTCCGCCGCTGTCCCACGACAGCATGAGAATCCGGCCAACTGGATTCTCCCTCGGGAAGAGCCGCTGCGCCAGCGCCTGACTGATCACCGTCACGGGTGGACCACCGGACTTGTCCGCAGCGGTGAAATCGCGGCCCGTCACGATTGGTATGTGTAGCGTCGGAAAGAAGCCTGGTGTAATCATCCGCCGTGTCGCGGGGACGAGATCAGAGGGTGACTGCGAAGGACGATCGGCTCGATACACGCCATTCCAGGGCCCCCCTGACGGCGGCAATTGATCCGTACTTGCGACGTTCACGACTCCTGGGAGCGTGCGCAGGTGTTCTAGGATCGCTTGGAAACGGAGGAGAGTCGCCGGTGCCGCTCCGCTGGATGCGGGCAGTTGCACCGACATCGTCAGCAGACCAGCGGGCTCGAAGCCTGGCGGCACACGCTGCAACCGCATCGCACTTTGTAACAAGAGCCCGGTGATGACGAGCAGGACTAGAGACAGCGCCATCTGCGCGGCGACGAGCACCCGACGCCCGCCGAGGCCACCGCCTCCAGCGATGCTGCGACTGGCTCTGCGAAGCGAGTTCATCAAATCCCAGCGAGACGCTTGCCACGCGGGAAACACGCACGATGCTCCTGCGGCGACCGCCGCTGCCAAAACCGTTCCCAACAGCACGCTGCCATCGATGTGCACTGCCTCCAGACGCGGAATATCGCTGGGGCCGATGGCCTTGATCAATTGCAGGCCGAGATACGCGAACAACAATCCCGCCGCCGAGCCGATGCCGATGACGACGGAACTCTCGGTCAACAACTGCCGCGCGACGGCTGCCGGAGAGGCACCCAATGAGAGCCGCACTGCCATCTCGCCTCGGCGCGCAAGTGTTCGCGCCAGGAACAGGGTTGAGAGATTCGCGCAGGCGATTAGCAGCAGCAGAACCGTTGCGCCCATCAACAGAAGCATCGTCGGGCGCAAACCTCCGAAGAGTTTCTCGTGCAAAGGCGTCAGTGCGACGGACCAACCGCCCTTCTCCTTCGGATTGGCCGTCCCGATACGTGCGGCGACCACCTTGATCTGGCTTTGAGCGCGTCGAAGATCGACGCCGTCCGCCAGCCGGCCGATGGCAATAAAGTTGTTGTTGTCGCGCCCGCTCTCCTCGCCACCACCCTGCTGCAAGGGAAACCATATCTCGACGCCGGACGGATAATCGAAGTCCGCTGGTGTAACACCGACGATTTCGTAAACGGCGCCATCAAAAGCGAGTGTCTGGCCCACAACCTCGGGGCTTCCTCCAAGCTTCGTCTGCCAGAAACGATGACTGACGACGACAACATTGCGGCCCCCCGCGATTTCTTCCTCAGCGACGAACGAACGGCCAACGGCCATCCGTACGCCCAAGGTGTGGAAATAATTCCCCGAGACTTTGCCCGACGTGACGCGCTCTGGTTCTCCACGGCCAAGGACGATCCGTCCCGGTTGCCAGATGCTGCGCGCTGCAAGCGACTCGAACGCGTCGCACTTGTCGCGGTAGTCGAAGTAATCCAGCGCCGACAGCGAGTTGGCGGAGCCATTATCTGTGATTGCGTCGACCCATACAAGCTTCCCGGGATCACGAAACGGCAGCGGTTGCAGCACGACGCCTCGCAGCACGCTGAACATCGTGGTCACGGCTCCGATGCCAACCGCCGCGATTAGGATGACCGCGACAGGGAACCCGGGGGCCTTGAGAAGCGAACGGAGGGAAAAGCGGAGATCGGAAAGCATTGCGAGAAGATATGCTGAGAGCGCTCTAGTGAATCGCATGTGGCGTGCCATCGAAGAGGGCAAGCTGTAACTTCTTTATCAACATCATATAATGATTGTGGCCGACCACATTTCTGCCGAGATTTGCCCGTTTGTGGAACGGATGGTTCCCAATTCCGGGACGCCACTCAGAACAGTAACTTTGAAGCTGTTTCAGTGCGCAATTGCGGTTGGAAAGCTGACCGCGAAGCTGCGAGTTCTGGTGTGGCGACCGGGCACAGCAGTAGCCGAGCCCCACTAGCTACGGATCAGAACGTACCCTCGGCCATTCGGCGCCGTCGTAGTTTAATAGCAACACGACCAAGATAAGGAGGGCGTTTCCACCACTGTCCAAAAACCAACCCTTTCTCAAACACCCACCGGATCATTGCAACGTCCTGATGATCCGCACCCAGTATCGATGTGGTTCCTCTACCAGCAAAAACCAACACCCCAAGGGACTCGGAAAATGTGGGCACTTCACTCTCCAGTAGCGAAATTGGACTAAAATAACGCCTCATTTTGGTCATACAGCCCAGATTTACCTCTAGAGAACCGTGCTCCGGTAGGGTAGTGAGTGAGAAAGAGAATCCGAAGGCATTTAGGTGTGGTTAGATGTTCGGGGTCGTAAGGAGACAGGTTTCCTCGTGAGGAGAAGGAAGCGGTTGGTTTGTTGCCCTACCTCGACAATCTGTCTTCTGGACTACGCTAGCCGCCCGTCGAACGGATAAAGGTATGGACCCCGAACCCATGCCAGGCTGAACGCAGGGTGTAGCGGATTAAGAACGACATTGACACCGAGCGGTTGGATCACGGTCGGAACGACTAGACCAGCCGCCCGCCGTGCCCGCAAGAACACCATGCCGTAATCTTGCGATGCGTTGCCCGCTACCTCGTTGTCCCATCCGACTGGAAGAGTGGCCCGATCTGGCACTTCAAGCATGTCGTTAGGGACATCAACCGTATAGTAGACGCTCGCAGGGATTGCCCCCAGGGCAAGCGGACGGACGTGAACAATGATCTCGAGACATGCGAGTGCTAGGGAGTCCGAACAATACACGGCCCGGATATCGGGGGACGGATGGTTCCAGCGATGGGCAACCTTGGAAGCGGGCTCGCCACTAAAGGCTGTCTCAGGGCGGTCGAACTGGGCCCGAGCAATCCTGTAGAAGATCACAGATAGCCGCCGTCTTCGATCGCGCTGAGGATGTTCAAGACTGTGCCTGCACCGACATCGCGTACCAGCATCGAGAGTGGAGTCCTGTTACCGAGGGCCCGCTGCTCTGTCTGCATCCACACCCGCGCGTTCATCGCATTGCCAAGGACCTCCTTGGCGCGGCGAAATACCATATAGGCACGGTAGCTCCGCTCGGTCTCATCACCTGTCAGGTAACGGAAATGTAAATGGGCTCCTTTCTTGCCGGCGGGGGCACGGCTTATTCGATAGCGGATCGTTCTTTCGCTAAGGCCTAGCGATTCCGCCAGACTCTTCACGGAAAGGTTCATAGATTGGGCGAGAGTGCGAAAGACAGAGGCATTAACGCCCTTGTTCAGCCTTTCGACTTGGATAGGGCCGGGGGCGCGGTAGATTCGTTCTAGGGTATCCAAGCTCATGCCGGAGAGCCTAGCGGCAATTTATCCGCTTGCAAGCGGCAAAACTGCCGTGTACGTAAAATGGCAGCCACAGGCAATTTCCGAACATTCGACTAATACGCCTCTAACGCAAGGAACCTCTTGTGTTCGAAATACCACCCGTTTTCAAACACCCGCCGGATCATTGCAACGTCCTGATGATCCGCGCCCAGTCTCGACGTGATTCCTCCACCAGCAAAAAGCTAACACCCCAAGGAGCGCGGAAAACGTGGGCATTTCACTCTCCAGCAGCGATATTGGACCAAAATGACGCCTCATTTTGGTCATACAGGCCGGATTTACCTCTAGAGAACCGTGCTCCGGTAGGGTAGGTCCTTGTGGGCGGGTATTGTGCGGGAAGGGACTACCATGGCGAACCATGCGGCTACCAGATGGTAGAGATTTCTGAAGAAGCGCCAATGTTCGCGTCCCTTGTAATGAGAGGCAACCGATGGATCTTCGCGGTGGCTGTGATGATCCTATCAAATTGATCACCGTGAGGGAGGGCCAGCTCTGGCGCGACGATGGCGACCTCCAAAGTAATGGGGAGCACGGTCACGTAATTGAGCATGCTCCCAAGGATGGTCGCCGGAGACCCCTTGAACGCGATCCGTCCGGAATGAAGCAGGAGACCAATTTCTTGGAGAGTCACGTCAGCGATAGCCAGTTGCTCGTAAGGCGTAGTGCTGATCGCACGCGAGGCCTTGTTGCTCAAGCGCTCCTCATCTGTGGCGGCCCAAAGAAAGGCGTGAGTATCTAGGAGATATTTGAGGCGAGCCATCACAGTGAGGGCTTCCAGCTTTCGTTCCGGAGTGTCGGCTTCGTTAGGTCATCTCGGAATTCGATCTTTCCCTTCGCAGAGCCAACCAAGGACTTTCGGGGCACCGCGGCGGTGAAGAGGAATTCGCATTCCTTGTCCTGGATGCGGACTGTCTCACCTTTGCGGGCCTTGGCTTTGTAGGAGGTAAAAGAGCGAAGGAAATTACGAGTATTTGTTACCATGCTTTGAATGCGCCTGACATTTGATAGTTTGTCAAGCATTGCGACGTGTCCCGGAGGGCAACTCGAGACCGTGCCTTGCAAATACGACGCGCTTGGCACTGACGTGCCTCCGCTAATTCGAGCCTCTTAGAGAGTCGGTCTGGTGCATTTTGGTCATACAGGCCGGAATTACCTCTAGAGAGCCGTGCTCCTGTAGGGTAGGTCCTTGTGCGTGGGCATCGTGTGGAAAGGGATTACCAGGCTCACCTCGGCATGTGTTTCGAGTAGGACCACTCTTGGGACAGTGGCTCACCCTCGGCTTTTGCGGGTCGAGACCGACCGGTGATTCACTGAGGGATCAAGGGTGAATCTCGATGGTATTGACAAAAGCGTCTTTTGGTAATACCCACCTGATTGTGCAAACATTGACACTCAAACTTTCCACTGACACGGCCGCCCGACTGGAGCGCATGGCTACGCGCCGCCGCACTACCAAGTCCGCCGTTATGCGTGAGGCTTTAGAGGACAAGCTTCGCGCGTCTGCCAACGAGCCTTCGGTGTATGACCTGATGAAGGCTTCCATTGGGTCTATCGATAGCGGGATTCGGGATCTTGGCCACAACCCCGTTCATCTGAGGGGATTTGGGCTAGAATGAATGTCGTATTGGCCGACACGGGCGCCCTAGTGGCGCTCCTCGACCGGCGAGAGAGGTTTCACGCCTGGGCGGTAGAGCAGATCCGCACAATACGGCCTCCTTTAGTGACCTGCGAGGCGGTGCTGGCCGAACTCTGCTTTCTTCTTTCCGATGTACCTAGAGGGATTGTTTCGGTGCGAGACAACTTCACATCCGGAGCCTGGGTCGTGGATTTTTCTCTCAAGGCAGAGCATGAACGGGTGTTTGCATTGATGGGTGTCTATTCAAATCAACCCATGTCCCTTGCCGATGGATGCCTTGTCCGGATGTCCGAACTGCGGGCCGATTCCAGAATATTCACGTTAGATCGGCATTTCCAAGTTTACCGACGGAACCGCCGCCAGGTAATCCCATTGATCACACCGCTGGAGGCCTGACGGCCTCTTGAGGGCAGGCTGTCGAGCCTGATCGGATTAGGCCAAGGCGACAGAGTGGCTTTCTTCATTCGCTCGGCCTCGATTCTGCGAGGTTCGACAATGTCCCCCAATGGCCCCTCTTTCAACCAGCCGCCTGGTCACGCCACCGTCATCTAATGATATCTGCGCCCAGCCACGATGTGATTCCCCCACTGGCCGAAGACAAACACCTCAGGAGGCTTGGGAAGCGTAGGCGCTACACTCTCCGGCAGCGAAATGGGACTAAAATAGCTGGGAAGTAGCGCATCACTTCAGAATCGGCATTGAGGGCGGCAAATGGTTCCAGATCTGCATCGGTCCAGTCTCGCAGAATCAGTCGCTCAGTTTCGATCGCTTTCAAGGGTGTGTGAGGTCGCTCTCACACCCACTGGTGAAAATTAGCCGTTTTTCAACACCCAGTTGGCGCGCGGAGTGTTCTAAAAGGACCAATAAAGAGAACGGTGCCCACGAAATAATCCCTAGGGTGGAATCCCTTGTGGATAGCACAGGCCAACATGGCCCAAAAGGGTGTTGAAAAAATACCGCGACTCCTTTCGTTACCTTTCGACCGTGCATTTGGCCCACGAATTCCTTATCCCGGTGCTCTGGCTGGCCTGGGCCTTCGGCTGGCTTGCGAGCAGCCAATGGTCGAGTCCGGAGAAACGCAGCCAGACTTTGCGCGAAAGGCGCTTCCATCTGGCGGAGATGGCGGTGGCGGTCGGGCTGTTTTCCTTCCCGGTACTCGGCTATGGCTGGCTCGGAAGGCGGATTCTTCCTAGGACGGAGGCTTTCTTTGTGATTGGGGCGGCCCTGCTGGTCATCGGCCTGGGTTTTACCGTCTGGGCGCGCCTGAGCCTCGGTCGGAATTGGAGCGGCTACGTCACTCTCAAGGCCAGCCACCGGCTCGTCAGGTCCGGCCCCTATGCCCTGGTTCGCCACCCAATCTACACCGGACTCCTCTGCGCCATGCTAGGCACCACGATAGCGATCGACGAATGGCGTGCCGTCCTCGCCCTGATCATCGCGACGGAGACCCTTGTTCGGAAACTGCAGCTCGAGGAGCGGTGGCTGGCCGAGGAATTCGGAAGCGAATATGCGACCTACCGAAACGGGGTCAAAGCGCTCGTTCCTTGGCTGATTTAGCCCCGCATGGAAGGCGATGGATACTACTACAACGCCAGGGGGTTCCGCGGCTTGTTGCGGGTCTAGCAAAATGTCGAAGAACTCGACTCTGGCCGGTTGAATGCTGGAGTGTGCTAATGAGGGCGGAAAAGGATGGCCAGCCACCCGGCGAAATCTACGCATTCATTTGATTCTATCCCGCGGCAATCAATGGGCAGATGCCCAGATCGAGAATTTCCCGTGACTCGGGAGGATAGCATCCTTCCAGCCGATCCCACTGTGCCCGAGAGTTGATGAAAACAGTGACGCCATCCCCCACAAGCTGCAGGTGTGCCTAAATGGGTCCCTTTAGCGGACATCAAATCGGCACACTCATTTTCGGCTCTCAGTCTCGAGAGGCAGCTCACCAGTCGGTCATCTTCACGATTGCGATGAAGCCTTCAATTGTTGCTCTCTGCATTGTGTCTGGAGTCGGCGTTCTGAGCGCACAGACACCTGTATGGGAGCCATCGCCGGGACATACGCAGGTGCCGATATGGCCGGGGACGGTGCCTGACGCTCAGCCGGTTCCGGGGCTAGAGGACGCCACGACGACGGAGACCGAGTCACTGGTGGCTGGAAGGCCTTGGGTTTGGGTTACCAACGTCTCGAGGCCTACGATGACGGTCTATTCGCCTAATGGGAACAGTTCGGGTGCTGCGATCGTCGTGTTTCCCGGCGGAGGGTACATCGGGCTGGCGATCGACCTTGAAGGCACGGAGGTTTGCGACTGGCTCTCGTCCCGTGGGATTACTGCCGTTCTCCTGAAATACCGCGTGCCGTATTCGGGGCAATACTGGGACAATAAAACAAAGCGCGAAACCGAGCCAAGGGCGCAGACGGCATTGGAGGATGCGCAAAGGACAGTGGGTTTAGTGCGCTTTCATGCTGCCGAGTGGCATATCGATCCGAACAAAATTGGGGTACTCGGGTTCTCCGCAGGCGGGTATCTTGTGGCGCAGGTAAGTACCCATTTCGGACAGCGTCTGTACCCGGTTGTCGATGCCTCCGACAAGGAAAGCTGCCGCCCGGATTTCGCGGCGGCCATCTATCCCGGGCATCTATCACTTGCTGATGATAGCCTCGGGCTAAATCCTGATATTGATGCTCATATCACTCTCCAAACTCCACCTACGTTTTTGGTGCAAGCTGAGGACGACCATGTTGATCGTGTAGAGGACTCGCTGTCTTACTATGCCGCGCTGAAGAGGGTTGGTGCGCCTGTGGAGATGCATCTGTATGCGAAGGGAGGGCATGCTTTCGGGCTGCGGCCCACAAAGCAGGCAATAACGCTGTGGCCTAGGTTGATGGAGACCTGGTTGGTGTCGATTGGGATGAATTCGCAGTAAGCGCGCACGGAGAGCGCACCAGAGCGCCGTCGTTGCAGCAGACGCCTTAGCGTTGCCCGTACGCTGGGGCGAAGGGTCACAGGTGTCCAAGAAAGGACCCTTTCAAACACCCGCCGGATAATTGCAACCGCCCGATGATCCGCGCCCAGTCTCGACGTGATTCCGCCACCAGCGAAAAACCAACACCCCGGGGGGGCTCGGGAATCGCGGGCGCTTCACTCTCCAGCAGCGAAATTGGACTGAATTAGCGCATCATTTTGGTCATCCGCCGCATTACCGTAGGCGACCGAGTGACTTTTTCGCACTAATCCAGTGGTTCGTGCAAGTGGGCAGCGAGAAACTCGTAGACAACGCTGCGGGGCGCTGCATGGAAAACCTCTATCCGGCCCGCGTTGTGCCGAAAACTATGCGGTGCTCACCTACGCGCAGCCGCGACAGGCCTTCAAGGCTGCCCTGAAGGGGCGTCGTGTCGCCGCGTCCATGGGCCAAACCTAGGATGGCGGCCTTCATTCGCCTGCGGGGTTCCGGCGAAAGGGCCCCCTGGTATTCGCGCACCTGGTCCGCGACGGTGACTCTAGTCAGCAAGAGAGGGGGCGGGATGAAACTTGAGCTTGCCGGCACGAAGGAGCCTGAACTGGCGCGTGAAATCCGCGTCGGCAAGCAACTCCATGGATTCCAGGATGCCGCCCAGACGCGCAGCAGAAATGACATGCACGACGGGGCGATCGTGGCGGGTGACGGTGACAAGCGCACCACTCTCGGCGGCACGGATGGCTGCTGCCGTCTCCCGCTGGAGGTCCTTAATGCTGTATGTATCCTTCATCGTGAAAAGGTGTATTTTAATCGAGCGCATGTCAGGATCGTCGAAGTTGCCCGACAGGCTGCGCACTTCAAGAACAGCATCGGCAGGGAAGGGGTCCCGCCCGGACCGAGATAGTTCACGAGCATGTCTTTCCTCGGAGCCCGCCGTTTGGAAATCCATCCCTTAATGGACGCCGGCGAGGTGACCTCAACCCGGGATTGGCCGCTGCGAGCTATCACTTTGTGGGGAGACGGAACCGTAGCTAGGGCGGTTCCGGGCACTGCTGGGCTTGGAGATCGGCAAGTGTTTTCGTGGACGCGGGCGCATGCACGAAACGCCGGGTGGCGATTCCTCGCCGGGCCCTGCGCCCGATCCGCCTGGGAGCGAGGTGGCATTGTTCTTAAGGTGGCCCGGGAAGAACATTTACTCCCGCTCCGGCTTCCGATAGACGCCGTTCCGGCAAATCCAGGTTCCTTCCGACCATGAAGAAACGGATAAATATGCACTCCGCCGCCACGGCGCTTATCTGCCGCGGCTTTTGCGCTTCATGCCTGATGCTCTCGCCGTCGGCGTTTGGCGGTCCGGCCCGCGGGTTGACGGTCGCCGTCGGCAGGACGGTCGAGATTACCAGTTCGAAACGGTACTGCTGGTATCCCACAGTCCATCGCTTTTCCACGGGCGAGATTCTGGTCACGATGAGGATGAGCCCCGACGAGGTGCACCCAGAGGGGGAATTCTCCGCCTATTGCATCTCGGTAGACGGGGGGCAAACCTGGAGCCAGCGATACACGATGGGCGCGGGAGCCAATGTGGACGCCGCCTACACGCAGGAGCCGCCCCCCGACGGCACCTTTCTGTCGCTGGGTGCCGGATATGGTTCTCCTCTCGCGCATCCGCCCGGCCAAACGCGGGAGTTTCATGTTACGGTCACAAGATACTCGCGCGGAGGGATGGAAAGCACCCAGATCAGGGACGCCGTTCTCCGACTCCGCGCACCGGTTCAACTGGAGCCGATGATGCTATTCGATCTCGCCACCAGGGACACCTCCAAGCTGGAGACAGCGCCGGAGGCCACTCCGTTTGGAGCGATCATCGACGGTCTGAACGGGGACTTGCTAACGACCGTGTACTGCAAGGCGCAAGTAGACGGGCGGCAGCAATTGCTTCTGGTTCGATCAAGGGACCACGGCAAGACCTGGGACGAATATGGCTTGATCGCCGGATTGGCGGTCGGTGAAAGACCTACGAGCTGGATGGGCGATGAAGGCCCTGACGAGGCAGCCATCGTCCGGTTGGCCGACCAGCGCCTTTACGCGATCTTCCGGACAGGCGGAAACGCTCTCATGGGGCAGAGTTGGTCGTCGGACGACGGCCTGACATGGACTCGGCCCGTGTCGATTGGCTTCAAGGGAGTCGCGCCGCACCTTCGGAGGCTGAGCAACGGCATCCTGGTCTGTACCACGGGCCGGCCGGGACCCGTCACCATTCTGTTCAATGCGGATGGGCGCGGCGAGAGCTGGTCCGACGCGACCGAGGTGTTCAGGGGGAAGAGCACATGCTATTCGGACGTAATCGAAGTGGGGCCAGGCAAGCTCCTGGTCGTCTACGACGGCGTGCCGTACGGCCCGCACCAGATCCCGTATTCCGACCGGGGCGCCAAGAACACGATCTATGGGACGTTTGTCGAGATTCAGTAGCGCGGGGCGGAGGATGCCGATCTGCGCGGCGGCGGCGGTCCTGGGGCCGGGGAGCATGCTCTCATCAGTGGAAGGGGTCGGCGCGCTTCCGCAAGGGTAGCCGGAAGGGGAGGGGCAGGAAAGGCTATTCCCGGAGTCACCCGCACCATGCGCTCACGGGCGCACGCCCTGCCGGCGGGCGCAATTACGCGGCCAGGACGGGGCCCCCAAGGCCTAGGAACGCCGGCCGCTCGGGACCGGTGCGACCCGCCCGCCGCCCCGGGCAGGACCCCCTCCAGCGACCGATCGGGGTCTCCCCAGCAAAAAAGATTCCCACCCAGCAACTTGACACTCCCCGAATAATGAATCTTCCATGTGGGGCCAATGAGGACGAACGAGGTTCCACCGCCCTTCGAAGCGCCGATCCGCGGCGAGTTCCCTGGGGGAACCTCGTCCATGCGCGACAGGGAGCCATCCGTGGCGGAGACTCGATGATCGGCGCTGGGATCCGCGACGGTGGCATGGGCTCGCTGGAACAAGCCGAGGCGGGGACCCAGGCATCGGGCTCAACTCAGGCAGCCGGAACATTCATGAAGACGCTTTTCATGCAGGCCCCGTCGTACGACGGCTTCGACGGCGGCGCAGGGTCGCGCTACCAGGCGAAGCGCGAGGTCCGCTCGTTCTGGTACCCGACGTGGCTCGCGCAGCCGGCGGC
>Ga0187851_10003638_pt1 | contig 12867 bp, 9 predicted proteins | sample June2016WEW_6_10_FD_132997 | JGI IMG/M metagenome (GOLD analysis project Ga0187851, IMG submission 132997) | Peatland microbial communities from SPRUCE experiment site at the Marcell Experimental Forest, Minnesota, USA - June2016WEW_6_10 | ecosystem: Environmental > Terrestrial > Soil > Wetlands...
CAGGGCGAAGACGGCCCAAACTTTCTGCACGCGGGCGATGGCTTCCGGGCGGGCGCAAAAGCGCAAGCGCAGCTTGCAACGGAAGCGGCTCATCCGACCCGCCAGATGCACCAGCAGGAGCCGATACTTCTTAAAGCGGGCGGTCCGTTCTTCCGGCGAGAAGCACAGCCCCTTGATGGCGCTGGCCAGATTGTAGGTCAACAAGGCGAGCTTGAACCAGGCGGCGTTGACGGCGAAATGCTGGCTCGGCAGGTGGCCGCCGCCGGTTTCGTTCTTGACTTCATCGTGCACGTGCTCGACCGTGCCGGCTTTCTCCCGGTGCCACTGCAGCAGCCGGTCCCCGGCCCATTCCAGATTGGTAATCACCGCATGATGATGACGGTCCGTGCCGTCGGCGAAGAGCGCTCCTGGCGGCTTGAGCAGGCGCAGGCCCACATAGCGCAAGGGTTGGGTGTCCTTCTTTTCTCCACGTCCGCCCGGGACGAAATCGACTTCCGCCCATTGCCGCAACGTGCCGTCGGCTTCCCCATCATAGGTCCGCCACTGCGCGTCGGGAACTTGCGTGAGGGCGGCGGTCAACTCCACGGTGCGCTGGGCGCTAACGGCAAAGCCAATGCGGCCCCCCGGTTCCTGGGCGCGGTCCGGATGCCCCAGCCAGCCCAGCAAGCCGTTCTCGTGGCAGGCGGAGTCGCCGCGAAAATAGCGCTCCCGAATATTTTCCGGCAGCGCGGCAAAGGCCAGCTTGGCGCAGGTGAGCGGCTCTTGCCGGGCGGGCACATTGCCGTCGCGAAACTCGTCGGCCAACACCAGGTCGGCTTCCGCCCAAACCGCCATCATAGGTTGGTAGCCTCTCCCACCCTCATAGTGCGTCTGCGCCGCCGCTTTGTGGCTCTCGATAATCGTCGCGTCCTGGTCCACCGTGGCGATGCGCAAGGCCGTTTGTTGCTCGGCGTAAAGCTGGGCGATGCGGCGCACCACGCCGGCTTGCACCGCCTGCAATCCCTCCACCGGCGCACTGCTGGGCACAATGAAACTCTTCTGCACCGCGCGCGGGGGGCGGGATTCTTCCAAGGCCTCATCGTGAAAGCGCTCGAGAAAACCCCGCACCGCACTCACCTTGGGAAGCGGGAAACCCAAGCCTCGTTCCAGGCAGGGGTCATTCCCCAGCAGTTGCATGTCCTCGGGGCAATCGCCGCCGGCGGTCTGCAGCAGGACGATGGCTTCCAGGTATTGCGCCTCGTCAAACCCGCGCTGGCGCTGCTTGAGTTGGAGATGCACTGCGGCCAGAGCGGGAATGCCCAGGGAGCGGAAGGCGCGAGAGGTGGCCAGCAGCCCGGCATGGGGACTGGACATCTCGTGTAAGGGCCGGGGATCGATTTCAAAAGGCGACTTCTGTTGCGTTGGGATGCGTGCAGACATAGACATAATATATACATATTGTCTATAACATGTCAAGAGAAAAATGCACTCGCGATAAGATTTTTTCGCCCGTTCACAAAATTACGTGCGGATCAGGGTCCTGCCTGCCATCTTGACTTCCGCCTTCCGCCGCCTTACTCTTACCGTTCCAGTGTCGTTCGAAACCTGTTCCGTTTAACTTCTAAATCGTCCTTGCCCGGAGGCAGCGATGAGTCTTCTCAAGATTGCCAGTGTTCCTCCTGCTGCCGTTGCGCCCAGCGCGACCGTGCTGGAGGCCGTGGAAATGATGGCCGAGCACGGCGTGGGCGCTGTCGCCGTTGTCGATGGCGGAAAGTTGTGCGGCATTTTCACCGAGCGTGACGTGATGTTGCGCGTGGTCCTGCGTCACCGCCATACCAAGGACACTCGCGTGGGTGAAGTCATGACATCTCCCGCCGAGACCATCACCGACGAGAGCCACGAGGAAGATGCGCTGGTCCACATGGTGGAACGCCACGTCCGCCACCTGCCGATCGTCAACACCAGCGGCCAACTCACCGGCATGCTCTCCATTCGCAACCTGCTGGAGCATCGCGTGGACGAGCTCGCGCGCGAGCTCCATTCCCTCGATCAGTACCTATCCAACGACGGTCCGGGCGGTTAGGGTCCTCCCGCCGCGTGGTAAGCTCCCAGGATGTCGGGGAGGCCCACAACACCTTCCAATTTGCGGAAGTCCGCCCGATTCACGACGGGCAGAATCGGCCAATCGCCCAGGCGCCGCAGCGCTTCTTCCAGCGCATGGTCAGGATGGAGGTGCGGTAGCTGCTCTCGCGGGAGAACACTGCGCAAGGTTGCCCCCTCCGGAAACTGCGCGGCTTGGCGGCGCAGTTCGTCCCTCGTGATCCCATACCATCTTCCCGCGCCATCCTGGACGAATACGAAAACCTCCGGAGAGGCGTCAGCACGCGCCAGCGCCACGCTGAGGGTTTCCTCGTTTTTCAGCACCGCACCTTGATAGACTCGCATGGCGTCTTCCACGTGCACGGAAACTTCTTCGCGGCGCTCTTCCATCGAAGGCAAGTCCGTGCCATCCTGCCGGGAGAGCAGATCAAAAAGCGATGTCCGCTGGTATTGCCGGGAAATCAGGTAGGCAATGGTGTTGGAAACCATCACGGGGAGAATGATGGAATAGTTGCCGCTGACCTCGAGCACCATGAACACCGAGGTCATGGGCACGCGCAGGAATCCCGCGAACAAGGTCCCCATGCCCACCAGCGCGTACGCACCCACCGAACCCGTGAGCCAGGGAAAGAAATGATGCTCGATGCTGCCCACGGCGCCGCCGATCATGGCGCCGATGAACAGCGCGGGCGCAAACATACCGCCGGGCGTGCCGCTGACAAAGGAAAGGCCGCTGGAAAGGATCTTGAACGCCGCCAACAGCGCCAGCATTCGCCAGGTGAACTCGTCGTGCATCGCCTGGTCGATGAAGTCGTAGCCGGCGCCCATCACCTGTGGAAGCCAGAGGCCGATCACACCGATCAGCAATCCTGCCACCGCGGGCTGAAAATACTGGGTCCAGCGCGGTAGAGCTTTTAGCCGTGGCCGCACGGAGGCAATGAGCTTTACCAAGAGCAATGAGGAGATACCCCCGATGACCCCCAGGGCTGCATACGCCAGCAACTCGGCGGGATGGACCAGGTGGTATTCGGGAATCCGAAACAGCGCTTGTTCACCCAGAAACCACCGCAACACCACTACACTCGACACGGCTGCAAGCACCACCGCCCCCAGCACCCCCGCCGTCCACCTTCCGATCACCTCTTCGATTACGAACAGGACCGCGGAAATGGGAGCGTTAAACGCTGCCGCCAAGCCCGCGGCCGCGCCCACGGGCGCGATCAGGCGCACCTTTTCGCGCGATAGCCTTAGCCGCCGTCCCAGCGCCGAAGCGATCCCGGCGCCCATTTGCAGCGAGGGGTCCTCGGGCCCCAGCGACTGCCCGGTCCCAATGGCCAGGGCGCAGCATATGAACTTGCCAATCACCGTGTTGAAGGGAATGTAGCCGTCGTATATATACACGGCCGCTTTGGTCTGGTTGACGCCACTGCCCCGCGCACGCGGGAAGAATTTGATCACCAGCAAAGCGACAACCAACCCACCGAGTGTGGGCACCAGCAAGGTACGGGCCGGGGGAGGGGTGAGGGCGGAACCGAAAACGGTCAGGCGCGTCCAATCGATGGCGATCCGGAACAGGACGACGGCCAGGCCGGAAATCAGGCCGATGATGACCGCCAGCAGAAGGAAAAGCTGCGGTTCGCGCAGCGTCTCGCGCTCGGGCAGCCAACCGATCCGCTGGCGCATTCTGGCCCAGGCCGCCCGCAGCCAGGAAGGATCGCTGTCCGGGGGCGGAGGCAGTGGCGCCGGTGCGTCGCTCACGGCCGTGCTCCTTCCTGCTCACGCGCAATCAACACCAGCGCCAAGTCCAGGCCCTGGGGCTCGCCACACGCTTGGGAGGCCGCTTTTTCAATTTCAAAGACCAAGTCCATAGTGCTGGAGACTAATTCCGCATCGCGGCTGAGTGTGGGTCGCCGCATCCTGGGTTGGAGCGCGGTGGTCTGCGCGTAGAGCGTTTGCAGTGGGTCGCCAGACTTGCCCTGCAAGTCGATCCCCCGCTGCGCGGCGCAGGCTTCAAGGCGCGTCAATGCCTGGTCAAAGTCCTGATGCGCGCGCCGCTCCCGGTCCTGCTCACCCAGCCAGCGGATGAAGGGATCCATATCCAGCACGGCCCGTACGGTGTCCCGCATCGCGGCAGCCTGCGTCAGGTTCGGGTCCTGCCGTAAAGCCTGGCTCAGGTAAGGTTCGGCCCGCGCATATTGGCCGTTTAGAAAGTAACATTCTCCCGCTCCTGCCAGCGCCGGCGCCGAGTGCGGTTCCTCGGCCAGCGCCTGGCGAAAGAGTCTCAACGCGTCGTCGTTCCCGCCCGCGTTCATCAGCAGTGCGCCGACCTGGACTTGCAGTTTCGCGTCGGGGGGCAGATTGGCGGCTACGGCGATCAGTTCCGCGCGCGCCGCGGCCTTCTGATCAGAGTCGAGTAGGAATTTCACCAGCTCCAGCCTCACCGCTCGGCGCTGGACCACCAAATCGCCTTCCCACTCGCAGTAAACCGCGTCATGGAAATACTGCAAGGCCTCCGGGTAAGCACGCTCGCGCACCGCCAACCGCGCCAACTCCAGATTCACGGGGCCATTCCCAGGTTCGCGGTCCCGGAGGCTGAGCAGGTAAATGCGCGCCTCCTGAAGGCGGCCCGTTGCTACAAGCGCTTGGGCCAGTCGCAGTTGATAAAGGGGATTGTCCCGCGAATAAGCCAGCGCGTTGCGGAAGTCCGCCAGCGCCTCAGCGGCGTGCCCGGCCTTCAGAGCCTGCTCTCCCTGGCTGTACCAATTCTCCGCCAAGCGCCTCTCCACCCTGTGATAGCGCCTGACAGTAAAGCCCGTAATGACGAACAGAAGGATCAGAAGCACGATCACAACGGCCAGGAAGGTGTCGCGCCGTAGCGACCAGAGATATCCGCCGTGGCCCGGGCAGAAGGGGCACGTTGTTTGCCCCCACGGGATTTTGCGCCCGCACCGCGGGCAGCGTCGCTCTGGTTCCATCCGACCTTGACCTCAAGTTGTTATCTCCTGATTAGAATAACGCAAATTGTATGCCTTCAGGAAACCTTCTGAGGCGTAACGAAGAATCTAAACCAGAAATATCATACTGTGAGCTAATTCAGAGGGGGCGGCGGATGGGGGGGATTTTATCTCGTATTGCTCATCGTCCGAAGCCGCGTCAGCGGCGACATCTTTTTGCCCACGGCTGTTCGCCGTGGGCAAAAAGGGAAGTGGGAATACTTCTTCAGCGTCAGCAGGGGGGGAATCATCACGATGGATCAAGCGTGATCTTGAAGTCGCCACTACCGTGGCTCGTGCGATATGTTGCGCTCCGCAATCCCAGGGCTGGCGAAACTCTTAAAGAATCCCGTTGTAGCAGGGGTCTAAGCTCGAATTCTGTGTTTAAAAGGTAATAAACACGCAGAAATCTAATATCGGACAAATTGTCTTGAATGTTATTTTTAGGCGTTTTTGGAATAGCGCGCTTTTGAAAATAGTGGTATGGTCAACCCCGCAGTTTGTTGTAGCAATTTTCGCCTGATCGCAAACACAAGCAGCGCACAAAATACGGTTAAAGAATTTGCGAGACGAGTTATTGCCGGAGCCGTTGGGCATTCCCGCTGTTCCCTATTCGACAAATTGCCAAAATCACATTAATCAGGTGCATTCAGTATGAAGGAACAAGGAACGGTAAAGTGGTTCAACGCCGCCAAAGGGTACGGATTCATCCAAAGAGAAAGCGGCGAAGATGTATTCGTACACTTCTCAGCGATCCAGGGCGATGGATATCGCTCGCTCGAAGAGGGCGCCCGGGTGAGCTTTGAAGTCAAGAAGGGCCCCAAGGGTTTGCAAGCGGCGAACGTCGAACGTGTCTAAGACCCGCAAGGCTGGTTAGCTGAACCTCTAAGCGGGTTAGGCTTTGCGCTCATCTCGATGCTGTCGAATTGTGTGAAGGCTCGCCCGCCGAGAGGTATAATATTCTCTGGTGCCAAGCGGATTGCTTCGCATAAGGGCGTTGGGGTAGTTTCCCCGGTCCTCTCCTTGTGGTGTCTGAATCGAACAGGGCGCTCGGACATCCAATGTATTAGATTGTACCGCCGGCCTGGACTTGGCTCCTGGGCGGGCATTTGAGGAAATTACATGGCTCAGCTCAGTGTGGCGATGCCGCCTTCGCCGGTCGTACCCGTACGCGATCAGTTCAAACCTATCAAAGCTGCTTTCATAATTGCGATGCATCTCGGCGTCATCGCCGTTTTCTGGCAGACCACGTGGGCGGCAGTCGGCCTCTGCATCCTGCTCCACGCGCTTTTCGGAGGGCTGGGAATCTGCGTTGGCTACCACCGTCTGCTTACTCACCGGTCTTTCAAGTGCTCCAAAGCCTTGGAATACACCCTCGCCTTTCTGGGAGCATTGACCCTGGAAGGCGGCCCCATCGACTGGGTTGCGCACCATCGGCAGCACCACCAGTACTCCGACGAAGCGGGGGACCCGCACAGCGCGCGTGAAGGCTTCTTTTGGAGCCATGTCCTTTGGATGTTCTGGATGCCTAAGGATAAGGAATGGGACGAACTCACCGAGCGTTATACGCCGGACCTGCTCCGCCAGCCCTTTTATCGCTTCTTGGGCCGCTTTTATCTGGAACTCTCCATCATGCTGGCCGTGGTGCTTTACCTTTTGGGCGGCTGGCCCTTTGTGGTATGGGGCATGTGCGTACGGTTGGTCATCACCTACCACAGCACCTGGCTTGTGAACTCCGCCAGCCATACTTTCGGGTACCGGAACTTCGAAGTTTCCGACCTCTCCACCAATTGCTGGTGGGTGGCCCTCCTGACCTATGGAGAGGGCTGGCACAATAATCATCATGCCTTCCCCACCTCAGCCCGCCACGGCCTTCGCCTCTGGGAAGTCGATCTTTCCTATGGATTTATCCGCCTGCTGAAATCTGTGGGCTTGGCATGGGATGTGCGCACCCCCCCTGCCGAAAAACTCAAATTCGAATCCCCCCGCGCCGCCTAAGCGCCGTGTCCTGCAAGAGTTGGATTCGGGCGCAATATTGCTGAATTAAACTCTGGCGCTGAGGCTGCGAGCCTAGCCATAATCTCTCACTACACTGGAACGCTCCAAGGGGCGAGCCGGAAGGGCGGAGCTCGGCAGGGTGCCGAAGAACGCTCTCATGCTGTCATCTTGACTGCTTCGCTTTCATTCTGAGCATTGACAGCCGCTCGGCTGCCCCTGATAGGCGGAAAACTCGGGCCAAGGAAGGGTAGCGCGGGCCTGTTTTTTAGGTCCGCGGCTTTTGCTTGTCCATCGGGCACTTAGGTGAAGAGTATTGATACTAGCCCACATCCCTAAAAATGAGGAGAAGGGCGGTCCTCTAGAGACGCTATAAAAGCTCCGAAACGGCTTGGTTTTCGTGAGGAAGGCTTCCGAACCGCCCCGGTCATAAAGCGCGTGTTTCTGTAGGGGGCGCTTCGCGAAGCGCCCGCGAAAAACCGAGAACCCGGCCCCCTAATCTTAAGGAATAAAGCCCTCTTCTGGCACGTTAGGCCTTCGCTCGCAAGGGCATCCCAATATTAGCGAGTAGATACCATTAACACATAAAATCATACATCGTGAGATATGATAATTCTTAGGTTTCGTTTGACGCCCAGTGGAACGTGCGCTCAGTACGACAGGTCATCGATATGATTGGAAAGAATGGTCGCGAAGGTCCGGACGCGGCCAAAATTAGCGCCAGCCAGGTCGAGCGCCCGAATCACTCGATCCGCCTGGGGATGCGGCGCATGACGCGGCTAACGAACACTTTCAGCAAGAAGTGGGAAAGCCTTAGGGGTCAAGCTGGGCAGGACCAAATTCAGGCAATGCCAGGAATCCTAATTTCGGCCGGTTTTGCTCCCCGCCAGATTTCACCTGTGCGGGTAAGGGGGATGGGCAGGGGATCGCTCCAGGTCAGCCCACAGTCAATTCTCGCAAGCCCGGCGGCTTGGTCGTGCGACAGCCACAGGAGGAGATTTCCATTCGGTTTCAGGCGATGTGCGGCGAGGGGGACAAGTGCTTCCAGATTCCCGACAGCTCGCATAGTGGCAAAGTCGAACGCTGGCGCCGGCGTCGTGCGAGCCAAATCTTCCAAGCGCTCGCCCCGCACTGCGACCTGGTGAAATCCACAGACCCGGGCGGCTTCCTTAAGAAAAGCTCGCTTCTTGGCCACCGGATCGAGGAGGGTGAGGGAAATCCAGGGGAATACAATTTTAAGGGCCAATCCGGGGAATCCGGCGCCACTGCCGACGTCGAGCAATTCCCCATGCAGTTGTACGTGCCGGGCAAGAAAAAGGCTTTCTCCAAAGTGGCGCGTCACACACTCTTCCGGGTCGCGGATGGCCGTGAGGTTGATTTTCTGATTCCAGCGAAGAAGCAGTTGAAGATAGGCGAGGATTTGGCCGTCCTGGGCGGATGAGAGGTCCAGGCCAAAGGGTTCGAGGAGATGGCGAAGCCGCGTTTCATCGATCACGGAAAGGATTGTAATGAGTTCCACCCAGGGGTGCAAGCTGAGAACCCCCTATTATTGCGAGGTGTTCATGGATATGTTTCACGTGGAACATGCGTCTCGGCAGGCTGCGGAAGTACCCTTGGGAACCGTCATTTTCGGGAGGTCGCTGCGGCCGGAATACATGAGTTTCGTTTTGCCATGAAAAGGCTCTGAGCGAGATCCTTCGCTGGGCTTGGCATGACAGCGAATGTGCTTACTATGACGGCCCTACGGGTTTTCCCCGCAGCCTCTCGAACCCTGTGTGTTCAAGAAATTCCCGCCTTTGCGGGGTGTCCTACAATCATGTTGGCCGCCAGCGTGGGGTATTACCGAAGTCCGTGAGAATTCTTCCGTTGTCTGAGGTCGTCCACTTTCTTTCTGGCCGCTATGACGAGCTTAACTGTCTCCATTGCCCTTTGGATATCAAGGGCTTGGGCGTAATGTTTTGACCCGTCTTCAGAAAAAATTTTCGCGTGCCGCTCCTGGACCTCCATCTTTCTCAGGAAGTCTGGAGAAGTCGAAGACTCAATCCAATCAGCCACTTGCCGGATGTTTTCCGCCAAGGTGCGGGCGCTCTCTTCGAGACGAGCCAATTCCTGCTCGGCTTCCTCGCATTCCAAGACAATCGCTGTCTGCTGCCGCTCGTGCTCGTGCATCATGGCTTGCGCTCCCCATCAAGAGACAAATCCTACCTTCGCCTAGCGTCGGCGTCAAGTGGGTAATAATGGATAGGTACTGATGTTATTGCGGTCCGGATTTCTAACCACACGTTGGGAAGTGCGGGGTTCAACAGGCTGCGGTAGAACGGCACCCAAATAAGACCACCATGGCGCTCGGCGCGCCACCCCTCCTCCCTCTGCGGAGCGGGCTTTGTTAACAACTCCCCTCCTGATTCATGTAGGTGTGGCGCGCCGAGCGCCGGGGGTGGGTGACAGAGGGATCAAGCGGGGGTATTGATCATGACCGTGCCAACGGGTTTCTCCCAGGCAGTAATGCCCCGACATTCCGGCACCCAAAAGTGTCCCAGCTTGGTCAGAAGCCCCGGCTAGCCTGGCTTTCTCATCACGGGCCTGGAAAGGGGTGCTTTCCAGCCTGCAATAAACCCATCAACCGGTCATCCCGAGGACGCGAAGCCAAGGAAGGAGTCCTGTAACTGCTTGAAAATTCAAATACAGGGGTCTTTCGCTGCTGCTCAGGATAACAGGTTGGGTGATGGGTTCTTCCAGTCAAGTTTCCGCCTATCGTGGGCAGCCGAAGGGCTGTCAATTCTCAGAATGACAGTACGTCCGAGTTTCTTCACAAGCTCTAAAACCGAACCCTTCCGGCAGCCCCGTGCAAGCATGGTGAGAAATGCTGGTTAGAGACTCGGGCACTCACGGGTTCAGCCATTCTCGCGGACCTTCTTCCCTGAAGGCGGTATGCCGGAATCTACTCCGCAAGGCATCGCAAGTGCGCCGCCGACAGACTGAATTGTCGCTTCCCGCATTCTCGGGAGGCGCTCCGGCAATCACGCGCGTTTCGACTGAAATGTAATTCCAATTCACACCACCACAGTACTGGTGGGTCACAACTAAGGAGAGAATCTCCACCTGGCGCCCCCAATCCGGTTCCTTTCTTCCCCCACGCGATGTTCCACGTGAAACATCCTGAACTGGGGGGTAATCGTGCCAATGTCACGCGTCTTTTCTGACTGGCATCTCTCACAGTATCAAGAGGGTTTCACCAAGGGGTGGGAAGGGCAGGGGTGGACCGGTCTGATAATAACCGTCGGCAGCCACGTCCTGCATCCCGCGGGGGCAAGAAATTCAGGCGAATTTACCATGAGCATACGCCCTAAATCTGCCTTGCCCACGCAACAATCGGTGCCTCGTCGAGGATAAACGCTGTGACCGTCCCCGGCAGCCATAAATCTATCTATCTGCTTTATATTCAGTGCCATATAGGGATTTATAGCCTGTCCCAACATTCCAACGGGCAAGCTCTCCCTCATGTCGCCTTCTACAGTGACATCGTGTCGCTGGCATGTCTCGTCATCCTTTGTTTTCATCAACAAAGCCCGTTGGACCATCATTTTGCATATCGGTCGGCACGCCTCTCCACACGGCTTCGCCGGCTGAGTGAACAGCCCCATTCCGGGGATTTCGTTTTCGTGAAAACGTCGAGACTTTCCCTGTGCTCGATGACAAAAGCTGAGATGTTAAGGAGGCGAGAGCAAGTTCGATTGGGTCCCGTCCGCAGCCTCACTGCACACACCCATTATAACAACGCTAGCCTATTTGTCAAGTAAGCCCGGAACGACCCCCGGGGTAGCGCGGCCCTTTTTGGCTCAGCGGTTCTTTTTGACGCGGTGAAGCGCTGGCCCCTGGCACGGCAGGCATTGGGCCGCGCCCTCCTAGAGTTCTAGCCCGCGCTTCTCACCAGGACATGGGAAGGACGGGGCTTTGGAGCTTGCAGAAAAAATTCGAAAGCCCTGTCATTATGACCGTTGACAGCCCTTCGGCTGCCGATGGTAGGCGGAAACTCGGGCCGAGGAAGGGTAGCGCGGACCTGTTTTTCAGGTCCGCGCCTTATCCTTGTCCATCGGGCACGAGCCGCGGACCTAAAAAACAGGTCCGCGCTGCACAATATCAATCCAAGCGATTCAACCATCAGCTCGGATTTTCTTGCCGTTTTCCCTCGGCACTGTGTAGGATGAGTTCTTGGGTGCAACACGGCCTGGTTGCGGCCCCCGTAACAGGGGTGAATTTCACGTTCCCGACAGTTCAGAAAGGTTGCTGAGGATTGACCGGCACGAACTCCAGTCTCGACACGCGCGTGGGGGTGGTGCTGTTTCAGTTGGGCGGCCCCGACTCGCTCGAGGCCATCGAACCCTTTCTCTATAACCTGTTTTGCGACCCTGACATCATCGACTTCCCTTTTGCCCGGTTGGCTCGTGAACCCCTGGCGCGCCTGATTTCCTCGCGCCGGGCGGGCAAAGTCCGCAAGCACTATCAAGAAATCGGCGGCAAGTCGCCCATCGGCGAGGTGACGGCGCGGCAGGCGCGGGCGCTGGAGGCGGAACTCACCAAATCGTTCCCGGCGCGCGTCGTGGTAGCCATGCGTTATTGGCACCCACTGACGGATGCGGCGATTCGCGAGCTTGGGGCTTTTCACCCCCAAGAGATTGTCCTGCTGCCGCTCTATCCGCAGTATTCCTCTACCACCACGGGCAGCAGCCTGCACGAGTGGCAGCGCCAGTTCCCGCGCCGGCAGGCAGCGACGGTTCATGTGGTCCGCGATTTCCACGATCAGCCGCTGTATCTTGACGCGCTGGTGGAGCGCATTCAGCAAGGGCTCGAACGCTTCCGCCGCTCCAATGGCCACGCCGGGCGCGTACCTACTGATGTCCACCTGCTTTTCAGCGCGCACAGCATCCCTCTCAGTGTGATCCACCGCGGCGATCCCTACCAGGCGCAGATCGAGGCGACGGTAAAGGCGGTGATGGAACGCGGACACTGGCCCAACCCACACTCCCTGTGCTACCAGAGCCGCTCCGGCCCTGGCCACTGGCTGCGACCCTTCATCCAAGAGGCCTTGCAGGAAATCACCGCCGGCAGTGCTGAGCGCGTCCTAGTGGTACCCATCGCGTTCGTCTCCGACCACGTCGAGACCCTGCATGAAATCAACATCGAAGCGCGTGAATTGGCGGAGACCCTCGGCATTCACCAATTCGAAACCATGGAGGGCCTGAACGATTCACCCGCCTTCATCGCCGCCCTGGCGGACTTGGTGCTGCGCAACGTAGGGACGAAGGTGCCGGGCTCGCAGCAGCTAACCGCGAGTTGATTCAAAAGCGCTCATAAAAAGGCCATCTGTATCCTGGAAATGACCTCCCGCTGGGGCTGGCGCAAGGGGTCCGTCAAAGTCCGATGGCGTGGGGGTAGCCCCATAGGCGCTAGAATAAGCCACCTGATAATTCGCCACATTCCTCCCCGCGAAGTGGGACACCATGAGTAGCCGTAGGTGAAACCCACGGAAACCGCAGGCGAGTAAGAAATGCGGCACTGAAGGGCCGACCTTTGCCACGGTCAACCCCGTCGGGGTTGAAGGGACCATTGGGTTCTGCAAGCCGCAGGTTAAAACCTGCAGCTACCCAGGATTGGCCCCTTCGGCGCCGGACCGGGGATTGCTTAGTCTAGTGTGGTGTCCCACGTAAGAATTGACAATAGGCGAGACCCCCTCACCCGGCCCGCCCCGGCTGGCGATTACGCCGGATGCGCGCCACCCTCTCCCCCAAAGGGGCGAGGG
>Ga0187851_10003641_pt1 | contig 12865 bp, 8 predicted proteins | sample June2016WEW_6_10_FD_132997 | JGI IMG/M metagenome (GOLD analysis project Ga0187851, IMG submission 132997) | Peatland microbial communities from SPRUCE experiment site at the Marcell Experimental Forest, Minnesota, USA - June2016WEW_6_10 | ecosystem: Environmental > Terrestrial > Soil > Wetlands...
GCTGTCATTCTGAGGAGCCACAGGCGACGAAGAATCTCGCACTGCCTTGAAAATGCTCAGAACGAGATTCTTCGCTGCGCTCAGAATGACAGCAAATTGGCTCAGAATGACAGCGCTTTCGAGTTTTTCCGCAGCCTGTGAAGCCCCGCCCTTCCAGACCGGTGGTAAGAAATCCGGGCTAACTCTTTGCATATCATAGAGTCATCCCGAAAACAGCGTAACTCGTTTATTTTCATAAACTCATCCAGAGCATTTTTCTATGCCCTTTGTTTTCAATGACTCATCCAGGGGACTCTTCATTTTTAACATCTTTTTGCCAGCAGGCTCTCCGGGCGTAACATTGACCGGCGAATGGGACAGAAGGTCCGGGCCCCCGGAGGGGCGTTCCGTCCCAGCCCAAGCCACCGGCATGGGTCAAGACCCGCACCCATTTTCCATCTCCAGCCCGAAAGGGGCAAGCCCTTCGGCCGGCGACGGAAAGCAGAAGGCCGCAGTAAAACCTTCCCAGGCTCGATGCCGGCATTGCCGTTCCGCGCCCTTGCCATTCCATTGTCATGAGGAGGCGCAAACCAGGTGTCAGGCGCCAGATAACGGGTTCCAGTCGCCGGGACGAGTCTTTTGCATTTGTGCGAAGATGGCGGCGCCGCTCCCGGCCCTTCTCGCTCCCCTGAGTGTGTGAATTCACTACCACGCCCTTTCTCTATTTGTAGCCTAGCAATTTGACGGCCATCCTCAACAATGTTATGGGCAAATGCCCTGCCGGTGGGAACAAAGCAGTAGGCAGTAGGCAGTAGGCCGCGATCACCCTTTGCGAGTCCCAGCGAGGCGGGAAAAGGTGGTAGTGCGGACCTGTTCTGTAGGTCCGCGGCCCTCGGGAGCGGTCAGGGGGAAGAGCCGCAGACCTTGAAAACAGGTCTGCGCTACTTGCTAGCTTTTGCCGGCAAGTCCAGCGCGGATCTCTTCGCTGGCGGGTTTTCTCACCACGGGTCTGGAAGGGCGGGGCTTCCCAGGCTGCGGGAAAACGCTTCAGCGCGGACAACCACACGGCGGAGGGTGACCAACAGGACACCCACCCCGGCACCCAAGGTGCCACCCCTCCTGAATCAGGAGGGGAGTTGGCCAAAGAACCCCCTCCTCAGATGAGGAGGGGTGGCGCGCCGAGCCCCGGGGTGATTATCTCTTCGAACCAAAAGCACAAAGTCGCAACCAGCACCACCCCATCGCTCCTTCTCAACTGAGGAGAGGAGCATTTTCAAGGCAGCGGGGCGGCAGAACCGCTGGCCAGCAGCCGGGTGATCAAGCGTAACTTGGATCTGCGCGGTCACTAACCTTCGGATTTGAGAATCAAAGATGACGGCGCTCATAGAGCAAACTATGGCAGCGCGGGCCTGAACGATCGGGCAGGGCCTTTTATCGTCAACGGGGGACGACTGATATCGGGGGACAAGGTATAATTGGGATTCTTAGGAAAAACCTCTTGCAGGAACGCGGCGACCGAGTCGTTGTGGTGGCGTGCGTGACGAGGATTGTGCAGCAGTGAGCAGAGCTGACAATATAACCATTGAATTAGCGCCGAGCGCAACGGAGGATGTGCGCGTTTTGATCGCTGAGCTCGATCGGGAACTCTCGGCGGAGTACTCCTCAGAGCAGCGGCACGGGCTGGCGCTGGAGGCGATTTTCCAACCCCATATCCGGTTCTTCCTGGCACGACTAGACGGTGCGGCAGTAGGATGCGGCGGGGTGGCATTGTTCGCCGACTTCGCTGAAGTGAAGCGCATGTACGTGCGCGATGTCGCGCGCGGGCGCGGGGTGGCTCAGGCGTTGCTGGCGCGAATCGAGACGGAGGCGCGCAAAGCCGGGCTTGACCTATTGCGGCTGGAGACGGGAAACCGTCAAGTCGCGGCTCTACGCCTCTATGCACGGGCCGAGTTCCAACTCTGCGCGGCGTTCGGCGCCTACGCCATGATGGCGCCGCAGGCCGTCGCGACCAGTGTCTTCTTAGAAAAACGACTCGAGCCGCCTACTACCTGATGCCGGTTGAATATATAGACGCTCAGCGTGAACGCCTGTTTTCGACTATTTTGGCATACCACAGTCCAAAATCCCGTCGCTGGTATCACTTTGGACGCCTTCTTTGAGGGTGATGCGCTACGCTAGACCGGATTTGTCACCACCCTTGGATGCTCGTGGCGGTTTGCCGGAAGGGCGGGGCTGAACAGGCTGCGGAAAAACTCGCAAGCGCTGTCATTCTGCGGAGCAGCGGCGACGAAGAATCTCGCATTGCCTTGAAAACACTCAGAGCAAGATCCTTCGCTTCGCTCAGGATGACAGTTTGATGGGTTTTTCCGCAGCCTGTAAAGCCCCGCCCTTCCAGGCCCGTGGTGAGAAATCCCGGCTAGACGACTTGGTACAATCGTGCCCATGAAGGCGAATGTGCAAGCGCGATTGGACCGGCGCTCCCAAATTGCTTTAGAACGGCTGGTGCATCGGCTGGGTTGGAGCCCTTCCCGCGCGGTGGGTGAGCGACCTCTATTCTGTGCGGATTGGACGGGGTTACCGCGCGCTCGGCGCTATGGAAGGCTCCACCGTCGTGAGGTTCAGGATTGGCTCTCAGGCCAAATGCGACCGCCTGCTGGGCTGACCACTTGATGGTCGATTTCCCCCCGCGCTGACCGGAATCCAAATTCGAAAATTCGCAGAATCCTCTTGACCCCTCGCGCCGCATGGCGAAAACTGGACGGAAGAGCAGTGGTTAGTGGCTATTGGTCAGTAGTGGGGGGAGCGACTATCCACGGATCACTGACAATGGGTTTTAATATGGCGGAAGTTTCCTCACGCGCTGCTGACGTGCTGATTATCGGTGGCGGGATCATCGGTTGTTCGATTGCCTGGCGCCTGGCGCAGGCGGGGATGAAGGTCACGGTCCTCGACCGCTCCGAACCGGGCGCGGAAGCCAGTTCCGCCGCGGCGGGGATGGTCGCGCCGTTGGGGGAGATGGTTGAGCCCCGGACGTTCGCGGAACTGTGCGTCGCCAGCCGCAGCCTCTACCCGCGCTTCGCGGCGGAGATTGAAGAGTCCAGTGGCCATCATACCGGTTATCGCAGCGATGGCTCACTGCTGGTGGCGCTCAACGAAGAAATGGACAAAGAACTTGCGGAGGTCCACCACACGCAGACCGCGCAGGGCTTTATCCTCCATCCGCTCACGGCCGCAGAGGTTCAGGATCGCGTTGTGGGACTTTCCCTCCAGATTCGCAGCGGCCTCTTTATCCCCGGTGATCATTGGGTGGACAACGAGCGCCTGATGCGCGCGCTGCTCATCGTCTGCCAGCGCGCCGGCGTGCGGTTTGAAGCAGGGCACGCCGTTCACAAGTTCCAAACCAAGGAGGGCCGCGTCGCGGGCGTCGCAGCGGAAGACGGCGCCAGCTTTACGGCCAAGACCTACGTGCTGGCAGCGGGATGCTGGTCCGGCGAAGTCGCCAATAGGCTCGGAATTCACCTGCCGGTCACGCCCTGCCGCGGGCAGGTGATGGAGTTTGAGTCTCCGCGCGAGATACCCTTCGTGGTGCGCGCCGGGATTCACTACCTGGTACCGCGGCCGGAACGGCGCGTCCTGTTGGGAACGACCGCGGAATACACCGGCTTCGAGAAGGCGGTAACGGCAGAAGGGTTGCTCTCTATACTCCAAGGCACGGTGCGTCTGTCGCCGCGGGTTGGCGAGTTCCGCTTTCTGCGCGCGTGGGCCGGCCTGCGGCCCGACACGGCGGACCACCTGCCCATTCTGGGTTATGGAGAATTTGAAAACCTGGTCTTCGCTACCGGCCACTTCCGCAACGGCATCTTGCTGGCGCCAGTGACGGCGGAAATCGTTGCGGATCTCATTCTGAAAGGTTCAACTTCCCGGCCGATCGAAGCCTACCGGCCCACCCGGTTCACGGGATCGGGAGATCGGGTGATCGGGTGAGCAAAAGGCAAATTCGACGTTCATGGTTCTTTGCTCTCCCGATCATCCGATCACCCGATTAGTTGATGACCGGTTCATCCATGGTCGCGCGGCGACGGGGATCGCCCGAGGTTTCCAGCGAGCGTACCAAGGCCTCCACAACATTCGGATCGAACTGCGTCCCGCGACAGCGGTACAACTCCTCAATAGCCTCTTCGAGGGTACGTACAGGCTTGTAAGCTCGCTCGGAAACCATGGTATCGAAGCAGTCGGCGACGGTGATAATCCTGGCGCCGAGCGGGATATCCTCACCCCTCAGTTGGTCGGGATAACCCGTCCCATCGAACCTCTCATGATGATGCCGCACCATCCCCCGAATCCGCCCGATGGCCTTCATCTTGAGCGGTTCGAGAATTTTCGCGCCCAACGGGGCGTGGCTCTTCATCACTTCGTACTCTTCCGGGGTTAAACGCGAGGGCTTGTTGAGAATCGACTCCGGCACGCCGATCTTGCCGATATCATGAAGGATGCCACCCAGGCGAACTTCCTCAATCACTGTATCGCGCAGGCCCATCTGCCGGGCGATCTGCGAGGCGAGCCTGGACACTGCCTGCGAATGGCCCTGCGTGTAATGGTCCTTGGCATCAATGGCAAAAGCCAGCGCGGTCACCGTATCCATCAACGAGGGAGCGTCGCCGTTGCCATTCAGCATGAGGTTCTGGAAGCGTTCCAGGTAATGATCGAATGCCTCCGGCCCCGTGGAGAATATGCGCTTCATGGTGACGCCCAGATAGGCCTCCAACAACTGGCGTTCCCAGTCGGCCGGCGCTGACTCGGGGCCCAGGGTCGCCACCCGCACGCGATTGCCGTCCTGATGCTTGGCGAGATACATGCCGGAATCCGCCACGCGGAGGATATCCTCCTGGGTGGGGCCGTGCAAGGGAAAGGTAGCAATTCCGAAGCTGGCAGTCACACCATGGGCCACCAGATAGCGGTCCGATTCAATGGTCGCACGCAGGCGTTCAGCCAGGATCTCCGCCTGTTCGGCGCGCGTTTCCGGCAACATGATGGCAAACTCATCGCCTCCGTATCGCGCCACCACATTCGACAGCCGCACCTGGTCGTTGAGCAAATCGGCCACCGCCCTCAGGACCTTGTCACCTTCCAAATGGCCGCGCCGGTCGTTGACCTGCTTGAACCCGTCCAAGTCCATCATGATCACAGAGAACATGTGGCCCGCGCGCGTCGAGCGGCGCCACTCGCGATCGAGCGCTTCCATAAAGAAACGATGGGTTTTCAACCCCGTCAGCCCGTCGGTGATGGCCTGCTCCAAGGCCACTTGATAGGCGCGCGCGTTGTGCAGGGCAATCGCCAGTTGGTCCGCCAAGGCTCGCAGGGTGAGCACGTCCTGCGGCGAGAACGCATAGGCCTTCCGGCTTTCCAGGCTCAAAACCCCCATTATTTCCTCGCGATACCTCAGGGGAAGGCTGAGCGCCGACCGGATGCCGGGATGAAGGGCAATGTAGCGCGGTTCCTTCACCACCGAGTTTGCCAGCACCGACTCGCCCGTATCCGCCGCCACGCCCGCCAGGCCTTCACCCATGCGAATGCGGCGGCCCATCAGCTCCGGACCGTAACCTGCCTCCGCCTCCACCACCAAGTCCGCGCGCCCCGCGTCCAGCATCTCGATCCGCGCCAAGTCGTAACCGAAAGCGGTGCGGACTTGCTGGCAGATGCTGGGCAGCAACTCCAGCGGGTTCAAGACCGAATTGGCCTTGCGCCCCAGTTCGTTGAGCAAAGCCAGGTGGCTCGAGCGCCGCTGTTCCCCCTGGAAGAGGCGGGCGTTCCCCACAGCGACGGCAGCCTCCTGCGCCAGCGCTTGCACCAGCTCAAACTGCGCCTTGGTAACCGCATTTTCGCGCTCCATATCGGCCAGCGCCAGCACGCCAATGGTTCCATCGGAAAAATGGAGGGGCACTCCACACCAAGTCTGGATGCGCGGATTCATGGGCGCCAACCCTAACCGCCGTGCCGCGCCCTGAACGTCACCGGCCGTCAACAGCGGCTGGCGGGTGCGCTGCACATGTTGCGCCAGTGTACTCGCCGGCGCGCCTGGCACCGTGCCCTGCGGCCCCTCGCCCGCAAAGGGGACTACCACTTCCAGCGACCCTTCCGCGGTCTCCTGCAAGGCCAAACCGAAGTTTGTCCCACCCAACAATCCTTTCAAATCCTGCCGGAGGATTTCAATTTGGGCGTTTATATCGAAAGTGGCACGCAGAGCTTCGCCGACGCGGTGAATGATTCGCAGCTCCTCTTCGCGCCGCGCGGCCACCTGGTTCAGCGACCAGTTCTCAATCGCCACGCTTACCTGGTGGCCGATCGCCAGCATCGCGCGCAGTTCCTGCGGCTCAAACCCCCGGGCGCGGCGGAAACCCAGGATCAGGGCGCCATAACATTTCTCCCGAACCTGCAACCCGACAACAATCAGAGTCCGCAGCCCCTCGCCCCTCAAAACCTCGCGAAATTCGTGGAAGACAGGATCGCGCTGCCAAGCCGCCACCACCTCCGAGCGGCGCAGGTCCCCGAAAAGCATCAGGGGGCCCCAGCGTTCGCCGCTGGAAAGCACAAAGCGGCGCAGGGGATCCTGACTCAGCCTCTCCGCCGCCTGCGTAGAAATTCCCCGGATGCTACAGTAAAGCTTTCCGTCGTCACTCTGCTGATGCACCAGGAGGCAACCCTCCTGCGTGTCGAGCATCTCCAAAGCGCCCTGCAGCGAATGGTCCACCATCTGTTGGGGATCACGACACTCGGAAAGTTCTTTGCTGAAAAAATGGAGGCTGGAAAGCCAAAAGACATCCGTCTTGCGGCGCAGCCTTTGGCTCCGTCCGCGCAGATAAGGGGCAACGAGACCCACCAGCACAAGCCCGAACACCAGCGTCGGAAGAAAAAGAGCATCCCCCGGGGCGCTCAGATAGTTCTCCATCGCAGTCACTCCAGGCGCGGAGGTACTACGACACCCCCCTTGCCGGACCCCTGCCTAACCCCGTGTCTCGCTTCAACTGGCGCATTATCGCGGAGCACGGAGGAAATTTTCATCGTGCGAAGATGGCCGAAGGATTTCCCCTCCCTATCGGCCTGACTGTTGATCCATGGATGGACTATACGCTACCCCATTGGGTGCGTCAATCGTGGTTCGGTTTTAATGTAAAGAAATGCTTATCATATTGATGATAATATTGTTGATAATAGTGGAGGTGGGGGTGATTTTTTTTCGCGTGTCGGCGGCGCGCCGAGTCAGGAAAAAACTGCGCACGGGATTCGCCTTTTTTAGGGAGGCGAGCAGGCCAAATTTAGAGGAAAGGGGGACGCAAATCCTCTCAAGTTCTTTCCAGAAAGTCCGATAAGAAGAATAGCTTCATAGCCCGCCAGTGCTGCGGTTTGACCCGCCACATGCAGCGCTGAGCCCTTGGCGGCAGGTTCGAAGATTTCTTTACCCCGACGAACACGCTTGCCGCCAAGGCACCCGCCTTAACCCGATACAGTCCACATTCCTCAGTTTGCTGTCGGTGCAAGATTGGTGAAGAGCTATGCTTGATGAATCCCTGCCCACTGCCGAGGGGCTGATCCTTACCCCTGTCTTCGCCTGGACATCAGCGGGGTGCGTGCATTCACAGGCTGCGGAAAAACCCTTCCGTGCTGTCATTCTGAGCAGAGCGAAGGATCTCGCCCTGAGTATTTTCATGGGAATGCGACATTCTTCCTTCGCGATGTTCAGGTCCGCCTGCGGCTCCTCAGGATGACTTTGCCGAAGGGTTTTTCCGCAGCCTGTGAATGCCCCCCCCCGGCGTCCAGGAGAAGATATGGAGCATGATCAGTCCCCCGGGAGAGGGCTCGGATTGTGGCTTCTCCCCGCGTCCGGCGGAAGATATTCGATTCCCACGCGGGCATTGGTTCACTCTGCCCAAAGTCTGTTACAATGTTTTCTCGGGCTCCCAAGTAGAAGACATGCGCATTGCCATTCGACTTCTGGCCATTCTGACCATTGCCGCGCTGCTCGCCTCCGGCGTGCGCTGGGCTTCCCTGCGGGGTCCCATGGAGGCGTGCGCGTGCCCCCCCGCAGCCTGCATATGCACAGGCCACCACCATGGTTTTGGGCACCTTCCAATTTGCTCCATGGCCAATGGCGGCCAATGCGGATTGGGATCGCACGACAGCTATCTGAGTTCGCTCCTGAGCAATTTGATTTATGAACCCACCGAACACCCTTGGTTGAATCCGCCCGCAACTTGGAAATTTGGTCACGACACCCCAGATTTAAGCTTGTTGCCATCGCATGTGCGCATTCCTGAGCAACCTCCGCGCGCCAGCCTCTAATTCATCCTCAATACCCAGGATGTTCGCGCGACCTACGCTGTATTCCAGTGGGTGGAACCGGGAAAAACCGCTGAACCTCCTGGGATTCCTCGCTTGCCTACGGCCGGCGCTTAAATTCTATTCATCCAAAAGGAGGCTTCATGCGAAGGCTCGTATCCTGTTTGTGCCTGGCGGTCTTTCTAATGTTTGGTTCCCTGCTCCACGCCACAATTTTTGGAAGAATACAAGGAATCGTACACGACCCACAGCATCGGCCGGTGGCCGGAGCGTCGGTAAAGTTGCAGGCGATTACCTCGGATTGGTCTCAAACCGCGCCATCGGACGATAACGGGGAGTTTTCGTTCGCCGCCGTGCCGGTCGGCGACTATAAGATCACCGTCGCTCAGTCTAAATTCCAGACTGCGGAGCAGACGGTCACTGTCAATTCCGGCTCATCACCGATTCTTCACTTTCAACTGGCGCTTGCCACGGTGAATCAAACTACCGTTGTCGTCGCCCGGGGAGAAGTGGCCAACATGGATTCGGTAACCCCCACCACTTTGACCGATCGCCAGGACATATCCCAAACTCCCGGCGCCGACCGCACCAACAGCTTGGCGATGATCACCGACTACGTTCCCGCGGCCTACGTGACCCACGACATGTTGCATATGCGAGGCGGCCACCAGGTGGACTGGCTGATTGACGGCGTACCCATACCCAACACCAACATCGCTGCCAACATAGCCCCGGTGATTGACCCCAAGGACATTGATTATCTCGAGGTGCAAAGAGGCAGCTATGAGGCCGACTTGGGAGATCGTACGTACGGAATCTTCAACATCGTGCCCCGAACCGGCTTCGAGCGTGACCATGAGGCGGAACTCGTCACCACTTTCGGCAATTGGTTTCAAACGAATGATCAGCTCAATTTCGGAGGGCACACTCAGCGCTTCGCCTATTACGCCAGTGTGAACGGAAATCGCAGCAACTACGGTCTACAGACCCCAATTGCGCAAGTTTTTCACGACGCGGAGAACGGCTACGGGGGATTCGCTTCCTTCATTTTCAATCCCGATGCCAAGAACCAACTTCGGCTGGTCACCTCCTTACGGGAGGATTACTACCAGATCCCCTATGACCCGAATCCCAATTCAACCGGAAATCAACAGCTTACGGCGGCAGGTGAGTCCCCCAGTTACGACCTCCGTGATGGCGAGCATGAGCGCGACGGCTACGTCACCTTCTCCTGGGTCCACACCTTCAATACCAATGCGCTGCTTACGGTTTCTCCTTTTTATCACTACAACAGCGCCGACTACCACGGCGGCGCGAACGATTATCCTGCCATCTCAAGCATGGATCAGGCCGCCCATTACGGGGGCTTGCAGGCGACTTTTAACGCACACGCCTGGAGAAACGACGTTGAGGTCGGTGTGTACGGGTTCGCGCAGCACCAGCACAACCTCTTCGATAACCACTTCACCGACGGCAGCGAAAACTTCCCCGCCTCTTCGATAGGCGTAACGGGAGGCCTTGAGAGCACATTCATCAACGACAAGTTCAAAGTGACCTCGTGGCTGACCTTAATCGCCGGCCTCCGCCAAACCCACTTTACGGCGGACGTGGTGGAGAACGCGACGGACCCGCGTTTTGGTCTTGCCCTCAGAGTTCCGCGACTGAACTGGGTCTTTCGCGCCTTTTACGGTAAATTCTATCAAGCCCCGCCGCTGGTGACGGCCACCGGCCCTCTGCTCGGTTTAGCCAACACCCAGAATTTTACTTTCGCTCCCCTGCACGGCGAGCGCGATGAAGAACACCAATTCGGCGTCACGATTCCTTATCGCGGCTGGGTGCTCGACGCCGACACATTTCAAACCGAGGCCAGCAATTGGCTGGATCATAACAACATCGGAGAATCAAATCTCTTCTGGCCGATCACGTGGGATGCCGCCTTGATTCAAGGTTGGGAACTCACCCTGCGGTCACCCCGCCTCTGGCATCGCGGCCAGTTTCACCTTGCCTATTCGAATCAAATCGCGCAGGCAACCTCACCCATCACCGGAGGCTTGATCTGCCCTACGAGCAATGACACGGCATGTCCACTCGATATACCGCCTGGATATTCACCGGTAGACCATGATCAGAGAAACACGTTGAACTTCGGTTTCAATGGAAATCTGCCCTGGCACGCGTACGCTTCGGCGAATGCGTACTACGGCTCCGGGTTCACCAACGGGATTCCCGACGCGCAATATCCGGGGCCGTACCTGCCTGCGCACATGACGTTCGATGTTTCGCTGGGGAAAACCTTCCGCGACAAATACACGTTTTCCGTAACCGCGCTGAATGTGGCCAACAAGCGCGTGGAGCTGGACAACAGTCTGACGTTCGGAGGCTTTCACTACAACGACCCGCGCCAAATTTACGGCGAATTCAGGTACCGCTTCCACTTCTAGTTTTGGGCCTCGGATGTTCGTTGGTAAAGTCAGCCCGCGTAGCGGGTGGGGCCGGGGCGCCTATGCAGATAATACGACTTCGCGAGATTTACCACGATCCGGGGTGTACAATTTCCCCCGCGCCCTCTCACGAGGTCGCGCAGTCCTATCCAGGGAAGGTCTGTAATGCGTGCGCATAAGTACCCAATATGGCTCGCAGGCTTGGGCATGATATTTGCCATGGCCGCTTGCCAAACCGGAAAGCCCTTGCCGCAGCAGCGCTTTGATCTGCGAGGGAAAGTGGTTGGGGTAGACAAGAATCAGGGCACGGTGACAGTGGCGCACCAAGCAGTTCAAGGTTACATGGGCGCCATGACGATGAGCTTTTCCCTCAAGGACAAATGGGCCTTTAAGGTTCTCAAGCCGGGTCAATCCGTGAGCGCAACATTGGTAATTGAAGGCGATCGTTCCTGGCTGGAAGGTATCGTCATGACCGAAGAGGGCAAGCCGGAGGGCAACTCGCTCGCGCCTCCGGAAGCTGGGGGCACACCTCTGGGGAAAGAAGTGCCGGACTTCGCGCTTATCAATCAGGATGGAAAGCGAATACATCTCCATCAGTACCACGGCAAGGCCTTGCTGCTGACCTTCATCTACACGCGGTGCCCGCTTCCCGACTATTGCCCCCTGATGAGCAAGAACTTTGCCCAAATTTGGGAGCAGGTACGGAGTGACCCTAAGTTTTCCGCTTCCACCCACCTACTGAGCATTAGCATCGACCCGGCGTACGATAAGCCCGCCGTCCTGCGGGCCTATGGCTTGGACTGCACGGGCAACCCCCGTCCATTCGATGATTGGGAATTTGCCTCGGGCACGCCGGAGCAAGTCCGCAAAGTGGCTGAGTTCTTTGGCCTGAAATACTGGGCCGAGGGAGGCCAAATCGTGCATGCCCTGGCCACTGGGCTCGTTAATCCGGACGGAAAGGTGGTTAAGATCTACCGTGGCAACGAATGGCGACCCGCTGACGTGCTCGCTGATCTCCGGTCTCTCCCACGTGGTTAATATCGACCGACCGCCGTGGGCTGCGTTAAAATTCGATGGGGTTGAAAAGGACCCCTCACCCGCCCGAGGGCAAAGTAGACAGAGGACGTGATCCGACGGAATCCTCGACTTATGTGCTCTTCAGGCGCCGGGCTTGCGGAAGACGACAATGTAAATTGGGTGGAATGCATCTCGGCTGGGCCATTCGTTGAGAGACTTCACCACCTCAAAACCCGCAGACGTAAGCTCCTCGATCAAAATCTTCTGCGGCATGCCGTGGCCGCCGCGGTTTTCGGGTACGCCCTCCACCCTTTTCGTCCCAGGTCGCGGTTCCACATCAATCACCGCCAACAGTCCGCCGGGTTTGAGCGAGCGAAAGAGGCTCGCGTCGAGTTCCGCCGGCTTGGTGACGTGATGATAGACGAGCCGCATGAAGATGGAATCGCAACACTCAGGCGGAAGGTTCGTCTGAGCCTCGCCGGCTGGGATTGTCGTGATGTTTTTCTCCTTCGCTGCAAGTGCTTCAAGAGGGGCCAGTTTTTGGGTACCAATTTCCGTCGTGTAGACCCGCCCTGTCGCGCCCACACGCTTGGCGGCGGCGAGAGTCAACTCTCCCCTGCCAGCGCCGATTTCGGCCACGGTGCTGCCTTGCTGCCAGTTCAGCTCCAAGGCCAGCCTGTCGGCTTCCTCCTGGTAAGTGTTCTCCTCGGCGCGGCCGGAGGCAACATTCAACGCGGACAGGAGCAGAGCGATGATGAACGATCGGCGCCGCAGGTGAATCAGGATTTCCATTTTGAGATCCCCAAGCATAACGGTATACCCACCAGCAGTTCGGTCACAACCGCAATTTTGCACTTAACAGCTTATGAAGAGGTTGGGTAGCGCCCTATTTTGAATGTAGCGCCGCCCTTTAGGGCGGCACATGCCGGGCTAAAGCCCGGCGCTACGTCGCAAATTAGGACACTACCAGAGCTTGTGAAAAGTGTTCTTAGCTTGTCAAGTTGTCCGGTTTTCATAGCAAGTGATCTGTCCGGTTTTGGTTTTTCTTCTCCTGCACAAATTTGAGGGCCACCGCCGCCGTCGTCGCTGTGGGA
>Ga0187851_10003642_pt1 | contig 12865 bp, 8 predicted proteins | sample June2016WEW_6_10_FD_132997 | JGI IMG/M metagenome (GOLD analysis project Ga0187851, IMG submission 132997) | Peatland microbial communities from SPRUCE experiment site at the Marcell Experimental Forest, Minnesota, USA - June2016WEW_6_10 | ecosystem: Environmental > Terrestrial > Soil > Wetlands...
TCGAGGAAAAAGGCGTTCTTGTCTTTGTAGATGTCGATCACCGTGTAGGCGCGGAAGTCGATCGGGTCGGGGCAGGCGCAGAAGGCGCCGTTGAACTCGTCGGGATAGAACAGCTGCACCGCGAGAGCCTCCCAGCCGCCGGTCGAGCCTCCATAAGTGAACCGCGCCCAGCCCTGCCCGATCCCGCGGAAACGGCGTTCGATCTCGGGGATCAGCTCGTACATGATGGCGTCGCCATAGGGCCCGACATTAGCCGAATTCACGGCGTAGCTGTCGTCGTAGTACGGGTTCGCGTGCTGGATTTCGACGATCAGCATGCGCGGGAAATCCGCGCCGGTCCATTTCTTGTAGAAGTCGTAGTCCTCCTGCTGCTCGATTTTGTTGTAGCCCGCGAGGTGGAACCGTTCGCTATAGTCGGGCTTCAGATTCGGGTCCGGCGGCTCAGTGCGAAAGCCGCCAAAATCGCCGGGAAAGTGGCCGTGGAAGATGATCAACGGGTAGCGCGCTTGCGGGTGCTCGTCAAAGCCCGCGGGCACCAGGACGTTTGCGCCGAGGTACATATCCGTGCCGTAAAACTTGGAGAGCCGTTCACTGCGGATGCGAATGTGCTTGATGTACTGAGTGTCCTTGGGCGGAGGAATCGGCGGGATCTCCTGATCGAGCGTGAGCGTGACCGGGTGACCGCCCGGGCCGATGGTCAGCTTGACCGGCTGGCTATAAATGTTGCCGGGCTTGGATTGCCACTGCTGACCCTCGCCGCGGTCGGGCGGCAGCTTGACGACGCGCCCGTCGGCGAGATGGAAGGTCTCGTAGCGGTTGAGCAGGGCCTGCACGGTGTACTCGCCGGGCTTCAATTGCGAGAGCGTCCGGATGGGATAGCCGAAGGCGTTATCGCCGATGCGCGCGAGCGTCCCCGGCTTCCAGTTCTCGACGTCGGTGCCGAAGACAATCTGCGTGTTGGGCGTGTCGTTGATCTGCAAGCGCGGCTCGGCCGAAGGGTCCGTGGACAGGAGCAGCAGCAAGCGCCCGTCCAGCGGCCGCTCGCTGCGGGTTTTTGGAAAAGTGACTGTAAAATCCGTGGCCATGACCAGACCGGAGGCAAGCATGCTTGCCAGCACCAAGCGTTTCATAAAAGGCATCTCCCGTTCCTCACAGGCTAGCGCACTGGCCCGGGCTCGAATGCCGCGATCCTCGACGCGCGCGCCTGCGGGTCGGATAATACGGAGAAGGATGCCGCGCATTCCCGAACTCCGCCGCCGAGGCGCCGCATGAAGCCGGTGTCGTGGACGCAGGCACTGAAGCGCCTGCCGATGGACATCTACGAGCACGGCGCGCTGGGCTACGCCAAGGGCGCTTCCTACTCGGCGCTGCTGAGCTTCTTCCCCGTCTTTGCCGTCACCACTGCCGCGCTGTTTGCGGCGGACGCGCCCGAGGTGGCGCGGCGCGTCGCGAACCTGCTGTATTCGGTTTCGCCGCCCGAGGTCGAACAGCTCCTCCAGGCCTGGTTCACCGAGCACATTACGCATCCGCAGTCGCTGCGAGTCGCAGCCGTGCTGCTATCGCTGTGGGCCGCCTCAGGCGTCATGTCCAGCTTGATCCAGGCCTTCCAGGCGGCTTACGAGAAGCGCGACACGCGCGGCTCCGTCCATCAGTTCGCAATCCAAATCGCATTAGTGCTGATGAGCATGCTGCCGGCGGTGGGCGCGACGGCTCTGATCCTGCTCGGCGACTGGGTGGAAACCAACCTGCTCCAATCGCTGGGCGTCCTGGGAGCCGATGACATGCTCCGGCCCGGCATTCGCCTTCTCGGGCGCCTGATCCGCTACGCCGTCGCGCTGTCCTCGATCTGCCTGGTGACGACGATGCTGTATTGGTTGGGACCGGACGTCAAGGGCCACCGCAAGCTGCTGCCGGGTGCGCTCCTGGCCACCGTTCTGTGGCTGGCGTTGACCCAGGCGCTGGCCTGGTACGTGCGCAACTTCGGCAACTACAGCGTGCTGTACGGCTCCGTCGGAGCCGTAGTCGCGTTCCTGGTGTGGATGTACATGCTGGCGCTGGTGGCCATGATCGGATGCGAATTCAACGCGGCCCTGGATCGCAGCACCGGGAAGAAGTAGCCGCGCGGAGTGGGTCGTCGCCGATTTCCCGCGCCCCCTTAGACTAATAGACATGAGCTTCCGCCTGGGCATCGACTACAAGCCGCGAGGGGACCAGGGCGAGGCGATCGAGCAGCTTGTTCGAGGCATACTGGACGGCGACGAGCACCAGGTGCTGCTGGGCGTCACCGGCTCGGGCAAGACCTTCACCATGGCCAAGGTGATCGAGGCGCTCGAGCGGCCCGCGCTGATCATGGCGCACAACAAGATCCTCGCTGCACAGCTCTACCAGGAGTTCAAGAACTTCTTCCCGTCGAATGCGGTCGAGTACTTCGTCAGCTACTACGATTACTACCAGCCCGAAGCCTATGTCCCGGCCGCCGACCTGTACATCGAGAAGGAGGCGACGATCAACGAGGAGCTCGACAAGCTGCGGTTGTCGGCGACGCGCTCGCTGTTCGAGCGCCGCGATTGCGTGATCATTTCCTCAGTCTCCTGTATCTACGGACTGGGCTCGCCGGAAGCCTACTACGGCATGCTGCTGATGCTCGAGAAGGGCCAGAAGGTGCGGCGCGAGCAGATCACGGCGCGGCTGGTGGAGATCCTCTACGACCGCAACGACGGCGACTTCCGGCGCGGGAGTTTCCGTGTGCGGGGCGACGTCATCGAGATCTTCCCGACCTACGACGATTGGGCCTACCGCGTCGAACTGTGGGGCGACCAGATCGATTCGCTGTCGCAGATCGATCCGCTCTCGGGTCAAGTGCGGCAGACCTATCTGCGTCTGCCGATCTATCCGAAGACGCACTACGTGATGAGCAACGACACCAAAGAGCAGGCGATGAGTTCCATCGCCGCCGAGCTCGAGTGGTGGCACGCAGAGCTGGAGAAGCAAGGCAAGGCGGTGGAAGCGCAGCGGGTGTGGCAGCGCACGCGGTTCGACCTGGAGATGATGCGCACGGTGGGCTACTGCCACGGCATTGAGAACTATTCGCGGCACTTCACGTCGCGGCTGCCCGGGGAGCCGCCGCCGACGCTGCTCGATTACCTGCCGTCGGACGCGCTTCTGTTCATCGACGAGTCGCACCAGACCGTGCCGCAGATCGGTGGGATGTACCACGGCGACCGCAACCGCAAGGAGACGCTGGTGAACTACGGGTTCCGGATGCCGTCGGCACTGGACAACCGGCCGCTGACGTTCGAGGAGTTCGAGAACCGCGTGCACCAGACGATCTACGTTTCGGCGACGCCGGGGCCGTTCGAGATGACCAAGACGGCCGGCGTGGTGGTGGAGCAGATCATCCGGCCGACAGGGCTGGTCGATCCGCCGGTGGAAGTGCGGCCGATTCGCGGGCAGGTGGACGACCTGCTGGGCGAGATCCGCAAGCGCGCGGAACTCAACGAGCGGGTGCTGATCACGACGCTCACCAAGCGCATGTCGGAGGATCTGCAGGAGTACTACTCGGAGTTGAGCGTCAAGTGCAGCTACATGCACTCGGAGGTCTCGACGCTGGACCGAGTGAAGATCCTGCGCGACCTGCGGCGGGGCGAGATCGACGTGCTGATCGGCGTGAACCTGTTGCGGGAGGGTCTGGACCTGCCGGAGGTCACGCTGGTGGCCATTTTGGATGCCGACAAGGAAGGCTTCCTGCGCTCGACCGGTTCGCTGATCCAGACCATTGGCCGGGCGGCGCGCAACATCAACGGCCGGGCCATCCTGTATGCCGATGTGATGACCGATTCGATGCGCCGGGCGATCGCCGAGACCGACCGGCGGCGGCGCGTGCAGGTGGCCTACAACGAGGAGAACGGCATCACGCCGGAGTCGATCGTGAAGCCCATTGACTCGAACCTGATTGCGATCACGGAAGCCGACTACGTCACGCCGGAGATCGACGAGCCGGAGCCGGAACTGCAGCAACTCACGCCCGAGCAGCGCGCCTCGTTCCTCGAGGAACTGGAACGCAAGATGCGCGACGCGGCCAGGAATTTCGAGTTCGAAAAAGCGGCCCAACTACGCGACCGGCTGAAGGCGCTGCGCGAACCGCGGCCCTTCGGCGCGGGGCCGGCTGACGGCGGCGCTTGACCGGCGAGTTTCGGGCGAACCGGCCGCGCGATGCGATAGAAGCGGCGCCAGCTCCGCTATTGGACGCGACCGGCAGCGGATTGCCCGCATCAGTAAGGGGTAGATAAGATTGAGGTAACGTTCCGCTCTGGAGATGCATGCTGAAGACGCGTGTGGCGAAATCCGAGGATCTGAATCCTCAAGAGACCCGGGAGTGGCTGGAAGCGCTGGACCAGGTGATTGAGGACGGCGGGCCGGAGCGGGCGCGCTATCTGCTGGAGCGTCTGGCCATCGCGGCGACAAAGCAGGGCGCGCCGGCCGTGCTCGGCATGAATACGCCGTATGTCAACACGATCCCGGTGGAGGAGCAGATTCCGTACCCTGGCGACAGAGAGTTGGAGCGGCGAATCAAGAGCCTGGTGCGGTGGAACGCGGTGGCGATGGTGGTGCGCGCCAACAAATACGACGACGGCATTGGCGGGCACATTTCGACCTTTGCTTCCTCGGCGACGCTGATCGAAGTCGGCATGAACCACTTCTTCCGGGCGCGCATCGGCGACCAGCCGGGCGACCTGGTGTACTTCCAGGGCCACGCCTCGCCCGGCATGTATTCGCGCGCGTTCCTCGAAGGACGGCTGACGGAAGACCATCTGAAGAACTTCCGCCACGAACTGCGGGAAACGCCGGGGCTGAGCTCCTATCCGCACCCCTGGCTGATGCCGGATTTCTGGCAGTTCCCGACGGTGTCGATGGGCTTGGGTCCGATCAACTCGATTTACCAGGCACGCTTCATGCACTACCTGGAGCACCGCGGCCTGCTGCCGGTGACGGATCGCAAGGTGTGGGCGTTCCTGGGCGACGGGGAGATGGACGAACCGGAGTCGCGCGGGGCGCTGCAGATCGCGGCCAACGAAAAGCTGGACAACCTGATCTTCACGATCAACTGCAACCTGCAGCGGCTGGACGGGCCGGTGCGCGGCAACGGCAACATCATGCAGGAGTTGGAGGCGCAGTTCCGCGGCGCGGGCTGGAACGTGATCAAGGTGGTGTGGGGCAGCGACTGGGATCCGCTGTTCCAGGCCGACCGGAACGGCGTGCTGATGCGCCGGCTGCAGGAACTGGTGGACGGCGAACTGCAAGCCATGAGCGTGCGCGGCGGTGCGTATGTGCGCGAAGCGCTGTGCGGCAAAGATTCGGAGCTGCGGGAGCTGGTGGCCAACTACTCGGACGACCAATTGGGCATGTTGCGGCGCGGCGGGCATGACCCGGTGAAGGTCTACAACGCCTACCTGCGGGCGACGCGCCACACGGGCCAGCCGACGGTGATCCTGGCCAAGACCGTGAAAGGCTACGGCATGGGCGAGGCGGGCGAAGGGCGCAACACGACGCACCAGCAGAAGAAGCTGAACGAAGCCGAACTGCTGAAGCTGCGCGAGCGGTTCCGCATCCCGATTCCCGAAGACACGGTGCACACGGTGTCGTTCTACCGGCCGCCGGAAGATTCGCCCGAGATCGAGTATCTGAAGGCGCGGCGCAAGGCGCTGGGCGGCTCGCTGCCGGCGCGTCTGAACACGGTGGTCCATCTGGCGGTGCCGGAGCTTACCGAGTTCGCGGAGTCGCTGAAGGGGTCGGGAGGGCGTCCGGTATCGACGACGATGGCCTTTGTGTCGATCCTGAAGACGCTCTTGAAGAACAAGGATCTGGGCCAGCGCGTGGTGCCGATCATTCCGGACGAGGCGCGCACGTTCGGCATGGAGTCGTTGTTCCGGCAGATCTCGATTTACGCGCCCGAAGGCCAGCTCTACAAGCCGGTGGACAGCGAGCAGTTCCTGTACTACAAGGAAGCGCCGGACGGCCAGATTCTGGAAGAGGGCATCACGGAAGCGGGCGGGCTGGCGGATTTCACCGCGGCGGCGACGGCGTATTCGAACTACGGCCAGCCGATGATCCCGTTCTTCACCTATTACTCGATGTTCGGGTTCCAGAGGGTGGGAGACGCCATCTGGGCTGTGGGCGATGCGCGCGGGCGCGGTTTTCTGCTGGGGGCCACGGCGGGGCGGACCACGCTGAACGGCGAGGGGTTGCAGCACGAAGACGGCCACAGCCACGTGCTGGCGTCGACGGTGCCGAACTGCGTCTCCTACGATCCGGCCTACGCCTACGAGATTGCGGTGATCATCCGCGACGGCCTGCGCCGGATGTTCGACGAGAACGAGGACGTGTTCTACTACCTGACGCTGGGCAACGAGAACTACGCACAACCGCCGCTGCCGCAGGAGGAAGGCACGATTGAGGGTATCCTGAAGGGCATTTACAGGGTGAGCCGGAGTGAGCAGGGCCCGGCGCGAGTGCAACTGTGGGGCAGCGCGGCGATGCTGAACGAGGCGCTGCGGGCGCAGCGGCTGCTGTGGGAGCGCTACCAGACTCCGGCCGACGTGTGGAACGTGACCAGCTACAACGAGCTGCGGCGCGAGGCGCTGAGCGTCGAACGATGGAACCGGCTGCATCCGGCCGAAGCGGCGCGGAAGCCGTACATCCAACAGGTGATGGAAGGCACGCAAGGCCCGATCACGGCGGCCAGCGACTACATGAAAGTGCTGGCCGACCAACTGTCGCCGTGGCTCAGCGGGCGGCTGGTGGCGCTGGGAACCGATGGCTACGGGCGCAGCGACAGCCGGCCGCATCTGCGCCGGTTCTTCGAGGTGGACGCGGAGTCGATTGCGGCGTCGGCGCTGGCGCAACTCGCGCGCTGGGGCCAATTCGACGCGCAGAAGGCGCACCAGGCGCTGTACGATCTGGGCATCGATCCGGACAAGAAGGAAGCGGCAAAGAGCTGAGCCGCGGCGGCAGTCCTAGGGCGCAGTGGCCTTCGGCCGGAGCGCCCGCCAGGCGCGGATTCTAGATCGCAGACTAGGAGGCGGTTGTGCTGCAGATTAGCGAACAACAGGTGCGCGAGCTGCTGCCGATGGGCGAATGCGTGGCGCGCATGCGGGAGTGCTTCGCGGCGCTGGGGCGCGGGGAAGCGGTGAACGTCCCGCGTCGCCGGCTGATGCTCCCGACGGGCACGGTGATGCACCAGATGGCCGGGGCCTGGGGCGGCTACCTGGGGACGAAGATTTACGCCACCAACGTGAAGCGCGGCGCGATGCACTTCCACGTGCTGCTGTACGATGCCGCGAGCGCGGAGCCGCTGGCGCTGATCGAGGCCAACCACCTGGGTCAGATGCGCACCGGGGCGGCGACGGGCGTGGCGACGGATCTGCTTGCTCCGGCGGAGGTGAGCGTCGTGGCGCTGATCGGCACGGGCTTTCAAGCGTGGACGCAGCTCGAGGCGGTGCTGACGGTACGCCGGGCGCAGGCGGTGCGCGTGTACAGCCGCAAGCCGGAGAAGCGGGAGAGCTTCGCGGCGCGGGCCAGCACGGCGTTTGGCGTCGAGGTGACGGCCGCGCCGACGGCGGAAGCGTGCGTGCGCGGCGCGCAAGTAGTGATCACGGCGACGTATGCCAAGGAACCAGTGCTCGAGAGCGCGTGGGTGGAGGAAGGGGCGCACGTCAATGCGGCGGGCGCGAACCAGGCCGACCGGCGCGAGATCCCGAGCGAACTGGTGCGCTCGGCCGGGCTGATCGCCGTGGACTCCATGGAACAGGCCAGGATCGAGGCGGGCGACCTGTTGCTGGCCGTGCCGCAGAGTGAGTGGGACCAGTTGCGGCTGGTCGAACTCGGCCGGCTGGCCGCCGAAGCCCGGTTCCAGCGGCCGCGTGGGGTGACGATCTTCAAATCGCTCGGTCTGGGCGTGGAGGACGTGGCCGCGGCGGCGCTGGTCTACGAGAAGCTCACCGGGAAAGCGGCCTAAGCGGCGTTTCAGGCGCTCCTGGGAACGCAGGGCAGAATTCGCATTCCACATAATCAGAACCCGCCGACGGAGCCTATGCATCCGCCGGCGGGCTGAAGGAAGAGAATGGAATCGCGCTCAGTTTCTGGTCAAACGCTTGCGGAGCAGGAGGCCGACGCCGATGAGCGAGGCGCCCACCAGGGCGAAGCTGCCGGGCTCAGGCGCGGTGTCCGCGAGTTCCACAATCCCGAACCGTTGAGCGGCAGAGAGATTATCCGGGGTCCAGAAGGGGTGCTGCGCCGCATCTGCGGCGGTCCAGGCGCCGCTGGTGACCGCGTTAACTGCGTTCGTGACCCAGGGCTGCGCAGCGGGATCCTCGACGAAAGGTGCGGGATTGATCGAAGTTGGGTCCTCCAACTGCCAGATGGCCATGCCGATGGGGCCGGTGGTGGAAAGCGGACCATAGTAGCCGCCGGCCAAGCCCAACTGATTCATCAGCCAGGCCACCTCAAGTTGGGTAGTGCCGGTAGGCGCTGTGAGGGAACCGGTGTAGGGTGTGCCAATGCTAGTGTCGACGTTGATGTCGAAGCAGGAGAGGTATGCCAGCGTGCCGCTGCCGTAAATCCCTCCAGTGAGGGTGGCCTGATACGGCCCCGTGTATTGGGTGTAGGTCACTCCAGCCACGGTGTAGCTGTAGGTGTGGTAATCGCTCCAGTTGGGGTCCAGAGTCACAGTAATGTTTCCAGCGCGGGCCAGGCTCATGAGAGCCAAAGCCAGTAGCAGCATGCCAAAAACGCGCAGGATCGCCGTCCTCAAAGTGGAGGAGGCTAGAACCGCGGCAGGCGCAGCGGTCTGAGAAAAGTGGGTTGTCGAGTTTTCTGTATAGGAACGCATAGGCACAGTCTCCCGGGAGCGGGCAAAGATCTCCAAAGTCGTCGTTTCCAACGATTTCCGCCGCAGTCAATGAGTCAATCGGTGTGGGTGCGAAGTAATCACTTGCCGGGTTCTTAGTAACCCGGTCTTGTCTGCCCCGTCCAACGACCCGTCCACCCACAGGTTAGTGGGTGTGGGGTGTTTTAGCAGTAGACCTTTGGTCTCATTTTAGAGTGCATTCAGTAATGGGACAAAGTACTGGTGAGGATCAGCTGGACTGGGACTTTCTCCGGGACTTGTTTGATAGAGGATCCGATCCTGGCCGCTGGTTAGATTAGCCCGGAGGTGGCCAGGAGGCGGGAAACTCATTGGGAGGGAGGCGACCTGTTCGAGGCGCCACGCGCTAGGGACAGACGTCTGGAATGTGTCGAAATGGCGAGGCGGAAGGGGTGGCGACCGAGCCGCCGCTTGGAGGCGGATCTGGTCTCTAAACTACTCATTCTTAATTAGTTATTTTGATTATACTGCTACCTGCCGTGGTTTTGTCGGTCTCGTGGGCCGACGCAGGCGCCACGGGCGAAGCCTTTCGCCTCCGGATCGGCTAACGAAAGCGAATGCTGACCACAGGCACGCTGAAGGGTTGGCCGGGAACAGGATTGGCGGGCTCAGAATGGGCTGGAGTGGGAGTAGTACTAAAATTAAACATGCCAAGTATAGATAAAATCAATTGCGCACAGAACAAATGAATTCTGGGGCGGGCAGAGGGATGAGAGCCAGCCGCGCATGGATAGACATAAATATACTTTGTATGGGCAGAGAATAATGAATCAAAACGGACCGGGCGATGCTGCCCGGCGAGGGCCGCAACCCACAAGTGCAGGCTGCGTCCGGTCACAGAACGGGGTTGCGGATGGGGCGCCCTGCGGCGAGGTCCGCGCGGGCGGAGAGCACGAAAAGGCTCAGCCCGGGTACTTTTCGTGCCAGGTGCGAAGGGCCGCGGCGAGGCGGTCGCGGTCGTCGACAAAGGCCTGGTTCGAATACTGGTTGGTGCGTTCGCCGGGATCGTTGCGCAGGTCGTAGAATTCGCCCGGCCCCTGGTCTTCGGGACGCAGGACGAGCTTGAAGCGGCTGTCGCGGGCCATGTCGGCGGCGCGCAATTCGCCGAGGACCAGATCGGTCCACGGGTGGCGTTTGGGAAGGGGTTTCCCGGTGGCAATGGTCAGATAGCTGCGGCCGGAGAGGTTGCGCGCGGAAGGGGGCGCGACGGCGAGGGCTTCACAGGCCGTCGGAACGAAATCGACGAGGCCCACCAGTTCGGGACGGAGGGACTGGGTCGGGAAATGTCCGGGCCAACTCAGAATGAGCGGGGTGCGAATCGACTCCTCGAAGAAGTTGGGCGGATTGGAGGCGTAGCCCGAGCCCCATAGACCGTGGCGGCCGAGGAATTGCCCGGAGACGCTGGTGAAAACGACCAGCGTATTCTCGAACAGCCCGCGCTGAATGAGCGCGCGCTGGACGGTGCCGACCTGTTCGTCGAGCGCCGAGACTGCGGCGGCCGCTTGGCGGATGGAAGCGAGCGGGTCGGCCAGCCGGTCTTTCCCGTCGAGCGCGGACGGCGAGGCGGGCTGGATGCCGAGGGTCTGGAAGCCCGCGGTTTTATATAGATCCAGGTACTTTGCCGTCAGGCCGTCGTAAGCCGGACCGGCGCCGGGGTAAGAGACGACGAGGAAGAACGGGTTGGCGGAAGACTGATGCTCAAGGAACGCGCAGGCGCGCCGGGTGAGGACGGCGGGCGTAGGGCCGGTCTCGGGCGTGGGTTCGCCATTGAGGAACAGCGAGGGGTCGATGGCAACGGGGTCGCCGGCCGGGAGCGTAGCCGTCTCGGAGAAGCCGTGGCCGGGGCGCTCGTCGTGGCCGAGGTCCCAGCGCCCGACGAAAGCGCAGCGGTAGCCGGCCGTGGAAAGCACGTCGGAGAGCAGCACTTCCGTAGCGAAGGAGGCCGGGGGCGCGGATTGGCCGCGCTCCGGATTCTGGCGCGGCGCGGAGGTGAGATAGTCGGCGATGCCGTGCTGGCGCGGAATGCGGCCGGTGAGCAGCGTGGCGCGACTGGCCGAAGTGGCGGGCGTGCACAGGAAGTGATTTCCAAATCGGGCGCCAGAGGCGGCCAGGCGGTCGAGGTTGGGAGTCTTAATCTCGAGGTTGCCGTAACAGCCGAGCATCCACGCCGCGAGGTCCTCGGCGACGATCAGCACGAGGTTGGGCCGCGCGGAGGCAGTACTTTTCTGAGCCATCAGGGTCCGGGCCAGCAGCGGCGTGGCGGCAGAAGCGAGAAAACCCCGTCGGGTGCAGTTCATGCGCGATCGATCTCCAATCATTCAGCCTAATCATCCAGACTACAGGACGTCGGCGAAGCCACGCTTCAAGCGGCGGAAGAAGAGGCCGCCCACAACAAACACGGCGGCCGAAAGCGCGGCCGAGAGGGCCAGGTCGCGCCAGTTCGGCAACTGGCCGATCAGCAGGCACTGGCGATAGGCGCGGACGACGGCCGTCAGGGGGTTCCAGTGCACGGCGGCGCGGGCCCACGGGGGAAAGTTGGCATCGTCCAGAAGAATCGGCGTGCACCAGAACCAGACATTGAGCAGCACCTGCACGAATTGGGCGGTGTCGCGCAGATAGACCTGCAGGCTGGCGGCGATCCAACTGACGCCGATCGACAGCAGGGCGACGATGAACACGAGCAGCGGCAGGAACACGAGGGTCCAGGGCTGGCGATGCTCGGTGATCAGGACCGAGGCCACGGCGATGAGGATCGTCAAGGCGTTCGAGATGAGCGAGGAGAGAAAGATGGTGACGGGCAGAACTTCGGAGGGGAAGACGGTCTTCGTGAGCAGGGTGGCGTGGTCCACGAGGCAGCCGGCCGAGCGCACCACGGCTTCCGAAAAGAGCAGCCACGGCAGGTAGCCGCAGAGCAGATAGACGGCGAAGTTTTTGTGGGCCGCCCAGGCCGGCGTGGGGACGTGCAGGACGGTCTGGAAGACGAAAACCCAGATCAGGAGCATGACCAGGGGGTGGATCAGAGTCCAGACCCAGCCGGCGATGGAGCCGACGAAGCGCTGCTCGAAGTCGCGGCGGACGAGCTGGCCGATGAGGTTGCGGCGCTGGACCAGGACGCGCAGAAACAGGGTCCCGGGCAGATGGAATCGGGCCCGCGGAGTGGAGACGATGGACGACTCAGGCAAACCTAGATTCTACCAGCGGCCGGGGGCGGACCCGGCTGTCGCGAACGTTGATATATTGAAGCCATGCCGGAAGGGTACCTGCCGCTGTTCGTATTTTTGATCGTGGCACTGCTGTTTCCAGTCGTGCTGTTGTGGGCGGCCGCGCTGATCCGGCCTTCGACGCCGGGTCAGGTCAAACAGGAAGCCTACGAATGCGGCATCCAGGCGGCGTCGAACTCGCGCGGGCGCTATACGGTGCGGTTCTACATCATCTCGATCCTGTTCGTGATCTTCGATGTGGAAACCGTGTTCCTGTTCCCGTGGGCGGTGCGCTACCGGCAATTGGGCTGGTTCGGGTTCGCGGAAGTCAGCGTGTTCCTGGCGATCCTGGTCGCCGGCTACATCTGGGCCTGGAAAAAGGGCGCGCTGGAGTGGGTGTAGCCGCAGCGCATGGCGCGATAAGCGCCTGAACGCGAGTCGGCGGCGGGTCGAATTCCCATGACCGAGCGTCTTTACTACAACGACTCCTATCAACGCGCATTTGAAGCCCGCATCGTCGGCGCCGAAGATGGCGGACGGCGGATCTATCTCGACCGGACAGCCTTCTACCCCGCCTCAGGCGGGCAGCCGGCCGATTTCGGCACGTTGAATGGAATCCGCGTGCTGGACGTGATCGACGAAGACGAGCGCATCGCGCACGTCGTCGAATCGCCGCTCGAATCGGAGCGCGCCGCGGGCGCGATCGACTGGGAGCGGCGCTTCGACCACATGCAACAGCACA
>Ga0187851_10003646_pt1 | contig 12846 bp, 13 predicted proteins | sample June2016WEW_6_10_FD_132997 | JGI IMG/M metagenome (GOLD analysis project Ga0187851, IMG submission 132997) | Peatland microbial communities from SPRUCE experiment site at the Marcell Experimental Forest, Minnesota, USA - June2016WEW_6_10 | ecosystem: Environmental > Terrestrial > Soil >...
AACGGTAATGCGCCCAACTTAAATGTCGTTAATACCTTTGTGGATGATCTGAAATATACTTCTTACACTGTTAGCAATCAGACTGGCTCAAAGAGTGCCTTTTCTTCGGTTGTTCTGGCTAGTTTCGGCTATGGTAGTACTGGGACAGCCACTTATTCGATTACGCTTAACTTTGACGCCACACTTTTTAATAATGCTGACGCCATTACCTTGAGTGTCGGCGGCAATCAACCACCAACCGCTTCACAACAACCGTCAATAATTTTTAGTAAGGGTGACTAATCTATGGCTGGCATGCTTTCCATAAAACGTAATATGATCGCCAAATCGAATTCAACGATCGTGGCTGTGACTTCTGGAGCTTGTTTCATTGTCGTCTTCTGTATCGTTGCCTCAGCTTCTTTATTGAGCCAGATGTCTTATCAAAATCGAGTCATTAGTGCCGATAATAGTGCTTTAAGCCAGTTAAAGTCGGACTTAAGAGCGACCAAGAGTTTAGCCAGTGCCTACAATACCTTCGTTAACACGCCGACTAATGTTCTGGGCGGCAATCCGAATGGTTCGGGGCCCCAAGACGGTAATAATGCCAAGATTATTCTTGACTCTTTGCCGAGTACCTACGATTACCCGGCTCTAGCAACCAGCCTAGAAAACATATTGGCTAGTCAAGGTGTTCAAATCCAAAGTATTAGTGGTACCGATCAGGCTACCGGTGAGTCTAGCCAATCAAGTTCAAGCCCTACACCGCAAGCGATGCCGTTTCAGGTAGCTGTCATCGGCAACTATGCGGCTATCCAGAACGTCGTGACGGCTTTTGAGCGCTCTGTTCGCCCGTTCCAGATTCAAACCATGGATCTTTCGGGTAATCAGAACCAGATGACACTTGATGTGTCTGCCCAGACGTTTTGGCAGCCGGCGAAAAATCTTAACATTACTACGAGGGTAGTCCAATGAAACAAAAAGATGTTGCTCTAATTATTCTTATTGTCGGTATCAGCGGTGTTGTCTCATTTACGGTTTCGCATTTTCTGTTTGCCACACCACAAAATCGTCAGCAGAACGTAGCCGTAGTTGACCAGATTACACCCCAATTTGCCAAACCCAATCCACAGTTTTTCAATAGCCAATCAATCGATCCGACACAACTTATAGAAGTTCAAAATAGCAACAACTCGAATCCGTTCGGGTCAGGGAATTGAAAAGGGGCTTTAAGCCATGAGCGTCCTATCTGTCGCTACCCAACAACAGGTTGAGGATGATCTGGTACGCGAGGGAACCCTGACTTCTGATCAGCTTAAATCTGTCAAAAATAAAGTCGCCAAAGATGGCAGCTCAGTTTTCGGGACGCTTGTTAGTAGCAAGATCGTCTCTAATGAACAGCTTACCAAGGCTATCGCTAAAGCCACTGGCGTACCTTATGTGAGTCTAATTAATGTCGAAATAGATCCGAAGATTCTCGATCTATTGCCTGAAGATGTGGCTGAACGTTACATGGCAGTCCCACTCGGCGAAATGCAGCATCGTTTAGTAGTGGCTATGCTTGATGCCGATAACGTTCAAGCAGTCGACTTCTTGAGCAACAGAATTGGTCGTCCACTAAAAGTTTACGCGGCTAGCGAAGAAGGTATCCGTAATGTTCTAGGTCAGTATCCGACCCACATCTCAGAAAAAATTGGCGGGGAAATCGGTCAATTCGAAAAGGATACGGCAGCCGATCAACAATCTCGAACGGGCAAGAAAACAGAATCTCCGGTTACGATCGAAAATAACCGTGATATTAAAACGCTGGTTCAAGATTCGCCGATTAGCAAAGCCCTATCGGCAATTTTGGAATATGCCGCTCGTAACAACGCTTCGGATGTTCATGTTGAGCCGCTGCAGGATTCGCTAAGGATTCGTTGCCGCGTCGACGGCATCTTACGCGAGGTTATGCAGCTGCCCAAAAGTTCTGAGCCGCCGCTGATAAGTCGAATAAAAATTTTATCCAACTTGAAGATCGACGAACACCGTATACCGCAGGACGGAGAGTTTTCGATTAGTGTTGCCAACAAGGATATTGATCTGCGTATTGCTATTTCGCCAGTAGTTTGGGGAGAGCAAGTAGTTATCCGTCTGTTGGATAAATCTACGACCAGTCTAAAGCTTGAAGATTTGGGCTATAGCGGCCGGGCGCTACGTTTAATTAGGGAGGGTTTAAAGCAGAGTGATGGCATGGTTCTAACCTCCGGCCCAACCGGTTCGGGTAAATCAACCAGTATGTATGCATTAATTCAGGAGATAAAAAGTGATGCCATTAACATTGTGACTTTGGAGGATCCGGTTGAGTATAAGATACAAGGTGTCAACCAGATCCAAGTTAATCCTGATGTTGGGCTGACATTTGCTACCGGCTTACGCTCCATTTTGCGTCAAGATCCAAATGTCATTATGGTCGGAGAAATCCGTGACAAAGAAACAGCAGACTTGGCAGTTCAAGCAGCGCTGACGGGCCATTTGGTGTTTTCGACCCTTCACACCAATTCGGCGGCTGGTATCTTACCCAGACTGCTTGATATGGGTATTGAACCATATCTGATCGCCTCGACCGTCAAAGTGGTTATTGGCCAGCGGCTAGTGCGACGCGTGGCTAGCGAAAGCGAGCAATACCAAAGTTCATCTCTGGAGACGCAGTCGATCCACGAAACCATTGGTAGTTTGCTGCCCAAGACCGTAGAAGAGCAGGATGCGGCCAGTGCTGACCTTGGGTACCATAACTTGCCACTTGCCACCCAAAGCGCTTATACTTTAGCGAAGGGCAAAGATAGCCCTCGTACACCTGGAGGTTATAGTGGTCGGACGGGGATTTATGAGGTATTTCGTATTTCAGACGAAATCCAGAATCTTATTCTTCAGCAGGCCACCAGCAACGAAATCCAAAAGGTGGCACTAACGCAAGGTATGGTTACGATGCGCCAAGACGGCTATCTAAAAGCCTTAACGGGTCTTACGACACTTAATGAAGTTAACCGCGTTGCAGCGGCGGACATTGTTTAGGTAAGGAAGGGTGGAATAAACATGCAGGGCCAACCACGAGTTGAAGTATTACTGGAAGAAGTAGTTAAGAAGAAAGCGTCTGACCTTCATCTACAGGTCGGATTGCCGCCAGTGCTAAGAATTGATGGTGCGCTCGTGCCAGTTAGCGGTGCCGATCCCTTGAATGATGAGGCCGTCGAGGCTCTGATTTTTGCTATTCTAGACGAAGATCAAAAGCAGATTTTATTGAAAGACAAAGAGTTTGACTTTAGCTTTGCTTTCGGAGATATGGGTCGTTTTCGGGTTAATGCTTTCCATGAGCGCGGCAATCTTGCCGCCGCGTTGCGATTAATTCCTAACGAAATATTAACCATTGAGCAGCTCGGTTTACCGCCGATCGTCGATAAATTTGCCGATTATCCGCGCGGACTGGTTTTGATCACCGGGCCAACCGGCTCTGGTAAATCAACCAGCCTAGCCGCCTTGGTGCACAAAATTAATATGGAGAGACCAGCCCATATTATTACCATTGAAGATCCAATTGAATACACCCACAAATCGAATAAATCGGTCATTGTACAGCGAGAAGTTCACTACGATACCTACTCCTTTAGCGCCGCTCTTCGCTCGGCTCTGCGCGAGGACCCAGATGTTGTCTTGATAGGTGAGATGCGCGATCTGGAAACTATCGCTAGCGCTATTACGATTGCTGAAACCGGTCACTTGGTATTCGCGACCCTTCACACCAACAGCGCTGCTCAAAGTATTGATCGTATGATTGATGTCTTCCCACCCCATCAGCAACCGCAAATCAGGGCCCAGTTATCCAATATTTTAATGGCTATTTGTTCACAGCGTCTGTTGCCGGCGATTGGTGGCGGCCGAACTGCTGCAGCCGAGATTTTAGTGGTCACACCGGCCGTTCGTAATATTATTCGTGAGGGTAAAACACATCAGCTTGATGCCGTGATTCAAACTGGTGCGGAATATGGCATGCAAAGCATGGACAAAACCCTGGCCAAGATGATCCACGAAGGTACCGTTACTTATGATGAGGCCCGCAACTTTGCTGTTGATCTCGATGAATTAGATCGATTAATGAGGAGTTAAGAGAACAAATGTTGACTTATAACTTTACTGCCCGCGATGCTGCCAGTGGTAAGCGAGTTAAATCAACCGTTCAGGCCGACAGTGATCAGTCAGCCGCTAAGCTGATCCGTGACGAAGGTCTTGTCCCGATAGACATATCGATCAGCCGACATGATACGTTCAATATTTTAGGAAGATTAAATCGTATCAAGTCCAAGGACCGTGTACTATTTTCACGCCAGCTAGCGACGCTCTTGAATGCCGGTTTGCCGCTCATTCAAAGTCTACGTAATGTCAATAATCAAACCGAAAGTAAGCCACTGAAGGTTATTATTGGGCAAATTATTACCGACGTCGAAGCTGGCTCGACTTTGGCCAAGGCCATAGGTAATTACCCGAAAGTCTTTAACCAGGTCTACGTCAGTCTTGTAGCTGCTGGAGAAACGTCAGGAACGCTCGATAAGGCTCTGGAGAGGTTGGCCGATCAGCAAGAAAAAGACGCCGATGTTATCAGCAAGGTTCGGGGCGCCATGATTTACCCACTAATTGTCTTGTTGGTGATGTGTGCTGTGGTGGCTTTCATGCTGGTAAAGGTTCTGCCACAGGTCAAGAATCTATATAGTGAGACCAATGGGCTGTCATTGCCATTACTTACACAGCTGCTACTTGACGCGTCTAACATCCTGATCCACTGGTGGTGGCTGATACTGATCGTGGTAATTATACTGATATTCGTTACAACACGTTGGGCCCGTACTTTGGGTGGTAAGCGTGTCGTCGACAGGCTAAAAATGCATACCTGGCCGATTGGGCCGCTTTTTATGAAAATGTATATGGCTCGATTTTGTCGGACCGGGACAACTTTGGTAGCCAGCGGCGTGCCCCTAATCCAGATGCTGAACGTTACATCTCGGGCTGTCGATAACGTACAGATTGAGGGATCGATTGATAAGGCGATTGAGAAAGTTAAAGCCGGCAAGTCGCTTGGCCAATCTCTAGAACATGACCCGAATTTCTTGGAGTTGGTACCAAATATGTTAATGATAGGTGAACAATCTGGATCAATGGAACAGATGCTAGACAAGGCGGCTGATTACTATGAAAAAGAGCTCGACAATGAGATCAAGGCCATTCAGAGCATTATTGAGCCGGTCATGATGATTTTGATGGGTATTGTCGCCTTTGCAATTGTGGCTGCGGTGTTGCTGCCAATCTATAACTTAGCCAGTAACATTAACAGTGTTGTCTAAGGACTCCTTGGGGGTGGTGGTCTTGATTTTTAGCAACATTATCGGTAAGATTCAAACATAACCATTAATAGCGTACATTTTTAGGCATCAACAAGGGGGGAATTGTAAATGCTAAACAGAACAAATAAACATAGAAGCGGGTTCACGATCATCGAGATAATGATAGTGCTGGCTATTGCCGGCTTAATTATGTTGATTGTGTTCTTGGCCGTACCGGCTTTGCAGCGATCGGCCGCTAACACCAGCCGTAAAGACGACGCTGGCAGGTTGTCGTCAGCAGTTAATGACTTTGTCTCAAATAACAACGGTAATTTGCCTAATAGTTCGGGTTCTAGCTGGTCAGGCGCCGGCGGCGACTGTGCCTGGATTATTAACGATGCTGGCTCATTGAGCCAATATAGCTCGGGTAACATTGCCTGTGGTTCTAACTCGTCCACGTTTGGTGCCAATAGCAAATTTGACTGGGCATCTGGTGGCGGAACGCTAAATACAGTCACCCAGGATGCGCTTGTTCTTGATGTGAGCGCCACTTGCCCGACCAGCGCTAATTCTGCACCCACCACAACTGGCGGATCAACTCGACAAGCGGCACTCTTGTACTCCATCGAACCAAGTAGTGGTAACTGGACCTGGGATTGCATCCAGTCGGAATAGAAAAGTTCATGATGTTCTTTAGTTGATTGCTCTGATTCGGGGTTGTTAATTAACGTGTATACTCTAGGGTATTGATGTACGTGCTTATCGTTTTGTTGGTGATTGGACTCTGCTTGGGCAGTTTTGTGAATGCTTTAGTTTGGCGACTGTATAAGCAGACTAAGACTTCAAGGACCAACAAGGGCAACGACGATAATCGGTACTCAATATTGTTGGGGCGATCAATGTGCCCTAATTGTCATCACGAACTAGCCCCCAGAGATCTGGTGCCTGTCTTTAGCTGGCTATGGTTATGCGGCAAGTGCCGTTACTGTCACAAGTCTATTTCGTGGCAATACCCGGTGGTGGAGTTACTAGTAGCTCTTCTATTTGTCTTATCGTATGTTTGCTGGCCAATGGGCTTTGGTGCTGTGGGCGTCTTTAGTTTTGTACTGTGGCTAATATTTTTGACAGCTTTCGTTGCTCTTGGGGTCTATGACTTAAGGTGGTTCATATTGCCCGATCGAATAATCTATCCTTTAATTGGTTTGGCCCTCGTTGAAGTGATCGTACGAGCAACAATCTTCAGTGGTGGCTGGCAGTTAGTGATAACCGCCTTCTGGGGCATATTTTTCCTGGCTGGTTTATTCGGCTCACTCTACGTACTCTCTAAGGGTGCTTGGATTGGTTTTGGAGATGTCAAATTGGCGATTGTGCTTGGTTTGTTGGTTGGCGGTCCGCTGATGGCGCTGTTCCTTATTTTTCTGGCTTCGGTACTCGGTTCAATTGTGGCCATACCATTGCTTATCAATGGCCGGGCTAAAGCTAACACGCAGATACCATTCGGGCCGTTTTTGTTGGTGGCGACTGTCATAATCATCCTATCTGGCACTAGTTTTTCGAATTGGTTTAACAACCTTTTTTATTTGCACTGAGCCTGACTCTGACAAGATGCTTATGGTATACTTAGACGCATGAGCGAGGGTAGCCACCGAAGTGGTTTTAAGTCTGCTGGCTTTACTATTGTTGAGACAATGATTGTTTTGGCGGTGACAGGAGTTTTGTTTGTAATAATTGCAGCAACACTGGGCGGTCGTGAGAACCAAGCGGAATTTGTCCATGCCATCCAAGATGTCCAGGCTCAAATTCAACAAGTTATCAACCAGGAGTCGGACGGCTATTATCCAAACCTTGGTACCTTTAGTTGTGCTGGCAGTGGCTTATCCATAATTATAAATTCTCAGCAGACTAATAACCCCCAAGGTACTAATCCGGGTTGTGTTTTTCTCGGTAAAGTTATCCAATTCGCTCCGTCAGACGGTGCTGCTATGGGAGGTTATATGACCTATACCGTGGCGGGATGTTACACAACACCTGTTACTCCAGCTCCACCAGCCTCGTGCCCGGCGCCGTCCTCACCGCATGATTTTGGCGCGACCGATCCTCAGATTGGGGACTTTTCATTGTCACCCCAAATTCTTGAATATGGGCTAACGATTTACCGATTGAATACGCCTAATTCTATCGGCGGCTCACTAGGAGCAATTGGCCTATTGATGGAAGTTGGTAGCCCCAACTCCTTAGCTAGCGGCGAGTTCAACTCAGGCGCTCAGCAAATCGATCTTCTGTTATTTCCTGATACCAACACTGACCAAGGCTCGACGGCGGCCAAGACAGCCATAAATACAAGCTTGCAGAAAAACACCTATACCTTAAATCCCTCAAGCGGCGTCCAAGTCTGTTTTGCCAGTGGTGGCACAAATCAATCCGGGCTGATTACGATTGGCGGCTCTGGGCGTCAACTATTGGTCCAGCTCAAAATATATAATGATAATACATGTACATAATGGCTAAAAAGAGAACAAATTATTCCCACAAACTGTTGGGCAGAAAGACTTCTGATGCTGGTTTTACGATCCTTGAATTGATGATTTCTTCGAGCGTATTTGCTGTCGTTTTGCTAGTTATCGCCGTGGGGGTTATCAATTTCACCAATAATTATTACAAAGGCATTATTAGCACCGAAACGCAGTCTACTGCGCGGACTGTTATGGCTGATATCAGCCAATCGATAGAGTTCGGCGAGTCGGTTAATCTTAATCTTAGCAATGGTAATGTCAGCGGAGTCTGTATAGACAATACTCTGTATGCCTATGTGGTCGGGCAGCAAGTAACTGATAGTTCCCCCAATAGTTCGCAAAATCAGGGCTACCATGGTTTAGTGGCTGGCAATATTGGTTGTTCCAGCCTATCAACCCTGACACCCTATTTAGGTTCTGGCTCCCAGGGTAACTCGGGCTCTCTGCCATCTGGTGCGCGGGAGCTGCTTAATCAGCACATGCGGCTAGGGGTTCTTAGTATTACCCCCAACGGGGATCTCTATACGGTTCAAGTTCGGGTGATATACGGGGATACTAATCTCCTGACCAGTAAGAATTGGGCTACCGCTACATGTGTCAGTGGTGCTGGTTCACAATTCTGCGCGACAGCAAACCTAACGACAACGGTTGAAAAGCGACTAATCTGATAATATGGTACATATAAGGTAAGCATGAACAGTATAAATACTAGACGCGAAGCAGGCATGGTCTCTATTTTGGTGACCATGGTCATGATGATCGTGATTACCCTAATCGTTCTAGGTTTTGCTGAGATTTCGCGGACCGAGCAACGCAACTCAGCCGACAACCAGCTCAGTACCCAGGCTTATTATGCGGCCGAGAGTGGCATCAATGATGCCAGAGCTTCTATTAACTCGTTACTAGCCACCAATCCCGCTACAACTATTCGCGATAAAACAAATTGCCAAAACGATTCAAACTATCCATCGCTAACTTTTGGCACATCTTATGCAAACCAAGTTAATTCGTCGGCTAACGTGTCTTATACTTGCTTGCTGATTACGGCCAACCCCACGTCGCTTTACTATAACGTCGGGACAATCTCAACGGTTATACCAATTAGTGCAACGAATCCGGTAGCTAGAATAAACTTGAACTGGGGGATTGGAAATGGATTCTCAGGAGCTGGCACTTGCAACGCAACGGCCGGACAATTCCCGGCTTCGGGTAGTTGGACTTGCAACTTCCCAGTTTTACGAGTAGACATTGTCAGTGCTAACAGCACGTTTTCGCGGACTAATTGGCCAACCACAACAGACACAATATTCTTTGTTCCTACCACTGCTGGTTCATTGAGCACAAACAAAGCAGCGTTTAGCCCACCAGGTGGTGGGGTCTATGCGGCCAGTTGTGCTTTGGCGGCTAGTCCTCCAAGCTGTACGGGCGTTATCACTGGGTTGAGTGGCGCAAATTACTTTATGCGAGTTACTACTCTATACCAGGCGGATTCACCGCTGGTGGTTAGTACTAGCAGTAACCAGCCCTTGTATGACGCCCAGGCTATCATTGATGCGACAGGGAAAGCTCAGGACGTGTTGCGCCGGGTTGTAGTCGCCGCCGATTTAACGGATGCTAACGCTTACCCTATTCCGAGCGGGGCTTTGATTACAGAAAACTCTGTCTGTAAACAGTTCGGTGTCACTAAAGGCTACTTTAATGTCGGCAACTCGGGTATTAGTGGGGGTGGTGGTGATCAGTTGTGTACTCAGGCGCTTAACAACGGGACGCCTTTACCGTAGCTATAAGTCTTTGTGGTGATACTTTTCGTAGATACTTTTGAGGTGTTGATCGGTTACATGGGTATATATCTGGGTAGTACTGATATCACTGTGTCCGAGCATGGCCTGAACTGAGCGAAGATCACTGCCATTTACCAACAAATCGGTTGCAAACGAATGTCGCATCGTGTGCGGGCTAACGTGTTTAGTGATACCAGCCAGCCGAGCATAACGACCAACCAGTCGCTGGACCGACCGGGCCGTCAAGCGCTTAAAATTGCCGCTCTGATCAGCTTTTTGGGTGCCGCTGTAACGGATAAAAAGCGGGCTCATGGCATCGTCTCGTTTCTGTAAATAGTTTTCAATCCATTGAGCGGCTTCGGGGCTAACAAACACCGGCCGGTCCTTTTGGCCTTTGCCGCGGACTGAGAATTCACGGAGCTTTAGATTGATGTGATCACGGTTTAACCCAACCAGTTCTGAGACCCGCAGTCCAGAGCTGAATAACAGCTCTAAAATAGCTCGGTCGCGGATGCCGATTAGGGTATTAACGTTTGGTTGAGCAAAAAGACGAGCTAGTTCATCTTCGTTCAAAAAGGTAACTTGCTTGCGGTGAACTCGGGCCAGTTCAATTTTGTCAGCCGGCAGGGCAGAGATGTTACGTTTGGCACAGTACTTTAGAAAACTTCTGAGAGCTATCAGGTGGTAGTTAACTGTAATTCTTTGCAGCTCCTCGGCCGTGTTGGTGCCCAGCCGGTTAAGCCACAATCGCCACTTGCGGACCAGCTCATCATCGATGTCGGCAATTTTAATTTCACCGGCAAAATCGGCTAGACGGGTCAAGTAATGATCGTAATTGGCGATTGTCTTCTGGGAACGGTTCTGTTCAATTTCCAGATACTCCAAGAAGTCAGTTTTGACTTTTATAAATAGCATAAGCTGATTATAGCATTGTGCGACATTAGGCCGGTTTGTCGATGCAAGAATGATCTGTTAGAATGACCTAGAATATCAAATAATTATCAAGAGGTTCTTACATTTTTATGACAAAACTACATCCTGCACTGCACTCCATCAGATTTCAACAAACTTTTTGCATGATTAAGCCGGACGGGGTTAGCCGCGGCTTGATAGGTGATATTATCTACCGTATTGAAAAATCCGGGCTTAAAATTGTAGCGCTTCGGATGGTGCAAGCCAGCCGAGAACAGGCTCAAAGGCACTATCCTCTGGAAGACCAGATATGGGTGGACCGTCTCGGTGAAAAAAGTTTAAGTAGCTTTGAGAAACTGTCCGTTTCGCCCATGGAAATTTTGGGTACAGATGATAAAAGAGTGGTTGGTAAACAAGTTAGTTCATACCTGGTTGACTATTTAGTTTCCGGGCCGGTGGTTTGTATGGTTATCGAAGGCATCCAGGCGATTGATATGGTTAGGAAATTAGCCGGTCATACTTTGCCCTATAAAGCCGATGTCGGCACGATACGAGGAGACTATTCCGTTGATAGCCCGTCAATTGCTAATGCTGAGAGCCGATCAATCCATAATTTGATCCATGCCAGCGAAAATGAAAAAGAAGCGGCTAACGAGATAAAGATCTGGTTTGGTGATGAGAAAACACATAGCTATCGTCGCACGGGCGAAGACGTTATGTATGAAAAGTACTATTAGAGGGGATAGAATAGTATAGGTCCCCATAGTTCAATGGATAGAATAACTCCGTCCTAAGGAGCAGATCTGCGTTCGAATCGCGGTGGGGATACCAATTTAGAGTGAGTCATAACTCACGAGTAAACTTCCTGGTACAATACGCTTATGGCCGAAGACAAAGTTGATCAAAAATTAGTCAAATACTTCGATGGCCAATTTGATGACGAAGATGTTCTGTTGGTTTTTCGCCGCCATCCGATCGTCATGCGCAAGGGCCTGATTATCAGTCTAGCCTCCTGGCTGATCGGCCCCATCATTATCGTCATACTGACCTATGTCAGACCAAACAATCCACCGACGATGTTTGCTTTTTTTGTGGCTTTGGCGGCAAGCATTATGGTCGGTCTAATATTGCTGATACCTTCCTGGATTAGCTGGTATTTTAGTATCTTTATAGTCACTACCCTGCGGTTTATCCAAATCACCCAGAAGGGGCTATTCCACAGTAGTTTCGCCGACATGAATCTGGCCCAGATCCAGCAGGTTAATTATGAAATATCTGGTATGCAGGAAACTATGCTGGGATTTGGTACAATAAAGATGCAGACCTATCTGGGTGAATTGGTCATTCACGATGTTCACCATCCCGCTAAAACCCAGGGCAAAATTGTAAGTATTTTGCGTGACCATGGCGTTACACCAACCGAACCACCGTTCAAGAAGATCGACGCCTGGGAGAACCAAGCAGAAGAAAAGTGAGTTTTATTATTACTAACGTCAAACAAGTAAAAGGACTTTTTACTGACCTGAAAGATCGTGTGTCTCCAAAGCCACCCGAGCCTGTTAGTAGTGAAGAAGTGAAAGTGACTAACGAAACCATCGCGGCCCGTCGTGAAGAGGTTCTGGGCAGCGCCCGCAAGTTTATATATCCCTTGCAGGCTTCTAAGCATCGAATAGTAAAACTTTCCATTGGGATATTGATTACGGCCGTAATTGCTTTTTTTGCCTTCTGTACTCTGGAACTTTATAAATTTCAATCGACCTCGAGCTTTATGTACGGGGTGGCTCAAGTTATCCCATTCCCGGTGGCAGTTATTAATGGCAGGGATTTCGTGTCGTATAACAGTTATTTGTTTGAGTTACGTCATTACATGCATTACTACGAGACTCAACAGAATGTTAACTTTAGTACTACTGCCGGTAAACAGCAGCTGGCTGTTTTTAAGCAGCGCTCCTTAAATCAAGCTTTGCAAAACGCCTATGTAAATCAATTGGCAACCACCAATAATCTTTCAGTTAGTAATAACGATGTCGACAATGCCGTAGCCCTGGTCCGTTCCGAAAATCGTCTTGGCGCCGATAATCAGGTTTTCCAAAACGTCCTAAATGAATTTTGGGGCTGGTCGATGAATGATTTTAGACAGGAATTAAGTCAAGAACTGTTGGCTCAAAAAGTAGTTAGCAAACTTGATATACAAACCCACCAGAAGGCCAATCAAGCTCTGGCTGAATTGAAGCAGGGTGCAGATTTTGCCACACTAGCCAAACAAGTTTCCGAAGATAGCTCGACTAGCGGCAATGGTGGAGCTTATGG